>Ga0182743_1000700_pt1 | contig 38061 bp, 34 predicted proteins | sample eDN3rd30CKraftOP_FD_128522 | JGI IMG/M metagenome (GOLD analysis project Ga0182743, IMG submission 128522) | Enriched Organic Plus compost microbial communities from Emeryville, California, USA - eDNA 3rd pass 30_C Kraft OP (version 2) (version 2) ... | reverse complement strand
GACCCCGCACCCGAAGCAGTGGTACAGCTTGTCCTGGGAGTTCACCGAGAACGACGGGGAACGCTCCTCGTGGAACGGGCAGAGGCCCGTGTACCGCCCTCCCCCGGCCCGCTTCAGGTCGGTGTGGGCAGACACGATCTCGACCATGTCCGCGGCGCCGCGGACCCGTTCGATCGTCTCGGAAGTGAACCTGGACATGCCCGACCGAGTCTATGGAACGGCGGGCCGCCGCCTCGAAATCTAAAAGCGGGATCCCTCGGGGACGAAGAGTGCGGTGTAGACGGAGATGCAGTAGCGGTCGGTCATCCCGGCCAGGAGGTCGGTGACCCGCTGGACCGGGTCGGCGTCCGGAACCGTGTCCGGGATCTCGTCGATACGGGCGAGGTAGTGCTCGAACAGCGCCCTGATCACGCCGTGGACGCGGTCGTGGTCGCGGCGGGCCTCCGGACCGAGGTACACGTTGTCGAACATGAACTTCCGCAGGCGGAGCATCGCCATGCCCATGTGTTCGCTCTGCCGGATCTCCTCCCCGGTCTGCGACTGCTCGACGATGTCCTTGACGAGCGAATCGATCCGGCTCGCCCCGGTCGGCCCCAGCAGCTCGATTTCCTCGCGGGGCAGGTCCTCGGGGCCGAGGATCCCGGCGCGAAGAGCGTCGTCGATGTCGTGGTTTATGTAGGCCACCCGGTCGACCAGCCTCACGATCTGGCCCTCGAGGGAGTCGCTCTTGACCGGCCCCGTGTGCTTCAGGATGCCGTCGCGGACGGTCTGGTTCAGGTTTAGGCCCCGGCCGTCCCGCTCCAGCACGTCCACGACCCGGAGCGAGTGTTCGTTGTGTTTGAAGCCCGGACCGCCGTGGGCCCGGCTCGCCTCGTCGAGGGCCTGTTCGCCGATGTGCCCGAAGGGCGGGTGCCCGAGGTCGTGGGCGAGCCCGATCGCCTCGGTCAGGTCCTCGTTCAGCCGGAGCGCCCGCGCGACCGTGCGCGCGATGCCGGTCGCCTCGAGCGTGTGGGTGAGCCTCGTCCGGTAGTGGTCGCCCTCCGGGGCGATGAACACCTGGGTCTTGTGCATGAGCCGACGGAACGACTTGCTGTGGACGATCCGGTCCCGGTCCCGCTGGAACGGGGTCCGCCACTGGCTGTCCGGTTCGGGCTCGGCCCGGTCCGCGGGATACGAGGGCACTGCGCGCGGCGAGAGGTACCTCGCCTCGCGCTCGCGGGTCAGCCGCTCGAACTCGCTGCCGGGTCCGTCGCCGGGTCGCGCCGCGGGGGTCATGCGGCCATCCTCTCCTCGGGACGTGGCAGGCGGACGTGGGCGTGGTGCTCGAGCGTCTCCCCGATCGCCCTCCCCGCCTGGCGTACGGCCGCCTCGCTGGCGGAGGGTCCCTCGGACATGGGTCGCCCGATCGATTCGACCATGAACGTGTGGGCCTCCTGGGAGAACGGGAAGGAACCCGCCTCGCAGGTCGGGCACACGACCCCGCCGGCGGCACCGGAGAACGAGGTCATGTGATCGGTCGCGCCGCAGCGGGCGCAGCCCGAAAGCTCCGGGGCGAAACCGGCCGCCAGGGCCAGCTTCAGCCGGAACGTGACCATGCCCGGACCCGAGGCGATCCGGCCCTCGGGATCGGCGTCGACCAGTTCGAGGTACCGGCAGAGCAGGTTGAACGCGGGCTCGTTCGGTTCCTCGACACCGTCCAGCAGCCTCAGGACCCCGCCGCAGGCGTCGGCCGCGGCCGCGATGCCGTGCCCGCTGGCCCGCAGGTTCGGGTAGCCCTCGATGGTCTCCGCCGAGGTCACGGTGTGGAGGTCGCCGCGGCTCCGGTGGAGCACCAGGGCGAGCCGGAAGAACGGCTCCAGCCTGCCCCCGAAGCGGGACCTGGGCTTGCGGACGCCCTTGGCGATCGCCCCCAGGCGGCCGTACTCGCGCGTGTACAGGTGCAGGATCCGGTCCGCTTCTCCGTACCGGATGGTCCTCAGCACCACCGCTTCTGTCTTGAAGGTTCCCGCCATGTATGGAAATGGTCTCGCGCGGGCCGGACGCCGTTACCGGCGGCGCTTCGGCTTCTTCCTCAGTCTCTTCTGACAGGACGGGCAGAAGTAGGTGGAGCGGCCGCCGACCACGATCCGTTCGATCCCGGTCCCGCAGTTCACGCAGGGTTCGCCCTCCCGGCGGTGGACCAGGAACTCGTTCTGCATCGCGCCCCGCTCGCCCCTGGCGTCCCGGTAGTCGTCGATCGAGGCGCCACCGAGGTCGAGCCCGCGCTCCAGGGCCTCCACCACCCCGTCCCGGAGCGCGACGTGGTGTTCGTGCTTCATCGAGCCGCCGGGTGAGAGCGGGTGGAGGCCGGCCCGGAAGAGCGCCTCGTCGGCGTAGATGTTGCCGACGCCGACCACCCCCTTCTGGTCGAGCAGGAAGGACTTGAGCGGACCGGTGCGGCCCGCGGTCATCTCCGCCATCGCCTCGACCGTGAAGTCCTCCGAAAGCGGCTCGACCCCGAGCCGCTCGGCGAAGTAGGCCTCGAGGTCGTCCGCGTTCGCGACGAAACCGCGCCCGAACCGCCGCGGGTCCGAGAACCGGAGTTCGCCGCCGTCGTCGAGGGTGAACCGTGCCTTCAGGTGCTTCTCGCCCTTGTCGGCCGCGTAGATCCTCGAGTCACCCGGGTTCTCGTGTCCGTCGGGCGCGAGCAGGACGAGCGATCCGGTCATGCGCAGGTGGATCACCACCGTCATCCCGTCGTCGAGCTCGAGCATCAGGTACTTGCCGCGCCTCAGCACGTCGACGATCTCGCGGCCGGTCACCGCGCTCTCGAACCGGGAAGGGGGCTCCGGCTTCGTGAAGTAGTGGTCGAGCACCTCGACCGCTTCGATCACCCGTCCGTTCAGGTCGGGTTCGAGCTGGCGGCGGATCGTCTCTACTTCGGGGAGCTCGGGCACCGCCCGTTTCTATCAGAGCCCCGGCGCCCGGTCGCCGGTCAGGCCTGGGCCCTCGGGTGGGACGCGTAGTAGACGTCCCGGAGTCGCTGTCCGGTGAGGTGCGTGTACATCTGGGTGGTGGCGACGTCGGCGTGCCCGAGCATCTCCTGCACCGCACGCAGGTCGCAGCCGCCCGCCAGCAGGTGGGTAGCGAACGAGTGGCGCAGGGTGTGCGGGCTCATCCGGTCCTCGAGGCCGGCGGTCCTGGCGTGTCCCTGCACGATCTTGTAGAGGCCCTGGCGGGTGAGTCGCCGGCCGCGGAAGTTGAGGAAAAGGGCCTTCTCCGAGCGGCCCTTGGCCAGCTCGGGACGCCCGGACCGGAGGTAACCCTCGATCGCGTTGATCGCCTGTCGTCCGAGCGGGACGATGCGTTCCTTGTTGCCCTTGCCGCGCGCCCTGAGCATGCCCTCGTACGTGTCGATGTCCGTCATCTCGAGGCCGATCACCTCGGAGGCGCGCAGGCCGCACGCGTACATGACCTCGAGGATCGCCCGGTCGCGGTATGCCTGGGGCGAGTCACCGACCGGCGTCGCGAGGAGACGCGTCACCTCGGCCTGGTTCAGGACGTTGGGGAGCTTCCTGGACCGTCGCGGGGTCGCCAGGCCGGCGGTCGGGTCCTCGGTCACGAGCTCCTCCCGGCGAAGGTGCTTGTAGAAGGAGCGGAGTGCCGCGGTCTTGCGATGGACAGTCGAGGGGGCCAGGCCCTGTCCGTCCTGGCCCTGGGTCAGGTCCGCGACGTACTCGGCCATGTCGGCGGCCGACACCTCGAGCGGATCCATCCCCCGTTCGCGCAGGTAGTCGCTGTACTGGAGCAGGTCGGTGCGGTAGGCGTTGAGGGTGTTCCGGGAGAGTCCGCGTTCGAGTTCCAGATAGGCGAGGAACTCGAGGAGGAGGCTCTCGAATCGGGCCCCTTCGAGCTGCGGGGCGGCAGTGGTGGACGTGACGGTTGCCGGCGGCATGCCCCGGGTTTCTCCCCCGCGGGGCGCACTCCTTGCGCCGCAACGAATCGGTCGTCAGGCGACCCGGGCCAGGTGCCGCCCGGCCGCCAGAGGACCGGCGAAGAAGGGACGGTCCTCCTCGAGGTCGCGGCCCATCGTGCGCCGGGGCAGGCCGGAGGCTCCGTAACCGTCCAGGTCCACGGGCACCGGCACGACATCCTGTCCCTCCGGGATGAGGTCGAGGTACTGATCCGGGACCGGCAGCACGACCGGGCCGAGGGCGAGGTCGAGCACAGCGCGCGTGTGGTGGCTGAGGCCGCGGTGCCGCGGCCGCGGATCGCCCTCCGACAGTCGCGGCGAGAGCAGTGCCGTCGCGCCGAGTGAGAGAGCGGCATGGAGGACGTCGAGTGCGGCCATCCCGCCGTGACCGAACGCCGTCCCGGAACCGAGGATGCCCGGACCGGGCCCGGCGATCACGCCGCTCCAGCCGAGCGAGGCCGCGGCGTCGATCGCCCCGACGAGGGTTATCGCTTCGTGCGCGCCGCCGTAGGCGGGTCCGGCGGTCACGTGCCCGGCCAGCAGGCCCCGGTCGAGCAGTTCCTTCACGTCGCGCGAAAGCGGTCCCGGCAGCGCGCCCCCGCCCGTCTGGATGTACCCGATGTCCTTGGCCCCGGCCTCGGCGGCGGCCCAGGCCGCCGGGGCAAGGTGGCCGTGGAGCCCGATCGCCAGCACCGGCACCGCCGGCCGGCGTTCGGTCCCGGCCGGCCGTTCGATCGTCCCGACGGGATGCTGGAGCGACGTGTAGTTGAGTTTCATCACATGCTCGGTTTCCGAGCCCTCCGCGTCCAGGCCGCGGGTCAGGTTCACGTGCACCACGTCGAACCCGCCGGACCCGAGACCGAGATCGAGCGCCTCGACGTTGACCACCACTTCGTCGCCGGTGCGGCACGGTCCGAGCATGGACTCGTCCACCCAGGCCCGGCGCGGCCGATCGCTTCCCTCGAGGGTCACCTCCAGGGGGTCCTCGGAGGTGACGGTCCCGCGCCGGAGCTTCAGCATCAGGACCGTTCCCCGGCCTCGGTGACGATCCGCTCGCAGACCGCGAGCATCCGTCCCAGGTTCTCCCGCGGGACCGACTCGTCGTGCGTGTGGTTGGCGTAGGTACCGTTGGCGAGCAGCAGGCAGTCCATGCCGCGTTCGCGGAAGACGCTGGCATCCGAGCCTCCCCCCGTCGTGATCCTGACCGGCTGCTCGCCGCAGGCGGTGAGGGCGGCTTCGGCCAGGGCAAGGGCCCGCGAATCGTCGTCCACGCGGTATCCCGTGAAGTGCTTCTCGGTGGTGATGTCTACCTCGCAGCCCGCCTCCGATGAGGCCCAGACCATCGCGTCGGTCATCTCCGCGATCACCTGGGTGACCCGTGCCGGGTCGACGGACCGGGCCTCGCCCTTGACCCGGCAGCTACCCGGCACCACGTTGCCCGAGGTGCCACCCGAGATGACTCCGATGTTCGCCGTCGTCTCGTCGTCGAGCCGGCCGAGTTTCATCTCGGCGATCGCCCGGGCGGCGGCGGCGATCGCGGACCGGCCCGATTCCGGCACGAGGCCGGCATGGGCCTCGACCCCCTTGAACTCGGCGGCGATGCCGATGTGGGTCGGCGCCGCAGTGATCACCTCGCCGATGTCGGTGGCGTGGTCGAGCACGTAGCCCACCTCGGATTCGAGCCGGGACTGGTCGAAGGCCTTGGCCCCCAGGAGGCCCTGCTCCTCGGCAACGGTGAATAGGAGCTCGACGCCGACCGGCGGGGGTTCCTTGGAGTATCGGACCGCCATTTCCAGCAGCACCGCGACTGCCGCCTTGTTGTCCGCCCCGAGGATCGTGTTCCCCGCGGAGCGGTACACGCCCTCGTCATCCAGCACGACCTCGATCGGGCCGCTGTGCGGGACCGTGTCGAGATGCGCGCAGAACATGACGTAGCCGGGGTCCGAGCCGTCGGGACGCGGCCGGGCCGGAATCCGGGTGAGGAGGTTACCCGCGCCCGCCCCCGCGACCGGGCCCGCGCCGTCCTCGGTGACCTCGAGCCCCAGCGACTCGAGTTCCGCTTTCACGGCGTCGGCGACCGCGCGCTCCTCACCGGTCGGACTGGAAATCTCGCAGAGTCGGACGAAGCGGCTCATCGGAGCCGGATCATGTCACGCAGCGGCGGTTTCGCCCGATCTCCCGCCCCGGCGCATCAGCACGTAGAGCAGGATCAGGATCGCCGGGTTGAGGATGTCGAGCCAGAGCACGATGCCGCTGTTGTCGGGCTCGTGGTTGTCGTACTCGACCATCTGGTAGATGTGGCCGTAGGCGTCGCCCCAGAACTGGATCGCGGCGAAGAGGATCACGGCGAGCCAGAACTTGACGTCCCGGATCCAGAAGCAGAGGAGCCCGGTGACGCCGATGGCGAGGTCGCCCATCGCGTTCTCGAACTGGAAGGCACCGGTGCCGGTCGGGTTCCACGGGACGAAGCCGATGCCCTCCGCGGTCTCCTTGGCGTCGAACACGTGGAAGGCCGCCCCGAAGACCGAGCTGATGCCGATCGCGATGCCGAGCCAGTACATGAGGAGGACCTTCGAGACGGCGGCCGTGCCCCGCTGGTCCTTGTGACGGGCCAGGTGAATCCCGGCAGCGATCAGAGCAACGGCGATCCAGAAAAGAAAAGGCATCGTTCAGGCTTGTCGTGCCTCTACGGCGGCCGGTTCGCCGGTCTCTTCGGTCGGTTTCCCGGCGGCGGCCTTCGCGGCAGCCTTCATGAACTCACGGAAGAGCGGTTCGGGCCGGTTCGGCCGCGAGTTGAACTCCGGGTGGAACTGCGAGGCCACGTAGAACGGGTGGTCGTCCAGCTCGATGATCTCGACCAGGCGTTCGTCCGGCGAGGTGCCCGAGCAGATCAGGCCCTTGTCCTCGAGCTTCGTGCGCAGCTGGTTGTTGACCTCGTAGCGATGGCGGTGCCGCTTGTAGATGACGGCTTCCCCGAAGATCTCGAGGGCTCGCGTGTCCGGGTGGAGCTTGACCGGGTCGGCGCCGAGCCTCATCGTGCCGCCCATGTCGGATACTTCCTTCTGCTCGGGCAGCAGGTCCACGACCGGGTACGGGGTCTCGGGGTCGAACTCGGCGGAATTCGCGCCCTCCATCCCGGCGATGTGCCGGGCGAACTCGATCACGGCGATCTGCATGCCCAGGCAGATGCCGAGGTAAGGGATCCCGTTCTCGCGGGCGTAGCGGGCCGCTTCGATCTTGCCCTCCACCCCGCGCTCGCCGAAGCCGCCCGGGATCAGGATGCCGTCGGCATCCTCGAGCCGTGACACGTCGAAGTCCTCGGAGTCCACGAGGTCGATCTCGACGTCCACCCCATTGTGGATCCCCCCGTGTTCGAGCGCCTCGATCACCGACTTGTACGAATCGGCCAGCTGGATGTACTTGCCGACCAGGGCGATCTTGACGGTGCCCTCGGTGTTCTCGGCCATGCGCAGCATCGCCTCCCACTCGGAGAGGTCCGGCGGCGGGGCGTCTTCCATGTGGAAGTGCTCGAGGATGAAGTCGTCGAGGCCCTCCGCCCGGTACATCAGCGGAATCTTGTAGACGTTGTCGACGTCCTGGCCCGAGATGACCGAATCGGTCGGCAGCGAAGCGAACTGGGCGATCTTCCTGCGGATGTCGCGGTCCAGGCCGGAGACGGAACGGCAGATCAGCGCGTCGGGCTGGATGCCGATGCGGCGAAGTTCGTTGACCGAGTGCTGGGTCGGCTTGGTCTTCATCTCGCCGGCGTGGACGATGTACGGGACCAGGGTGAGGTGGATGAACATCGCCCGGCGCGGCCCGAGGTCCGTGTAGAGCTGGCGGATCGCCTCGAGGAACGCGAGCGACTCGATGTCGCCGACGGTGCCGCCGATCTCCGTGATCACGAAGTCGACCTGCTTGGTCTCGGCCACGATCAGGATGCGGTTCTTGATCTCGTCGGTGATGTGCGGGATCACCTGGACGGTGCCGCCGAGGTAGTCGCCGCGACGCTCCCGCTTGATCACCGAGTTGTAGACCGCACCGGCCGTCACGTTCGACGCCCGCGAGGTGTTCTCGTCGGTGAAGCGCTCATAGTGGCCGAGGTCGAGGTCGGTCTCGGCGCCGTCCTCCGTCACGAAGACCTCTCCGTGCTGGAACGGGCTCATTGTGCCGGGATCCACGTTCAGATACGGGTCGAACTTCTGGATCTGGACGCGGAAGCCGCGGGAGACGAGGAGGCGGCCGATCGAAGCCGAGGCGATGCCTTTACCGAGAGCCGAAAGCACTCCGCCGGTGACGAAGATGAATCGGGTTTCTCCTTGGTATTGGTCGCTCACTTGACTCTCCCGATGGAGTCTATAAACCGGAGCGGCGGCACCTCCTCGATCGCTCTGGAGATCGACCGAAACTCTCCGTAAATCGTGAGAAGAATCACGACGGCGAGGGCGATCAGCCGGCCGGTTTCGTCGAGTCCGGTCAGCAGGCACACCCCGGCGATTGCCCCGGCCAGGTTCGAACCGGTGTCACCCAGCATCGCCCGGTCCCGAAGGGTGAAGTAGGCACCGACCATGAACGGCCCGAGGAATATCCCCGTCAGTTCGAGGGGAAACAGCGTCCAGCCGCCCAGGCAGAGGCCCGCGACCAGCAGGAGGAGCGCCTTCTCCACCCTTCCGCCACGGAGGTCGAGCAGGTTGAACATGTTCGTCATGAGGATCAGCAGGGCGACGTCCGCGACGTAGGTCGGCCACTCGTTTCCGGTGCCGGTCACGACGTAGGCCGCGAGCGCCAGGGCACCGATCGCCTTGACCGCGCCGGTCGAGAGCTCGCCCCTCGCCACGGCGGCGGCGTGTCCCCGCCACCCGCGGGGCGTGCCGGGGGCGTGGCCGAGCCCGAGCGAATCGTCGAGCAGGCCGAGGAACGCGACGCCGACCAGGTAGATGATCCATCGCCTCAGGTCGGGTTCGAGCAGGTCCAGCCCCGCCCGCTCGTTCAGCACGGCGAGGGGGGCGAGCGCCACGAGCGACGCGGTGACGAGAACCGCGCCGAGCGGGAAGGCCAGCTTCTCGTCGCGGTAGTTCACCCGCGTCAGGCCGGCCTGGACGAGTCCGCGGACGCCGGTCGGTACGACCAGCAGGCCGATGAGGATCGCGATCGGGAAGCCGAGCCAGGTTACGGCTCGGCCCTGCCTTGCCCGGATCCGCCCGGCAGGCGGACCACCACGGGGCTGAGCAGCTCGGGCAGCAGCCTGGACGAGCCGTCCTTGACGCCGAACGCGCCCTCCGCCCCGTTCAACGCGTACACGAGGCTGACCTTGCCGGCGGGCTGGTCCACGTTGTCCACGGTCGTCAGGTTCCGGTCCCGCAGGAAGCCGAGCGTGGATGGATCGGTGGAGAACGTCTCCACCCCGACCACACGCGCGTTGGTGGACGTCGCACCCTCGATGATGGCGCGGTCGAGCTTCTCGGCGGTCTCGTCCGCCTCGGCGTCGGAGTCGTCACCGGGGTCGGAGCGGTAAATGATCAGCCCGTCGATCCCGCCGAACTGTCCGCTCGATTGGGACATCAGTTCGCTCCGGGTCATGTTGAGGATCCGTCCCCCGTTCACGAGTTGCCTCCCGACGGTGCGGCCGTAGGCGGCGAGCGCCTCGTCGTTCTTCTCGATCTGGGCGAACCTGGTGTCCTGGAGCGCGGCGGAGAGATCCTCCAGCGAGGGGGGCTGACGGATCGCCCCGACGGCGACGAGGTCACCACCGGTCGGCGAGATGGCGGACTCGACCGCGTCGGTGACGCCCGAGGGCAGGGTTCCGAGCCCGATCAGTCCGATCTGCCGCTCCCGGAGCCGGCCGTCGGTCAGCAGCGGGTATACGGCGCCGCCGAACTCGTTCGACCATTCCTGCTGCTGTTCGAGGTCGTCGATCCGCCCGCGGGCGTCGTTGAGGTCGCTGGTCAGGCTCGATTCGAGGTCCTGGCGGGTGTTGTTCAGCACGTCGCTGCCCCACTGGGAGCCGATCAGGATGCCGATCGCGAGGGCGAGGAAGACGGCCGCGAGCGAGGCCGCGTGGTAGCGAGCGCTGTAACCCATCGCGGGAAGCCTAGATGGTTGATCCGGCGCCGAGCCGGGTCAGAAGCCCAGCCAGATCTTGATCTTCAGCCAGATCAGGTCGAAGAGGTCCGCCAGGGCGGGCGAGCTGAGGACGACGATCGCGACCAGGACCAGAAAAGCCCCGAGGAACATCATCAGGGGACCGACCGTCAGGCCCGGGTTATAGAGGCGGCTCACACCCTTCGCGTCCACCAGCACCTCGCCGATGCGAAGCCGGGTCAGGAAGGTCGAGGACATCCCGGCCCGGTCCTTGTCCAGGAACTCGATCAGGTTGAAGTGCGCCCCCACCGTGACGATCAGGGAGGCTCCCTTCTCGTAGGCCATCAGCATCGCCACGTCCTGGCTGGTCCCGACGAACGGGAGCGCGATGTGCTCCACGCCGAGCCGCTTCATCCGCTCGGCTCCCGGAGCCCGGCCGTCGGCGTACGCGTGCACGACCACCTCCGGGCCGGACCGGAGGGTGTCGTCGGTGACCGAGTCCATGTCCCCGAGGATCATGTCCGGCTTGTAGCCCGCCTCCCGGATCGCGTCGGCACCTCCGTCGACCCCGATCAGGATCGGCCGGACGTCCCGGATGTACGCCCTCAGCGCGCGCAGGTCGCTCTTGTAGTTGGGGCCGCGCACCACGATGAGCACGTGCCGGTCCCGGAACTGGGTCCGGGTCTCGGGCAGCTCGATCGCCCCGGACAGGAGCTCGCTCTCCTCCTGGATGTGGGTGACCGTGTTCTCGGCGAAGTCGGCGAGCGCGTGGTGGATCTCCGCCCGCTGTCGGTCGAGCTGTTCTTCCAGCTCGGGCAGGAACTGTTCGACGCCCGTGGCGACGACCACCCCGTCCCGTTTCAGTTGCGCGCCCTCGACCACGAGGTGCTCGTTCTCGACCAGCAGGTCGAACAGGTCGTCGTCGGGGAAGTCGATGAGCCTGACGCCGGCCTCCACGAGGATGAGCGGACCCCGGTTCGGGTAGCGGTCGTCGGAGGAAGACTGGTCGTTCAGCACCACCTTGACCCCGCTCGCGACGAGATCCTCGGCCGCGATCCGGTCGATGTTCCGGTGACCGATCACCGCGATGTCCTCCGGACCGAGGGTCTTGACGAGGTCCTTCGTCTTGCGACCGAGCCTCACCCGTCCGCTGCTGACGGGGGTACGGCGTCCGTCCGGGGCCACCGTGCCGTTCGCGGGCCGTCCTCGCAGCCGTTTCGTGATCGGATTCACCCCACGAGGGTAAAGGCTGGGAGCGCCGTTGACCGCTACCGGTTCGCTTCGACCAGCTCCCTTGCGTGCCGAGTCGCGATCTCGTCGCCTTCGGCCGCCCCCAGCATGCGGCGGATCTCGCCCACGATCTCCTCCCCGTCCAGGGCCGTCACCGTCGCCGCCGCGGGTTCGACCGAGGTCTCCTTCGTGACGCTGAAGTGGGTCGACGCCCGCGCGGCGACCTGCGGCAGATGGGTGATCGCGATGACCTGCCGGTGCGCGGCCACCTCGCGCAGCCGGTCACCGACCGCACCGGCGGTGTTGCCACCGATGCCGGCGTCGATCTCGTCGAACACGAGCGTCCGCGCATCCCCGGATCCGCTCGCCGCGAGGGCCAGCATGACCCGGGACAACTCGCCGCCCGAAGCGGTGTCCCGCAGCGGCTGGGGCGGAATGCCGGGGTTCGGGGCCAGCATGAACTCGGCCGACTCCGCTCCCGAGGGCCCGAGGCCGTCCGGGTTCGGGCGAAGCTCGATCGAGAGGGTGGCCCCCGGCATCGCCAGGTCCTCCAGGTCCGCCGTCACCCGGGCCGAAAGCTCGTTCGCGGCGCGCTCGCGGGCGACGCTCAGCCGTCCGGCGATCCGATCCAGTTCCGCGGCGGCCTCCGCGATCTCGTCCCGAAGTTCGGACTCGCGGGTCTCGGCGCCCTCGAGGCGGGCGATCGCCTCCCGGCACCACTCGGCGTGGGCGAGAACCGATTCGATCGATCCGCCGTGCTTCCGTTCGAGACGGTCGATCAGCTCGAGCCGCTCCTCCAGTTGCGCGAGCCGTTCGGGGTCCGCCTCGATCTTCGTCAGGTACACCCCCAGCTCGATGCCGACGTCCTCGATCTCGAGGGCGAGGCTCTCGACCCGTTCCGCGAGGCCGTCCAGTTCTGCGTCCACGCCCCGGACCGCGGCCAGCGCCTCACGGGCACCGGCAAGCAGGCCGGCCGCGCCATCGGTGTTCTCGTCACCACGCAGTCGCAAACCAGCTCCGGCTGCCGCCTCCCGGAGTCCTTCGGCATGCCGGAGCCGGTCACGTTCTTCGAGGAGGCCCTCCTTCTCTCCCTCGTTAAGTTCGGCCGCCTCGATCTCGTCGAGTTCGAACCGGTGGAGGTCCAGGTCCCGGGCGCGAGCCTGGTCCCGCCCGATCAGTTCCTCCAGCTCGAGGTTGAGGTTGCGGTGATGGCGCCAGGCCCGGCCGTACTCGTCCAGGAGCTCCGCCTGGGACGGACCGGCGGCCCCGTCCACCATCCCGAGCTGCGCCGCGCCGATGGTCAGGCGCCGGTGCTCATGCTGCCCGTAGAAGGCGATCAGACGCGCGGCCAGGAGCTGGAGGTCGGCCGCGCTGGCGCTCCGTCCCCCGACGAACGCCGAGGTCCGGCCGGACTCGGAGACCCGCCGGCCCAGGACCACCTCGTCGGCCCCGGCCGGGATCCGGTCCAGCAGCTCCGCCAGCTCCTTGTCCTCGTGCCACTCCGGGGGCAGGTCGAACACGCCCTCGACCCAGGCCTCCGGTGCCCCGACACGGACGATGCCCTTCTTCGCCTTGCCGCCCATGAGCAGGTCGAGCGAGTGGGCGAGCACCGTCTTGCCCGCTCCGGTCTCGCCGGTGAGTACGTTCAGCCCGGGCCCGAGCCGGAGCTCCGCCCGCTCGATGAGCAGAAGATTCTCGATTCGAAGTTCCCGCAACATGACGAGAGAACTTCTACAACGACCGTCGGACGAACACCTGTTCGTCCGACCGTTCAGACCGCCAGGTGGCCGAACTTCTCACGTATCCGGTGGTAGAAGTTCGATCCCGGGAGCTGGGCGAGGGTGGCCACGTCCGCGCGGTAGCTGACCGCGGCTTCCGAGGCCGGCTTCAGCTCCCCGATCTGGACCCCGTCCACCGCGATGTCCACGCCGTCGCGGCTGCGGTGGTTGACGACGTGCAGCACATCGCCGGGCGCGACCACGAGGGCACGGGCCGTAAGGGTGTGCGGGGCGATGTAGCTCACCACGTAACCGGCCACGCCCCAGGCGAGGATCGGGCCGTGGTTGGCGAGGTTGTATCCGGTCGAACCGGTGGCGGTCGAGGCGACGAGTCCGTCGCAGCGCACGTGCCCCACCTCCTCGCCGGCGATCCGGTAGCTCAGCTCGGCCACCCCGCCGCGGGGGCGACGGCTGAAGCTGATGTCGTTGAGCGCGATCTGCGCCTCGCCGTTCACGTTCACGTCCAGGCCGGGCAGCATGAGCGTCTCGTAGTCACCGGCGAAGGCCCGGTCGAGGCCGAGTTCGATCTGGTCGGCCTCCACCCCGGCGAGGAACCCGACCCGCCCGAAGTTGATTCCGAAGACGGGTATGCGGCGATCGATGGAGGCGCGGAGCGCGTGGAGGATCGTGCCGTCACCCCCCAGCACGATGAAGAGCGAAGGATCGGTTCCCTCGGCATCCTTGCTCGGGACGAGCTCCCAGCCGTGCCGGTCCGCGGCCGCGTGGGCGACCTCGATCGCCCGGTCGATGCCGGCGGCGTGGGAATGCGTGTAGAGGATCGCGGTCGGGCGGCTCACAGATCGACACCTTCGCAGAGAGCGGCCCCGCTGTCAGCACTCCGGACCGGCCCGGAAGATCCTTCCCCGAGCCCCCGGCCCTTGCCGAGCCGGATGAACGTCTCGAGGTTGCCCTTGGGGCCGGGCAGCCCGGTCGGTGCGATGCCGTCGAGGGTGAGACCGAGGCCGCGGGCGAAGTCGGCGACATTGGACACGGCCTGCCGCCGGTCCTCCTGGTCGCGCACCACTCCCCCGCGCCCGACCCGGGCCCGGCCGAGCTCGAACTGCGGTTTGACCATGGCGAGGATCGCGGAGTCGTCCGCCATCACGTTCTCGACCGCGGGGAGCACCTTGGTGAGCGAGATGAAGGAGACGTCGATCACGGCCAGGTCCGGCCGGTAGTGGACGTCCATCGGCAGCAGGTCCCGTGCGTTCAGCCGCTCGATCACCGTGACGTCGTCGCGGTCGCGCAGGGTGGCGTCGATCTGGCCGTACGCGACGTCGAGTGCGATCACGTGCCCGGCCCCGGCCTGGAGCAGGCAGTCGGTGAAACCGCCCGTCGACGCCCCGACGTCCAGGCAGCGGAGTCCCTTGACGTCGATGCCGAGCGTCTCGAGTCCGTTTTCGAGCTTGATCCCGCCCCGCGACACGTATTTCTGGCGCCCGAGCACCTCGATCTCCTGGTCGAGCGGCACCTCCTGGCTCGGCCTGAGCGCGATCGGCCCGTCCTTGCCCAGCTTGACCTGCCCGGCCCGGATCGCCCTCGTGGCTGCGGTACGGGAACCGAACGTTCCCCGCTCGGCCAGCAGCACGTCTAGTCGGGAGCGCTTCGCCATCCGACAGAACGCTACCGGCCTCGGCCGGGCGGCCCCTGGCACGGCTTCACGGCGTCCTCCGAGCGAAATAGACATGAATTCATGTCAACTGTGATCCGACTCACACACATAAAGTAAGCAGGCCACTATTTTGCTGTCAGGAGAACGATGGAAATGACCACCCGACCCATAGGCATGAGCGTTCACAACGCATTGGTGCTGGCCACCGCGCCGCTCCTGATGGTGGTCCCGTACCTGCTGACCTTCAAGCCGGGCGTCGGTTACCTCACCTTCTTCCTCGGCGCGGCCCTCATGGGCCTGGCCCTCGCCGGAGCCTCCCCCTCACGGGGGCTCCCCCTGTCGGCTCTCGCGGGCTTCGACTGGGCCATCGGCATCGCCATCTTCTCCGTAGGCATCGTGTCCGGGATCACGGGTCACGATGAGCTGACGACGATCTTCCTGGTCGGGTTCGGCGCTGCTCACTTGGCACTTACCGCTTCGACGCGGTACAGCGCCCGCGGCGCATGAGGGCCCACCTACCTCCCAGTGATCAAAAACACATATAGAGATCATTGAATCTCTCTCCTCCCTAAGCAACACCCGAGAGCCCCGCCTTCCCAGCGGGGCTCTTCCCTTGCAGGGACCTCCGCGGGGGCGAGATCTCGGCGTCAGGTGCTGTCTCTAATCTGGACCGGTGACGACTTTCGCCTCGACAGACACGCAGTTCGAATCGGCGGCGGCCGCGCTGATCGCCGAGCTCGAGCGCGAGGCGGAATCGGGGACCCGCCGCCCCGAACTGGACGAGCGGCTCGACGCACTCCGGGGAGCCTGGCGCGAGCTGGGACCCGAGGAACGCGACGGCTCGCGGACGCTCACCAGCCGGCTCGCCGCGCTGGTCGCCGCCAGGCCCGGTGAACGGACCGCCGCCCGGCCGCCCCAGACCTCGCTCCTCGCCGACGAGCAGGAGGAGGCGGCCCTCGCCCTGCAGGGCCTCGAAGGCCTCGAGCTCAGCGACGGCGTCCCGACCCGCGTCTTCGAGGGCGAGCCCGACCCCGACGCCCTGCTGGCCCACATGGGCTACGACGGTTACCGGCCCGGCCAGCGCGAGGCGGTCCAGGCGGCCCTGGACGGGCGCGACAGCCTGATCGTGATGCCGACCGGGGGCGGCAAGAGCCTCTGCTACCAGCTCCCCGGGCTTGCCACCCCCACGCTCACCCTCGTCGTGAGCCCCCTGATCGCCCTGATGGCGGACCAGGTCAAGCGCCTGCGGAGCCAGGGGCATCCCGCGGTGATGTTCGCCTCCGGCCTCTCGGAGGAGGACTCGGCCGCGTCCTGGCAGGCGGTCCGCGACGGCACCGCCCGGATCGCCTACTGCTCGCCCGAACGGTTCGGTTCGGCGGCCTTCATGAACCTCGTCGCTTCCCGCGAGGTAGACCTGCTCGCGATCGACGAGGCCCATTGCCTGTCGGAATGGGGCCACGACTTCCGTCCCGACTACCTCCGCCTGCCCAAGGTCGCCGCGAAGCTCGGCCGCCCGCCGGTGATGGCCTGCACCGCGACCGCGACCCCGCAGGTGGCCGCGGAGATCGCGGAGCGCATGGGCATGCGCGAACCGGCCGAGATCCACTCGGGCTTCGACCGGCCCAACCTGAGCTTCGACACCATCGCGCTCGAGGGCAAGGGATCGAAGGCCCGCAAGCAGGCGCTGCTCGAACTGGGTCTCGCCGACCCGGCCAACCGCCCGGCGATCGTCTATTGCGGAACCCGCAAGAGCACCGAGGAGCTGGCCGACGACCTGCGCGCCGCCGGCCTCTCGGCGGTCGGATACCACGCCGGAATGGCACCGGACGAACGCGCCTCCGCGCAGCATCGCTTCATGGAGGGCGACGCCGACGTGGTCGTGGCCACGAACGCCTTCGGGATGGGCATCGACAAGGCCGACGTGCGGTCGGTCTGGCACTGGGCGATCCCGTCCAGCGTCGAGGCCTACTACCAGGAGGCCGGGCGTGCCGGACGCGACGGCGCCCCCGCCAGGGCCGTACTGCTGGCGATGCGGGCGGACCTGGGCCGGCTGGTCCGGTTCAACGAGCAGCGCAAGGTCGATCCGGAAGAGGTCCTCGCCTTCGTCGACGATGCGCGCCGCGCCGCCGGGCGAGACGCTGAAGGCAATCCCGGGTCGGTGACCATCGAGGCTCCGCGGAGCGACGAGGACCGCATCCGCCTCGCCGTCGCCGAGCGCTCCGGTGCCCTCCGGGTCGATCCCGCCCCGGGCGGCCGGCTCCTCATCACCCCGGGCCCCGAGATCGGCCAGGGCCCGATCCGGGCCGCGTGCCGGGTGGCGGAGGACCGCGGCTGGGCCGCCTACCGCGCGGTCGAGGCGTTCAGCTTCTCGAACACCTGCCGCCGCCGCCAGCTCCTCGACCACTTCGGGGACGACGCGCCGGGCGCCCCGACCGGACGCTGCTGCGACGTGTGCGACCCGGTCGAGTGGCTGCCCGACCCGGAGACGATCGTGACCAGGCGTCCGCGCGCCGCCTCCGGACGGTCGTCGGGACCGCCGCCCGAGCTCGCCCCGGAGGACGAGGCGCTGTACGAGGATCTGCGCCGCTGGCGTCTTGCGGCCGCCGGCGACAAGCCGGCGTTCCACGTCGCTTCGAACCGGACCCTCACCGCCATCGCGACGGTCAAGCCACTCGACGAGGATTCGCTGCTCGCGGTGGCCGGCGTCGGGCCTGCGTTCATGGAGAAGTACGGAGCGGACGTGCTCCGTGTCGTCTCACACCACGTCTGAACAGGCCCGGCCGCGGGGTCAGTGGCGCGGGGCGACGCCCGACTCGACGGCCTCGAGGACCTTCTGGGCCACGGCCTCCGGCGTGTAGCCGACCTCCTCGTGGAGGAGCTGCGGCTTGCCGTGGGTCACGAACCGGTCCGGCAGGCCGACGCGCAGCACCCGGGCACGCTCGCCGGGGTTCGCGAAGTTGTCCTCCAGGTACTCGATCACGGCCGAGCCGAACCCTCCCTGGAGCACCCCCTCCTCGATGGTCACGATCAGGTCGTGGCTCACCGCGAGGCGCTCGACCAGCTCGGTGTCGAGCGGCTTCACGAAACGGGCGTCGGCGACGGTCGGATTGATGCCCTGCTCCCCGAGGATCTCGGCGGCGCTCAGCGCCACCCCGACCCCGGTGCCGTACCCGAGCAGGGCGACCTTCTCGCCGTTCCGGAGGGTCTCCCCCGTGCCGATCGGGATCGTCTCCGGTTCCCCGGGCAGCTCGACCCCGACGGCGGCGCCGCGCGGATACCGCAGGGCGGCCGGGCCCTCGTGGGCTATGCCCGTGTGCAGCATGTGGACGAGCATCGCCTCGTCCCGCGGCGCCATCGCGACCACGTTCGGGAGCGAACGGAAGTAGGCGATGTCGAAGGCGCCGTGGTGGGTCGGGCCGTCGTCGCCGACCAGTCCCGCCCGGTCCATCGCGAAGGTGACGTCGAGGCTCTGGAGGCAGACGTCGTGCACGATCTGGTCGTAGGCACGCTGGAGGAAGGTCGAGTAGATCCCGCACACGGGCTTGCCGCCCTGGAGGGCGATGCCGCTCGCCATCAGGACAGCGTTCTGCTCGGCGATCCCGACGTCGTAGTACTGGTCGGGACGCTCGTCGGCCAGCTTCTGGAGCCCGGCGCCGCCCGCCATCGCGGCGGTGATGCCGATCACCCTCGGGTCGCGGGTCGCCTCGTCCACGATCGCGTCAGAGAACACCTGGGTGTACTGCGGGGGTGCGGCCTTCGGTTCGGGCTTCTCCAGGATCTCGGGGGCGATCGAAGCCGGCGCGTCCGATTCCTGGACCGGCACCAGCTTCGGCTTGGACTCGGCGGGGGCACCGTCCACGATCGAACCGGGCTTCGCGGCGTGCCACTTCTCCATGCCGGCCAGGCCTCCCTCCTCGGCGGGGGCGAATCCGCGGCCCTTCACGGTGTGGACGTGGACGACCACCGGCCGGTCGGCCGCGAACGCCTCGGTGAGGGCGCGGCGCATGGCCCCCACGTCGTGCCCGTCGATCACCCCCATGTACGCGAGGTCGAGTTCCTCGAAGAGCAGGCCCGGCGCCCAGTAGGCCTTGATCGCGGACTTGAGCTCGGGGCCGAGCCGTTCGATCCGCTTGCCGAGGCCGAGCGGCAGCTTCGTCAGCTTGTCCTCGACCTCCTCGCGCGCGTGGAAAAGGCCGGGCTTCAGGCGGGCCCGCTGGAAGTAGCTGGAGAGGGCTCCGACGTTCGGCGAGATCGACATCCCGTTGTCGTTCAGGAGGATCACCATCGGGGTCTGCAGACCGCCCGCGGCGTGCATCGCCTCGTAGGCGACCCCGCCGGTGAGCGAACCGTCGCCGATGACCGCGACGACCTTTCCGTCCTCACCGATCCCCTTGCGCATCGCCTCCTTCAGGCCCACCCCGTAGGAGATCGAAGTGGAGGCGTGGCCGGCACCCATGATGTCGTGCTCCGACTCGGGGATCGAGCAGAACGGGGCGAGGCCCTCGTACTGCCGGATGGTCGGGAGGCGGTCCCGGCGGCCGGTCAGGATCTTGTGCGGGTAGGCCTGGTGGCCGACGTCCCAGAGGATCTTGTCGCGGGGCGACTCGAGCAGGCTGTGGAGGGCGACCGCGATCTCGCAGGTGCCGAGGTTGGCTCCGAAGTGGCCGCCGATCTCACCGATGACGTCGATGATGTAGGACCGGATCTCGGCGGCGACCTGCTGGAGTTCCTCGTCGCTCAGGCCTTTCAGGTCGGCCGGGGAATCGATCCCCGGAAGCAGCGGCGTCGTGTTCTCGTTCTGTTCGCTCACTGTTCTCTCGAGTAAATGTAGTCGGCGATGCGCCTCAGGTCGTCGGTGTCGCCATCGGCTCCCGACAGCGCGGTGAGGGCTCCTGCGTGGGTTTCGGCGGCCAGATCGCGGGCCTGATCCAGCCCATACAGGCTGACATATGTGACCTTTCCGTGGCGCTCGTCGCTGCCGTGCGGCTTGCCGAGTTCCTCGTCGCTCCCGGTCACGTCGAGGATGTCGTCCACGATCTGGAACAGCAGCCCGATCCTGGTCGCGAAGTCCTCGAAGGGCTGGCGGGAATCCTCGTCGAGTCCGCCCAGGGCCAGGGCGACCTGGACCGAGGCCCGGATCAGGCGCCCGGTCTTCAGGGAGTGGAGGTGACGGAGCCCCTCGGCATCCAGCTTCTGCGCGGTGACGTCCACGTACTGGCCGCCGACCATCCCCTCCACCCCGGTCGCGGCACTGAGCAGGGAAACGGCCTCCAGCACCCGTTCCGGGGGCGCCTCGGTTGAGGCCAGGGCCCCGATCGCCTCGGCGAAGAGCCCGTCCCCGGCGAGGATCGCGACCGCCTCTCCGTACTTGACGTGCGACGTCGGTTTCCCGCGGCGGAGGTCGTCGTCGTCCATCGCCGGAAGGTCGTCGTGGACGAGCGAGTAGGTGTGGATCATCTCAAGCGCGGCCGCCGCACCGAGGAAGTCCCCGGGCGCGCGGCCGATCGCCTTCGCCGTGGCCAGGCAGAGGACGGGCCTGATCCGCTTCCCTCCCGCGAGCAGCGAGTAGCGCATCGCCTCGTCGAGACCGGTCGTGTCGGCGCCGTCCGGTCCCGCGCCGTGGCTGAAGCGGATGGTCTCGAGATGCGCGTCGACCAACCGGCGAAGCTCGTCGGGGTAGCTCAAGGCCTTCAGTCCTGCCGGTCGATCCGCTGTACGGCGGCGGCAGCCTCCCGGGCGGCCTCGGCGGTGAGTTTCGCGGCCTCGTCGGCCAGGGTCGACGCTTCCGTGTCGCTCACGTCCTCGTCCCGGAGCGATCGCGTGATCTCCTCCAGACGGTCGCGGATCTCCTCCAGCCGGCTCATCGTGCCTCCCCGTTCGTCACATGGTCGGTGGCGTCGCCCGGCGCGGGTTCGTCATCCTCGATCTCCGTGCTGCGCTCACCGGGGTCCACCCCCATGGCCCGCGCCGCCGCTCCCAGGATGCCGTTGACGAACCCGGGCGCCTCGGCACCGCAGAACTTCTTCGCGGTCTCGACGGCCTCGTCGATCGCAACCTCGGCCGGGACGTCGTCCCGGTGGTACATCTCGTAGAGCGCCACCCGCATGATGTTCTTCTCGAGCGGGGCGATCCGGCGGATGTCCCAGCCCTTCGCGTACCTGGAGATGACCTCGTCGAGCTCCGGCCGGTGGGCCTCAACCCCTTCGGCCAGCTGGACGGTGAAGGGCTTGGCGTCGGCGAGCAGGAGGGAAAGGGGACGGTCGGTGACTTCCTGCTGATAGCAGGCGAAAACCGCATCCCGACGCTGATTCGTACGACGCATCAGCCAAGAATATTGGTTTGGCCCCAGGCGGTCGCGGTGAGCGACCTGGCCCCGCCGTGGTCCCGATGCTCGCAGAGATAGATGCCCTGCCAGGTTCCGAGGTGGAGCCGTCCTTCGCGGACGGGGATCGTCAGATCGAACCCGGTCAGGGCCCCCTTGAGGTGCGCGGGCATGTCGTCGGCGCCCTCGAGGGTGTGGGTCCACGAGTAGCGGTCCGGTCGCTCCGGGACTGCGTCGTCGAACCAGCTGCGGAAATCCGTGCGCACGTCGGGCGAGGCGTTCTCGTTCAGGGTCAGCGAGGCGGAAGTGTGCCTGATCAGAAGGTGGAGCAGGCCGACCTCGATCCGTTCGAGTTCGGGCACCGCCTCCACGACTTCCCGGGTGACGAGGTGGAATCCCCGCGGCCGGGGCTCGAGGGAGAAGTCGCGCTGGAAGATCTCCAAGGCCTCAGGCCCGGGACATGTATTCGGCGGTCTCCGTGTTGACCTTGATGATTTCGCCCTCGTTGATGAAGAGCGGGACCTGGATCTCCACCCCGGACTCCAGCGTGGCCGGCTTGGTGCCGCCACCCGAGGCGGTGTCGCCCTTCAGGCCCGGCTCGGTCTTCACGACCTTGGCCTCGATCGAGGGCGGGACCTGGACGTCGGACGGGTTCTCGTCCACGAACAGGACCTCGACCTCGTCGTTGGGCTGGATCCAGCGCATAGCGTTGGCGGCGACGTCGGCCGGGATCTCGATCTGGTCGTAGCTCCGGTTGTCCATGAAGACGACCGCGTCACCGGACTCGTACAGGTACTGCATCTTCCGCGACTCGGTCCGGACCGGGCGGAACTTCTCGCCGGCGCGGAAGGTCTTGTCGATCACCCCGCCGTCCTCGAGCCGGCGGAGCTTCGTGCGTACGAAAGCGCCACCCTTTCCGGGCTTCACATGCTGGAACTCGATGATCCGCATGACCTTGCCCTCGACCTCGATGTGGGACCCGTTGCGAAAATCTGCAGTGCTAATCACGGCAGTGGATTCTAGAGGCCTCCCGGCATAATGGCTTCATGACGACGACTCCCGCCCTACTCGACGAACTGCTCCGCACCCCCGGCCCCTCCGGCTACGAGGCCCCGGCCGCCGATGTCTGGCGCAAGGCCGCTTCCTTCGCCGAGATCTCGACCGACGGGCTCGGTTCGAGCGTCGCCACCATCCCCTCCGCCGATGACAACGACGACGCCCCGCTGCTCGCCGTGGTCGGCCACATCGACGAGATCGGCCTGGTGGTGACCCACATCGACGAAAAGGGGTTCCTCTACTTCGCGCCGATCGGCGGCTGGGACCCGCAGATTCTGGTCGGCCAGCGCGTCACCGTGAGCGGCAAGGAGGGCCCGGTCCCGGGAGTCGCCGGCCGCAAGCCGATCCACCTGCTCGAGCCGGAGCAGCGCAAGAAGGTCGTCCAGCTCAAGGAGATGCACATCGACATCGGCGCCGATGACCGCGAGGACGCGGAGCAGATGGTCAGCGTCGGCGATCCGGTCGTGATCGATTGCGAGCCCCTTCCCGTCGCCGGCGGCCGCCTGGTCTCCCGGTCGATGGACAACCGGCTGGGTTCCTACGTCGCGCTGGAGACGGCCCGCCGCCTCCACGAGAACAAGAAGGCGAAGGTCCGCTTCGCCGGCGTCGCCGCGGTCCAGGAGGAGATCGGGCTGTTCGGCTCCCGCACCGCCGCCTTCACGGTTCGCCCCGACCTGGCCGTCGCGATCGACGTCACCCACGCCACGGACGCTCCCGGGATCGACGAGAAGGAGGTCGGCAGCCACCCGTTCGGTTCCGGTCCCGTGATCGGTCGCGGGTCCACCCTCTCCCCGAAGGTGTACGAGCTCCTGCGCGAGACCGCCGAGAACGCCGGTATCGACTACTCGGTCGGCGCCAGCGGCAACTCCACCCACACGGACGCCGACTCGCTCCAGATCTCCCGCACCGGCATCCCGACCGGTCTCGTTTCGATCCCGCTGCGCTACATGCACTCGCCGGTCGAGATGGTCGACCTCGCGGACGTCGAGGCGACGGTCGAGCTGATGGTCGCGTTCGCCGAGTCGCTCGACCCGGGTGTCGACCTGACTCGCTGAGCCGGGTCGCGGCGCGGCCGTCATCGGAGTACCGAAACGTACGTCTTCGGTACCGATTCGTTCCGGAAACGGCGGCGGCCCGGCGGCGCAACTTCCCGATCGTTGGCGGTCTAGTATCCGTGAGACAAGTCACACGACCGGGCCGCCACGGCCTCGTCGCAAAAACAGCGGTTTCCGACTCGAGAGCCGCAGTAACCAGAGGGAGTTACACGGAGAAGATGACTACTCATCTTGGATTTCCGAACGCGCGCCGAATAGCGGCGTTGGCGTTCGCCCTTGTAATGGCCCTGGCCCTGACGGCGACTCTCGCCTACGGCCAGGCCGACGCAGCAAAGAAGCGCAAGGCCAAGCCGGCCAAGGTGACCATCGCGAAGATCGTCACCAAGAATCAGCAGCAGCTGATCAACCAGAAGAAGCTGACCGTCAAGGTACGCTCCACCGGCAAGGCCACGCCGAAGCTCACCGTCGTGAGCGGCGGCAAGTCGAACCTCTTCAAGGCGAAGAAGGTCAAGTTCCGCAAGAAGGGCGTGAAGACGGTCAAGCTCGCGCTCACCTCCGCCGGCAAGACCCGCCTCGCCAAGTGCGGCGCCAAGACCGTGACGGTCAAGGCCTCGTACAAGAAGGGCAAGAAGAAGGCCACGGCCAGGAAGAAGAAGACCCTGGCCAAGTGGGCCGGGAACAGTGACTGCATCAACTACGTGACCGTCGATGTCGGTGACGATCCCGAGCACTGTGACTTCCTCGACCCGACGATCTGCCTGCAGCCGTTCCCGAACGACTACTACACGGTGAACGCCTCCACGCCGACCGGCAAGCGGCTCGCCATCGGTGACGACGCGACCCCGAAGAACACGGGCAACGCCAATCCCGAGCACCTGAGCGTGACGGACATCAACCGTGCCGACGGCTTCAGCCCCGGCAACCTGATCGTGCTGAAGGTGCCCGGACTCGACACGCCGGCCGCGTTCAACAACACCGGTTTCGTCACCCTCGATCACATCGCCGACTACAAGCGGGCCGATCAGCCCGTGGTCGTGATCGACGCCGAGACCGGCGAGCGTCACCCGATCTGGGCGGAGCTCGACTCGAACCCGACCACCGTCGATCCGTCGAGCGAAGGCCCGGGCGGCATCAACGCGAACCCGAGCAACACTGGTCCGGTGAACCTGATCATCCGGCCGGCCAAGAACTTCCTCTACGGCCACCGGTACATCGTCGCGTTCCGCAACCTGAAGGACGCGAACAACCAGACCATCGAGTCGCCGCTGGGATTCCGGGTCTACCGGGACGACCTTCCGACCAAGCAGTCCGTGGTCGAGGATCGTCGCCCCCACATGAACTCGATCCTGAACGACCTCTCCAGCAAGGCCAACATCGATCGCTCCAGCCTGTACATGGCCTGGGACTTCACCGTTGCCTCGCGGGAGAGCATCACCGGCCGGGCCCTCAAGATCCGCGACGATGCGTTCGCGCGTCTCGGTGACACGAACCTGGCCGACCGGAAGATCCAGGGCGACAGCCCGGACTTCGACATCCTCGCCTACTGCGACGCCAGCAACACCGCTTCCGCGTCGTGTGGCGAGAACTACCCGGGCCGGCCGTCTCCGGGTCAGTTCAACCCGGACAACCCCGTCACCTCACCGGTGCCGAACAGCGAAGAGCAGCGGACCTTCACGGGCTACATCCGTGACGTGCCCTGCTACCTGAGCAGCCCCGGCTGCACTCCGGGTGGCACGTTCCAGTTCGACTCCAACGGCGAGCTGGTCTGGGACGAGAACAACACCGTGGACGTGCCGTTCCTCTGCTCGATCCCGAAGTCGATCGTCAGCTCCGGCACGGTGGTCCCGGGTGGCTCCGGCGTCTACGGCCACGGCCTGCTCGGGCTCCTGAACCAGGTTCGTTCCCGTGGTTCGACCCGCGAGGTCGGCAACAAGAACAACTCGGTCTGGTGTGGTGCCAACTGGGACGGTTTCTCCCAGCTGGACCTCGGCACCATCATCGAGTCGTTGGGCAACATGTCCAACTTCAACAAGGCCGTCGACCGGATGCAGCAGGGATTCGTCAACTTCATGATGATCCAGCGCGCGATGATCCATCCGGACGGTTTCGCGACGGATGACGCCCTCAAGATGACCCACAACGGCACGGATCCGGTTTCCAATCCGGGCACGCCGGCCATCGACACCAGCGCGGGCGAGGACACCCGTGGCTACTACATGGGCATCAGCCAGGGCGGCATCATGGGCGGCGCGCTCACCGCGCTCTCGCCCGACGTCGACCGTGGCGTCCTGGGGGTCCCCGGCATCAACTACTCGACCCTGCTCCGCCGTTCGGTGGACTCGGACGAGTACTTCAAGCTGCCGGGCCTGGGCCTCTACTCCAACTACCCGGACCAGGCGTCCCGCCCGCTGCTGCTCTCCCTGATGCAGCTGCTGTGGGACCGTGGCGAGGGCAACGGTTACGCCCAGGCGATGACCGACAACCCGCTGCCGAACACCCCGGAGCACGACGTGCTCCTGCGCGTCGCGCTCGGCGACCACCAGGTGTCGAATTTCGCCGCCGAGGTGGAAGCCCGGACGATCGGTGCGGTCCGCTACGCACCCACGCTGCTCCCGTCCCGCAGTTGGGATCTGGACTACGAGGCCCTGCCTCCGGTCACGGACTTCCCGACCGAGCCGGGCGAGAGCATCATGGTCTACTACGACGGCGGTCCGCCCTCGTTCGACGGCACCGAGGACAAGGGCAGCGGCGTTCCCCCGCTGGAGAACGTGCCGCCCCGTCCCGAGTGGGGCTTCGGTGACGACCCGCACAGCTACCCGCGTCACTCCCAGGACGGCCAGAACCACGCGGCCGACTTCCTGGAGCACGGCACGATCGATGCGTGCACGGGTACCGACGGCTACTGCTTCTCCAACGGTTGGGACGGTTCCGCCGGCCTGTAACCGACAAACCGGGAAGCAGCAAGAGAACGGGGCCCCGCGGGGCCCCGTTCTCTTTGCACCGATTGATAACGGCCACCTCGCCGGGTGGCTGCGGTGGCCGCACGTGGCAGGAACCGCAGGCGCCCGGCCGGCCACGTGGGGCTCGCGACGGTCCCCGGACGTGAAAAGACCGGCCCCCTCAGGCCGGTCTTTTCGTCTGCACCTCTCTCCTCAAAACTCCCTCGCCGTTTCGCTCCGGAGTCCCCTCCCCACTCGTGACGAAAGTCTCGTCTGTGTGACGGGGATCACACTATAGGGCATCGTCACGAATGATGCATTCACGTCGCGGGACCCCAAAGACGAAGGGCCCGCGAGGGGCCCTGGCTCAGACGAAGGTGAGTCGTTTCGGTATTGAGCTGAGGTTCCGCGAGGGCCCCTCCGCCCCGACCACGACCAGGTCCTCGATCCTCACCCCGGTCTTCCCGGACACGTAGATCCCGGGCTCCACCGTGACCACCTCGCCCTCGAGGAGCTCGTCCTCGCTGGTCGGGCCGAGGCGCGGTGCCTCGTGGATCTCGATCCCCACGCCGTGACCCAGGCCGTGGCCGAAGTTGTCGCCGTACCCGGCGTCGCGGATGATCCTGCGGGCCACCTCGTCGACCTCCGAGCCGGACGCTCCGGCCCGGACCGCGGCGAGTCCGGCCTCGTTGGCCCTCAGGGTCACTTCGTAGATCTCGCGCGAGAGCGAATCGAGATCGGACTCGGTGCCGGTCGCGAACGTGCGGGTGCAGTCGGAGCAGTAGCCGTCCAGCTTCACGCCCATGTCGACCGTGACCAGCTCGCCGCGTCCGATCTCGCGATCGGATGGTTCCGCATGGGGCGAGGCACCGTTCGGACCCGAGGCGATGATCGGCGGGAAGGAAGGTTCGGCACCCAGCTCGCGCATGCGTCCGGTGAGGAAGGCGTCCACCTCCCGCTCGGTCCTGCCGAGCAGGCCGAACTCGAGCAGCTCGCGGTAGAGCCCGTCGGTCATCCCGGCCGCGGCGGCGATCCTCTCGATCTCCGCCTCGTCCTTGACCCGGCGCAGCTTCTCGACGCGACCGCCGTCCGGGATCAGCTCCGCGCCCTCGGCGGCCTCGTCGAGCTCGCTGGCCGTACGGACGGTGACGTGGTCGTCCTCGAAACCAACCCGCCCGGAGAGCCTCGACGCGAGCCCGTCGAGCCACTGGCCGGACACGATCTCGACCTCCCAGTCCTCGATCGCAGCGGCACGCTCCGCGTAGCGGAAATCGGTCAGGAAGACCCGGTGATCGCGGGACACCAGGCAGGCGCCGTTAGTCCCGGTGAAGCCGGTCAGGTACTCCACGTTGGTGAGGTCGGTGACCAAATAGGCGTCGACCGGGGATCCGTCGGTCCCGGAACCCTCGAGGGCGGCGGCCAGCCGGTCCGCCCTGGCGCCCCGGTCCACGCTCATACCCCGAGCCGCTCCGCCAGGATCGCGAGCGCGTCCCGGTATCCGTCCACGCCGCGGCCGCAGATCTTCGCCTCGACGAGCCCGTCGAAGACGGAGACCTTTCGCCACTCCTCGCGGTTCTCGACGTCCGACAGGTGCACCTCGACGGTCGGGACCGGATCCACAGCGAGCGCGTCGCCGATGGCGCGACTGTAGTGGGTCCAGGCGCCCGCGTTCACGATCGCCCCGTCGGCGGTCTCCGACACGCGGTGCAGGTAGCCGCAGAACTCGGCCTCGGAATTGGTCTGGAAGAAGATCGGCTCGAGGCCGAGCTCGCCCGCCCAGCCGCCGATCCGGTACTCGAGCTCGGCGAGGCTCATCCCGCCGTAGAGCTCGGGGTCGCGGCGCTCCAGGACGTCGAAGTTGACGCCGTGGAGGATGGCGACCCGGTTCGAGGCGGCGCTCACGGCAGCAGCTCCTCGACCGAGGCGAGGATCGCGGAATCGTCCACGGGCCGATCGATGAGGGGATTGCCGGGTTCTTCCAAGAGGACGAAGCCTACCCCCCGCGAGGTCTTCTTCTTGTCGAACTGCACCGCTTCGACCACGGCCGCGGGGTCGATCGCGGAATCCAGCTCGACCGGAAGGCCGTGCCTCCGGTTCCACTCCTCGACCTCGTCCCGCAGCCAGTCGGCCCCGGAGAGACGAAGCGCAGCGAGCAGCCCGAGGGCGACCGCCTCGCCGTGGCGGTAGCGCTCGTAGGAGGTCACCGATTCGATCGCGTGTCCCACGGTGTGGCCCAGGTTGAGCTGGGCGCGGAGTCCCGTGTCGCGCTCGTCGGCGGCGACGACGCCGCACTTGAAGCGGGCGCAGGCGAAGACCAGGTCGGGCCGGGCCAGGATCTCGCCGGGCTCGAGCTTCGACACCTCATCCCAGAGACCGCCACCGGCCAGCAGCGCGGTCTTCACGACCTCGGCCATGCCGGCCGTCAGCTCCGCCTCGGGAAGCGTCGCGAGCACGTCCACGTCGCTGATGACCGAGGAGGGAAGGTGGAATGCCCCGACGTAGTTCTTGCCCTCCGGGAGGTCGACGCCGGTCTTCCCCCCGTAGGACGAATCGACCTGCGCCACCAGGGTGGTCGGCACCTGGACCACCGGGATGCCACGCTGGTAGGTGTGGGCGCAGAACCCGGCGAGGTCACCCACGACCCCGCCGCCCAGCGCGATCAGGCGGTCGGATCGCGTCACGCCGGCCCGGGCCATCTCACGGAGCGACCGGTCCAGCTGCGTCATCGACTTGGCGGTCTCCCCGGGCGGCACGGTCACCATGCCGGCGAGGTCCCCCAGCCGGTCGCCGTAGAGCTCACCCACCGACTCGTCCGTGAAGCCGAACGAACGCCCCTTCCCGGGCAGCGCCGGGGAGCCTTCCGCGAAGAGCGAGGACCCGAGGAGTTCGCGGCCGACGAAGACCGGGTACTCGCCGCCCGAGCTCTCCGCCCAGAACATCCGCGTGCCCTCGGGCAGTTCCTCGAGCTTCCGGACCGAGTCGAGCGCACGGTCCCAGATCCGGCGCGCGACCCCGGGCAGGATCGCGTCGGCCACCGAGTCGTAGAGCTCGCGGCGCCGGGCGAAGAGCGCGCGGAAGACGGACTCGTCCCGGGCCAGCGGTCGCGAAGAGTGCCGGACGCGGCGCCAGGCGGCGTCGGCGCTGATGTCGAGCCACACGACGGTGTGGCCGTCGACCATGAGGGCCTCCCGGATCGCCTCGGTCTCGACCGCACCCCCGCCCAGGGCGAGCACGTCGATCGTCACGTCGGCGAGGGCGCCGAGCACGACCTCTCGCTCGAGGTCGCGGAAACCTTCCTCACCCTCGCTCTCGAAGATCTCCGGGATCGGCCGGCCGGCGCGCGACTCGATCAGCTTGTCGGCATCGACCGTGTGCAGTCCATGCGCCGCGAGCTCGACCAGCGCCGTCGACTTGCCGGCACCCATGAACCCGACGAGGCAGATCATCGCCAGCCGATTCGTTCCTTGTAGGCGTCGATCGCGGCGAGCACATCGTCCATGTGGTCGCCGCCGAACTTCTCGCGGTACGTCTTGACCATCGCCAGGCAGATCATCGCCTCGCCGACCACCGCGGCGGCCGGTACCACCGTGGAGTCCGTGCGTTCCTTGTGCGCCTGCGCCGGCTGCCTGGTCGCGGTGTCGACGGAGCGGAGCGGCTTCGTCATGGTCGAGATCGGCTTGATGGCCGCCCGGATCGAAAGCGGCATCCCGTTGGTCATGCCGCCCTCGAGACCCCCGGCGTGATTGGTCTCGCGATAGTAGCCGCGCTCCTCGGAGTAGAAGATCTCGTCGTGGGCGGCGCTGCCGGGCCGTCCCGCGACGTCCCAGGCCTGCCCGATCGATACGCCCTTCACCGACTGGATCGAACAGATCGCCTGCGCGAGGCGGCCGTCCAGGCGGTCCTCCCACGAGATGTGGCTCCCGAGCCCGGGCACCAGGCCGAAGACCCGGACCTCGAACGTGCCGCCGAGGCTCTCGTTCTTCTTGCGGAGGACGTTGATCTCCTCCACCATGGCGGCGGAGGTCTCCTTGTCGAGGCAACGCACCGGATCGTCGTCGACCCCTTCGAAGTCCTCGATCGTCAGGTCTTCCCGCTCGGGTGCGACGACGGACCCGATCTGGGTGACGTGGCTGCGGACGGTGACGCCGACCGCGGTCAGGAAGGCCCGGGCGATCGCACCGGCGGCGACGCGGGCCGCGGTTTCGCGGGCGCTCGCGCGTTCCAGGATCGGCCGCAGGTCGTCGTGCTTGTACTTCCACATCCCGACGAGGTCGGCGTGACCGGGACGCGGCATCGTGACCGGCGGGATCTCGCCCTCGATCGGCCACGGATTCATCCGCTCGTCCCAGTTCTTGTAGTCCTTGTTCGCGACCAGCGCGGCGACGGGCCCGCCCATCGTCCGGCCGTGCCGCACCCCGGCGCGGATCTCTACCCGGTCCGTCTCGATCTTCATGCGGCCGCCGCGTCCGTGGCCGAGCTGGCGCCGGGCCATGTCCCGGTCCAGGGTTTCCCGGTCGAGCTCGAGCCCGGCCGGAAGGCCCTCGACGATGGTGACCAGTCCCGGTCCGTGCGACTCGCCTGCGGTTGTGAATCGAAAACTCATTGAGATGCCTAGGCTATTGACAATGGCCGCCCGCCGACTGCTGATCGTAATGCTGGTACTTCTCGGTATCTCGTCGGTGATCGCGATCGTGGTTCCCGAACCGAGCGAGCGGGATTCCGACCCGCCCGAGACGGCGGCCACAGGCACCACGGGAACGACCGGTTCCACCGGCACCACGGGCGCGCAGGAGCGGCGGGAGAAAGCCGAGCGCGGCGGCGCCGACGTGGTGGAACAGACCGTGGCGATCGACCGTGCGGGCGACACCGTCGACCTGGAGGCGAAACCCGGCTCCCGGATGATCCTCACCGTCAGTTCGCGCAAGGGAACCGTGGTCGAGGTGCGGGGCCTCGGGCTGACCGGGTTCTCGGACCCCTACGCCCCGGCGGTGTTCGACATCTACCTGCCGGACGAACCCGGCGAGTACGTGGTGGCGGAGTCCGGCGGAAAGCCGAAGGCCAGGATCGTCACCCGCGCGCCGCGGTCCTCATGACGTCCAGGTCGGGTTCCCGGCCGGTCCAGATCGAGAGCGACCTCGCGCCCTGCCGCACCAGCACCTCGAGACCGTCGACGGTGTCCGCCCCGCCCCGTCTCGCCGCTTCGATCAGGGTTCCCGGGCCCTTGCCGTAGACCATGTCCACGACCGTCTGGCCCGGCCGGAAGCCGGCCGGGTCGAGCGGCAGCGCCGCCAGGCCGTCCCCGTCGTGGAGGCCGGCCGCCGACGCGTTCACGATCACGTCATACGCGCCCGGATCGATCGCGCCGTGAAGCTCCGGCGGGATCACCTCGACCCCGAGTTCCTCGGCCAGCGCCTCGGCCCTGGAGTGGGTGCGGTTCCAGAGCATCACCCGGGCCCCGGCCCCGGCCAGGGCCCACACGACCGCCCGGCCCGCGCCGCCCGCGCCGAGCGCAAGGGCGCGCCGCCCCGCGAGATCCGGAAAGGTCGGCGAGATCGAATCGATCAGACCGGGCGCGTCGGTGTTCTCGGCCGAGATCCGGCCCGCCGCGAAGACGAGGGTGTTTGCCGCCCCGATCGCCCGGGCCGGTTCGGACGCCTCGTCGGCGATCGCCAGGGCCGCCTCCTTGTGCGGAACGGTCACGTTCACGCCGGCGAACCCGCGCCCCGGGAGTTCGCGCACCAGGGCGTCGAACCCGGCGGGTTCCACGTCGATCGCCTCGTACTCCCAGTCCTCCAGCCCGAGGTCGGCCAGGGCGGCGTTCTGCATCGCGGGCGAGCGCGAGTGTGCGACCGGGTGCCCCAGGACGGCGAGCCGTTGGACGTCGCCGATCATCCGCACTCGGTCGGGGATCCGCCCGCCTCGGCCTGGGCTTCCTGGTACTTCTCGACGTTGGCGTTGTGCTCGTCGAGCGACGAGGAGAAGACGTGTTCGCCGCAGGTCCCGGGCTTCACGACGTAGAGCCACACGTTGGTCTTCTCGGGATTGGCCGCGGCCTGGATCGAGGCCAGGCCCGGGTTGCCGATCGGTCCCGGTGGCAGGCCCGCGTTCTCGCGGGTGTTGTACGGCGAGTCATGGCCGAGGTCGGTCTCGGTCAGGGGATCGGTCCAGTTGTCGAGCGCGAATCGCAGGGTCGCGTCGATCCCGAGCGGTTCGCCCATCTTCAGGCGGTTGTAGATCACCGCCCCGACGGTCCGCCGCTCCTTCGGCACGGCCACCTCGCGCTCGACCATCGAGGCGATGGTCAGCACGTCGTAGACCGTCAGGTTCTTGGACTTCGCGTACTTCATGTTGATCCCGGCGATGTTGTCCTTGAACGCGCCGAGCTGCTGGCCGATCAGGTCCTTGACCGTCGCGTTCGGCTTCAGCTCGTACGTCGCCGGGAAGAGGAAGCCTTCCAGGTTCTTCGCCCTCCCCTGGGCCCCGTACTCGTTCGGGTTGAATCCCTTGAACCGGACCGACGAGGCCATGTAGTCGCCCGGTATGCCCGCGGCTTCGACCAGCTCGGCGGTCTCCGAGCGGCTCAGGCCCTCGGGAATCGTGACGGTGATCGTTCGCTTCGCGGTGGTCCTGGTGAGCTCCTCGATCGCGGCCGAGTAAGACATGTCCTTCCGGAACTCGTGCACCCCGTGATTGAGTTCGCCCCGTTTGCCCGAGAGCGTCGCCCGGATCTCGAAGAGGGTGGCGTTCGCGATCACGTCCTTTTCGGCCAGCAGGTCGCCGATCTGCCCGACGCTGTCGCCCTGGGGGATGTTCAGCCGGAACGGTTCGCCCGATCCGTCGCCCTTGAAGGGCTGGAAGAGGGCGAAGAGGAACCAGACGACGAGGATCAGCACGATCGCGCCGGCGCCGGCGGCGATCAGCCTGCCCTTGTGCGGGCCCGACCGGCGACCCCGGCCCCGTCCGGCGGGACGCCCGCGGCCCCGGACCGTCCCGGGCGAGGGCGGCCGCGGGGAGCGACGAGAGGTTCCCCGCTGGCGTCGGGCGGCGCGTTCCTGGCGCCGGAGGGCCCGTTCGACCGCCTCGGGGTCGTTCGGGTCGTGCTCGGGAAGGTCGTCGAACCAGCGCTCGCTCATGATCCGGCTCCGGTCGAGGCGTTGGCCTGGAGGAAGCTCTCGAGGAGGTGGGCGGCGGCGATCGAATCCTCGGCCGCGCCGGCCCCCGTGTCACGGCGCGTCTGGGCTGCCATGCGGGTTGTGAAGCGCTCGTCCCAGGTGACCACCGGTATGTCCACCGCTTCCCTCAGGTCGTCGGCGAAGGCCCGGGTGAGCTCGGTCTGGGCGGAGTCTTTGCCCGAGAGGGAGACGGGCAGCCCGACGACGATCTTCTCGGCCTCGCGTTCGCCGGCGATCCTCGCGACGGCCTCGGCGTCCGGCGGCTCGATCGCGTCGATCGGGGTCGAGAGCGTGCCGGTCGGGTCCGAGATCGCGCAGCCGATCCTGGCCGTCCCGTAGTCGAGCGCCAGGATCCTCACCTAACGCGACTCCAGGTACTCGCGGGCCGCTGCCAGTGCGTCCGGCACCCCGTCGGGGTTCCTGCCGCCGGCCTGGGCCATGTCGTCACTGCCGCCTCCGCCGCCACCGATCCGTGGCGCGGCGGCCGCGACGAGTTCGCGGGCCGATGCGCGTTCGGCGTGTTCCTGCGACAGGAGGACGACCATGCCCACCTTGCCGGACTCGGGATCCGACCCGGCGAGGACGGCGCTGGCGCCGGACTGGCCCTGGATCTGCTTCGCCACGGTCAGGATCTCCTTCGGGTTCCCGATCGGCACGTCGGCAATCACCACGTCGAAGTCGCCCACCTTCTCCGACTTGCCGGCGAGCTCGGCGGCGAGCCGGCCCTGCTGCTGTTTGGCGGCCTTCTTCGCGTCCTCCGCGGCTTCCGCGATCTTTGCGGCGGCGTCGCGGGCGGCGCGCACCGGGTCGCGGGCGTCGCCGAGCAGGTGTCCCATCTCGTCGAGTTCCGTCGCCCGGTCGCGGAACCAGTCGATGGCGTCGGGTCCGGTTATCGCTTCGATGCGCCGCACGTTCGCGGCCGAGCTGCTCTCCGCGACGATCTTGAAGATCCCGATCTCGGCGGTGTTGGAGACGTGGGTGCCGCCGCAGAGTTCCCGCGAGACGTTCTCGACCTCGACCACGCGGACCAGGTCGCCGTACTTCTCGCCGAAGAGCGCCATCGCCCCGAGCTTCTCGGCTTCAGGCTTCTCCATGACCATCCAGCGCACCGGGTCTCCGTCCTTGATCCAGCCGTTCACGCGGTCCTCGACCCACCGCACGTCTTCGGGGGTGAGGGCCTCGCCGTGGCTGAAGTCAAAGCGGAGCTTCTCCGGCCGCACCGAGGAACCCGCCTGGTGGACGTGGGTGCCCAGCCGTTCGCGGAGTGCCGCGTGGAGCAGATGGGTCGCGGTGTGGTTGCGCATCGTCCGGAAGCGGGTGTCGCGGTCGACCACCGCCTCGACGGTCGCCCCGGCCGCAGGCCAGGTCGCTTCGCCGGAGCCGGCGGGCTTCAGTTCGAGAACCTGGTCGTCACCGACGCGCACGACGTCCGTGACCACGGCCTCGCCCCCGTCCCAGATCAACCGGCCGGAGTCGGCGACCTGGCCGCCACCCTCCGCGTAGAACGGGCTCTTTTCCAGCTTCGCCAGCGCGTTGCCGTTGACCACCTCGAGTGAGGCGATGCCGGTCTCGGTCCGCAGGAACTCGTAGCCCACGAACTCCGATTCGGGGGCCCCGCCCGCGAAGGCGACGATCCGTTCGTGACGGTTGGTGCCGTCGCCCCCGCCGGTGGCGTTGCTGCGGGCGCGATTCCTCTGCTCCTCCATGAGTTCGTCGAACCCCTGGTCGTCGACCGAAAGGCCGCGCTCCTGCACCATCTCGCGGGTCAGGTCGAACGGGAAGCCGAACGTGTCGTGGAGCCTGAACGCGTCCTCGGCGCTGATCCACGAGTTGTTCTCCGCGAGCGCCTTCTCGACGATCTCCTCGAGGAGGGCGGTTCCGCGGTCCAGGGTGCGCCCGAAGCTCTCCTCCTCGGCCCGAACCCACCGGTCGATGCGGTCCTTCTCGGCCACCACCTGCGGGTGGGCATCGCCCATCATCTCGATGGTCAGGTCGGTGAAGTCCCCCAGCCAGTTGCCCTCGAGCCCGAGCGCCTTGCCCTGCTGGATCGCGCGGCGCATCACCCGGCGCAGCACGTAGCCGCGGTCCTCGTTGGAAGGGACGACCCCGGCGGCGAGAAGGAAGGTCATGCCGCGGCTGTGGTCGCTGATGACCCGCATGGAGCGCGTCACGGCCTCGTCGCTGCCGTATTTGAGGCCGGACTTCTCCTCGGCCAGCCGGATCAGCGGCTGGAACAGGTCCGTGTCGTACACGGAATCGACGCCCTGGAGGACGGCGGCCATGCGCTCGAGGCCCATGCCCGTGTCGATGTTCTTCTGGGGCAGCGGCGTGAGCGTCCCGTCCTCCGCCTGGTCGTAGCTCATGAAGACGTGGTTCCAGTACTCGAGGAACCGGTCGCTGTCGTCGCCCGGCCGGTCGTTCTCGGAGCCGAACTCGAGTCCCCGGTCCAGGTACATCTCGGAGCAGGGTCCGCAGGGTCCGGTCGGGCCTCCCTGCCAGAAGTTCTCGGAGCGCGGAAGCTTCACGATGCGCTCGTCCGGCACACCGATCCCGCGCCAGATCTCGATCGCCTCCTCGTCGGGTCCGAGGCCGAGTTCGTCGTCTCCGCCGAACACGGTGATCCAGATCTTCTCGGGGTCGAACCCGAACCCCTGGGTGGAGAGCTCCCAGCCGAACGGGATCGCCTCCTCCTTGAAGTAGTCGCCGAAGCTGAAGTTGCCGAGCATCTCGAAGAAGGTGAGGTGCCGCAGCGTCTTGCCGACCTCTTCGATGTCGGGCGTCCGGAAGCAGGTCTGGGACGAGGTGAGCCGGGTGGCAGGCGGGGTTTCGCGGCCGAGGAAGTAAGGCTTGAAAGGCTGCATCCCCGCCACGGTCAGAAGTGTCGAGGTGTCGTCCGGCGGAGGCACCAGCGACGCGGAGGGCATGCGGCGATGCCCCCGCTCCTCGAAGAAGGACAGATACGTCTCCCGAATTTCAGCCGACTTCATGGACCCGGCACCCTACTTTGATCCGGCCTGGCTGGCGATGGTCGCGTGCCCGACGACCACGTCACCGCTCATCAACACGGCAGCCTGTCCGGGCGCGGGACCCTCGAACGGTTCCTCCAACTCGATCTCCAGCCGGTCGTGGCGGCCGGCCGGGGCCTCGATCCGCGCGGGTACGGGTTCGGTGTGGTACCTCAGCCGGACGCGGTCCACCCGGTGACCGTCCCGGTGCATGACCGCGTTCCTGATCCGTACCCGGTCGGCCATCAGGTGTCGCCGCGGCCCGACCTTCACCGAGTTGGTCTCGGGGTCGGTTCCGAGGACGTAGAGCGGTTCTGTGGCGGCGACGCCGAGGCCGCGGCGCTGCCCGACGGTGAAGTGATGCTGCCCCGGGTGTTCGCCGAGGCGGTTGCCCTCGAGATCGACGACGGGACCGGGTCGCTCACCAAGGCCGGCGTGGCGCTCCAGGAAGTCCTTTTTGCTCTGTCCGGCGAGGAAGCAGAGATCCTGGCTCTCGGGCTTCTTCGCGACGGTGAGGCCGGCCCGCTCGGCGATCTCGCGGACCTCGGCCTTCGACAGCTCCGCCAGCGGGAAGCGGAGCCTCGCGACGACCTCCGGTGGCAGGGCGGCCAGCATGTAGCTCTGGTCCTTCCGGTCGTCGCTCCCGGCGGCGATCAAGGCGCCTTCTTCGTCCTCCACGACCCGGGCGTAGTGACCGGTGACGAGGCACTCTGCCCCGACCCGGTCGGCCAGGTCGACCATGGCGGCGATCCGCACCTCCCCGTTGCAGAGCACACAGGGGTTCGGGGTCCGTCCCTCGCCGTAACCGCGCAGGAACTCGTCCACGACCCGCTCGCGGAACGGACCTTCGAGGTCGAGCGTAAAGTGCGGGATGCCGAGGTCGTGGGTCAGTGCGCGAGCTCCGAGCACGGCCTCGGGCGAGCAGCACGCCTTGGTCCCGTCGGTGTCCGGATCGGCCCAGAGCTTCACGGTGACCGCGACCACGTCGGCTCCCTTTTCCTTCTCGCGGAGGGCCGCCACGGCGCTGTCGACGCCGCCCGAGACGGCCACGAGCACCCGGCCCTCGGTGGCCTCGGCCAGCGGCTCGCCGGATGAAGCGGCCGCGGAGAGCGCCCGGTGGAGCGCGTCGGCGGCCAGCAACACCGCGTGGCGCCGGGCCGGACTCAGCCCCCCGAGTTCCTCCTCGATCCGGTCCGGACCGATCCGGGCGGCCTCGAGCACGGACTCCCCTTCCACGAGGTCGCAGACGCAGGCGCAGGCCGCCCGCGTCGCGGCACATCCCTCGGTGCCGAACACGGCCGCGTCCACGCGGCCGGCCGCCAGGGTGAGGGAGATCCTGGCGAGGTCCCCGCACGCGGCGCCGCCGGCGGCACCGGTGAAGGCGCCGTCGGGGGCGTCCGATTCGTGCGAGCGGTCGGCTACGTACTCGGCCAGGAGGGATTCCATCCGCAAAATTTTACGCGGTACCCCTCCTGGCCTCATCTGCTCCCGGCTCAGCGCCTGAGTCCGAGGCGCATGTTGCGCCGCTCCGAGTTGCCGCCCTCCGAACGCACCGCCAGGTACACGTTCGCGGTGCCGGACCGCTGCCGGGTGAGACGGTTCCTCACCGCAGCCGGGACGGTCACCCGGAACACGGCCGACCCGCCCGCCTGGATGCGGTTCGGTCCCGTGACCCGGGCCGCCCGCACGACGCCCCGCGACCGCGCCTTCCCCTGCCGTTGCTGGACCACGCAGGCAACCTTCGGGCATCTCACCCTCACCATCGCCACCGGGTTCGCACCCCGCACACGCACGACGTTCGCGACCTTGTTGATCTTCGGAGTCGCTCCGTCACCGCCGGGACCGGTCGGCCCCGTCGG
>Ga0182743_1000699_pt1 | contig 38069 bp, 36 predicted proteins | sample eDN3rd30CKraftOP_FD_128522 | JGI IMG/M metagenome (GOLD analysis project Ga0182743, IMG submission 128522) | Enriched Organic Plus compost microbial communities from Emeryville, California, USA - eDNA 3rd pass 30_C Kraft OP (version 2) (version 2) ... | reverse complement strand
GGCAGAAGGTGGATCACATCGCGGGCCGGGATCGGGCGATTGTTGAGCCGATAGCGGCGTTCGCCGGTCTCAAGGTCGAGGTCGAATTGCAGGAAGCTCGGGCGATAGCGGATGATCTCCCGCACCTCGCCATTGACCCGGTTGACCCATGCCAGCCCGCCAGCATCGCTCATCGGGGCATCGCGGACGATCTGGCGGATCAGCTCAAAGCCGGTCATCCAGTCGTTTGCCTCATCGCGCAGCAGCGCCAGCACCGGATGCTCGGGCACGTCGATTTCGGTCTGGCCCTCGATCCGCTTCACCGTCACGTCGAGCGAGGCAACGGCTCCCGAAATCAGCTGGATCGCATTGGCAACCGCAGGAACGCGCAGCGCAGCCGAGGTGCTGACGACGATCCCGGTCGTGGTCGCCTCCGCGCCGAATACCTCAACCAGCGCCGCGTCAGGCGATGCCAGCGATTTCCTCTCGGGCGCGAAGGTCTTGCGCAGGGTGGTCCAGATGCTCATGGACCAGTTTATGCGACCGGCAACGGCGGTGACGGAAGCTGGCAAAACCATGCAAAGTGCAGAAATGTGTCGCAAACTTATGCATCAGCGACCACGCCGCCATGCCAGCAACTGGCCCCTTTCAGCAAACCACCGGCCCATGGGCCTGCGCACGGGCATGCCACTGTCCGGATCTGCGGCCCAACGGCGGGCAGTATCGACTGAAACGTCCAGGCATGCTGCGATGGCTCGCATACCCCATAACGGCCGGTTCAGCTTCAAAACTGAATCTATGCGCTACCGATCCAGTGGTGGTTGATCGTTTTTTGCCTGTTTCGCCAGCATGTTTTTCTGCCTTCCCGTCATCTGCCCTCTCCATCTCATTGACCTGAAATGAGAAAGCCTACTTCCCGCAAATGTAGCGCCCGGCCCCCCCGCCGGTCCCCGCTAAAGGCCCAAAGCCCCGACCACCCCCCGGACAAGAACCGGCACCCGCCAGTCACCCGCGCAACGTTCCGCCTCAAGGATCGCTTGGATATAGCTGGCGCCGTCCCAAAGCACCGTCTGGCCGCCATCATCCTCAATCAGCAGGACCATGAACCGAGCCGGACAGGCAGTATGCGCTCCGAGTGGGATCAGCGCATCACGGCAAGCGCGCAGCCCGCTTGCCGACAGGCCAACAATCTCGATCCGGTCAGAGCCGCAAAGCGCAGCATGTATCATACTCTCACACCCCGCACCCCGCAACTGCGCCACGGTCAGCCAACGCCAGCAGAACCAGCTTGGCCGATGGCTTCAAACCTCGCTGCTGGAACGCCCGGTTCATCGCTACATGGCTCATGCCAGGCACCGGATTTCTGGTTTATAGTAAAGCGCATCGTTCCCGCTATGCTCTCGTTCTGTCCCCCGCTCCTGAAAGACGCTTTCTTCGCAGGGTCAATGCGCTTAGCGTTTTCGCGCATATCCCTGCACTTTTCCTTTCTCTCTGGTTTTTCGGCCCGGCGACGCCTATTTCATGCGTCATGCAAGGAAAGACCGCTGCGATGAAAGACCTGACCAACTCCGAAGCCGATGCTCTAATCGCGGATATGGGCCGCAAAGCGCGCGAAGCCGCCTCGGTGCTGGCCGAAGCCACGGCCGAGCGTAAGCACGCCGCCCTGATCAGTGCCGCCGATGCAATCCTGAAGGCCGGGGATGCGATCCTCGACGCCAATATTCTGGACATGCACCACGCCGGGGAAAAAGGTCTGTCGCCAGCCATGCTGGACCGGCTGAAGCTTGATCCCGCCCGCATCCGCGCCATGGCCGATGGCCTGCGCTCAGTCGCGGAACAGTCCGACCCGGTCGGACGGGTTCTTGCAGAATGGGACCGGCCGAACGGGCTGCATATCCAGCGCGTGGCGACCCCTTTGGGTGTCATCGGCGTGATCTATGAAAGCCGGCCGAACGTCACCGCGGATGCGGCGGCGCTGGCGCTAAAGGCTGGCAATGCCGTGATCCTGCGCGGCGGATCCGAAAGCCTGAACAGCGCGACTGCGATCCATCAGGCGCTGGTTACCGGCCTGCGCCAGGCCGGTCTGCCCGAGACAGCGGTCCAGATGGTGCCGACCCGCGACCGCGAAGCGGTGGCCGCAATGCTGCGGGCGCAAGAGTTCATCGACGTAATCGTGCCGCGCGGCGGCAAGGGACTGGTCGGACTGGTCCAGCGCGAGGCCCGCGTGCCGGTTTTCGCCCATCTCGAAGGTATCTGCCATGTTTATGCCGACCGCGACGCCGATCTTGAAAAAGCTCGCCGCGTGGTTCTGAACGCCAAAACCCGGCGCACCGGCATTTGCGGCGCAGCTGAATGCCTGCTGATCGACTGGCAGTTCTACACCAAACACGGCACAGTCCTGGTCCAGGATCTGCTGGACGCCGGGGTCGAGGTGCGGGCCGAAGGTGAACTGGCAAAGATCCCGGGTACGATCCCCGCCGAGCCTTCGGATTTCGGGCAAGAATTCCTCGACAAGATCATCGCCATCAGACTGGTCGATGGTGTGGAAGAGGCGATCGCCCATATCCGTCGCTTTGGCTCGGGCCATACCGAGTCGGTCCTGACCGAAAATGACGCGACCGCCGAACGCTTCTTCAAAGGGCTCGACAGCGCCATTCTGATGCGCAACGCCTCGACCCAGTTCGCCGACGGCGGCGAATTCGGTATGGGTGCTGAAATCGGCATCGCCACCGGCAAGATGCATGCGCGCGGGCCTGTGGGGGCAGAACAGCTGACCAGCTTTAAATATCTGGTCATCGGTGACGGCACCGTCCGCACCTAAAGAAAACACAAGGGATGCGCTGACTTATGGCGCATCCCTCAGGTATTTTCCAGCATAAGCCCGTACAGCTCAGCCGGTCAGAACGAGATCTCACCCCCGATATCGTCCAACTCCCACTTGAGGGGACGGGCGGCGGCGCGCGCGCAGGCCGAGAGCAGCATGAAATGCACCTCTGACGCGGCTGGTTCGGGTCGTTCCCGGCCGGTTGTCAGGTCAAGCCACGACCACAGCGCCGGGTCCTGACGCACGCGGCTGGCCTCGGCCATCAGTCGCCAGCCCTGCGCGCCCCGGCAGACAAGCACACTGCCGCCCCAGGGCAAGGCAGTCTCAAAGCACATCAGCCCCAGCAGGATCATACGCGCCTCCATCCGGGGCAGGTCGCCCCCGGCCTCAAGGCGGATGCGCAACCGGCCACCTTTTTCGTCCGCGGCCAGCAGTGACGCCAGTTCGGGCACGCCCACGCGCTGGTTCGGCTTGGCATGACCAAAGGCCATGCGGAACCAATGCAGCCTCGCCCGTGCGGCATCGACGCTATCGGCGATAAGTTGCATCTCTGCGCTGGCCCCGATGCCCGGATAAGCGCCCGAAAGCTGCAACAACTCCAGCCCGTTCCCGATCGCGCCAAAGGGCGAGACGATGTCATGGCACATCCGGGCAGCGACCAGCGTCGCCAGATATTCGGGTGATAGCGCCTCGGATGGGTCGGGCACGTGGCGGATTGTCAGATCATCCATGGGGAATTAGCCTGCATCATGGTTGTAAAAAGGGCGCGAGATGAACGAAATCCTTGAGCCGGGCATGATCGTACGCCACCCGGGGGCGCCCGAATGGGGGACCGGACAAGTCCAGTCGCGGATCGGAGATCGCATCACCATCAATTTTGCTAATGCCGGCAAACAGGTAGTCAACGGCAAACATATCCATCTTGAACTCGTCACCACTGACCCATTCGACCAATAAGGCTAGACTAATTCAACTTTAGCGCGAGTCAATCGCCACAACCGGTTATCCTGTGATTAGCCGCGCTAAGCGGTTGCAATGTCTCGTGCTCCCGCCTAGACACGGGCCCTGATACAAAAGGCGGGGTTCCAAGCCGTAACCATGACGCCAGAAACGTCTTATTTCTCAACCCGTCTCGCCACGGACGAAGCTGATCTGCTGGCAGCGCAGCGCCTGCGCTATCGCGTCTTTGTCGAAGAGCTGGGCGGAGACGGTGCTCTGGTCGATCATCAGGGCCGATTCGAACGTGACGAGTTCGACCCCGTCGTCGATCATCTGGTGCTGGTCGATGCTCGCCGTTCGCGCGATGATCTGGACCATGTGGTCGGAGCATATCGCCTGCTGTCGGGCGAGCGGGCAGAAAGCTTTGGCCGCTTTTACTGTGATAGTGAATACGACCTGGCACCGCTGCGTACCTCGGGCCGGTCGCTGCTGGAACTGGGCCGCTCATGCGTTGATCCCGCATATCGCGGCGGATCTGGCATGTTCCTGATCTGGAACGCGCTGGCCGAATACGTGCTGGCGCGCGAGATCGAGATCCTGTTCGGCGTTGCCTCATTCCACGGCACCGATATCGGGGCGCTGGCCCAGTCGCTGAGCTGGCTGTATCATCACCATCTGGCGCCTGAAACGATCCGCCCCCATGCCCGTGCCGATGGCTATCATGCCATGGACCTGATCCCGGCCGACCAGCTTGACCGCCGCACCGCGATGAAGGCGATGCCGGCGTTGATCAAGGCTTATCTGCGGCTTGGCGGCATGGTCGGCGAAGGCGCATGGCTTGATCACGCCTTTAATACAACTGATGTCTTTCTGATGGTGGACACCAAGGCCATGTCGGAAAAGCACCGTAAATTCTACGAGACCCGCCCACGGCCATGAGCGAGGGCAACCGTGCCACATGGCGGGACACGGTGCCGCCGCCTGCCCTGCCGCGCCCCGGCGCCATGGGTTGGCTGCGCGTTGCATTGCGCGGCGGCGGGATCATCCTTGTCCTATTGATCGGTGTCCTGCTGATCGTACCCCTGCGAACAGCCGAGCGGCTGTTCACCGGCCCGCGCCGCCCCCTGACCGGGCCATGGGTTCAGGGCGTCTGCCGCATCTGCCTGTGGATCCTGGGACTGAAATGGCGCTGCATCGGCCAGCCCTTGCGCGGCCCGGGCGCGGTGGTGGCCAACCACTCAAGCTGGCTTGATATCTTTGTCCTGAACGCGGCCATGCCCGTGTTCTTTGTCTCAAAGGCCGAGGTCGCGGGCTGGCCGGGCATCAATATCCTGACCCGGGTCACGAATACGCATTTCGTCACCCGCGACCCCAAACTGGCACGCGAACAGGCCGAGGAATTTGCCGCCCGCACCCGCGCCGGCCACCGCCTGCTGTTTTTCCCCGAAGGGACCAGCAGCGACGGGCAGCGTGTGCTGCCCTTTAAACCGACGCTGTTTCAGGGCTTTCTGGACCCTTCGCTACCCGAGGATCTGGCGATCCAGCCGATGAGCGCGACCTATCACGCGCCGCAAGGCCGCGATCCGCGCTTTTATGGGTGGTGGGGCGACATGGATCTGGGGCCGCATCTGCTGGCGGTGCTGGCGCAGTCTCCGCAAGGCTCGGTCACCGTACGGCTGCACGATCCGATCCCGGTCGGGGGTGAGACCCGCAAGACATTGGCCGCCAAGGCCGGGACTGCCGTCCGCGAGGGTTTCTCGCAGGGCTGATCCCGGCCTGGCAGGTGGCAAACTTACAGCGGCCAGAACAGCGGGATGGTCAGGCAGGCGACAATGCCGCAGATGATGTCCAGAGGCACGCCGACCTTGACGAAATCGCTGAAGCGATAGCCGCCGGGGCCATAGACCATCAGATGGGTCTGATAGCCGATGGGCGTGGCAAAAGCGACGGTGGCCGAGAACATGACCGCCACCACATAGGCACGTGGATCATGGCCAAGCGACTTTGCCAGGGCAATCGCCACCGGGGTCAAAAGCACGGCGACCGCATTGTTCGACAGCACCTCGGTCATCACAAGCCCAAGGAAATAGACCGCGATAAGCGTCGCAAAGGGCGGCAGGCCCTGCAACAGGGGCGAAATAACCTCGACCACCAGGTTGACAGTGCCGGTATGCTCCATCGCCGCTCCGACCGCCAGCATGGCAAAGATCATCGCCATCAGCCGCGCATCGACAAAAGAGAACGCCTCTTCGGCATCGACGCAGCGGGTGATCAGGATCAGCGCCGCGGCGACAAAGGCCAGCGCCATGATCGGTGCCGTATCCACCGCCGCCAGCGTCACGACCGCAAGCAGGCACAGAATGGCAATCGGAGCCTTTGAGCGCCGGAACGGCCGCGCCGAGGGGCGCGAGACGTCGACCAGCTCCATATCTGCGGCGAGGCGGGCGATATCTTCGGGCGCCCCCTCCAGCAGCAGCGTATCGCCAACCTGCACCACCAGATCATCAAGCTGGCGACCGATGTTCTGGCTGCGGCGATGCGCAGCAAGCACATAGACGCCATAGCGACGGCGCAAACGCATGTCGCCCAGACGCCGCCCGACCAGCCGCGCACCGGGCGAGATCAGCACCTCGACCGTTTCAGTCGCAACCGAGCTGAGCTTATCGACCATCTGGAAGTTCTTGTTGGCCTGCATCTCAAGCAGTTCAGCCATTTCCGAACGCAGCACGACGCGGTCGCCCGGCTCAAGCACCACCTCTTCCAGATTGCGGCGCAGCGAGGCATCGCCCCGCAGCACGTCGATCACCCGCACCGAATCACGCTTGAAGATCGGCGCGGTCAGGACCGGCTGGCCGACAAGGCTGGAATCCTCGGGGACGGCGACTTCGGTGAAATATTTCATCTCACGCCTGGTACCCAGAAATCCGGCAAGCGAGGTACGCTCGGGCAAAATTTTCCAGCCGATCAGCACGAAATAGGCAATCCCGGCAAGGGTGATGGCGATGCCGACCGGTGCGATCTCGAAGATGGTAAAGGGGGTCATCCCCGCTTCGCGCGCAACACCATCGACCAGCAGGTTGGTCGAGGTCCCGATCAGCGTGATCATCCCGCCCAGAATGGTGAAATAGCTGAGCGGCATCAGGAATTTCGACGGCGAGGTGCCAAGCTGCACCGCCAGCTGGATAAAGATCGGGATCATCACCGCCACGACGGGTGTGTTGTTCATGATCGCAGAGGCGACAATGACAAAGCCAAACAGCCCGCACAGGGTCAGCCGGGGATGCTTGTCAGCCCGCGCCGTGACCAGCCGCGACATGATCTCAAGCGCACCGGTCCTGAGAAGCCCCCCCATGATCAGGAACATGAAGGCGATCGTCCAGGGCGCCGAGTTCGACAGCACCGAAGCTGCGTCCTTGACCGGCAACAGACCCAAAATCATCAGCACCGCCGCAGTGCCGATGGCAATGACCTCTGGCGGGCGGCGTTCGCGGATAAACTCGATAAACATGACCGTCACGATAATCAGCATCGTGACAGCCGCAGTGGAGCCGGTCAGTTCAAAACCCAACATGCCAACCTGTTTCCATAGCGCCGCGAAATCACGGCCCTTTCGATGGGAGATAGAATTATTTTCCCCGCCGCGGCAAGTTAAAGCGCCGGAAACAGACGCGGATCAGACAGAGGGTTGCGTAACTGCCAGCCTGCCGCCCTGACGCACCGGCTCGACCGCCACGGCTTTACCCGTGCGGTCGTCGGTGGTGACCAGAACGCCCGACAGCGTCGCCTCGCCCTCGGCGGGGGCGAAACGCTCGGACACCATTCCGGTCAGAAAGCGGCGCAGCGGCTCGGCCTTATCCATGCCGATCACGCTGTCATAATCGCCGCACATCCCGGCATCGGTCTGATAGGCCGTGCCGCGATTGAGGATCATCGTATCGGCAGTCGGCACATGGGTATGGGTGCCGACGACCAGACTGGCGCGGCCATCGCACCAGTGACCCATCGCCATCTTTTCGCTGGTAGCCTCGGCATGGATGTCGACCACGCTGGCCTGTACGAGCCCGCCCAGCGGATGCGCCTTGAGCACCGCTTCGATGGCCGAGAACGGATCATCAAAGGGCCGCTTCATGAAAACCTGCCCCAGCACCTGCGCCACCAGAACCTTGCGGCCCCGCGTCGCCTCAAAGACCCGGGCACCCCGGCCAGGGGCGGCCTTTGAGTAGTTCAGCGGCCGGATGATGCGCGGCTCTGCCTCGATAAAGGACAGCATCTCTTTCTGGTCGAAAGCATGGTCGCCCAGAGTGATGCAATCGGCACCGGCATCAAGGATCAGCTTGGCATGACCTCCGGTCAGTCCCATGCCGCCTGATGCGTTCTCACCATTGACGATGGTGAAATCGACACCCAAACGTTCCTTGAGCGGGCCAAGCCCCTCAGCAACCGCGCGCCGGCCCGCGCGCCCCATTACATCGCCAAGATAGAGAATACGCATGGCTGAATGGGTTAGGCGAAAGCCGAGGTGGGCTCAAGCCCCGTCGGCCGCATGATGGCGGGAACTATAGCAGCCATGCGCCCAACACCGCCCCTGCAAGGGCAACGACCGCGCCCAGCACGACGCCACCCCAAAAGCCGCGCCCCTTGCCCGGCTGCGCAGGCGCTGGGGTTTCGCGCAGCAGTTCGGGCATCCGACGCTCAAGAAACTCGGGCAAAAGCGGGGCAAAGCGGCCCAGCACCTGCACGGCGCGGGTCAGATCGCGCACAGCCGCCCGAGGGCCGAGATTGTCGCGGATATAGCTTTCAACCACTGGCCGCGCGACCTCCCACATGTTGATCTGCGGATCAAGCGAGCGCGCGACCCCTTCGACCACCACCATCGTACGCTGCAGCAGCAGCAGTTCGGTCCGGGTGGCCATGCCGAAACGTTCGGTGACCTCGAACAGATAGGCCAGCAGATTGGCCATCGAGATGCGGCTGGCATCGGCGCCAAAAATCGGCTCGCCCACCGCACGCAGGGCACGGGCGAACTCTCGGATGTCGCGGTCGCGCGGGACATAGCCCGCCTCGAAATGCACGCGCGCCACCCGCTCATAATCGCGGCGGATAAAGCCCATCAGGATCTCGGCATAGACCCGCCGGGTATACTCGTCGATCTCACCCATGATGCCGAAATCATAGATGACGATATCGCCATTGCCTGCCACCTTCAGGTTGCCCTGATGCATGTCGGCATGAAAATAACCGTCGCGCAGCGCGTGGCGCAGAAACAGCTGCAACACTCGCCCGCCCAAGGCTGGCAAGTCATGGCCGGCCTCTTTGAGCGCAGCGATATCGCCCATCGGAATGCCCTCGGCCCAGTCGGTCGTCAGCACACGCCGGGCGCTGAGATGCCAGTAAGGGACAGGTACGGCCATGCCCTCATCGCCCGAGGTATTCTCGGCGAACTCCGAGGCGGATGCGGCCTCCAGCCGCAGGTCCAGCTCTCCGGCGACAACCGATTCGAAATGGCTGATAACGTCGCGCGGGCGCAGACGACGGGTCGCGGGCGACAGCGCCTCGATCATCGCAGCGGCGAAATGGAACGCGTCGATGTCACGGCGGAAGGCCGCCTCGATGCCCGGACGCAGCACCTTGACCGCGACCTCGCGTCCGTTGTCGATGCGCCGCGCGCGATGAACCTGCGCGATCGAGGCCGCAGCCACAGGTTCAGAGAATTCGCTGAACAGCGTCCCGACCGGACGGCCAAGATCGGCAGCGACGGTGCGCAGCGCCTGATCCTGTGAAAATGGCGACAGCCGGTCCTGCAGCATGGAAAGCTGATTGGCCAGTTCGATCCCCACCACATCGGGGCGGGTCGAGAGGATCTGGCCGAATTTCACATAGGCCGGCCCCAGCGCGGTAATCGCGCGGGTAACAGGTGGCAGGTTCGGATCGCCCTTGTAGCCAAGCCAGGCAAAGGGCCAGCCAAGGATACGCGCCGCGACCCGGATATGGGCGGGTGCATTCATCGCATCCAGCGCAACCTTCATCGCGCCGGTACGCTCGAACGTGGCGCCGGTACGGATCAGGCGCCAGATGTTATGCGGCCCGCGCATTCAGAGCTTCCAGCCGGAATGCAGTGCAGCGATTCCCATGGACAGGTTGCGCCATTGCACACGGCCGAAGCCCGCCTCACGGATCATCGCGGCAAAGCTTTCCTGATCCGGAAAGCGGCGGATCGATTCGACCAGATACTGATAGCTGTCGCGGTCGCCTGCGACGACCTGGCCCATCACCGGGATCACGTTGAAGGAATAGCGGTCATAGAGCCATTGCAGCATCGGCACCGGCATCTGGCTGAATTCCAGCACCATCAGCCGCCCGCCGGGCTTGAGCACGCGCCGCGCCTCGGCCAGCGCATCGGGAATGCGGGTGACGTTACGAATGCCGAAGCTGATCGTGTAGCGGTCAAAGCTGTTATCGGCAAAGGGCAGCTGCATCGCATCGCCCGTGACCCAGGCAAGACGCTCGGCAAGCTTGCCGGCCTCGGCGCGCTTGCGCCCCTCGACCAGCATCGATTCGGTCATGTCACAGACAGTGACGCGTGCCCCCGGCGCACGTTCGAGAAAGCGAAAGGCGATATCCCCGGTGCCGCCCGCCACATCCAGCAGGTGCTGACCGTCGCGCGGCGCCAGCCAGTCCATCATCGCCGTCTTCCACAGGCGATGAACGCCGGCGCTCATCAGGTCATTCATGACATCATAGCGCGAGGCGACGCGCGAGAAGACGCCATGGACCAGCCCGGCCTTGTCCTTTTCAGCCACGGTGCGAAAGCCGAAATGGGTATTCTTTGGCTCCTCAGGGATCATGTCGCTTGTCCATCCGTCGTTTCGCGCCCAGATAGTCCTAAAGTGCGCCGCGCGCCATAGCAGGGGACGCGGCCGCACCATGCGACGAACAGGAAGAAAATGCCAGAACTGCCAGAGGTCGAAACCGTCCGGCGCGGCCTTGAGCCGCATCTGACAAACCGCATCATCACCCGCGCCGAGGCCCGCCGCCCCGATCTGCGCCGTCCCCTGCCCCCCGATCTGGTGCAGGTGCTGACCGGTGCGCGGGTGACGGGTCTGCGCCGACGCTCAAAGTATATCCTTGCCGATCTTGAGGATCGCGGCAGCCTGCTTTTGCATCTGGGCATGTCGGGGCGGATGCTGATCGAGGGGGAAAGTCAGGGCGACTTTCATCGCGACCCGGCGATTCTGCCGCGCCACGACCATGTCGTGCTGTGGACCGAGGAGGGCACGCGCATCACCTTTAACGATGCGCGGCGATTCGGCCTGATTGATCTGGTCGCCCCGGGAGAGAGCCACCCGCTACTAGCCCATCTGGGGCCCGAACCGCTGTCGGACACCTTTACGCCAGAAAAGCTGGTACAGGCCCTTGCCGGGCGGCGCATGCCGATCAAAGCGGCGCTGCTTGATCAGCGAATCGTGGCTGGGCTTGGCAATATCTATGTCTCGGAGGCGCTTTACCGTGCCGGTATCGACCCGCGCCGCCTGGCAGGCGCGGTCGCTGAGGCCGAGATAGCGGCGCTGGTCAATCATGTCCGGGCGGTACTTGAGGAAGCAATCGCCGCAGGCGGTTCATCGCTTCGCGATCACCGGCAGGCGACGGGAGAGCTTGGCTATTTCCAGCATTCCTTTCGCGTCTATGACCGCGAGGGGGCTCCCTGCCCGACCCCTGGCTGTACCGGCGCCATCGCCCGGATCGTGCAATCGGGACGGTCGAGCTATTTTTGCCCGGTCTGTCAAAGGTAAAGCCGCCTGCGGCGGCTGCCTCCGGCGGGGATATTTGCAGCACGGAAGAGCAATGCTGGTCTTGCCACTGTGCTTTTGCTAGAACTCGCGGTCAGCTTGTTTGCAAAAGGCGAAGAGTCGATGGCTTACCAGACCCTCACCGTTGAGATCGACGACTATGTGGCGCTGATCCGATTGAACCGGCCAGAGGCATTGAATGCGCTGAACTCACAGCTGCTGGACGAGCTGGGCGATGCCCTGGCCGAGGCCGACCGGAATGAAAAAGTGCGCTGCATCGTATTGACCGGCAGCGAAAAGGCTTTTGCCGCAGGGGCCGACATCAAAGAGATGGCCAGCAAGAGCTTTGTCGATGTTTATACGGGCGATCTTTTCGGCGCGCAGGTTGATCGTATCACCGCGACGCGCAAGCCGATCATCGCGGCCGTCGCAGGTTATGCCCTAGGGGGTGGCTGTGAACTTGCCATGGCCTGCGACTTTATCATCTGTGCCGATAACGCGAAATTCGGTCAGCCCGAAATCAATCTGGGCGTGATCGCCGGTATCGGTGGCACCCAGCGACTGACCCGTTTTGTCGGCAAGTCGAAGGCCATGGAAATGCACCTGACCGGCCGGTTCATGGATGCGGCCGAGGCTGAGCGCTCGGGCCTGGTGAGCCGGGTGGTTCCAGCAGCAAAGCTGATCCCTGAGGCCCTGACCGCCGCCAAGAAGATCGCCGAGAAGTCACAAATTGCCATCATGGCCGCGAAAGAGGCTGTGAATCGCGCTTATGAAACCACTTTGCGCGAGGGTATCCTTTTTGAGCGGCGTTGCTTTTTGTCGCTCTTTGCAACCGAGGACCAGAAGGAAGGCATGGCCGCTTTTCTGGAAAAGCGTGAGCCGCAGTTCCGCGACAAGTGATTCCCGCTTGGCATTTGCACCGGTCCGCTGTATAGGCCCGGGCTTACATGCGCGTGGGCCCGCTTAAGGCAAGAATCATGTCCGCCTGATCAGGCGGTGCCGTGGGCTTTTGCGTAACCGAGATACGAGATTTGGAGACACAGAACCCATGGCAAATACGCCTCAGTCGAAAAAGCGCGCGCGTCAGCTTGAGCGCCGGACCGCCATCAACAAGGCACGCCGCTCGCGGATCCGCACCTTCCTGCGCAAGGTCGAAGAGGCCATCGCCAGCGGCGATATCGAAGCAGCTCGCGAAGCCCTGCGCGTCGCTCAGCCTGAGCTGATGCGTGGCGTGACCAAAGGCATCGTCCACAAGAACACCGCGGCGCGCAAAATCTCGCGTCTGGCCGGCCGCGTGAACGCCCTCGCTTCGGCCTAAGCCGCTGCGGCATTTTGGCAACTCTTGATAGAGATACCCATAGGCGCGTCCAGCCCGGATGCGCCTTTCTTCATGGCCGAACACCAGTTTCCGTTTGAATTTTCAGTAACTTGACGGTCCGTCACGGCGCTGTCGCGGTTCTGTGAGATTCGATCGGCCAAAGTGGCTGTCAAGCGAGAAGATCGGTTGCTGGCCTGCTGTGGTTCTTGCTAGCTTGTCCCCTGCGATTCACGTCGCACCTGGGGGACATGCTCTGAAGTGTCGGTCTGCCACCGACATTCAGAGGGCAGCGGGATCAAATTGAGATCCGCTACCGACAATGCGCAAGCCGGCTGCCACCGGTATGCGTTGCGTGTCTGGAAGTTCCGGCCGCCTGACGGCCCATACGTCGCCTTGGCGGCGGGGGTCTTTTGTTGCCGGATTTCATGCGTTCAGGTGCGGCTTTGAATCGTCTCACGCCGGAAAATGCCGGCGGCATGTGGGGACAAGAGACGGAACTGGGCGAGATGGACAGACTTTGGGGGCAGGCGCGTGAAGAACTTCAGAAGATCGTCGGAGCCGACTGTTTCTCGACCTGGATCGAGCCTCTGCGTCTGACCGGCGTCGAGGACGGCACCGCCACCATCGCCAGCCCGACCCGTTTCCTGTCCGACTGGGTTTCGCGTCACTACAGCGACGACATCCTCAAGGTGCTCGACCGTATGGGTGGCCCGGTGCAGCGGCTGCAGTTCGAGACGCGCAGCCAGACCGCCCGGCAAGCCGCTGCCCCTGCGGTCAAGCGCCCGTCACAGCCCCGCACCCAAAGCGACGAAGAGCTGACCGCACCGCTCGACAGCCGCTTTACCTTTGAAAATTTCGTCGTCGGCAAGCCGAACGAGCTGGCCCATGCCGCCGCGCGCCGCGTGGCCGAAGGCGGACCGGTGACTTTTAACCCGCTGTTTCTTTACGGCGGCGTCGGTCTGGGCAAGACCCACCTGATGCACGCCATCGCGCGTGAAATTCAGGTCCGCCGCCCCGAAGCGCGGGTACTTTATCTCTCGGCTGAACAGTTCATGTACCGCTTTGTGCAGGCGCTGCGCGACCGCACCGTGATGGACTTTAAGGAGCTGTTTCGCACCGTCTCGGTTCTGATGGTCGATGATGTGCAGTTTATCGCCGGCAAGGATTCCACGCAGGAAGAATTCTTCCACACTTTCAATACCCTGGTCGATCAGGGCAAGCAAATCGTCATCTCGGCCGACCGCGCCCCGGGCGAGATCAAGGACATGGAAGAACGTATCAAGTCGCGCCTGCAATGCGGTCTGGTCGTGGACCTGCACCCGACCGATTACGAGCTGCGGCTGGGCATCCTGCAAAGCAAGACCGAATCGTTCCGCAACCAATATCCGGGCCTGCAGATCGCGCCGGGCGTGCTGGAGTTTCTGGCCCATCGTATCACCTCGAATGTCCGCGTGCTTGAAGGCGCGCTGCAGCGGCTATTCGCCTTTGCCAGCCTGATGGGGCGCGAGATCAACCTAGACATGGCGCAGGAATGCCTTGCCGACATCCTGCGCGCCAATGATCGCAAGGTCTCGATTGAGGAAATCCAGCGCAAGGTGGCCGAGCATTACAACATCCGCCTTGCGGATATGATCGGCCCCAAGCGGATGCGTACAGTCGCCCGGCCACGGCAGATCGCCATGTATCTGGCCAAACAGATGACCTCGCGCAGCCTGCCGGAAATCGGGCGCCGCTTTGGCGGGCGCGATCATACCACCATCATGCATGGCGTGAAAAAAATCGAGGAATTGCGCAGCGCGGACCGCAGCCTTGCCGAGGACATCGACCTGCTGCGCCGTTTGCTAGAGGCCTGAACGCATCTGCTTGACCCGACGCGGAATTGTGCCACATTGGCGCCCCGCGACGAAAGATGCGGAAAATGGCCTGAAGATATTAAGGGTGGACCATGAAATTCTCGATCGAACGTGCCGATCTGGTGAAGGCCGTATCCCAGGCCCAGTCCGTCGTCGAAAGGCGCAATACCATTCCGATCCTCGCCAACGTGCTGATCGAGGCAACGCCCGAGGGTGTGAGCTTTCGCGCCACCGATCTGGATACCGAGATTGTGGACCGCGCCGCCGCGCAGGTCGAGCGGCCGGGCGCGACCACCGTCTCGGCCGGGATGCTGAACGACATTGCCCGGAAACTGCCCGACGGATCGCTGGTTCAGGTCAGTCTTGACTCGACCTCGGCGCGGCTCTCGGTGCAGGCAGGACGGTCGAACTTCAGCCTCGCCACCCTCCCGCGCGAGGATTTTCCGGTCATGTCCTCGTCGGAATACAGCGCCAATTTCTCGGCCCCTGCGGCCGTGCTGCGCCGCCTGTTCGACAAGTCGAAATTCGCGATCTCGAACGAGGAAACCCGCTATTATCTGAACGGCGTCTTCATGCATGTCGCCCAGACCGAGGATGGTCCCAGCCTGCGCTGCGTGGCGACCGATGGTCACCGGCTGGCCCGGATCGACGCTCCGCTGCCCGCCGGTGCCGATGAGATGCCCGGCGTGATCGTGCCGCGCAAGACCGTGGCCGAGCTGCGCAAGCTGCTTGAGGATGACGAAGCTGATATCGCCGTCTCGGTCAGCGAGACCAAGGTGCGCTTTGCGACTCCGACCATCACGCTGACCTCAAAGGTCATCGACGGCACGTTCCCCGACTATAGCCGGGTGATTCCCGCCTCGAACGCCCGCAAGCTTGAGGTTGATGCCAGTGACTTTGCACGCGCGGTGGACCGCGTGGCAACGGTCAGCAGCGAACGTTCGCGCGCGGTCAAGCTGTCGCTGGACGAGGACCGGCTGATCCTGTCGGTCAATGCGCCCGACGCCGGTGCCGCCGAAGAAGAGCTGCCGGTTGCCTATGGCGACGAACCGCTGGAAATCGGGTTTAACGCCAAATACCTGCACGAGATCGCCAGCCAGATCGAACGTGAGAACGCCGTCTTCCTGTTCAACGGCTCGGGCGACGCGGCGCTGATCCGCGAAGGCGGGGATACCTCAGCCGTTTATGTCGTCATGCCGATGCGCGTGTGACGCTGGCCCGCCTGCACCTGTCCCAGTTTCGCAGCTGGGCCAGGCTGGAAATCGAGGCCGACCACCGCCCCGTTGCCATCCACGGACCCAACGGGGCGGGCAAGACCAATATCCTTGAAGCAATCTCGATGCTCTCGCCCGGTCGGGGTATGCGTGGCGTGGCACCCGGTGATCAGGCCCGTAAAGGGCCGGAAATCGGCTGGCAGATCCGTGCCGGAATCGGGGATCATCAGGTCCTGACCCGCGCCCTGCCCGGCCAACCCCGCGAGGTGGTGATCAACGACAAGCCCGCGACCCAGCTTGCGCTTGGCCGTCTGATGCGGGTGATCTGGCTGACCCCTGCCATGGACCGGCTGTGGACCGAGGCACCCGAACAGCGGCGCCGGTTTCTTGATCGGGTGACGCTTAGCTTTACACCCTCGCATGCCGAAGATGCGCTTGGCTATGAAAAGGCTATGCGCGAACGTAATCGCCTGCTGCGTGAAGGGATACGCGATGCCGCCTGGTATCGCGCGCTTGAGACACAGATGGCAGAGACCGGTGCAACAGTAACCCGCAACCGGCTGGATGCGATCGACCGGATCATGGCCGCGCAAAAGGGGGCCGAGACCGCCTTTCCCGCGGCTCGCCTGACCCTGCTTGCGGGTGAGGGGCATGGCTGCGACACCGATCCCGACGCCATTGCCGCCCGACTTGCGGAAGGGCGCAGCCGCGACATGGCCGCAGGCCGCACGCTGACCGGCCCGCATCGCGCCGATCTTGGCGCATATTGGGGACCACAGGAGATGCCCGCCGCCCTGTCCTCGACCGGCGAGCAAAAGGCGCTGCTGTTGTCACTGATCCTCGCCAATGCCCGGGCACTGACCGGGGAAAGTCCGGTCCTGCTGCTGGATGAGGTCGCGGCCCATCTCGACGCTGACCGCCGCGCCGCGCTTTATGATGAGATTTGCGCATTGCGCGCCCAGGCCTGGCTGACCGGCACCGGCCCGGAATTGTTCGAAGCCCTGCGCAGCCGGGCACAATTCCTTGCAGTCACGCGCGAGGGTGACACCTCGCATCTGACCGAAAGCTGACGCGCTAAAGTGCGGCCTTCACCTCGTCCGCCAGCCGCTGGGCCAGATCGTGCGCGATGTCATAATGTCCGCGCCAGTCGTCCGCAGCCTCGCCCAGATAAGCCCGTCTGGCATGATCGAGCATTTCGGCATCAGCAGAGGCAAGCTGCCTGATCGCCCAAACCGCCGCGCGGTCTTTTGAAAGAAAATCCCCCGTTCGGGCCGTTCGCCACATCCGCGCCAATGTCAAAAGCACATTCCGGGTGTCGTCCTGCAGAGCCGAAAGCAGCCCCGGCAGCAAGTCACGCATCGCCACCCGGATGGCATCTGCTTTAACCTCGGGCAGCAGCGCGTTGGCTTCGGGGCCGATCAGCGGCAGGGCCTCTTGCCGCGCCTGCGCAAGGATCAGCGTATATTCCGCGTCCCTTTCAGGAGTGGGCAGCCTGCCCGCACGGAACCCATCGCGCAACCACTCGCCATAGACAAAGTCAGCCTGCGCGTGAAACCTCAGACCGGCAAGGTCAGGCTTGGCGAAAAAGATCACCTCAAGACAACGCGGCCCACCCGGTGGGGCCGGATAGCTGGCCGAAAGATCCAGCAGGGATGACAGCAATGCCCTGCGCTGCTTTTCGGTCAGGCTGCGCTTCAGGACGCCAAGCAGGTCGACGTCACTATTGGGTCTAAGCCCCTGAGCAACCGCCGAGCCATGCAGGTAAAGCGCCAGCAGATCCGGACCCAAAGCCTCTCCCAGCCGCGACATCAGGGTCAGGACCTGCTGGCGCGACCGGGCATCAAGACTTGTCAGCACAGTCTGCATCCGCCCAGGCGCTGGCCTCTGCATCGCCGACCACCAGATCGACCAGCTCAAAACGGGTGACATCCACAATCCCAAGGTCCGAGATCCGCAGCTCGGGGATCACCACCAGCGCCAGCAGCGAATGCTGCATATAGGCGTTGTTCAACGTGCAGCCGCAATCCTGCATGGCCTTGACGATCCCTTGCGCGGCATCGGCCATTTCGGGCGCTGGACGGTCGGACATGAGGCCGGCGATGGGCAAGGCCACGCTTGCCAGCTCGGCACCGTCGCGGAACACCGTGACGCCGCCGCCGATGCGGGCCAGATGATTGGCCGCCGCCGCCATGTTCTCGCGGCATGTGCCGACGACGATCATGTGATGGCTGTCATGCGCCACGGTCGAGGCCACCGCCATCCGTCCCTGATAGCCAAAGCCCGAGACAAACCCGTTCACCACCCCGCCGGTGCCGCGATGACGCTCGACCAGCGCGATGTGACAGGTCCCGCCCTCTGGCTCGATCACCCCTTCGCGGATCGGCAGTTCGGCGGTCAACGCGCGGGTCGGGGCCTGATTTTCGACCACGCCGATCACGCGGACAAGCGCGCTGTCGCCCTGGGCGCGGACCTCAAAATCCGCAGCCGCGATGGTCTTGCCCAGATGCACCGATTGGCGCGCTGTCTCGGGCCAGTCGATGCGCGGGCAGTCAACCAGCAGGCGGCCGTCTTCGGCGACCAGCTGCCCTTGCGCAATCACCGCCTCGACCGGCAGGCTGTGCAGGTCCGAGGTCAGGATCACATCCGCCCGACGTCCGGGGGTGATACTGCCCAGTTCACGCTCCAGACCGAAGTGGCTGGCGCTGTTGATGGTCGCCATCTGGATGGCGATCAGGGGGTCGCAGCCGCAATCAATCGCATGGCGCACAACCCGGTTCATATGCCCGTCGTTTACCAGCGTGCCGGAATGGCTGTCATCGGTGCACAGGATGAAAAAGCGTGGATCCAGTCCCTTTTCAGTGATCGCGGTGATCTGGCTTTCCACATCATACCAGGCCGAGCCAAGCCGCATCATGCATCCCATACCCTGACGCACGCGGGCGATCCCCTGCGCCTCGGTCGTCGTCTCGTGATCGTCATTGGCGCCGCCCGCGACATAGGCATGAAAGGGCCGGCCCAGATCGGGGCTGGCGTAATGGCCGCCAACCGTCTTGCCGGCGGCGCGGGTGGCGGCGATCTCGGCCAGCATCTGCCGGTCGCCCGAGGCGACACCGGGAAAGTTCATCATCTCGCCCAGACCGATGATGCCTTCCCATCCCATCGCCTGCGCGACCTCACCTTCGGTAATCGGCTGGCCCGTCGTCTCAAGCCCCGGAGCCGAGGGCGCGCAGCTTGGCATCTGGGTGAACATGCTGATCGGCTGCAACAGCGATTCGTCGCGCATCAGCCGCACACCTTCCAGACCCAGCACATTGGCGATCTCATGCGGGTCGTGGAAAATCGTTGTCGTACCATGCGGGATCACTGCTGCGGCAAAGCCCGCAGGCGTCAGCATCCCCGATTCGACATGCATATGGGCGTCGATAAGCCCCGGCACCATGAATCGCCCACCGGCCCCGATCACCTGTGTTCCGGGCCCGATCGAGGGGCTTGCGTCGGGGCCGACATAGGCCACCCGCCCATCGGCCACGGCAATATCAGTATCGGGGATCACCTCGCGCGTGTGGACGTTGACCCATTTTCCGCCCCGGATCACCAGATCCGCGGGCGCACGCCCCGCCGCCACCTCGACCAGCCGGGCCTGAGCCTCGATCCACGGTTTCAACATGCCTGTCTCCTTGTTAGTCGCCCCCAGATTGCGGCAGGGTAGCGCAGAAGGAAAGGCGGCATGATGGAATGGAGCGGCGCAGCCAGCGTGATGACACAGCAAAGGCACGGCGAAAATGCCGTAATCCTGACCGTGCTGACGCGTGAGGCAGGGCTGATCCGGGGCCTTGTGCCGGGCGGGGCGAGTGCACGCCGCGCCGCAATGCTGCAACCGGGCAACCGCATCAGCCTGCGCTGGCGCGCCCGGCTAGAGGATCAGCTGGGCACTTTCAGCGTCGAACCCGCGCGGGCGAGGCCGGGCCTGCTGAGCGGGGCCGATGCACTGGCCGGGGTGAATGCGGTCACGGCCCTGCTTGCCTATGCCCTGCCAGAACGCGACCCTCATCCCCGGCTTGCCGATGCGACTGAGGTTTTGCTTGACCTGATCGACGCGGGCAGTGACTGGGCCGAGGTCTATCTGCATTGGGAAATGCGCCTGCTCGACGAGCTGGGCTTTGGCCTTGACCTGACAAGCTGCGCGGTGACGGGCGCACGTCAGGGACTGGCCTATGTCAGCCCGCGTTCGGGTCGCGCAGTTTCGGCGCAGGCTGCGGGGGAATGGGCGCCGCGCCTTTTACCGCTGCCCGCGATGCTGGGCGGGCAAGGAAATGGAGGGCTGGCCGATGCACTGGCAGTGACCGGGCATTTCCTCGCCACCCGGCTGGCCGAAGTTCACGCGGGCAAGCCATTGCCGCCTGCCCGCGCCCGTCTGGTTGCGCGTCTTACTGCGTCGCCACCCGCCAACGGATGGTGACATCGGGGCCGGTCATCACCAGCTCATCCCCGTCGCGCCGGGCCTCGCGTACCGCGCCAAGCGCCTTGAAAAAGGCACCCTCGCCTCCTTCCTGCAGGCAAGCGCGACGGGTGGTCGCCAGTGCCCCAAGATCCAGCGCCGGTAGTTCAGCGCGGTTCTGGCCGGTAAACATGTTGCACGGGCCCTGACCCGAAACCGCCCCGTCCTCGCCGATATTCAGGCTGGGCGTACCCGAGACCTCGACCCCCTCGATGGCGACCAGAGTGTATTCGCCGGGGATCTTGGCCTTATCCGAATCGCCGCTACAGGCCGCCAGCACCAGCAGGAGGGCGGGGATCAGTTTACGCATCATGCTTGCTTTCGGCGGGACCGTCATTCCTTGCGGTAGCCGGGCTCAAAGGTCAGATAGGTCGGCCCTTTGATCGTCAGCACGCCGCCTTCATAGGTGATGCCATTCGCAGCCGAAAGCGCCTGCAGATAGCGCGACTCAAGCCGGCCGGCATTGCCCGAACAGGCCATCCGGGTGGTGGTCAGCGGCCCAACGGCAAAGGCCGGCGGTTCGGCCGTCTGGCTGGCCGAGTAGTGGTTGCAAGGCGCCCGCCCCGAGATCGAGCCATCCGCTGCAATGGTCAGGTCGACGTTACGCTGCGGCACGGTATCTGCACCGATCCCGACCAGCACATAGGGACCGGCGGGGATATTCGCGCCGGGGGTCGGGGGGGTCGTCGGCTCACAAGCAGCCAGGCCAAAGAGGGCGGCGGTCGCCACAGCAATCATCGGGATACGGGTCATATGGGCAGCTCCATCAGGTCACGTTGGCGCCATAATGCCTTAACGGCCCCGTCTGTCCAGCCGCAGGGGGAAATTCATCCTAGTCGAGTAACCTGCGTGCAATAACCTGTGCCTGAATCTCGGCCGCTCCTTCAAAGATATTCAGGATACGTGCGTCGCACAGCACCCGGCTGATCGCATATTCCAGCGCAAAGCCGTTCCCGCCGTGGATTTGCAGCGCATTATCCGCCGCTGCCCAGGCAACGCGCGCGCCAAGCAGCTTGGCCATGCCCGCCTCAAGGTCGCAGCGCCGCCCATGATCCTTTTCCCATGCACTGAAATAGGTCAGCTGCCGGGCGATCATGATTTCGACCGCCATCATCGCCAGCTTGTCGGAAACACGGGGAAACTCGATCAGCGATTTGCCGAACTGCTTGCGATCAAGGGCATATTGCATGCCAATCTCGCAGGCAGATTGCGCAACGCCGACCGCACGGGCGGCGGTCTGGATGCGCGCGGATTCAAAGGTCTCCATTAACTGCTTGAAGCCGCGCCCGGGCACGCCGCCCAGCAGGTTCTCACCCTTCACGCGGAAACCGTCAAAGCCCAGTTCGTATTCCTTCATGCCGCGATAGCCGAGCACCTCGATCTCGCCTCCGGTCATGCCGGGGGTCGGGAATGGATCGTCGTCAGTGCCCGGCACTTTCTCGGCCAAGAACATCGACAGGCCGCGCCAATCGCTTGTGTCGGGCTCGGTCCGGGCCAGCAGCGTCATGACATGGGTGCGCTGCGCATGGGTGATCCAGGTTTTGTTGCCGGTGATCACCCAGTCATCGCCGTCCCTGACCGCCCGGGTGCGCAGGCTGCCAAGGTCGCTGCCGGTGTTCGGTTCGGTAAAGACCGCAGTGGACAGCACCTCGCCCGAGGCAAGCTTAGGCAGCCATTTCGCCTTTTGCTCATCCGTGCCACCGCAAAGGATCAGTTCGGCAGCGATCTCGCTGCGGGTGCCAAGGCTGCCCACGCCGATATAGCCGCGCGACAGTTCCTCGGTCACCACCACCATCGAGGCTTTCGACAGGCCAAGCCCGCCGAATTCTTCGGGAATGGTCAGGCCAAAGACGCCAAGCTCGGCCAGTTCCTGAATGATCTCCATCGGGATCAGCTGGTCCTTGAGGTGCCAGTCATGGGCGTTCGGGATCACCCGGTCTTCGGCATAGCGACGGAACTGATCGCGGATCATTTCCAGATCCTCATCAAGTCCGGTGGCCCCAAAGGTGGCGCGGCCGTGATTGTCCTGCATCAGCCGCGCAAGCTCGGCCCGTGCCGGGGCGGTATTGCCACCCATCAGCGTGCGCAACGCCTCGCCCGGCTGCCAGTCCAGCCCAAGGTCCGACAGACGGGCAAATTCGGTCTGGCTCATCGGGATGCCACCGGCGATCTGGGTCAGGTATTCGCCCATGCCGATTTGCAGAATCAGCGCCTCGACCCGACCGAACCCGCCTGCCTGCGCCAGACGGCCCGCCCAGCCGGTAAGCTGCCGCAGCGATTCGATATAGGTCGCAAGCCATGAGGCCGCATGGGCCGCATGCTGGTGCCGCTCAAGCAGGGCGGGATCAGGCTTGCCCGAAGGCGCGACCAGCGCCCGCAGCGCCTCGATGGCGTGGGATTGCAGCGATTCGAGTTCGGGCAACACCCCCTCGGCAAGGGCAAGCAGGGCAGAAGGCGTATCAGCTGGCATCGCGGGCAGGTCCTTCATGGCAGACTCCATCATGCGGCGTTGCGGCATGACTAGCGCCTTTGCAGTCGCAGCGCAACTATCATGCGCCCATGCGGCCCAATACGAACTAAAATGACCTTTATGATTTCAGTCTGCACATCAGAAGAGCTTGACGATTCCACCCCATGCCAAGCCTTGCCCGGGACCAATACGCTTTATCTGGCAGATAAACGGTCGAACTCGCCGCTCAGAACCATGCCGGGTCTATTGACCCACGAATGGGACCGGGGCCATGGTACCGGGCAGAGGCGTGCCCCAGATGTGGGGCGCGTCCTTCATCAACATCCGCGCCTCGATCTGATCAAGGCGACGGCGCGCGGCTTCGACATCGCCTGCGGTTTCGGACAGGATCTTTTGCCACAGGCGCAGGGCTGACACCGGACTCCATGGCAGCGCCGCCTGCGCCAGCCAGCGGCGCAATTCCGGCGGCAGGCGGTCGTATTGCGCAATCGGGCAGGACCTGCGACGGCGGCGCAGCGAGGTAGCAAGATTGGCGCGCATCAGTGCAGTCGCCGCCTGTCATCAGGGTCTATCGCCGGATCAAGTGCCAGAAACAGCCGCGCCTGTCCGGTGCCCTTGATCGGCGGAGAGCGGTGCAAAAGCCGTGTCACCTCCTCTCCCGGCCAAAGAGTGCCGCGCATGATCGCCACCTCTCCGCTTTTCATCCTGGTGACAGGGATGATATTGCCCTCGGCGTCCTCACGCGCGAACTGCGTCCCCGGCCCGCGATAGCTACAGACCAGCCGCGACGGCATCCGGTCGATGTGATAGCGGCGGCAGGCGTCCGTCGTCACCGCCTCAAGCCGCAGATGCAGCACCGGGCTAGCCGCCACCTGGGCAAAGACCAGTGCCAGCGCCGCGATGTCGCTGGCGAACAGATCGCGCATCTCACCCCGCGGCAGGCCAGAAATGTCACAGGCGGTATGAACAGCACTTTCCACCGAACGCAGCTCAACCACCGACCGCAGGGCGGGCAGTTGCTCCAAAGGGATCTCATCAACCCAGCGGGCAAAGCCGGGCGACAGGCTGCGCCGCCAGATTGCCGCCCCGATCCCCGCATCGGCGACCCGCGGCAAGATCAGCCCATTCGGGGATTCGGCGATCATACGGGCCTCGACCAGCGCGGAGGTGCGCAGCGAATGCAGCGTGGATTCCGTCATGCTCGAGCCCTGTTTTCAAGCGACACGGCGCTGGCCCCATTGCGGAAAGGGATCAGGCAGATCGGCCCATGCTTCGGGAATAAAGCCCTCATCCTCGACCAGTGCACCGTCGAGCGCACGGGTGATTGCCACCGGGTCCATGCCCGCACCGATAAAGACCAGCTCTTGTCGACGGTCGCCCCACGGGTCCTGCCAGTTCCGCGTCAGTTCGGACAGGCTGTCGGGATGCACGGGCCAGCGCTCCCGCGGAACCGAGGCCCACCATGCCCCAAGCGGCGTCACACTGGACATCGCGCCGGCAAGGCTGAATTCAGCCGCCCAATCGGGGCGCGAAGCGATCCAGAAATGCCCTTTTGCCCGGATCACCCCCGGCAAATCACCGTTGAGCACCCGATAGATACGTTGCGGATCGAATGGCCGCCGCGCGCGATAGACAAAGGATGAGATGCCGTATTCCTCGGTTTCGGGCACATGATCGGCAAAGCCGTAAAGCTCTTTGGCCCACATCGGATGCATATGCGCCCGGTCGAAATCGAACAGGCCGGTGTCAAAGATCGCGTCCGCAGCCACGCGGCTGAAATCCGTCTCGATCAGCCTTGCGTCAGGGTTCAGCGCCCGCACGATCTTGCGCGCCTGATCCAGCCGTACCGGCCCCGCATCGCTGACCTTGTTCAGCACCACCACATCGGCAAATTCGATCTGGTCGGTCAGCAAGTCGACCAAGGTTCGATTGTCCTGATCGCCCAGCGTCTCGCCCCGGTCAGCAAGAAAATCATGGCTGGAGAAGTCTTTGGTCAAGTTCACGGCATCAACCACGGTCACCATGGTATCCAGCCGCGCCACGTCCGACAGACTGTCGCCGTTCTCGTCGCGGAAATCAAAGGTGGCGGCAACGGGCAGCGGTTCGGCAATGCCGGTCCCCTCGATCAGCAGGTAGTCAAAACGGCCTTCACTGGCCAGTCGGCGGACCTCGACCAGCAGGTCATCGCGCAGGGTGCAGCAGATGCAGCCGTTGGTCATCTCGACCAGCCGTTCTTCGGCGCGGTTCAGTTCGGCGCCGTCGCGGACCAGATCGGCGTCAATGTTCACCTCGGACATGTCATTGACGATGACAGCGACGCGGCGGCCCTCACGATTGTTCAGGACATGGTTCAGAAGCGTGGTCTTGCCCGCCCCCAGAAAGCCGGACAGGACAGTGACAGGCAGGCGGGCATCGCCAGAATGCTGGCTGGTCGGCATGGCGTCCTCTTTATGTAATGTTATTACATTTCTTATTAGAGGCAAACGCCACCGACCGCAATCCCCTTGCAGCGATCACATGATGCAAAAATCCCTGAGCCCGGCCGCAGAACGCCGACCGGTCACCGGGTCAGAATCTGAGGAAAGGCCCCCGCCTTGGGCGGTCAGCGCCCCTCGTCGATCTTTGGCAGGAACCAGGCCAGCAGCCCGGCCAGAGGCAGGAACGAACACAGCTGATAGACTGTCCCGACCCCATAGCTGTCGGCAAGCGTACCCAGAATCGCCGCCGCGATCCCGCCAAGGCCAAAGTTCAGCCCATAAAACAGCCCGCCGATCAGACCGATCCGACCCGGCATCAGCTCCATCGCATAGATCAGGATCGAGGCGAAAGCGCTTGCCATGATCAGGTTGATCGCGACCGTCAGCACTCCGGTCCAGAAAAGATCAGCATAAGGCAGAATCAGGGTCAGTGGCAGGGGTCCCAGCACCGAAATCCAGATGATGCGATAGCGGCCGATACGGTCGCCGATGATGCCACCAACCAGCGCCCCCACCGCCGAGGCCAGCAGAAAGATGAAAAGCATCATCTGCGACGACCGGATCGACAGGCCAAAGCGATCCATCAGGTAGAAGGTATAGAACGAACGGAAGCTTTCGTTATAGGCGTTCTTGGAAAACATCAGCAGCGTCAGCACCACAAGCCCGATCCCGATGGTCAGGGGGGCGTAATGGGCCTGGGGGGTGGCACCCTTTTTCGTCGCCGCCCTGTTGGCGACGAATTCGGCGCTGATCTCGCGCTGGCGGCTGCCGATCCAGACCAGCATCATCATCGCGATCAGGGCAGCAACCGCGAAGATCGCAAGGCTCGGCTGCCCCCAGGGTACGATGATCAGCGCGGCAAAGACCGGGCCCAGGGCCCCGCCCGCCTGTCCGCCAACCTGAAAGATGCCCTGCGCAAAGCCCTGCCGCCCGCCTGCAGCGTAACGGGCCATGCGCGTCGCCTCGGGGTGAAAGATCGACGAGCCGATGCCGATCAGCGCCACTGAAATCAGGATGATCTGATAGCTATGGGCATAGGCAAGACTAACCAGTCCCGACAGGGTGAACATCATCCCTGCCACCGGCGAATAGGGGGCCGGGTGGCGGTCGGTCACCATCCCGATCACCGGCTGCAACAATGAGCCCGCGATCTGAAAGGTCATGGTGATCATGCCGATCTGCGTAAGCGACAACCCGTGCTCGGCCTTCAGGATCGGATAGGCGGCAGGGATCAGCGATTGCATCAGGTCGTTCAGCAAATGCGCCAGACCCAGAACCAGCAGCACGGTCACATGGGTTCTGGCCCGGGGGGCGGCGGTCAGCGTAGCGCTAGTCATTACGACGATCCTGGGCTTTTTTCAGAGAGAATACGGCGATGGTCAGGCCGATTCTGCGCCTATCTGATGCCACAATCGCCCCGCTTCGCAAGAGCCCAAAGGCTTATGCGCCCTTTCTTTGCCGATCCAGCGCCCCGCGCGACAACCGGTCAAGCAGGACCGCCACCGCGACGATTGCAAGGCCGGCGCGCAGGCCCAGCCCCATCTCCATCCGCGTCAGGCCGCGCGTCACCTCGGCGCCCAGACCGCCCGCTCCGACCAGCCCGGCCAGCACGACCATGGCAAGGGTCAGAAGGATGCATTGGTTCAGACCGACAAGCAAAGTAGGCCGAGCCGCGGGAAATTCGATCTTCCACAGGATGGCGCGGGGTTTGGCGCCGATCGCCTGACCAAGTTCTTTCAGATCGTTTGGCACAGTGCGGAACGCCAGAGTGGTCAGACGCAGCATCGGCGGAATGCCGTAAACGATGGTGGCGATGATCGCAGGCACCCGCCCAAGGCTGAAGATCATCACGGCCGGGATCAGATAGACCCATGGCGGCACGGTCTGCATGACATCAAGGATCGGACGCAGTGCCGCCTCGACCCCCGGCCGGCGCGCCGCAATGATGCCCAGAGGAAAGGCGATGGCGACCGCGATCAGCACCGCTACAAGGACCAGCGCGATGGTCTGCATCGAGGCCTGCCACAGCCCGGTCAGCCAGCAAAAGCCAAGGCAGCACCCTGCAAGGACTGCTACCCGCAGCCCGGCGGCCATAGCGGCCAGCACCACAACCGCTGCAACAAGCCCCGCAGGCGGCAAGGCCAGAAAGGCCGCCTCGATGGCGCTTAGCACCGCCTCGATCACCTGGGTTATCAGCGCGAAAAACGGGTGAAAGCTGGCGTTCAGCCAATCGACAGCGGGTGCCAGAAAGGCTCCGGGATTGAAACTCATTTCGTCCTCGCTGCAGCCTGGGTCACACGGTCCAGCACCATCGTCAGCACCACGATGGCAATCGATGCGTTGATCGAGGTGGCAATATCCAGCGTGCGGATGGCGCCATAGATGGTTTCGCCAAGCCCGCCCGAACCGACGATTCCCGCGATGACCACCATGCCAAAGGCCATCATCAGGCTTTGGTTAACTCCGGCCATGATCGAGGGTACGGCAAAGGGCAACCGGATTTTCAAGAACATCTGCAAGGGCGTCACGCCTGTTGCATGGCCAAGCTCGATGAACTCGCGCGGGGTCTGGCGGATGCCCAGTGCCGTCAGGCGGATCGCCGGAGGCATGGCCACGATCACCGTGGCAATAAGCGCTGTTGCCGGCCCATAGCCCAAAAGCGCAATCGAGGGCAGCAGGTAGATATAGGGCGGCAGGGTCTGAACCAGATCCAGTGCCGGGGTCAGCAGCTTTTCCAGCCGCGGCAGCAGTCCGGCCAGCACGCCCAACGGCAGGCCAGTCGCCAGCGCGATAACGGTGGCCGCAATGACCAGCGCAAGCGTGCTCATGGTTTCGGGCCATAGCATCATCGCTGCGCAAAGCGCGAGTGCTGCGGCCGTGACCACTCCGGGAACCAGTCCCAGCACCCGCCAGGCCAGCAACCCGGCAAGGGCAGCGATGACATAAAAGGGCGGCAGCATCAAAAGCCCAAGCACACCGGCATATAGCCCTTCGAGCACGAGCCGGCAAAAATCAAAGACAAAGCTTGCATGATCGGCAAGCCAGAACAGCGCATTATCAACCTGCGCATCAAAGGCCGAGACGAGTTCTTCCATGGCCAATCCCTCTTTTATGGCCAACCGCTCAGGCCGCGCGAGCCTCGGTTTCGCCCCTGACCCCCAGCAGCAGATCGCGGATGGTGACGATGCCCAGCAGGCGGCCGCCCTCTTCTACCGCGACGGCATCGCTGCCCGTGCTGGTAATCAGACCGATCAGCGCGTCGATATCGGCATCAGGCGAACAGCGTGGCAGACCGTCCGTCACGCCCTGCCAGCGGACCAAGGGCTGCATGACCGAATGCGCGCGGATCAGGTGCAACCGCGAGATACCGGCAACGAAATCCGCGACATATTGGTCCGCGGGGTTCACCACAATCTCTTCTGCGGTGCCGGTCTGGATGATGATCCCGTCCTTCATGATGGCGATACGGTCGCCGATGCGGATCGCCTCATCTAGATCATGGGTGATAAAGACCGCCGATTTGCCAAGATCTTTGGTCAGCTGCCGGAATTCATCCTGCAGCTGGCGCCGGATCAGCGGGTCAAGCGCGCTGAAAGGTTCGTCCATCAGGATGATTTCGGGGTCCGACGTCAGCGCGCGCGCCAGCCCGACGCGCTGCTGCATCCCGCCCGACAATTCAGCCGGAAAGCGCGCTTTCCAATCCGACAGCCCGACCTTGGCCAGCGCAGCCTCGGCAGCGCGGTTGCGCTGATCTCGCGGGACGCCCTGCACCTCAAGCCCAAAGGCAGCGTTTTCCAGCACAGTGCGCTGAGGCAACAAGGCGACCGACTGAAAGACCATGCCGATATGGCGCGCACGCATCTGGCGCAGCTCGGCAGCGTCCAGCGCGGCAATGTCACGCCCTTTGACCATGATCCGGCCAAGACTTGGCTCGATCAGCCGATTCAGCAGCCGGATCAGCGTCGACTTACCCGAGCCTGACAGGCCCATGATGCAGAAAATCTCGCCCCGGCGGACCTGTAATGAGGCGTTCGAGACACCAACCACACAGTTATATTGCCGCAGGATATCCTGTTTGGTCAGATCGCGTTCGGCGATGGCGCGAATAGCCTCGTCACTGCGGTCGCCAAACACTTTCCAGACCGACTGGCAGTCGATCAGAGCCTCGGTGCTTTCCATGTTTTCCCTGTCGCTTTTTCCTGATGCCGCAGCGGCCCGGCCAAAGGGCCGCCGGGCAGGGATCAGTAGGACTTGATGCTTTCCCAGCGCTTCAGCCGGTCCTCATGCGAGGCGGTCCACTCTGCAACCGCCTGATCCATGGTCTGGCCATCGTTCACCGCCGCATTTATCCGGGCGATCTCTTCGATGGGGATGTAAACGCTACCGATGATCTCGCGCGCTTCGGGATTGGCTTCGGCAAAGCCCTTTTGCGCGATCCAGTAATAGGATTGCGGCGGCGCGAAAATGCCTTTGGGATCGGCAAGGAACCTGGTGTCGAACTTCAGCGCCATCCAGGTCGGTTCCCACAGGGTGACGGCGATCCACTCCTTGCGGTCCACCGCCGATTTCAGGGCGGCGGTCATGCCCGCGGTGCTGCCCTCAACCAGCTGCAGTTTCAGCCCATAGGCGTCGATCGCATCGGATGCCTCACGCATCAGGCCCGCTCCCGGCTCGATCCCGATGAGGCGGCCGCCGAACTTGTCGGCGTTCTCATTCAGCTCTTCGACGGAATCGATGGTGACGTATTTCGGCACCGCGATGCCCTGATAAAGCCCGTGCGAAACCGGAGACAGTTTCTCAAGCCGGTTCTTGTTGCGGTTCCAGTAGTCATGGGCGACATAGTCGATCTGCGAGGCCATGATCTGTACGTCGCCCTTGGTCAGCGCCGCATAGGCGATGCCCCACTCGGAAAACTCGGTCACCTTGACGGTGTAACCTTTGTCCTCAAGCACCTTTTTGGTGATGCCGGTGATCGGGGTCAGGTCCTCCCATGACAGGGTCCCCATGCGAATCACCTTTTCCTGAGCAATGACTTCGGACGCCAGCCCCAGAGCCAGCGCGCCGGCAAGGACTGCTTTGAATAACCTGCGCATTTTCGTTCCTCCACTGATTGGATCGTTGTCGGTCCAGGTCGCGGACATGAGGCGTCCCTTGCCACGACGCACGCCGCAGCAGTCTTTGCCCGGACTCATGTGTTTCGAGACGGGTTGCGATTTCCGGTGGGTTCAGAAGTGGCCTTACGTCAGGACGCCCCCATCCTGAATAAACTCATTTATCCATTCGCACCGGCACTTGAGCAAACGAGATTTTGCTTTGGTCGGGCATTAGAAAATCTACGGCGGGCCGCCAGCGGCATCAGCCTGCCTGTTCCTTCAGCACGGTCAGCACATGTTCCACAAACCCCGCCACATCCGGCCGTTTCAGAGATTTCTTTTTGCAATTCAGAAAGTTGCCGCGACCCGCCGTGATCGGCGCAGGGTGGGCGAATGTCAGCCGCCCCTCATCGATCAGCGCCCTGACCATATGATGCCAGCCCAGCATCACCCCCTCGCCCCGCAGCGTGGCGTTCATCAGCAGACTGACCTTGTTCGTCGACAGGCTGGAAGGGGCCTTGGCCCATTCAGCGCCCTGCGCGCGGAACCATTCTGCCCAGCCAAGCGGCTGCCAGCCGATGGCATCCGCACTCCAATGTCGGTCATGCAGATGCAACAGGTTGACGCGGTTCAGTGCATCGGGGTCCTCAAATGGTCCGTGTTCGGCCAGAAATGCCGGGGTACAGACCGGCTGGGCAATTTCCTGAAACAGGAAATGCAGCTCTTCGCCGACCTCGCAACGCTCGTTGCCGCATAGGAACGAGATATCCACCTCAGAGTAATTGCGCAGCGTGTCATCGGAATCCGAGGCCAGCACCACAAATCCGATCTCGGGGTGGCGGGCGCGGAAACTGTCGATCAGCGGCTGCAACCAGAACAAGGCCATGGCGTCGGTGGCCGAAATGGTCACCGTTCGCGGTCCCTCATCGCCGGTCAGAACCGAAACTGCGGCGCTGATCGTATCAAGTCCGGCTGTAACTGCCGCATAAAGGCTGGCGCCTTCGGGCGTCAGTTCCAACGCATTGTGCCTGCGGATGAACAGCGCAGTATCAAGCGCCCGCTCAAGCAGCCGGATTTGCTGGCTGACCGCGCCTTGGGTCACGTTCAGCTCGCGTGCAGCAAGGGTAAAGCTCAGATGCTTGGCCGCCACCTCGAACGTGGCGAATGAGCCAAGCGAAGGCAGGTAGCGGCGCTTGATCGGCGGCATGGCAGCGACATGTCCAGTTGAACGGGACGTCATTCTAGCCGCGCGCGCCATTCTTTCCAGCGCATATAAGCGTTCGCGCCGACCGTGTCTAAAGGATGGGGCGGCAGCCTGTCCGGCTGGGCCTCGGCGGTGAAAAAGCGGGTCACGGCGCTTGTCAGGCCGCATAGCATTTCGGCCGCGCCGATCCCGGTCAGGGTACTGCGCGTGGTGCCCAGCCCGTTATCCACACAGGCCGCGTACAGCCCCGGCTCAAGCTCACGCATGACCGAAACGCCATTTCGGGACAGGCACAGATGGCCCGACCAGCAATATTCAAAGCGCACACCCCTTAGCATCGGGAAACGCGCCTCGAATTTCTGCCGCATATGGCGGACAAGGCGGGCAAGGTCGCGGGTGCTGGTCTGCATCCGGGGCCGGTAATAGCCACCTTGCCGGATAACGATACGATGGCCGCCCTGTGCCGGACCAATGCGCCGCACTGTCGTCCCCATAGGATCCGAGGGCGTCGCCCCCCAGCATTCATGTCCGCCAAGCGCGCGCAGATGATCCGCCGACAGCTCTTCGGTCATGCAGGCGTTCAGCATGATGTGCATCAGCCGTCCGCGCTGAAAGCCAAAGCTTTCCAGATGGCCGTTATTCGCCATGATCACCCGCTCGGCGCGGACCTCGCCCCGTGCGGTCAGCAGCCGCCAGCCCTGTGCCCCATTCTCGATGCAAAGAACCGGCGATTGCTCAAAAATGCGAACGCCCGTACGTTCAAGCCCCAGGGCAAACCCGCGTACATAACCTGCCGGCTGGATCATCGCAGCGCCGGGGGTGTAAAGCCCGCCGCGATAATAATCGGTGCCCGTGATTTCGCGCATGGCGCTGGCGTCCAGCATCTCATGCGCCTCGCCCAGATCGCGCAGATGGCGGGCGTAGCTTTCATTCGCAGCCATCCCCACCGCCGAGGCAGCGGCGTTGATCTTGCCGCTGCGCTGAAACCAGCCCTCAGGGATGGCGTATTCCGCCACCGCCTGCGCGGCAAAGTCGATCGCATGCCGGTTCAGCTGGGTTAATTGCCGATCCCGGCTTTCACCCGAGCCCGCATAATCTGACGAGGTCAGCTCATGCGGCAGGTCGATCATAAAGCCCGAGTTGCGCCCGGTTCCCCCTTCCGCGATCCGCGCCGCCTCAAGGATTACCACGTCCAGTCCCGGATCAATCTGATGCAGGCGGCGGGCGGCGGATAGCCCCGCGAACCCACCGCCGACAATGGCGATATCGCAGCCAGTCGCCCCCTCAAGCCGTGCACGCGGCGCGGCCCGAGACAGGATGGCATTCCACCCGGCCGGACCGCTAAAGACCGGGGTGCGAAGGGCCTCGTGCCTTGCCATCCTAGTCAAGGGCCGTATCGGCGTGATCGGTCAGGTCCAGCCAGATCGTCTTAAGCTGGGTGTACTGGTCATGGGCGTGGATCGAGTTGTCACGTCCACCAAAACCCGACTGCTTGTAGCCGCCAAAGGGGGTCGCGATGTCGCCCTCGCCAAAGCTGTTCACCGTCACGGTACCCGCGCGCAGCATCCGCGCCCCACGCAGCGCCCGCTTGCCATTGGCAGTAAAGATCGAGGCGGCGAGCCCGTAATCCGTGTCGTTCGCGACGGCTATGGCTTCCTCAAAACTGTCCACGGTTATAACCGTCAGGATCGGGCCAAAGATCTCTTCTGCCGCCAGTCTGGAATCACGCGGAGCCTCGACGATGGTCGGTTCGATGAAGCCATCAGCCACGATCTTGCCGCCCATCAGAATGGTTTCCTGCCCGGCTGCCTCCAGATAGGCGCTGACCTTGCCAAAATGCGCCGGGCTGACCAGCGCACCTACCCGTACCTGCGGATCAAGGGGATCGCCCACGATCCATTCACGGGCATGGGCGCGCACCCGCTCAAGCAGCCGGTCACGGATGCCGCGCTGAACGATCAGACGCGAGGCGGCCGAGCAGTTCTGGCCCATGTTCCAGAAGGCCCCGTTGACGACATGGGCAGCAACCGCATCCAGATCTTCGGCATCATCCAGCACGATACAGGGGTTCTTGCCACCCAGCTCAAGCACCACCTCTTTCAGGTTGCTATCGGCCGAATAGTGCAGGAACCGCCGCCCGGTCACGGTCGAGCCGGTAAAGCTGACCATATCCACATCCGGGTGGCGGCCCAACGGCTCGCCCACATCGGCACCACTGCCGGTCACAACGTTCAGCACGCCACGCGGCAACCCGGCCTCGACCGCCAGTTCCGCAACACGCAGCGCGGTCAGCGTGGTCTCGGCAGCAGGTTTGACCACGACCGAACAACCGGCAGCCAGCGCCGGGCCGATCTTCCACGCCAGCATCAGCAGCGGAAAGTTCCAGGGCAGAACCAATCCGACCACACCCACCGGCTCACGCACGATCATGGCGATATGATCGTCAGAAGCCGGCGCGACCTGATCATAAATCTTATCGATCAGCTCGGCATGCCAGCGGATGACATGGATCGTTTCGGGCACGTCCACCGTTTCGCAGTCATAGATTGTCTTGCCGCTGTCGATGCTTTCCATCACCGCCAGTTCGCGCGCGTTACGCCCGATCAGGCGGGCAAGACGCAGCAGAATCTCTTTGCGCGCGCCGGGATGCAGGCGTGACCAGCGGCCATCCTCGAAAGCCTCGCGGGCCTTTTGCACCGCCAGATCAACATCCTCGGCACCACAGGCGGCAACCTCGGTCAAGGTCTCGCCGGTCGCGGGGTTCACGGTGGCAAAGGTCCGGCCCGAGATGGCCGGCCGGAAAGTGCCGTCGATAAAGGCGTTCTGCGGCAGGCTCAGCGCCCCGGCGATAGCCTTATATTCCTGATTGGTCAGCAGACCGGTCATCTCAGTTTCCCTCCGTGATCGCCTTGACGGCGGTTTTCAGTGAGCGGATCACCTGTTCCAGAGCGCGCTTTTCATCCTTGTTCAGCCCCTTCAGCGGCGGGCGCATCGTGCCAGCACGCAGGCCGGTCGTCTCGACCCCATGTTTGACGCATTGGATGAACTTGCCGCCCTGTTCGAGCACGCGCATGAGCGGCAGCATCGCCGACATGATCTGGCGGCCACGGGTGAAATCCCCCCGGACGACGCATGCTTCGTACAGCGCGACATGCTCTTCGGGCAGGAAGTTCGAGCCGGCGCAGATCCAGCTGCGCGCACCCCATGCAAAGAATTCCAGCGCCTGATCATCCATGCCGCAGGACAGCTGGATATGCGGATAATCGCGCGCCAGCAGATGCAGCCGGTTGATATCGCCAGAACTTTCCTTGATGCCAATGACGTTGCGCGAACGCCCGACACGATCAAGAAACTCGCGTCCCATCTCGACGCCCATGCGGCCGGGATAGTTGTAAAGCACGATCGGCAGATCCGCCGCCCGGTCAATGGCAAGCGCATTCAGCGCATTCTCACGCTCGGTCGGGACCGAATAAGGCGGCGTGCCCAGCAGCAGCCCGTCCGCCCCCATCTGACGCGCGCCCTGCGCCAGCGCAATCGAGTCGGGCGTGCGCATGGCACCGGTGCCGACAAGGACCGGCAGGCGACCCGCCGCGCGCTCAAGGATAAAGCGCGCAAGATCCAGTCGCTCTTCGACGGTCTCGGCATAGTTCTCGCCGGTAGAGCCGCCCGAGATCAGGCCGTGTACCCCCGCCGCAACCAGCCGCTCGACCAGATCAGCCAGCGCGTCATAGTCGATCGAGCCATCGGCGTGAAACGGGGTGATCAGCGGCGTGTAGATACCTTCCAGCACCATCCGGGGCGTCATGTCGCGGCCTCCATTTTTCCTGTAGGATGGCTGCTTGATAAGGCCCCGCCGGACAGCCCGGCAAAGGAGAATATTCAGGCCCCTGGCATTAGAAAAAATAGGGCCAGCAGGCGCCCGGCCATAGCGTTGCAGGGGCGACATGTTGATGAAACACCCCCTCTGCTGCTAATAATCATGGCTGCAATGACAACAAAACTCTGCAGGCAGCAGAAGGGGCAGTACATGAAATTTCCGCGCAGGACATTGCGGCTTGGCATCGCCGTGGCCTCGGCGCTGCTCGTATTGAGCGGCTGTTCGGGGTTCCGTCGCCACAGCGAACTGGAGTGCATGGAGCGCGCCATGTATTTCGAATCCAACCGCTCAAGCCGGGACGGCATGATCGCGGTTGGCAGCGTGGTGATGAACCGGGTGCGGTCGGACAAATTCCCGAACTCGGTCTGCGGCGTCGTCGGGCAAAAGGGTCAGTTCGCCCGTGGCATCATGACCCGCAAGATGAACCCACGAGAGATGCCCAAGATCAAAGAGGCCGCCCGCTCGGTCATGCGCGGCGAACGCCATCCGCTGATCGGGGACGCCACGTTCTTTCACACGGCCGGGCACCGCTTTTCCTATGACAACATGCATTACGTGCTGGTGACAGGGGGCAACGCCTTTTACGAAAAGCGCAAAAGTGCCTTTGTAACCCGTCCCGTACCCCCGCCGCCGATCGAAGGTATCACCGGCCGGTAAAAAATAAAGAACCGGCCCCGGTCCAATGCCGGGGCCGGTCAGGTGCCGCCCCGGCGAACCGGGACAGCTGGCGGGGACTTCAACGCGAGCGCTCTTTGAGGCCACCGGTATGCGGGTCGATTTCCTCGAAATGGCCGTGAACCTCGATATCGTCCAGCAGCCCCTTCCACAGCGAGGCGCATAGCCCGACCATCACGACAAGGAAGGGCGCAGCGGCAATGATCGAGGCGGTTTGCAACCCGTCAAGCCCGCCCATCACCAGCAGAACCGAGGCCGAGGCGCCCGCAAGCACGCCCCACAGCACGACGATGCCGGCGCGCGGATGGGTGGTGCCGTAACAGGACAGCATCCCCATCACGACCGAGGCCGCATCCGCCCCCGAGACGAAAAAGATCGCGACCAGGAACATCGCCACGACCGAGGTAAGCCCGGCCATCGGATATTGCTCCAGCATCGCAAACAGCGACACGGCCTCGCCCTTTTCGGCAATCGCCCCGACCAGCCCGCCGGGGCCGCTGATCTCAGAGAACAGCGCGCTGCCCCCCATGACGGTGAACCAGACAAAGGTCACCGCACTAGGGATCAACAGAACGCCTACGACGAATTCACGGATCGTGCGCCCACGCGAAATGCGGGCAATGAACACGCCGACAAAGGGGGCCCATGAAATCCACCATGCCCAGTAAAAGATCGTCCAGCTTGCCAGCCATTTGCTGTCGCTAAAGGCCGAGGTGCGGAACGACATCGAGATCAGATCGCTGAAATAATAGCCCAGCGACTCGATCAGCGTGTCGAGGATAAAGACCGTCGGACCCAGCAGCGCCAGAAACAGCAACAGCACCACCGCGATGACCATGTTCATGTTGCTGAGAAACTGGATGCCCTTGCCGACGCCCGAGACGGCCGAGAGGATGAACAGCACTGACAGCACCGCGATGATCGCCAGTGCGATGGCCGGGGATTCTCCGGTCTGCCACAGATAATTCATGCCACTGTTGATCTGCTGCGCGCCAAGCCCCAGCGAGGTGGCGGTACCAAACAGCGTGGCGATGATCGCCAGCACGTCGATCATGCGCCCGACCGGCCCATGGATGCGGTCACCAAGCAGCGGGTGAAAGACGCTCGACACCAGCGTGGGCAGGTCGCGGCGATAGCTGAAATAGGCCATGGCAAGGCCCGCCATCGCATAGATTGCCCAAGGGTGCAGCGCCCAATGGAAATAGGCATATTGCATGGCGACCAGAGCCGCCTCTTTGGTCTGCGGCGCGGCAAGGCCATGGGGCGGGTTGGCGTAATGGCTGATCGGCTCGGCCACGCCCCAGAACATCAGCCCGATGCCCATGCCGACGCTGAACATCATGCAAACCCATGAACGCGTCGAGAATTCGGGCTGTTCGTCATCATGGCCAAGCTTGATGCGGCCAAAGCGGCTGAAGGCCAGAAACAGCGAGAAGGCCAGAAAGAAGGCCGTCGAGATAACAAAGCTCCACCCAAAGACCCGGATGATCCAGTTCAGGGTGGCCCTGGCGACCACGGCCAGGCTGTCGGGGCCTAGAACGCCCCACATCACAAAGCCTCCTGCGACCGCAATGGCCGGCCAGAAGACGCCAATGTTAATTCCCCTTTCGGGTTTCGTCTGCATTTACGATCTCCTCCGCAGTCTCCTCCAAGACTCGTTAAGGCGTCCGGCGCTGGGGATGCGCCAGGGCCGTCAGGCTCTCGCACAAAATGGAGGTCCGCATGACCCGGTCGTGGACAAGGCGGCACGCGTTTCACGCAGCCAGATCATGGCTTTGTTCCGATACGGCTTTTGCTCTGTGGCAGCGAACAATTCGTTGGCTTGGGCGAGTATCCTACGCTGGGTAAGATGTGACATGAG
>Ga0182743_1000698_pt1 | contig 38085 bp, 24 predicted proteins | sample eDN3rd30CKraftOP_FD_128522 | JGI IMG/M metagenome (GOLD analysis project Ga0182743, IMG submission 128522) | Enriched Organic Plus compost microbial communities from Emeryville, California, USA - eDNA 3rd pass 30_C Kraft OP (version 2) (version 2) ... | reverse complement strand
GGGCGATGTGGTCTCGGTGCCGGCGACGCCCGATACGGCGGTGGCCTATCTCGTCTTCGCGGGCGGCGTGGACGTGCCCGACGTGCTCGGCTCGCGCTCCACCCTGCTGCGCGGCGGCTTCGGCGGCCACGAGGGCCGCGCCTTGCAGGAGGGCGACGAACTCATGCTTGGAGAGGCGGCTATCGGCCGGGCGCTGACCGTGCTGGCGCCGCCGCCCATGCTGCCGGTCGGCGTGCTGCGGGTTGTTCCGGGGCCGCAGCAGGACGCCTTCACGCTGGAGGCGCTGGAAGATTTGCAGAGCGAGCCGTTCCGCGTCTCGACCCATTCCGACCGAATGGGCCTGCGGCTGGAAGGCCCGGTCCTGCGCCACGTGAAGGGCGCCGACATCGTCTCGGACGCCATCGCCACCGGCTCGATCCAGGTGCCGGGCTCGGGCCAGCCGATCCTGCTCCTGGCGGACCATCAGACCAGTGGCGGCTATGCCAAGATCGCGACGGTCATCTCGGCCGACATCCCGGCTGCCGGGCGGCTTCTGCCCAACAGCGAGGTGCGTTTCCGTGTGGTGTCGGTGGAGGAGGCGGTCGCCGCGGCGCGCATCGCCGAGGAGCGCGTGGCCTATCTGCGCGGGGCGGTGATCCCGGTGCGGGAAGGGGCGCGGCTGTGAGGAAAGGCTCAGTGCAGGCGCGAGAAGACGGTCATCACCTGGTTCAGCCCGAAGGGCTTGCGCAGGAAGGCGTGGGCGCCGGTTTCCTCGGCGCGCAGGAAGGTTTCGCCGTCGCGATGGCCGGTGATGACCACCGTGCGCGCGCCGTAATGATCCAGCGCCTCGCGGGCGACCCGCAGGCCGTCGCCGCCGCCGGCAAGGTGGATGTCGGTCATGATCAGGTCGGGGTGCTCGTGCTCGAGCAGGTACAGCGCCTCGTCCTCGTTGGCGACCACGCCGATGATCTCGTGGCCGAGCCGTTCAAGGATACTTTCAAGATGAAGCCCGACGATAAACTCGTCCTCGACGATGAGGACGCGCCATTTCGGCTGTTCTTCACTGGCCGCAGCCATCATCACTGTGTCTCCGTCAACGTCCAGAACGGCCGAATCGGGAATTCGTTCCTCACATGCGGCGTTTCGGACGCGTCGCTGCAATCAAATTACATATGGTGATTGGGAGTTCGGGATGGAAGAAGCAGCGCCTGTGCTTGGGGTTCTTCTTGCCGGCGGCCTGGCGCGGCGCATGGGCGGCGGCGACAAGCCGCTGCGCATGGTCGGCGGCGTCGCCATGCTGGAGCGGGCCATTGCTCGTTTGAAACCGCAATGCGCCGCCCTGATCCTCAACGCCAATGGCGATCCGGCGCGTTTCGCTGCCACGGGGCTGCCCGTCGTCGCCGACAGCGTGCCGGATTTCGCCGGGCCTCTGGCCGGGGTGCTGGCGGGCATGGATTGGTGCGCCCGGCACCGGCCCGATCTGCAATGGATCGTCACCATCGCCGCCGACACGCCCTTCCTGCCGGCGGATTTCGTGTCGTGCCTGCAGGACGCGCATCTGGAGCAGGGCGCCCGCATCGCCCAGGCGGCCTCGGGGGGGCGCACGCACCCCGTCAACGCGCTCTGGCCGGTCGATCTGCGCGAGGAACTGCGCCACGCGCTGACGATAGAGAACCTGCGCAAGGTCGGCGCCTGGATCGAGCGCTACCCGCTGGCGACCGCCGAATGGGAGACAGAGCCGGTCGATCCCTTCTTCAACGCCAACAGCCCGGAAGACCTCGCCGAGGCCGACCGCCTTGCCGCAAAGCACGGGCTCTGAAGGTCAGAAGAGGTCCGCGAAGGAGCGGTAGCCGACCATTTCGCCGCCGGCGAGGCGGGTGACGTCCTCGCGCAGCTCGACCAGCCCCGAGCTTTCGGTCAGCGAGGTGATGACGCCCGCGCCCTCGCGCGGGTGCTTGTGGGCTTCCGTCACACCGTCCGCGCCCCGTCGCAGGGTGACGCGGACGAATTCGCGCCGCCCGCTCTTCTTCCTGTAGGGGAAGGCCGCGCGCACCGGCACCGGCTCGGCCGGGCTCCAGTCCTCGCCCGCCAGCCGCGCGATCAGCGCGCGCACGACCTGGGTGTAGGTCACGAACACCGCCACCGGATTGCCCGGCAGGCCGACGAACGGCGTGCCGTGGACCACCGCCATGGCCACCGGGCGGCCGGGCTTGATGGCCAGCCGCCATTGAACCAGCGTGCCGATCTGTTCGACCACGTGGCGGGTGTGGTCCTCCTCGCCGGTCGAGACGCCGCCGGACGAGATCAGGAGGTCGTGCGTCTTCGCGGCTTCCGCGATGCCGAGACCGAGAGCACCCGGCTCGTCGCGGAAGATACCGAGATCGGACACCTCGACGCCGATGCGTTTCAGCATGCCGATCAGCAGGAAACGGTTGGCGTCGTAGAGGCCGCCGGGGGGAAGCGCCGTGCCCGGCTCCGTCACCTCGTCGCCGGTGGAAAGCACGCCGACGCGCAATGGGCGGCGCACGGAAAGCTGCGTTAGCCCAAGCGCGGCGGCGAGCGCCAGATGGCGCGGCTCGACCCGCAGGCCCGCCTTGAGCGCTACCGCGCCCTTGGCGATGTCCTCGCCGGCAAGGCGGCGGTTGGCGCCCTCGGAAAGCCCGGCCGGCAGGACGACGGTGCCGCTGTCCTCGCGCACGTCTTCCTGCATGAACACGGTGTCGGCATCAGCCGGCATGGCCGCGCCGGTGAAAATGCGCGCCACGGTGCCGGGCGCAAGACGGTGCGCCGCGCGGTCGCCCGCCGCGATGCGACCCTGCACGGGCAACACCGTGTCGCCGTCCGGCTTGAGGTCGGCGTGGCGCACGGCCCAGCCGTCCACGGCGGAATTGTCGAAGCCCGGCAGGTCGAGTGGCGCGATGACGTTTTCCGCGAGAATGCGCCCGTCGGCCTGAGCCAGCGGAACAGTCTCGGTTTCGGCCACCGGCGTCACACGCTCGGAAATCAGGCGCAGCCCTTCCTCGATCACCATCAGCTCGCCGCCAAAGGCGAAGCAGTCGTTGGAAAGCTGGGCCACTTTTCTTGCCTCTTTAGTGCGCCGGTTCGGGAGACAGCGCGCTGGAAAGCGGCTTGGCCTCGGCCAGGACGATGTTGGCGATGGCGCCGACATCGTCGAGATCGACGACGGGAACGCGCGCGTCCGGCAGGGCTGTGTCGGAGGCGATGGCACGGATGGCGGGGTCCTGCGGCTGCAGCAGCGGCTTGGCATTGGCGGCGCGGAAAATCTCGATCTTCGGATGCGGCCCGCGCTTGAAGCCTTCGACCAGAACCAGGTCCACCGGCGAGAGCTTGGCCAGAAGCTCGGCAAGGTCGGGCTCGGGCGCGCCGCGCAGTTCGTGCATCAGCGCGAAGCGGCGCGATGAGGCGATCAGGACCTCACGGGCCCCGGCCTGCCGGTGCACCCAGGAATCCTTGCCCGGCGTGTCGAGGTCGAAGGCGTGGTGGGCGTGCTTCAGCGTCGAGACGCTCAGGCCCCGCGCGATCAGCTCGGGAATGAGCTTCTCCAGAAGGGTGGTCTTTCCCGCTCCGCTCCATCCTGCCAGGCCGATCAACCGCATTCTTCTGTCCTTATTCCTTCATTCTGCCGCCTGCGGACGCACGGCGTCCGGCAGCGTGAACCCCATCTCCCGCAGCGCGCCGCGCACCTCCGCGCTGGCCAGCGCCTCGAGGAAGGCCGCGACCGCCGGGCGTTCGCGGCGCTCCTCGCGCAGGAAGAAATCGTAGTGCTCGTCGGCCAGCGGCAGAAAGCCCAGGCCGTAGAGCTGCGCCACGTTCTCGATGGCCACGCCCCAGTCGGCGCGGCCCTGCGCCACGGCGGCGGCCACTGCATTGTGCGATTTCGGCTGGTTGGCATAGCCCGCCGGCCGCGCCTCGCCGAGCACGCGGTCGGTCAGGATGCGCGTGCCGGAACCGGCATTGCGGTTGACCATGATCGAGTCCGCATCGCTGGCCAGTGCGTGCATCGCCTCCTCGGCGGTGCGGCCCTCGAAACGTGTATCGCCCTTGCGGAAGACCACGCCCTGCCGGCGGCGCCAGCCCGGGACGAGCGAGAGGCCGGGCACGAGGAAAGGCTCGTTGTAGGTGTCGGTCCTGGCGTCGAGCAGATGCGCCGGGGCGATGTCGCATTCGCCGCGGCGGATGGCGGCAAGCCCGCCGAGGCTGCCGATGGCCAGGACGCGGGCGGAGAAACCCTGTTCGATGACGCGGCCGACCACGGCGTCGAGCCCGATATCGTGGCTGCCGGCGATGACGAGGTCGGGCACGCGCAGATGCGCGCCGATCAGGCGCACGCAATGCGTGGTACCGGCGTCCGCGCCCTCGCTCAGCGCATCGAGCGCGAGGAAACCGTCGGCCTGCGAGAAGGCCGTCACCGAGCCCGAGCCGCGGCCGAGCGGGAAGGCGACGAGGCCGTCCGGCCCCTCCGCCAGCGACACCATCACATATTCGGTGCGGCCGAGCTCGGAGGCGGCGCGCACGGCAAGTTTCGCCTCGACATCGTTTTCGGCGCGCGGCGGCAGCCCGGCCAGCGCCCGCACCAGCGGCACCACGAATTCGTGGAAGGTGAACATGGCCGAGGTCGGGAAGCCGGGCAGGACCACGATCGGCGTCTCGCCGATCAGCGCGATGCACAGCGGCTTGCCGGGCTTCAGCGCCACGCCGTGGACGAGGATGCCGGGATTGCCGAGCCGGTCGAGGATGCGGTGCGAGACATCGCCCGCACCCTTGGAGGTGCCGCCCGAGAGCACGACGAGGTCGCACTCGCTGAGCGCGCGCTCGACGGCGGCGGAGAGCGCCGCCTCGTCGTCGCGGATGATGCCGAAGCGCACCGCCTCGCCGCCGTTCTCGGCCACGGCCGCGGCGGTGATGGCGCCGTTGGAATCGAAGATGCCGCCATAGGGCAGGGCGCTTCCCGGCGCCGCCAGCTCGTCGCCGGTGGAGAGGATGCCGACCTTGGGCTTGCGCACCACGGGCACCTCGGCCAGCCCGCAGGCGGCGAGGATGCCGATCTCGCGGGCGCTGATCGGCGTGCCGGCGCGCATCATGGTCTCGCCGCGGGCGATGTCGCTGCCGGCGAAGGCGATGAAGCCGCCCGCCGCGACCGGGCGGCGGATCTCGACCACGCCGCTGCCGTCCTCTTCCTCTTGGAAGCGGGTGTGCTCGATCATCACCACGGCGTCCGCGCCGCGCGGCACCACGCCGCCGGTGGAGATCGCGGTGGCGGTTCCCGGCGCAACCGTCAGCCCCGGCGCGACGCCGCAGGCCAGCACTTCGGAATTGAGCGAGAGGCGCGCCGGCTTGCCTTCACGGGCGCCGAGCGTATCGACGGCGCGCACGGCGAAGCCGTCGACGGAAGAGCGGTCGAAGGGCGGCAGGTCCACGGGAGAAGAGAGGTCTTCCGCCAGCACGCGGCCGAGCGCGTCGTCCAGCGCCACCGTCTCGGCGGGAAGCGGGCGGTGAGGCACCGCGGCGCGGAAGCGTGCCTCCGCCTCGTCGCGCGACAGCACGTCCAGGAACTGCTCCTGCCGGGCAGCCTGGCGGATCGCGGCAATGATCGAGGTGTCGCGCGTCGTGCTCATGGGCGTCTATCTAGGTGAGATCGCGTGCGCTTGCACGCTCTCACCGGCGGCGAAGCCCTCGAGGCCGGCCGGAACCACCACCATCAGCCGCGCGCGGGCCAATTCGGCCAGCGAGGCTTCGGCCAGTGGCAGCGGGCGGGCGGTGCCGTTCTCTTCGTCGATGAGGAAGATTTCGTCGAGCCCGATGGTCGAGGCGATCTTGTCGGCGAGCACCAGTTTGTGATGGGCCGCTTCCTCCTTGCGCCCGCAAAGCCGCGCCAGCAGGGGCGCGGCCAGCCCGAGCCAGCCGCCGAGCACGGCCTCCAGCGCGCCGGGCAGCAGCAGCACGGGATGCGCTGCGGCGCCGAAGGCGGCGGTCATGCCCGGATGCAAGGCCACGCCATGGACGACATCGCTGGCGAGCAAGCGCAGCGCCTCGACCATGTGGTCGTTGCGCCCCGCGCCGGTGCCGCCGACACCGAGGACGAGATCGGCCTCGCCCCTCGCGAGCGCAGGGGCGAGTTCTTCCGCTGTGTCGCCGGGGACCAGGATTTCGACCACCGTGCCGCCGGCGTTCTCGACAAGGCGGGTCAGCAGCGCCGAGCGCCGATCATCCTTGCGAGCCAGCACCATGCGTATACGCGGGCGGCGGATTGCGATTTCAGCCATGCCCATTTCGGCCAGAACGCCGATCTCCACTGCGCCGAGCAGGCGGCCCTGCGCCAGCACGGTTTCGCCTTCGGACGCATCGGCCCCGGCCGGGCGCGTGCCGGTGCCGGGGGCAGGGGCAGCGGTGGCCTGGGCGATGCCGCCGCCCTCGACAGAAAGATCTTCGGGGTTGAGCACCGTGTCGGCGTTCGGCGGCAGCGCCATGCCGGCATCCACCCAGTCCGGCGCAGGCGTCAGGAAGGCCGGGCCATAGGAACCGGCGCCGGCGACGTCGGCGCCCGCGACCGCCCAGCCATCGGCCTTCGCGATGGTTCTTTCCGGCAGCGCTTGCGTGGCCCGCACATCCTCCGCCAGCGCGCCGCCGAGCGCCTCGCGAAGCGCCACGCGCGCGGGTTCGACCGGCGGCAGGCCAGCGAAGGCGCGGAGAAGGTCTGCGCGCGGGGTCAGGCGGTTGATGCGCTGGAGGCTGAGAATATCGGTCACGGCTCTAGTGGGCCTGCTTTCCTTGCAGGGTCAAGCTCCTGCCCGCCCTCGTGATCCGGTGGCGCAGCGGCACAAAACAGGCTAGGCCGCTCAGGCCATGGACGCCGATCTCGATCTGTGCGGGCTGAAATGCCCGCTGCCGGTTCTGAAAACCCGCAAGGCGCTCGCCGCCGCAGCGCCCGGCGCGCTGCTGCGCGTGGTCTGCACCGACGCGCTGGCGGCAATCGACATTCCCCATCTGCTGCGCGAGACGGGCGACATTCTGGAACGTCAGGAGAGGGACGCGGAGCGCCTGGTCTTCGTCATCCGCAAGGCGGGAAGCGTCTGAGGTCAGGCGGCTTGGCCCGCAAAGGCCTGGGCGATGGCGTCGCGCATCTGGTGCACGGAGCAGGGCTTGGTCAGATAGGCCACCGGATGGAGCGCCTCGGCCCGCGTGCGGGTCGGCTCGTCGGTCAGCGCGGTCAGGAAGACGACCAGCGCCTCGGTTTCTTCCGTGATGGCGCGGGCGGTGTCGATGCCGTCTTTCTGCCCCTGCAGGGTCACATCCATCAAGACAAGGTCGGGATGTTCGCGGCGGGCGATCCGGCGCGCTTCGTCGCTGTTGCTGGCGGGACCAAGGACACGATAACCGAGTGCTTCGATCGAACAGATCAGGTCAAGCGCAATAATGGCTTCATCTTCGACTACAAGTACGCTGCGCATGACAAACCTCCGAGCGTCGGCTTCCTGCCGTGCCTTGTCTACTCTGCGCAAACTACAAACCCGAATGATCCGCCTTGAGTTTCAAACAAATCTTTCCTTTCTTAAATTTTGAGCGGTTATGGTTTCCAAGTCGTTTCTTTCTTCCATTGCGGGAAGAAAGTTTTCAGCCGTGCGAAAGCGGCCAGACCAGTGAAATCAGCAGTGTTCCCACGATCACCACCATCACCGAAAGCGGCAGGCCGAGCTTCCAGTAATCGCCGAAGCGGTAGCCGCCGGGACCCATGACCAGCGTGTTGCACTGGTGGCCGATGGGGGTGAGGAAATCGCACGCCGCGCCCAGAGCCACCGCCATCAGGAACGGGTCGGGGTTGAGGTGCAGCTTCTGCGCCAGGGCGGCCGCGATGGGCCCCATCACCAGCACGGTCGCGGCGTTGTTGAGGAAGGGCGTCACCGCCATGGCCGCGACGATGATCAGCGCCAGCGCGCCGAGCGGCGGCAGGCCGTTGGTGATCGCGGTCAGCCAGCCGGCGATGAGGTCGGTGCCGCCGGTGGTGCGGATCGCCTCGCTGACCGGGATCAGCGCGCCGAGCAGGATCAGGATCGGCCATTCGATGGCGTCATAGGCGTCCTTGAGCGGGATGGTGCCGAGCAGCACCACGGCCACCGCAGCGCCGAAAAAGCCCGGCGCCACCGGCACCACGCCGAGCGCCACGAGCGCCATGGTGACGGCGAGGACAACGACCGGCAGCAGGGTGGCCTTGCGTTGGCCCAACGCCACGTCGCGCTCGGCCAGCGGCAGGCATTTGAGCTCGCCCAGGGTGTCGAACAGGGTGTCGAGGTCGCCCTGCACCACCACCACGTCGCCCGGCTGGAAGCGGATGTCGCGAAGCTGGCTCGCCAGCCGCTCGCCGCGGCGGCTCAGCGCCAGCAGCGTGATCTCGTAGCGCGCAGTCAGGCGGATATCCGCCGTGGTGCGGCCGATCAGCGGGGATTCCCCGGTCACCACGGCCTCGACCACGCCGACATCGTCGGCCTTCACCTCCTTGTCCTTCTTCCTGTCGTCGTCCTCGGCCTCCTCCTTGCCGACCAGGCTGAGCTTGGCCTGCGCCACCAGCCGCTCCAGCGCGCCGGGTTCGCCCCGCAGCAGCAGCACGTCGTCGGGGCGCAGCTCCCAATGCGCGGCGGGGGCGAAGCGGCGGCCGCGGATGACGGTCGCCACATTGACTTCCTCCTCGCCGAGCTTTTCCAGATCGGCGATGGTCTTGCCGACGATGGCCGAGTTCTCCGCCACGCGCGCCTCGGTGGTGTAGTCCTCGATGTTGAAGGCGGCGTCCTTGGATGAGGTGCCCTTGCGGCTCTCCGGCAGCAGGCGGTAGCCGAAGGTCAGGAAGATGACGCCGATCACCGTGATGCCGGCGCCCACCGGCGCGAAGTCGAACATGGTGAAGGGCTTGCCCAGCAATTCATCGCGCAGCCGCGAGACCAGGATGTTGGGCGAGGTCCCGATCAGAGTGGCCAGCCCGCCGATCAGCGAGCCGAAGGCCATCGGCATCAGCAGGTAGGACGGCGAGGTGCCGGTGCGGCGCGACAGCTGGAACGCCACCGGGATCAGCATGGCCAGCGCGCCGATGTTCTTGACGAAGGCGGAGAGCACGGCCACCGCGCCCGATAGCGCGAAGACCTGCCGGCCGGGCGTCGTCAGGACGGGACCGACGAGGCGCAGCGCCGCCTCGACCACGCCCGAGCGCGCCACCGCCGCGCTGACCACCAGCGCGCTGGCGACGATGATGACCACCTCGTCGCTGAAGCCCGTAAAGGCCTTGTCCGGCGGAACGATGCCGGCCGCCAGTCCCGCCACCAGCGCCATGGCCGCGACGAGGTCGTAGCGCCAGCGCCCCCAGATGAAGAGCGCCATGGCTCCGCCGATGACGGCGAAGGCGAGACCCTGCTGAAGCGTCATGGAAGGACCTTGCTGGTTGCGGGAATGCCCGGGTCCGGCACAACGCGCGTTTCCCTGGGGCGTTCCGAAATCACGCAAGCGTGAATTTTTTTTTGGGAACGTGTGGAACCACTCTTCCCCACGCCGGTTGTAGCTGCAGGACGAACCACGGCGACTTCTCAGCCCCCCAGCCCCTCGTCGTGGGATGTGTCTTCTAAGCCGGGCAATGCCTCACAGCGTTGTCCGGCTTTCTTCTTTCCTGCATCCCCCTTTCAGGAACCCCTCGGCGCCGACGCCCGTTTCCCCTGCTCGAAAGCTCAATTTTCGAGAGAGTGGAAGAAACACGCCATGGCCGCACGTTCCTCCTGGAAGGGTTATCTGAAGCTCTCCCTCGTCTCCTGCGCGGTCGCTCTCTATCCGGCGAACACCACCGCCGAGCGCATCCGCTTCAACAATCTCAACCGCGAGACCGGCAACCGCCTCAAGCAGCAGATGGTCGATGCCGAGACCGGCGACGTCGTCGAGCGCGAGGACCGCGTGAAGGGCTTCGAGGTCTCCAAGGGCCATTATGTCGAGGTCGAGGACGACGAGATCGACGACCTTGCCATCGAGAGTTCGCACACCATCGACATCGAGCGCTTCGTGCCGAGCGACGAACTCGACCCGGTCTATCTCGACGGCTCCCACTATCTGGCGCCCGATGACAAGGTGGCGGAGGAGGCCTTCGCCGTCATCCGCGAGGCTATGGCGCAGGAAAACATGGTCGGCATCGGCCGCCTCGTCCTGGCGCGGCGCGAGCGCATCGTTGTGCTGCAGCCGCGCGGCAAGGGCATGCTGCTGACCTCGCTGCGCTACAAATACGAGGTGCGCGACGCCGCCCCGATCTTCGACGGAATCGAGGATGTCGACGTGCCCGAGGACATGCTCGACCTCGCCACTCACATCATCAGCCGCAAGAAGGGCCATTTCGACCCGGAGGACTACGAGGACCGATACGAGAAGGCGCTGGTTGAGATGCTGCGCGCCAAGGGCCAGGGCAAGCCCGTGCGCGCCCCCGAAAAGGCCCCGCGTCCGAGCAATGTCGTCAACCTCATGGATGCGCTGAAGCGCAGCATCGAGGCGGAGAAGGGCGGCGGTAAAGGCAAGGGCGGAGATCACGAAGACGAGACCCCGCGGCGCCGCCCCGCTGCCAAGAGCCGCAGCGCCGCCAAGGGCTCAAGCGCCAAGCGCGCCCCGGCCGAGAGCGCCAGCGCGGCGAAGGGCGGCCGCAAGGCCGCTCCCAAGCGCGCCGCCCGGGGCTGAGGTGCCTGAAAAAGCATCTGCGGACGACTGGAAAAGCGTCTTCGCACCGACATGAGAGCAGGGCACACTCAAGGGGTGCGAAGGTTGATTCGCATTGGCTGTGAGGTGTGCTCATGTCGGACCTCAATGGCGCGTCGGTGTACATACTGGGCCGTTTCGGCGGCCTGTCCCGGCATCGCATTCGTGGCATGCTGCGCGGTTCTGCCGCCCGCCTTGCTCCCCGCCTGACCGGCGGCGTCAACCTGGCGGTGGTTGGCCACAGCACCGCCAACACCCTTCTCTCCTCCAGCCGCGTCATGGATGTCATGGAAGCCGTGCCGAGCGGCGCGGAACTGATGAGCGAGGTCGCCTTCCAGCGCGTGCTGGGCTTGGCTCCGCCGCTGCCGGACGAGCCGCGGACGCTCTCGGTGGATGACATGGCGCGGCTCTCGGGCATCGAGGCCGACCTGCTGTTCTGGCTGGCGCTCTACGACGTCATCGAGCCGGTCAACGACCAGTACGCCTGGCGCGACCTCGTCTCGGCGCGCGAGGTGGCGCGCCTGCTCGACGCGGGGGCCGGCTTCGTCGCCATCATCTCGGCGGCGGTGACGCTGCGGCGCATGGGCGAGCGGCTGTGCGAGGCGCGGCTGATGGTGGGGCCGCACGGCCGCATCCTGCGCGCCATGGACGGCGAGGTGCTGGAGCTCGACGGCCAATACGCCCTCGATTTAGGCGATCGCGAGATCGACATCGAGAGCCTGCTGATGCGCGCCGAGGAAGCCGAGATGGAGGAGGATTTCGACTATGCCGAACGCCTCTACCGCATCGCGCTGAAGCTCGACCCGCTGAACCCGCTGACCGCCTTCAACCTCGGCAACGCCGTGGACGCGCAGGAGCGCAAGACCGAGGCGCGGCACTTCTGGCACCTGGCGCTGGAGATCGACCCCTGGTTGCCCGAAGCCTGCTTCAACCTCGCGCTCGCGGCCGAGGAGGCGAAGGACTATGCCGGCGCGGTGGCGCTCTACCGCCGCGCGCTGGCGGCGGACGGCGATTATGCCGACGCGGCCTACAATCTCGGAATGCTGCTCTACGAACAGGAGCGCTATGCCGAGGCGCTGCCGATGTGGGAGCGCTTCATCAGGCTCGACCCGAACGCGCGCGAGGCCATCATTGCGCGCCGCCACGCCGCCGAATGCCGGCTGCGGGCGCGCATGGCCGGGGCCGGGCGCACGGCCTGACCGGACGGGGTTCGATCAGGGCCTGCCGCGCGCGGGAACTCTGCCGCGGCAGGCCGAATTGTCGTCTCGATGGCCAAGGTTCTCGACGCCTACCGCGCCAAGCGCGATTTCACCAAGACTGCGGAGCCCCCGCCCGAGCAAGGGCCGGCCGGCGGGCACCAGTTCGTCATCCAGAAGCACGACGCCACGCGCCTGCACTACGACCTGCGGCTCGAAGTCGACGGCGTGATGAAGAGCTGGGCGGTGGCCAAGGGGCCGAGCCTGGTTCCCGGCGAGAAGCGCCTGGCGGTCGAGGTCGAGGATCACCCGATCGCCTACAACAGTTTCGAGGGCATCATCCCCAAGGGCCAGTATGGCGGCGGCACGGTGATGATCTGGGACCGCGGCACCTGGGCGCCGGAGGGCGATGTCCGCAAGGGGCTGGCAAAGGGCCATCTCGATTTCACGCTGGACGGCGAGAAGCTGCACGGCCGCTGGCATCTGGTGCGGATGCAGCGCCGGCCGCGCGAGAAGCGCGACAACTGGCTGCTCATCAAGGCCGGCGACGAGGACGCCCGCGAGGAGGGCGATCCCGACATTCTGGAGGATGACCGCTCGGTTGCGACCGGACGCTCGCTGGACGAGATCGCGGACGCCGGGGACCGGGTCTGGAATTCCAACCGCAGCGACACGAGCAAGGGCGGGGAGGCTGATGCCGCCGCGTCGCCCAAGCGCGCGGCGCAGGCCGCTGCCGCCGCTCCAAAGGAGACCGGAAAGACAGCGAAGAAGGCCGTGCCCAAGGAGGCGGCGGCGAAGAGAAAGCGTGGCGCGGCGCTGCCCGATTTCGTGCCGCCGCAGCTCGCGACTTTGGTTGCGCAGACGCGCACCGGGCCGAACTGGCTGCACGAGATCAAGTTCGACGGCTACCGCCTGCAGGCGCGGCTGGAGGATGGCGAGGTGCGGCTTCTCACCCGCGGCGGGCAGGACTGGACCGCGCGCTTTCCCGACATCGCGGAAGGCGTGGCCGAAATCCGCGCGGACAGCGCGCTGATCGACGGCGAAGCCGTGGTCGAGGACGAGAACGGCGTCTCCAGCTTCTCGGCCCTGCAGCAGGATCTTGGCGGGCGGGGCGGCAAGCGCGTCAGCCGCAACGCCGTCTTCTATGCCTTCGACCTGCTCTTCCTCGACGGCGAGGACTTGCGGAAAAAGCCCCTTCTGGAGCGCAAAGACCTGCTGGCGCCGCTGGTAGGCGAGGCCGACGCGCCGCGTCTGCGCTACAGCGATCATATGCGCGGCGATGGCGGCGCCATGATGCGCCATGCCTGCAGACTCGGGCTGGAAGGGCTCGTCTCCAAGCGTTCCGACGCGCCCTATAGCTCGGGACGCACCGACAGCTGGCTCAAGGTCAAATGCAGCGAGCGCGCCGAATTCGTCATCGTCGGCTATGTGCCCTCGACGGTCGCTCACAGGGGGATCGGTTCGCTGGTGCTCGCCTATTACGACAAGGGCAAGCTGGCCTATGCCGGCCGCGTCGGCACCGGCTTCACCGAAAAGATCACGCGCGATCTGGCTGAACGGCTCGACGCCCTGAAGGGGCCGGAGCCGACCTTCACCCGCAAGCTGGAGACCTCCGAGCGGCGCGGCGTGCGCTGGGCGAAGCCCGAGCTTGTCGGCGAGATCGAATATCGCGGCTGGACGCACGACAGCGTGCTGCGCCACGCCTCCTACAAGGGCCTGCGCGAGGACAAGCCGGCCAGCGAGGTGGTGCGCGAGGTGCCGAAACCCGTCGGCGGCGAGCCCGTGCCGACCAGTCCGAAGCCGGCGCGCGCGGCGAAAAAGGCGGAAAAGCCCGGCAGCGTGGCCGGCATCACCCTGACCCATCCCGACCGTGCCTTCTGGCCGGGCGAGGGCATCACCAAGCAGGGGCTGGCGGAGTTCTACGCCGACATCGCCGACTGGATCCTGCCGCACGTGGTGGACCGGCCGCTCTCGCTGCTGCGCTGCCCCGGCGGCATGGGGCCGAGCTGCTTCTTCCAGAAGCACGCCTGGAACGGCCTGCACCGCTCCATCCGCCAGGTCGAGGTGCCGGGCGACGACGAGCCCCAACTCGCCATCGACGATCTGACCGGCCTGATCGCGCTGGTGCAGTCGGGCGTGCTGGAGGTCCATGTCTGGGGTTCGCACACGGCGAAGCCCGATTATGCCGACCGCCTGGTCTTCGACCTCGACCCCGGCGAGGGCGTGGCGTGGAGCGCGGTGTGCGACGCCGCGCGCGAGGTGCGCGACCGGCTGCGGGAGATCGGGCTGGAGAGCTTCCTGAAGACCTCCGGCGGCAAGGGGCTGCATGTCTGCGTGCCGATCGAGCCCGACGTGCAATGGGACCCGGTCAAGGCCTTCACCCGCGAACTGGTGGAGCAGATGGCCGCCGACAGCCCCGACCGCTACGTCGCCACGATGAGCAAGGCCAAGCGCAAGGGACGCATCTATCTCGATTACCTGCGCAACGGCCGCGGCGCGACGGCGATCTGCCTATTCCACCCGCGCCCGGGCCGGCGCGGCGGTGTCCACGCCGCTGGAATGGGACGAGCTCGGCCCTTCCATCAAGGCGGACCATTTCCGCGTCGACAATCTGCGCGCGCGGCTCGATGCGCTGAAGCGCGATCCATGGGAGGGCATCGGCGATGTGCGCCAATCCTTGCGGGGGCTGATCGAGGCCACGGGCAAGAAGTCCCGCAAGCGCCGTGCTGGTTAGCGTTTTTCCCGCCATCGCGCCTTCCCACGGGGCCTGGGCGCGCTACAGTCCCCGGAACGGCAAACCTTCGGAATCCTTCATGTATCCGATCGACGACGGCGCTCCCTTTCCCCTCGGTGCGAGCTGGGACGGCAAGGGCGTCAATTTCGCCCTGTTCTCGGCGAACGCCACCGCCGTCGATTTGTGCCTGTTCGAGACCGCCGGCGAGCGCGAGGTCACGCGCATCCGCCTGCCGCGGCGCACCAACGATGTCTGGCATGTCTATGTCCACGGCCTCTGCCCGGGCCAGCTCTACGGCTACCGCGTGCATGGCCCCTACGACCCGGCGCGCGGCCATCGCTTTAACCCGCACAAGCTCCTGATCGACCCCTATGCCCGCCAGCTCTCGGGCCGGCTGCGCTGGCACGACGCGCTGTTCGGCTACCGGCTCGGCGCGCCCAAGGGCGATTTGACCATGGACCGCCGCGACAGCGCGCGCCTCTTGCCGAAATGCGTTGTCGAGGACCCGGCCCACACCTGGGGCGAGGACATTTCCCCCCGCCGCGCCTGGACCGACACGGTGATCTACGAGGCGCATGTGAAGGGGCTGACGCAGCTCCATCCCGATCTGCCGGCCTCGCTGCGCGGCACCTATGCGGGGCTCGGCCATCCCGCCGTGATCGAGCATCTGCTCAAGCTCGGCATCACGGCAGTCGAGCTGATGCCGATCCACGCCTTCGTCGACGACCGCTTCCTCGTCGACAAGGGTCTGCGCAATTACTGGGGCTATTCGACGCTCGGCTTCTTCGCGCCCGAGCCGCGCTATCTCGGCGAGCGCGGCGCGGCGGGGCTGCGCATGGCCATCCGCGCGCTGCACGACGCCGGCATCGAGGTGCTGCTCGACGTGGTCTATAACCACACCGCCGAGGGCAACCGGCTCGGCCCGACCTTGTCGTTCCGTGGCATCGACAACGCCAGCTATTACAAGCTCGTCCCCGACAATCCGCGCGAGAACTGGGATTCCACCGGCACCGGCAACACGCTCGACCTCAGCCATCCCAAAGTGTTGCAGATGGTGCTGGATTCACTGCGCCACTGGGTCGAGGCCTACCATGTCGACGGCTTCCGCTTCGACCTGGCGCCGAGCCTCGCCCGCGATCCCTTCGACTTCTCCGACCGCGCCGGCTTCCTACAGGCGGTGGGGCAGGATCCGGTGCTCTCGCGCGTCAAGCTGATCGCCGAGCCCTGGGATGTCGGCCATGACGGCTACCGCGTCGGCGGCTTCCCGGCCGGCTGGAGCGAGTGGAACGACCAGTTCCGCGACACTGTGCGCGCCTTCTGGAAGGGCGATATGGGCCAGCTTCCCGCACTGGCGCGGGCGATCACCGGCTCGGCCGAGATCTACGCCCCGACCCACCGCCATCCCTGGGCATCGATCAACTACGCCTGCTCGCATGACGGTTTCACGCTGCAGGATCTGGTCAGCTACAACGACCGCCACAACGAGGCCAATGGCGAGCACAACCAGGATGGCCACGGCAACAATCTGTCCTGGAACTGCGGCGTCGAGGGGCCGACCGACGATCTCGCGGTGCTGGCGCTCCGCGCCCGCCAGAAGCGCAACCTGCTGACCTCGGCGCTGCTGTCGCTGGGGGTGCCCATGCTGCTGATGGGCGACGAGCTTTCGCGCACCCAGAACGGCAACAACAACGCCTATGCCCAGGACAACGAGACGAGCTGGCTGGACTGGGCAAGGGGCGCGGAGGCCGATCCCGATCTCCTGGCCTTCACTTCGTCGCTGATCGCGCTGCGGCGCAGCAACGAGGCCTTTCGCCGGCGCGATTTCTCCAGCGCCGAACCGGTCAAGGGCACCGCGCTGCGCAGCATCTACTGGCTTGCTCCCGAAGGCCGCGAGATGACCCAGGGCGACTGGAACGACCCCAATCGCCGCGCGCTCGGCGTGCAGTTCGGCAACGGCACGAAGGACGGTCGTTCCTTCCTGCTGCTGATCAACGCCGCCGACGTGCCGATCAATTTCCACCTCGACGCCGCCTTCCCCATCTCGGGCTGGACGCCGGTGTTCAGCACGCTCGAGCCGCGCGGCTGCGTGACCGGCGAGCACACGGCTCTGACCGCCGGCGGTTCGATCGTGCTGCCGGAACGCTCGCAACTCCTTCTGCGGCATGTGCGCCGCAAGCCGAGGCACTGATATGGCGCGGCATGTAATGCCTTTCGGGGCGCAGATCGTGGATGGCGGCGTGCGCTTCGCGCTGTGGGCGCCGAGCGCGCAAAGCGTCGAGGTGATGATCGACGGCGCCGGTCGCCCCACCGGGCACCCCACCGGGCACGCAATGGCGGCCGAGGCCGACGGCTGGCACCGTCTCACCGTGCCGGGCGCGGGCGCTGGAACGCGCTACCGCTACCGCATCGACGGCGAGACCGAGATTCCCGACCCGGCGTCACGCTTCCAGCCGGAGGACGTCTTCGGCCCGAGCGAGGTCATCGACGCCGCCGCCTTTCCATGGAACGACGCCGGCTTCCGCGCGCGGCCCTGGGCCGAGACCGTGCTCTACGAGGTGCATGTCGGCACCGCCACGCCTCAAGGCACCTACGCCGCGCTGATGGAGAAGCTGCCCGACATCGCCGCGCTCGGCGTCACGGCCATCGAGCTGATGCCGCTGTCGGATTTTCCGGGCAGGCGCAATTGGGGCTATGACGGCGTGCTGCCTTTCGCCCCCGACAGCGCCTATGGCACGCCCGACGACCTGCGCCGCCTGATCGATCGCGCCCATGCGCTGGGGCTCAGCGTGTTCATGGACGTCGTCTACAATCATTTCGGCCCGGCCGGGAACTATCTCGGGCTCTACTGCGCGCCCTTCTTCACCGAGCGCCACAAGACGCCCTGGGGCGCGGCGATCAATTTCGACGGCAAGCATGTCGAGCCGGTGCGCGGCTTCTTCATCCAGAACGCGCTCACCTGGATCGAGGAGTTCCACATCGACGGGCTGCGCTTCGACGCGGTGCAGACGATCATGGACGATAGCGGCCACCATTTCCTGGCGGAGATCGCCGAGCGCGTCCGCGCGGCCCATCCCGACGTCAACCTCGTGCTGGAGAACCTCGAAAACGAGGCGCGCTGGCTCAACCGCTCCGACGATCTGCCGATCCTGCACACCGCGCAATGGGCCGACGACATCCACAATGCCTGGCATGTCGTGCTGACCGGCGAGCACGACGGCTATTACCAGGATTTCATCGACCGGCCGGTGTCGAAGCTCGGCCGCGCGCTGGCGGAGGGCTTCGCCTACCAGGGCGAGACCTCGCCGCAGCTGAAGCGGCCGCGCGGCACGCCCTCGGAGTATCTGCCGCCCACGAGCTTCGTCGCCTTCCTGCAGAACCACGACCAGATCGGCAACCGCGCGCAAGGCGAGCGGCTGTCCGCTCTGGCCGCGCCGGAAAAGCTGCATCTGGCGCGCGCCGCCTTCCTGCTGTCGCCGCAGATTCCGCTCCTGTTCATGGGCGAGGAATGGGCCGCCAGCACGCCCTTCCAGTTCTTCGTCGATTTCGGCCATGACGAGGCCCTGTCGGAGGCGGTGCGGAAAGGGCGGCGCGAGGAGTTCGCCGAATTCTCCTCCTTCAGCGCCGAGGCCATGCCCGATCCGACGTCCGAAGAAACCTTCCGGCGCTGCGTGCTCGATTGGAGCGAACGTTCGGTCCCTCCGCATGCGGACGTGCTCGCGGAATTCCGCAGCCTGATCGCGCTGCGCCAGGCCGCGATCGTCCCGCTTCTGGCCATGCCCTTCGAGGGAGGATCGTTCGAGGCGAAGGAAGGCGGCACGCTCTCCGTGCGCTGGAGCTTCGCCGGAGCCGGGCTAACCCTGTTGTGCAATTTCGGTGCGGAGCCGGCCGAGCTTGCGGCTTCCGGCGCGGTATTGTGGTCCTCGCCATCCGCGCGGATCGAACGCGGCCGTGCCATCCTGCCGGCCTGGACCGGGGCCGTGCTGAAAGAAACCAGATGAGCGAACGGGACGACGCCCTGCTGCGCCTGGCCGATCTCGTCGGCCTTGCCGACCATTATCTCGACCAGCACGGCGAGCGGGTCGACTTGGGAAACGCCTCGCGGCGCAGCATCCTCAACGCGCTCGGCTTCCCGGCGGCGAGCGGCGAGGGCCTGGCTTCCAGCCTGCGCCGCATAGAGACGCTGCGTCAGGGCCTGCTGCCGCCGCTCGTCGTGCTCGTTCCGGACGAGCCCGGTTCGGTGGCCCTGCGCCGCAAGGGCGGCGGCCCGCTGACCTGGACGCTGACCGACGAGGCCGGCGCGGTGCGCGACGGCGTCTGCGAGAACAGCCACCTGGAGCTGCCGGCGCTGGAGGCCGGCTATTACACGCTGCGCGCCAGCGAGGGCGGAGGCCAGGCGCAATCCACCCTGATCGTCGCCCCGCGATCCTGCTGGCAGCCCGGGGGCGACGAGCGCTTCTGGGGCGCCGCCGCGCAAGTCTATGGCCTGCGCTCGGAGCGCAATCTGGGGGTGGGCGACTATTCCGACATCGCCGACGCCGCGGCCGGTGCGGCCGGGCAGGGAGCGGACTTCCTGGGGCTCAGTCCGCTGCATGCCCTGTTCAGTTCGGACAGGACGAAATATTCGCCCTATTCACCGTCGTCGCGGCTCTTCCTCGAAACGCTCTTCCTCGATCCGGAAAAGATCTCTGGCTTTTCCGGCAGCTCGGTCGAGGCGCTGGCGCAGGCTCCCGATTTCCAGGAGCGCAAGGCCGCCCTGCAGGACGGCCCGCTGATCGACTATGCCGGCGTGTGGGAGCTGAAGCGCCCGCTGCTGGAGGGGCTGTGGCGCATTTTCCGCGATAGCGCGGATGCGGACGCGCAGGCGGCCTTCGCCGCCTTCCGGGCGGAACGCGGCGAGCCGCTGGAGCTGCACGCCACCTTCGAGGCCTTGTCCGAGCATTTTTCCGAGGAAGGCCGCCACTGGGTCGGCGAATGGCCCCACGATTTCCGCGACTGCCGTTCCGACGTGGTGCGCTTCTTCCGCGAGGAGCGCGCCGAGCGGGTGTCGTTCCACGCCTGGCTGCAATGGCAGGCCGACCTCCAGCTGGCGGAGGCCGCGCGCCGCGCCCGCGAGGCCGGCATGGCCATCGGCCTCTACCGCGACCTCGCGGTGGGGGCGGACCGCGCCGGTTCCGAGGTCTGGGCCGCGCCGGAGCATTACGCGCTCAACCTCTCTGTCGGCGCGCCGCCCGATCCGCTGGGGCCGCTGGGGCAGGACTGGGGCCTGCCGCCGTTCGATCCCGTAATGCTGGAACAGCAGGGGCTGGCGGCGTTCCGCGCGGTGGTCGCCGCGAACATGCGCCATGCCGGCGCCATCCGCATCGACCACGCCTTCCAGTTGCAGCGGCTCTTCCTCATCCCGCCCGGCGGCACGGGGGCCGACGGCGCCTATGTTCGCTATCCCTTCGAGGCCATGCTGGCGGTGCTGCGGCTGGAAAGCCACCGCGCCCGCTGCGCGGTCCTCGCCGAGGACCTCGGCACCGCGCCGCCCGGCTTCTCCGAAGCCATCATGGCGTCCGGCGTGCTGAGCTACCGCGTGCTGTTCTTCGAGCGCGGCGAGGGCGGGCGCTTCCAGCGGCCGGACGAATACCCGCCCGAGGCGCTGGCGGTGTTCACCACCCACGATCTGCCGACCTTCCGCGGCTGGTGGCGCGGGCTCGACATCGATTTGCGCCAGACGCTCGGCCTGTTCGATCCCGAGACGGCGGACGCCGCGCGCGCCACGCGCCGAGACGACGTCCGCGCCTTCGCGCAGGCGCTGCATGACGAGGGGCTGCTGCCGACGCCCGACGCCCCGGACGAGCCGCCGCTGGAAGCCTGCGTGCGCTATCTCGGCCGCACGCGCTCGCGGCTCACGGGAGTGCAGCTGGAAGACGCCGCGGGCGAGCTCAACCAGGCCAATCTGCCGGGGCCGGACAACGGCCACCCCAACTGGCGGCGCCGGCTCTCGGTGCCGTTGGCCGAACTGGTCGGCCCGGGCGGGGATCTGGCGCGGCTGGGCGCCTCCCTGAAGGAGGAGGGGCGGGGGCACGGTCCCGGCGCGGGCGGCCTTGCCGCGGCGCCGCGGGCAACCTACCGCCTGCAGTTTCACAAGGACTTCAGCTTCGACGACGCGGTGAGAATCGTCCCCTATCTGGCCGCGCTCGGCGTCAGCCATCTCTATTCATCGCCGATCCACCAGGCACGGCCGGGCTCGGCGCATGGCTATGACATCGTCAACCACGCCGTCATCAATCCCGAACTCGGCGGCGAGGAAGGGTTCATCCGCCTCTCCGACACGCTGAAGGAGCACGGGCTGGGGCTGATCCTCGACATCGTGCCCAACCATATGGGCGTTGGCGGCTCCGACAACGCCGTCTGGCTGTCGGTGCTGGAATGGGGCGAGCTGTCGCCCGCGGCGATCGCCTTCGACGTGGACTGGGAGCGCGCCGGGGCCAACCGCAAGCTCGTCGTTCCCGTGCTCGGCGAGCGCTATGGCGACGCGCTCGAGGCGGGCAACCTGAAGCTGGTCTTCGATCCGGCCGAGGGCTCGTTCAGCGTCTGGCATTTCGAGCACCGCCTGCCGATCTGCCCGCTCGCCTATCCGGCGATCCTGGAAAGGGCGGTTGCGACCCTCGATCCGACGGAGGCAAGCGGCCGCGCCGAGCTTCTGGCCGTGGGCGAGACCCTGCGGCAGATGCGCGAGGAGACGGCGCCCGAGCGCCTTGCGGCGCTGCCGGGCGAGGCGGAGGCGCTGAAGCGGCGGCTGGCCGCTCTGGTGAAGAGCGATCCGGCGGCGGCCGAGGCCATAGAGCGCGCGGTTTCCATCGTCAACGGCGTGCCGGGCAATGCCGACAGTTTCGGCGCGCTGCACCGCCTGCTCGACGCGCAAAGCTGGCGCGCGGCCTATTGGCGGGTGGCGGAGAGCGACATCAACTACCGCCGCTTCTTCGACATCAACAGCCTGGCCGGCCTGCGCATGGAGGAGCCGGCGGTGTTCGCCCGCGCCCACGAGACCATTGTCCGCCTCGTGCAGGAGGACCGCATCCAGGGCCTGCGCGTGGACCATGTCGACGGGCTCGCCGACCCGGAAGCCTATATCGCCGCGCTGCAGGCGGCGGTGGGGCCGGGCTTCTACATCATCGCGGAAAAGATCCTCGAACCGGGCGAGAAGCTGCGGCCCTGGGCGCTGGCCGGCACCACCGGCTACGACGCGCTGAACCTGATCGACGGCATCTTCGTGAACACGCAGAACGGCGTCGTTTTCGAGCGGCTCTATCGCGACTTCAGCGACCTGGAGGGCGGCTATGGCCGGCTGCTGCGCGAGGCCAAGGCCGAACTGCTCGGCACCAGCTTCGCCAGCGAACTGGAGGCTTTGGTCTCCGACCTCAACCGCATTGCCGATTCCGACCGCCGCACCCGCGACTACACCGCCAACGCGCTGCGCCGCGCGCTGGCCGAGATCATTGCCCGCTTCCCGGTCTACCGGACCTATATCCGCGAGGGCGAGGCGGTTTCGCCCGAGGACCGCGCACTGGTCGAGAGCACCGTGGCGCAGGCCATGCGCTGGAGCGCGCTCGCCGACCGTTCGGTGCATCTGTTCACGCAGTCGGTCCTGCTTGGCGAGGTCGACACCGCAGCGCCGGGGCAGCCGGACCCGGAGATCACCGGACGCTTCCGCCGCCGCTTCCAGCAACTCACCGGCCCGGTCATGGCCAAGAGCCTGGAGGACACCCTGTTCTACCGCTACCAGCGCCTGATCGCGCTCAACGAGGTCGGCGGTGATCCGGACCATTTCGGCGTCGGGGCCGAGGCCTTCCACGCCGCCAACGCGGCGCGTCTGGAAGACTGGCCGGACGCGATGATCGCGACCGCCACCCACGACACCAAGCGCGGCGAGGATGCCCGGGCGCGCCTGCTGGCGCTTTCCGATCTTGCCGACGACTGGGCGGCCGCCATCGCCCGCTGGCGGGAAATCGCGGAACCGCTGGCGCAGGACGGGCCGAACGGCCCGATGCCCGACGCCAACGACCAGTTCATGCTGCTGCAGGCGCTGCTCGCGGCCTGGCCGCTGGAGCTTCTCGACGCCGACGATGCGGAGGCGCTGGAAGCCTTCTCCGCCCGTGCGAAGGCCTATGCCGAGAAGGCCCTGCGCGAGGCGAAGCGGCATTCGAGTTGGGTCAATCCGGACGAGGACTACGAGACCGCGACGGCGGAGTTCATCGCCGCGCTGCTCGCGCCCGACAGCGCCTTCCTGCGCGCCTTCCGGCCGCTGGCGCAGCTTTTGTCGAAGCTCGGGATGGTCAACTCCCTGTCGCGCACCGCGCTCAAACTGACCCTGCCGGGCGTGCCGGATTTCTATCAGGGGACCGAGTTCTGGGACTTCTCCTTCGTCGATCCCGACAACCGCCGTCCGGTGGACTATGCAGCGCGGCAGGCGGCGCTGGAGGGTGCCGAGGGTTCGGACAAGCAGCGCCTGGTCGCTGCCTTGCTGGCCGACCGTGCGGAGGCGCCGCTTCTCTATGCCCGCGGCTCCTACGAGCCGCTTGCGGCCGGTGGCGAACATGCCGATGCGCTGATTGCCTTCCGGCGCGTTCTGGATGGCGATGAGCTGGTCGTTGCCGCGCCGCGCTTCCCGGCGCGGGTGGAGCAGGGCTGGGGGGATACCGCGCTCACGTTTTCCGGGCTCGCGCTTTCCGGAACTCGCTGGCGGAACGTGGCGAGCGGAGAGGAGTTCTCCGTTGAGGGGGAAAGCGTTCTCGCCGCGAAACTTTTTTCGGCTTTTCCTGTTGCCGTCCTAAGGAAGGTTTCATGACACGGAGTCATGCTGGCCTTGCAAGCACAGGTGAGCCGATAAAGTTCGACATGTCTCCAGGCCCGCGCATCTACAACCTCTTCCCGCTTCTTTCCGGCACGGTCTCCGACTGGCGGGCCGAGCTTCCCCGCATCGCGGGGATGGGTTTCGACTGGGTCTATCTCAACCCGTTCCACGCCGCGGGCTTCTCCGGCAGCATCTACGCCACCAAGGACCCCTATCACCTCGATCCGCGGTTCCGCGACGACAGCGGCGACAGCGATGAGCACCAGGTCAAAGGCTTCTGCGCGGCCGCGGCGGAAGCCGGGCTGAAGGTGATGGCCGACCTCGTCATCAACCACACCTCGAAGGACGCGCTCCTGGTCGAGATGCGCCCGGATGTCTACCGCCGCGACGAGGCGGGCGAGCTGGAAAGCCCCTATGCAATCGACCCCGTCGATCCGAGCGTGCGCACGGTCTGGGGCGATCTCGCGGAGCTGGATTATGCCAATGAGGGCGCGCGCGAATTCCTGATCCCGTACTGGCACGATTACGTCGAGCACATGCAGGATCTCGGCATAAAGGGCTTCCGCTGCGACGCCGCCTACAAGGTGCCCGCCGAAGTCTGGCGGCGCCTGATCGGCGCCGCGCGCGAGCGCGATCCGGATGTGGTCTTCGTCGCCGAGACGCTGGGCTGCACGTTTGAGGAAACCCGCGCCGTGGCCGAGGCCGGGTTCGACTACCTCTTCAACAGCTTCGCCTGGTGGGACGGGGCCAGCTCCTGGGCGCTGGAGCACTATTCCCAGCTGCGCGCGCTGGCGCCCTCCATCGCCTTTCCCGAGAACCACGACACCGCGCGGCTCGCCGCCGATTTCGATCCGGAAGACCGCGAGCGCATCGCCCGCCAGCTAAAGCTGCGCTACGCGCTCTCGGCCATGTTCTCCTCGGGCGTGCTGATGCCGGTCGGCTATGAGCGCGGCTATCGCAAGCCGCTGCATGTGGTGGAGACCACGCCCGCCGACCGCGAGGACACCGGCATCGACATTTCCCCCTTTGTCGCGGCCATCAATCGCCTGCGCGCCGACCTGCCGCCCTGCAACACCGAGGGCGCGCAGATGCGTCTCAACGCGCCGGACGCGCCCTATCTGGCGCTGCTGCGGCTCGACGCGGCTCATTCGCTCGATGCCCGCTACGCCACGCTCGTCGTCGCCAATCCGAGCGAGCGCGAGGTCGAGGTTTCGGCGGAGGCGCTGCTGTCGCGCACGTCGGGCGAGTTCGGCCGCTTCTCCGACATGACGCCGGGCGCCGAGCCGGACCCGTTCGCGCCGGGCATCACGCTCGTCCTGCAGCCGGGCGAGGTGCGCATCTTCGCCGCCGCGCGCGCGGTGCCGATGGAGAGCGAAGGCGAGGCCGCGCCCGACCCCGCGGGCCGCGTCGTCATCCAGAACGTCACCCCCGAGATCGACAACGGCACAGCGCCCGCCAAGCGGGTTGTCGGCGAGGCGGCGCGCGTCAGCGCCGACATCTTCACCGACGGGCACGACACTCTGGCCGCCGAGATCCTATTCCGCGCCGCCGACGAGCGCGACTGGCGCCGCGCGCCGATGCGCCTGCTGGGCAACGACCGCTGGGAGGGCTGTTTCCCGATCGAGCGCAACACCCGCTACGTCTTCACGCTGGAAGCGTGGCGCGACACCTATCTCTCCTGGCGCGACGAGATCGAGAAGAAGCGCAATGCCGGGCAGGATGTCCGGCTGGAGACCATCGAGGGCGTCGCCCTTGCCGAGCGCTGCGACAAGCGCCGCTGCGACGACGGCAAGGCGCTGACCAAGCTTCTCGCCAAGCTGAAGAAGGAAGATGCCGGCTCGTCCGCGCAGCTCGACCTGCTGCTCGCGCCGGAGAACGCCGAACTGCTCAAGGCCAGCGCCGAGCGGCGGCACCTGCAGCGCTACGAGCGGGAGCTGGAGATCATCGGCGACCGCCTCGCGGCGCGGTTTTCGGCCTGGTACGAGCTCTTCCCCCGCTCGATGAGCGACAACGCCCACCGCCACGGCACCTTCGACGACGTCATCCGCAAGCTGCCCTATGTCCACGGCATGGGCTTCGACGTGCTCTATTTTCCCCCCATTCACCCGGTCGGCACGGTCAACCGCAAGGGCAAGAACAACTCCCTCACGCCGGGCGAAAACGATCCCGGCAGCGTCTACGCTATCGGCAACGAGCATGGCGGCCACGAAACGGTCGATCCGGAGCTCGGCACGCTGGAGGACTTCCGCCGGCTGGTGGCCGCGGCGCACGAGCACGGGCTGGAAATCGCCCTCGACTTCGCCATCCAGTGCTCGCCCGACCATCCCTGGATCAAGGAGCATCCCGGCTGGTTCGACTGGCGCCCCGACGGCACGCTGAAATATGCCGAGAACCCGCCGAAGAAGTATGAGGACATCGTCAACGTCGACTTCGACCAGGGCTATCCGGACCTGTGGCTGGCGCTGCGCGACGCCGTGCTGTTCTGGGTGGGCGAGGGCGTGCGCATCTTCCGCGTCGACAACCCGCACACCAAGCCGCTGCCGTTCTGGAAGTGGATGATCGCGGACATCAACCGCCGCTATCCGGAAGTGCTCTTCCTCGCCGAGGCGTTCACGCGCCCGGCGATGATGCGCCAGCTCGCCAAGGCGGGCTTCCAGCAGTCCTACACCTACTTCACCTGGCGCAACACCAAGGGCGAGCTGATGGACTATGCCCGCGAGCTGGCGGGCGAGATGGGCGACTATTACCGGCCGAATTTCTTCGCCAACACGCCCGACATCAATCCCTATTATCTGCAGACGAGCGGCCGCGCCGGCTTCATCGTGCGGTCCACGCTTGCCGCCACGCTCTCCTCGAACTGGGGCATCTATTCCGGCTTCGAGCTGTGCGAGGCCACGCCTCTGCCGGGGCGCGAGGAATATCTCGATTCCGAAAAGTACGAGATCAAGGCGTGGGACTGGGACCGCCCCGGCCATATCCGCGAGCATATCCGTGCGCTGAACACGATCCGCCGCGAGAACCCGGCTCTCGCCGATTTCCGCAACGTGCTCTTCCTCAACGCCTGGAACGACAACATCCTGGCCTTCGCCAAGTTCACGCCCGAGCGCGACAATTGCGTGCTGGTGCTGGTCAACCTCGATCCGCGCAACCGCCAGGAATGCTCGTTCGAAATTCCGCTGTGGGAATTCGGGCTCCCTGATGAAGCCTCGATTGCGGCGCATGATCTTCTCGGAGATCAGGGGTTCCGCCTGCACGGCAAGGTGCAGCGCATTGCCCTCGACCCCGTGGAGCGGCCGGTCGCCATCTGGCGGCTGATTCCTCCGACTTGACTGCTCACCAGGACGGCTCCCGATGATCGACCGCAGCGACACCCAATGGTATCGCGACGCCATTTTCTACCAGATCCACGTCAAGTCGTTCTTCGACGCGAACAATGACGGGATCGGCGATTTCGAGGGCCTGACCGAGAAGCTCGATTACATCAAGGAACTGGGCGCCACCGCGCTCTGGATCATGCCGTTCTATCCCTCGCCGCTGCGCGACGACGGCTACGACATCTCGGACTATCACGGCATCAATCCGAGCTACGGCACGATGCGCGAGTTCCGCCGCTTCGTGCGCGAGGCGCATGCGCGCGGCCTGCGCGTCATCACCGAGCTGGTCATCAACCACACCTCCGACCAGCACCCCTGGTTTCAGCGCGCCCGTAAGGCCAAGAAGGGCTCGCCCTACCGCGATTTCTACGTCTGGTCGGACACCGGCGAGGAATATTCCGACACCCGAATCATCTTCCTCGACACCGAGAAGTCGAACTGGACCTGGGACGAGGAGGCCAAGGCCTTCTTCTGGCACCGCTTCTATTCGCACCAGCCCGACCTCAACTTCGACAATCCGCGGGTCATCGCCTCGGTGCTGCAGGTCATGCGCTACTGGCTGGACATGGGCGTGGACGGGCTGCGGCTCGATGCCATCCCCTATCTGATCGAGCGCGACGGCACCAATTGCGAGAACCTGATCGAGACCCACCAGGTCATCAAGCGCATCCGCCAGGCGCTCGACCGATCCTACCCGGACCGGATGCTGCTGGCCGAGGCAAACCAATGGCCCGAGGACACCGCGCCCTATTTCGGCGAGGGCGACGAATGCCAGATGGCGTTCCACTTCCCGCTGATGCCGCGCATGTATATGGGCATCGCCCAGGAAGACCGGCACCCGATCACCGACATCATGCGCCAGACTCCGGACATTCCGGACGGCTGCCAGTGGGCGATCTTCCTGCGCAACCATGACGAGCTGACGCTCGAAATGGTCACCGAGACCGAGCGCGACTATCTCTGGAGCTTCTATGCCGGAGACCGCCGGGCCCGCATCAATCTCGGCATCCGCCGCCGCCTCGCGCCGCTCCTGGAAAACGACCGCCGCAAGGTCGAACTCCTGAGCTCGCTGCTGTTCTCCATGCCCGGGACGCCGTTCCTCTATTACGGCGACGAGATCGGCATGGGCGACAACATCTATCTCGGCGACCGCGACGGCGTGCGCACGCCCATGCAATGGTCGCCCGACCGCAATGGCGGCTTCTCGCGCGCCGATCCGGCGCGGCTCTACCTGCCCGCGATCCAGGACCCGATCTACGGCTATGAGGCGGTCAATGTGGAGGCGCAGATGCGCGCTCCCGCCAGCCAGCTCAACTGGCTGCGCCGCCTCATCAGCGTGCGCCGCAACTTCCGCGCCTTCGGCCGCGGCACGCTGCGCTTCCTCTACCCCAGCAACCGCAAGGTGCTGGCCTATCTGCGCGAGTTCGAGGAGGAGACCATCCTCTGCGTCGCCAACCTCTCGCGCGCGCCGCAGGCGGTGGAGCTCGACCTTTCCGACATGAACGGGCGCGTGCCCAACGAGTTGTCCGGCGGCACCGACTTTCCGCCGATCGGCGAACTGCCCTACCTCCTGACGCTGCCGGCTTATGGCTTCTACTGGTTCAGCCTGGCCGTGCCGCATCCCGACGCCGAGGCCGCGCGGCCGATGCCCGAGCTGTTCACTCTGGTCATCCAGGGTACGCCGGATTCCCTGTTCCAGGGCCGCGAGCGGCAGGCCTTCGAGCGCGCCTCGGTGCCGACCTATCTGCCCGCGCAGCGCTGGTTCGGCGGCAAGGCCTCGCGCATCTCCGCCGTTTCCGTGCTCGACCATGCCGTGCTGCGCGACCGGCAGGGGCGCGACCTGTTCTCCTGGCCGCTGATCGCGGTTTCGCTGAGCGACGGCACGCAGCAGGACTATTCGCTCCCCCTGGCCATCGACCGCGAGGCCGAGGCCCTGCTGCCGAGCGCCATTGCCCGGGTGCGGCGCGGGCCGCAGGTCGGCCTGCTCTACGACGCCGCCACCGCCCCCGAATTCGCCCATTCGATTCTGGCCGACATTGAGCGCGATCTCGATTTCCAGACGGCGAACGGCGGTCACATCTATTTCCGCTCGACCACCGAACTGCCCGCGGCCCTGGCGCTGCTGGCGGAAGAAGGCGAGGTGCAGCCGCGGCGCATTTCGAGCGAGCAGTCCAATTCCAGCATCGTGTTCGGCGAACGCATGATGCTGAAGCTCTTCCGCCGTCTGCAGCCGGGCATAAACCCGGAGGCGGAGGTCGGCCGCTTCCTCACCGAGCACACGACCTTCATCAATTCGCCGGCGCTTCTCGGCACCATCGATTATGTCACGCCGGACGGCGCCAACATCGCGCTTGGCGTGCTGCAGGCTTTCGTCCGCAACCAGGGCGAGGCCTGGTCGCTGACGGTGGAGGGACTGAAACGCGAGCTGGAAACGCTCGTCATGCTGCCCGAGAGCGAGGTGCAGCCCTTCGAGGAGATCTTCTCGCAGTTCCTGCGCTATGCCGAGATCGTCGGCCGCCGCACCGCCGAGATGCATCTGGCGCTGGCGACCCCGACCGAGGACAAGGCCTTCGGCCTGGAGAGTCTGACCACGGGCGACCTGCAATCCGTGGCCAATGACGCACGCAGCTTTGCCGAGCGCGGCTTCGCCGGCCTGCGGCGGCTGCTCGGCGTGGGCCGCGACGGCGTCCTGGCCGAACTCGTCGGCCAGGAGGAACGCTGTCTCTCGCTGCTGCAGAGTCTGGTCGGTGAACCGTCCGGCGCGGCCAAGATCCGCATCCACGGGGATTATCATCTCGGCCAGCTCCTGATCGTGAAGGACGATGTCGTCATCGTCGATTTCGAGGGCGAGCCCGCGCGTCCGTCGGACGAACGCCGCGCCAAGAGTTCGCCGCTGCGCGACGTCGCCGGCATGTTGCGCTCGTTCTCCTATGCCGCCGACACGGTGGCGCGCGATGTCGAGCAGCGCCTGCCCGACACCGCCGCGCGCGCCAAGGCCGCGAGCAAGCATTTCTGCCGCCTGGCGAGCCAGCATTTCCTCGGCGCCTACGAAGAAACCGTCAGCGGCACGCCGCTGTGGATCGAGAACGCGGAGGAGCGGGCGCGCCTGTTGCGGCTGCATCTCCTGGCCAAGGCGCTCTACGAGGTCGCCTACGAGGCGGATAACCGCCCCGACTGGATCGAAACCCCCGTGCGCGGCGTTCTCGAACTGCTCGAGGAGGAGACCGCCCTATGACCGCAGACCCCGGACGCGAACTCTCCGGCGCGCGGTCATCCGTGCCTGTCAGCGACCTCGATGCGGGGGCGATCGCGGCGGTGGTCGAGGCCTCCCACGGCGATCCCTTTTCCGTGCTCGGCCCGCACCGCGTGGCGAGCGGCCTCTGGGAAATCCGCGCCGTGCGGCCGGCGGCCTCCCGTATCAACGTGCTTGCCCGGGGCGGTGCGGTGCTCGGCGCCATGGAGCGCCGTCATCCCGACGGTTTCTTCGTGCTGCGCGTCTCCTCGCGCGAGCGCCCCGATTACCGGCTGGAGGTGGAGGAGGGCGGCGCCAAACGCATATTCGACGATCCTTACCGCTTCGGCCCGCTGTTCAGCGATGCCGACGTCGAGAGCCTGCGCGATGTCGGCTCGGATTCCACGGCGCGGCTGCTCGGCGCGCAGCAGCGCACGCATGAGGGCGTCGCCGGCTATTCCTTCGCGGTGTGGGCGCCGAATGCACGGCGCGTCAGCCTGGTCGGCGACTTCAACAATTGGGACGGCCGCTGCCACCCCATGCGCCTGCGCCACAATGGCGGCATCTGGGAACTCTTCGTTCCCGGCATGGAGCCCGGCGCGCGCTACAAGTTCGAACTGCGCTCCTACGACAACGCGCTGCTGCCGCTGAAGGCCGATCCGGTCGCCTTCGCCGCCGAGCGCCCGCCGGCCAATGCCTCGGTGACGGCGCCCTCGCCGCATTTCTCCTGGTCGGACGAAAACTGGATGGCCGGGCGCGGCGCGGGCGAGGCGCGCAAGCGCGCCATGTCGATCTACGAATGCCATCTCGGCTCGTGGATGCGCGTGCCCGAGGAGGGCAACCGCTACCTGACCTACCGCGAGCTCTCCGAGCGGCTGATCCCTTATGTGAAGGATCTCGGCTTCACCCATATCGAGCTCCTGCCGATCACCGAATTCCCCTATGACGGCTCATGGGGCTACCAGCCGGTCTCGCTCTTCGCGCCGACCAGCCGCTTCGGCGGCCCGCAGGAGTTCGCGCATTTCGTCAACGCCACCCACGAGGCCGGCATCGGCCTGATCCTCGATTGGGTGCCGGGGCATTTCCCCATCGACGCCCATGGCCTTGGCCTCTTCGACGGCACCCATCTCTACGAACACGCCGATCCGCGCCAGGGCTTCCACCAGGACTGGGGCACCTACATCTACAATTACGGCCGCCCCGAAGTGGCGAGCTACCTCGTCGCCAATGCCCGCTTCTGGCTGGAGAACTACCACCTCGACGGGCTGCGCGTGGATGCCGTCGCCTCCATGCTCTACCTCGATTATTCGCGGAAAGCCGGCGAATGGGTGCCCAACCGGTTCGGCGGCAACGAGAACCTCGAGGCCATCGACTTTCTCAAGCGCATGAACGAGACCGCCTATGGCGTGGCGCCGGGCGTGGTCACGGTAGCCGAGGAATCCACCGCCTGGCCGGGCGTTTCGGCGCCGACCTGGGCCAACGGCCTGGGCTTCGGCTTCAAGTGGAACATGGGCTGGATGCACGACACGCTGCGCTACATCCAGCACGAGCCGATCCACCGCCGCTACCACCACAACGATCTGACATTCGGCCTGCTCTACGCCTTCTCCGAGAACTACATTCTGCCGATCTCCCACGACGAGGTGGTGCACGGGAAGGGCTCGCTGATCGGGCGCATGCCGGGCGACGAGTGGCAGCGCTTCGCTAACTTGCGCGCCTATCTCGGCTTCATGTGGGGCCATCCGGGCAAGAAGCTGCTGTTCATGGGCTCGGAGTTCGGCCAGACCGCGGAGTGGAACTACAACACCAGCCTCGACTGGCACCTGCTGCAATACAAGGTCCATTCCGGCGTGAAGGACCTCGTGCGCGACCTCAACCGCGCCTATCGCGACATCCCGGCGCTGCACGAGCGCGACGCCGAGGCGGAAGGTTTCCAGTGGCTGTGCTCGGACGACGCCGACAACAGCGTCATTGCCTGGGCGCGCTTCGGCGATACGCCGGGCGAGGTCGCCGTGGTGGTGTCGAACTTCACCCCCGTCCCGCGCGAGCATTACCGGCTCGGCGTGCCCGAGGGCGGCTGGTACGCCGAGATCGTCAACACCGACGCGGCGCATTATGGCGGCGGCAATGTCGGCAATGGCGGCGGGCTGCAGGCGGAGCCCGTTCCGAGCCATTCCCGCGACTTTTCGCTCGACCTGACGCTTCCGCCGCTGGGCACCCTGATCCTGCACCGCAAGCCGCAATAACTACATATAAAGAACGTAATTTATAATTAAGTGCATTCAATTTTCGGGATTGCAGTTTCAATCCAAAATCTCTATGTGTGGCGCCCTAATTCACATCGGGACACGTAAACTTGGACGCCCATCTCAAACGCCTCGAAGCCGAGTCGATCGCGATCATGCGGGAAGTGGTCGCCGAGTTCCGCAACCCGGTGATGCTCTATTCCATCGGCAAGGATTCCAGCGTCATGCTGCACCTTGCGATGAAGGCCTTCTATCCGGCCAAGCCGCCGTTCCCGTTCCTGCACGTCGACACGACGTGGAAGTTCCGGGACATGATCACCTTCCGCGACGAGACGGCGAAGCGGCTGGGCATCGACCTCCTGGTGCACATCAACCAGGACGGCGTGGCGCGCGGCATCAACCCGATCGATTCCGGTTCCTCGGTCCACACCACGGTGATGAAGACCGAGGGCCTGAAGCAGGCGCTCGACAAGTATGGCTTCGACGCGGCCTTCGGCGGCGCCCGCCGCGATGAGGAGAAGAGCCGCGCCAAGGAGCGCATCTTCTCCTTCCGCAACCAGAACCACGCCTGGGACCCGCGCGGCCAGCGCCCCGAACTGTGGAACCTGTTCAACACCCGCATCCGGCAGGGAGAGTCGATCCGCGTCTTCCCGCTGTCGAACTGGACCGAGCTCGACATCTGGCAATACATCGCTGCGGAAAAAATCCCGATCGTGCCGCTCTATTTCGCCGCCGAGCGCCCCGTGGTGACGCGGCAGGGCGCGCTGATCATGGTCGATGACGAGCGCCTGCCGCTCGAGCCGAACGAGCGCCCGGAAATGCGCCGGGTGCGCTTCCGCACGCTCGGCTGCTACCCGCTGACGGGCGCCATCGACTCCGACGCCAGCTCGATCGAGGAAATCGTCGAGGAAATGATGATCGCGCGCACCTCGGAGCGTCAGGGCCGCCTGATCGATTCCGACGAGAGCGCCTCCATGGAGCGCAAGAAGCGCGAAGGGTATTTCTGATGCTGCACGCCCAGGCCATCGCGCAAGAGCCCGAGCTTGCGCTTCCCACCAACGACAAGGGCCTTCTGCGTCTCATCACCTGCGGCTCGGTGGACGACGGCAAGTCGACCCTGATCGGCCGCGTGCTCTACGAGTCGAAGACCATCTTCGAGGACCAGCTCTCGACGCTGGAGAAGGACTCCCGCAAGCACGGCACCACCGGCGACGACATCGACTTCGCGCTCTTGGTGGACGGCCTCGAGGCCGAGCGCGAGCAGGGCATCACCATCGATGTCGCCTACCGCTTCTTCGCCACGCCACGGCGCTCTTTCATCGTCGCCGACACCCCCGGCCACGAGCAGTACACCCGCAACATGGCGACCGGCGCCTCGACCGCCGAACTGGCCATCCTGCTGATCGACGCCCGCAAGGGCGTGCTGGTGCAGACCAAGCGCCATGCCTTCATCTGCTCGCTGCTTGGCGTGCGCCATGTCGTGCTGGCCATCAACAAGATCGACCTCGTCGGCTTCGACCAGGGCGTCTTCGACAAGATCGTGGCCGACTTCCAGGTCTTCGCCGCGCCGCTCGGCTTCGCCTCGGTGACGCCGATCCCGCTGTCGGCGCGCTATGGCGACAACGTCACCGCGCTCAGCGACAACACGCCCTGGTACACAGGCCCGACGCTGATCGAGCACCTGGAGAGCGTCGACGTCGCCGCCGATGTGGTGGAGAAGCCCTTCCGCTTCCCGGTGCAGTGGGTCAACCGTCCCAACCTCAACTTCCGCGGCTTTGCCGGCACGGTCGCGTCCGGCCGCATCCGCCAGGGCGACGAGGTTGTGGTCTCGGCCTCGGGCCGCACCTCCACGGTCAGCCGCATCGTCACCGCCGACGGCGACCTCGAAGAGGCCACCGCCGACGATGCGGTGACCCTGGTCCTGGCCGACGAGCTCGACATCGCCCGCGGCGACCTGATCTCCGCGCCGCACGACCGCCCCGAGGCGGCCGACCAGTTCGCCGCCAACGTGCTGTGGATGAGCGAGACGCCCCTGCAGAAGGGCCGCTCCTACATGCTGCGGCTCGGCACGCGCTGGGTGCCCGCCACGGTGACCGCGATCCGCTACCGCATCGACGTCAACACGCTGGAAGAGCAGCCGGCGGACCAGATCGGGCTCAACGAGATCGCCTTCTGCGACATCAGCGTCTCCAGCGTCGTGGCTTTCGACCCCTACGCCGAGAACCGCACCACCGGCGCCTTCATCCTGGTGGACCGCGCCACCAACGAGACCGCCGGCGCGGGCATGATCACCCACGCGCTGCGCCGCGCCACCAACATCCACCGCGAAAGCCTCGCCGTGGACAAGGCCGCGCGCGCCGCGCTGAAGCACCAGAAGCCGGCGGTGCTGTGGTTCACCGGCCTGTCGGGCTCGGGCAAGTCCACCATCGCCCGCCTCGTCGAGCAGCGCCTGCACGCCGAGGGCCACCACACCTACATGCTCGACGGCGACAATCTGCGCCACGGGCTGAACCGCGATCTCGGCTTCAGCGAGGAAGACCGGGCCGAGAACGTGCGCCGCGTCGGCGAGGTCGCCAAGCTGATGGTCGACGCCGGGCTGATCGTGCTGTGCTCGTTCATCTCGCCCTCGCGCGCCGAGCGCGACGCGGTGCGGCGCATGGTCGAGGAAGGCGAGTTCGTCGAGATCTTCGTCGATGCCCCGGTCGAGGTCTGCGAGCAGCGCGACCCCAAGGGCCTCTACCAGAAGGCCCGCGCCGGACTGATCGAGAGCTTCACCGGCATTTCCGCGCCCTACGAGGCTCCGGAAGGACCGGAACTGCACCTCGACACGACGGCCTCCAGAGCCGAGGACCTCGCCAACAAGGTCCACGATTATCTGCAGACCCGGCCCTATGAGGGCGAGGAATGGGTCAGCCCGTAATCGCGGCCAAGGCGGATAGAAACGGAAAAGCCCGTGCCGGAAGGTGCGGGCTTTGCCGTTTCGGCCCTCCCGGTGGCGCTACATCGTCTCCTTGATGCCCGCCCTCAGCAGCCACCTGTTGACCGGATAGCTGGTGACGAAGCCGCAGATCATGGCGATCTGCATCATGAACCAGAACTCGGGCGTGTTGACCTCGAGCCGGGTGCCGAGGAGGCCGCGGAAGAGCCAGAACTGCGCAATCGCCATGAAGCCGTACATGCCGATTTGCCAGGCGGTCAGCGACAGCGTGTCGGCCTTCACCGCCTGCACCAGTCCCTCTCCGGGGCCGAGGTTCCGCATCGGCTTGATGGTGAAATACTGGAAGGCGATGCCGATCAGGAAGGCGAAGATGAAGTCGAGGATCCACACCGCGAACATCTTCTCGGCAAACAGCGTCTGCCAGCCGAGCGCCACGGCGACGCCCGGAACGGCGAAGGCCAGCCATTCGGCGACGATGTCGCCCAGCGTGCAGCCGCTGCCGCAATGGCTGGCGCCCTTGGCGACCATGACCCCAAAGGGCGTCTCGCGCTTCGACGGCGGGGTCTCGTCGTCCGCCTTGGCCGCCATGAACTCCTGCTTCGTGGCCAGCCGGCCATAGGTGAAATAGCCCCACAGCGTGATCACCGTGCCGAACAGGGCAACCAGCGGCCACACCAGGTTCATGATCCACATGTGCTGGGGATGGCGGATTTCGTCGACAGCGACGATCGCGGCCGAGACGAAGCCGCAGGAGAGCGCCACGAGCGCGAGAACGTGAAGCCAGGAAGGGATCACCGCGGGCTTCCTCTAATGGGGATTGTCCCGGGACCAACCGGCCGTCTCCCGCGAATGTTCCCGCTCCCTGGTGGCTGAACCGCCCCGGGCCGCCGGCGTTCTTCGAGAGAGGCGACCGGCACAGGAGGCGCGACACATGCAGTCGAAGCTGATCCATCAGGAAGGCGGAGAGCGCACCTTCGCCGTGATCCTCGAGACCGGCGATGAGGTCATGGCCTGCCTGCAGGCCTTTGCCGAGCGCGAAAACCTCTCGGCGGCGCAGATCACGGCCATCGGCGCCTTCAGCCGCGCCGAGCTCGCCTATTTCGACTGGGAGACCAAGGAATACCTCGCCATCCCCGTCGAGGAGCAGGTCGAGGTCGCCTCCATGCTCGGCGACGTGGCACTGACGGACGGCAAGCCCAGCATCCACGCCCACCTCGTGCTCGGCCGCCGCGACGGCCAGGCGCTCGCCGGCCATCTCCGGGAGGCCCATGTCCGGCCAACCCTCGAAGTCATCATCACGGAATCCCCGGCGCATCTGCGCAAACGCAACGACGCGGATTCGGGGCTGGCGCTGATCAGGGTCTGAGGGTGCGGAAGATCGTGCTTGCGCTCATATCCATATTTCCGTTAACTTGGATATATGGATAAGGAAAAAGCCCTTCTGGCGCTCGCTGCCCTCGGGCAGGGCACCCGCTTCGACACGTTCAACCTCCTTGTCCGGCACGAGCCGGACGGCCTCGCGGCCGGCGAGGTGGCGCAAGGCCTGGCTGTTCCGCAGAACACGATGTCGGCGCATCTCGCCGTGCTGGCGCGTGCCGGGCTGGTCAGCGCGGAGCGGCGCAGCCGCAGCATCATCTACCGCGCCGACCTGGCCGCCTTCCGGGAACTCGTCCTGTTCATGCTCAAGGATTGTTGCGGCGGCCACGCCGAACTCTGCGCGCCGCTCATCGACGCCCTGTCTCCGTGCTGTGCCAGCGAGGCTTCACATGGCTGACCTCCCCCGCAACGTGCTGTTCCTGTGCACGGGCAATTCGGCCCGCTCGATCCTGGGCGAGGCGCTGCTCAACGCCAATGCCGGTGGCCGTTTCCGGGCCTTTTCCGCCGGCAGCCGGCCCAAGGGAGCGGTGCACCCGCTGACCCTGCGCGTGCTTGAAAAGGCCGGGATACCTACCGCCGGCCTACGCTCGAAGTCCTGGGACGAATTCGCCACGACGACCGCGCCACGGATGGATTTCGTGTTCACCGTCTGCGACGGCGCCGCCGGTGAAGCCTGCCCGGTCTGGCCGGGCCAGCCGGTAACGGCGCATTGGGGCATCGAGGATCCCGCCATGGCCCGCGGCAGCGAAGCCGACCGGGAAGCCGCCTTTGCCCGCGCCCTGCGCTTCCTCTCCAACCGTGTCGCCCTCTTCACTGCGCTCCCGGTCGAGAAGCTGGATACGCTGACATTGCGCAGCAGGCTTCGGGAAATCGGCGCGATCGAGGGCAGCACCTCCTCCCGCTCCGATGTCGCTTGAGGCTCACAGCATGACAACAGGGATTTCCGATGCCGCGCCGCGCGCCACGCTCGGCATTTTCGAGCGCTATCTGACGCTGTGGGTGGCGCTGTGCATCGTCGCGGGCATCGGGCTCGGCTTTCTTTTCCCCGGCCTGTTCGCCGCCATCGCCGCGCTGGAGATCGCGCGGGTCAACCTGCCGGTGGCCGTGCTGGTCTGGCTGATGATCGTGCCGATGCTGCTGAAGGTCGACTTTTCCGCCCTCGGCGAGGTCCGGGCGCACTGGCGCGGCGTCGGCGTGACCCTGTTCGTCAACTGGGCAGTCAAGCCGTTCTCGATGGCGCTGCTCGGCAGCCTCTTCATCGGCCATCTCTTCGCGCCGCTGCTGCCGCAGGAGGAGATCGGCTCCTACATCGCCGGCCTGATCCTCCTCGCCGCCGCGCCGTGCACGGCCATGGTCTTCGTCTGGTCCAATCTCTGCGATGGCGAGCCGCACTACACGCTGAGCCAGGTGGCGCTGAACGACCTCATCATGGTGTTTCTGTT
>Ga0182743_1000697_pt1 | contig 38157 bp, 28 predicted proteins | sample eDN3rd30CKraftOP_FD_128522 | JGI IMG/M metagenome (GOLD analysis project Ga0182743, IMG submission 128522) | Enriched Organic Plus compost microbial communities from Emeryville, California, USA - eDNA 3rd pass 30_C Kraft OP (version 2) (version 2) ... | reverse complement strand
CGTCGAAACGTTCGACCCCTTCAGCGAAATTCCGCTGCGCTATCGCCAGCGCCGCGAAAGCTTCTCGCAGACCGAAGGTTTGCGGGTAGAGTAATTCCCCGAACTCAAATGCAGCGTCCCTTCCGATTTAAAGCGACATGATGTCCCACGCGTCGTCCGACAACCTTCGCTTTACTGGACCGGAAGAAGAACAGCTCGTGCGCTATCGCGACCTGAACAAGCTCGCGCTCGTCGCGTTGCTCGTCGGGCTCGCGTCGGTGCTGGCGCTGGTGCATCCGCTACTGACGCTCGTGCCGGTCGTGGGCGTCGCGTGCGCTTTGATTTCGCTGCGAACGATCCGCAGCAATCCGGAGATTTGGACCGGCGCGTGGCTGGCGGTAATCGGGCTCGTCCTGTCGCTCTTCTTCCTCGGCTGGGGACTCGGCTGGAGCGCGACGCGGCCGGGGCGTTTGGCGACCCAGGCGCAGCGTTTTGCCGATGACTGGTTCAAGCTCGCGCAGCGAAACGAACTCTACGCCGCCCATCAGCTACGGATCGACACGCCGTCCCGCGCCCCGGTGACCGCGAGGCTGGACGATTACTACCGCAGCCAACCGGCGGACATGCGCGACGCCTTCCAGAGTTTCTCAAAGAGCCCGGTGATCGAGGCGCTCGTCAATGCGGGCCCCGAGCATCCACCGGAGTTTGTCGGCGTGGCGCGTACCGAATCGGCGGGCCTCACCGATACCCTCTATCTCCGCTACCGCCTTCCAGCGGTGAAGGACCAGCCACAGTGGAGCATCCTGATTTCGGTGAAGCGTGAAGGGGAAGACCGCTGGCAAGTCTTCACGATCAGCGGCAACAAGGGCGAGGAATGGCCCGAGGCATAGTTCGCTAAGGTTACTGCTCGCCCCAGCGGCGCATCAGCTTGTGCGGCACTTCGAGCTGGTCGAGGATTCGAGCCACGACGAAGTCCACCAGATCGGCCAGCGACGACACGCCGTGGTACCAGCCGGGCATGGCAGGCAACAGGACGGCGCCCGCTTCGGCGGCCCGGCGCATGTTTTCGAGCTGAATGACCGACAGCGGCGTTTCCCGCGGCACCAGGATCAGCCGACGCCGCTCCTTCAGATGGACGTCGGCTGCGCGGTGAATCAGGTTGTCGCCGGTTGCGTGCGCGATGCCGCTGAGCGTGCTTCCCGAGCAGGGGCAGATGACCATGCCGCCGGTCAGGAACGAGCCGCTGGCGATCGGGGCCATAAAGTCGTCGTAGCGATGCGCTACCACCCGGCCAGTGAGCGACGGTTTCGCCTCCTCGCCAGGACGCTTGAGCAGCGGCGAGGCGCCGGCGGCGTCGAGCAACACCTGCGGGTCGAGCCGTTGCCAGTCGCAGCGCACCCCCAACTCCTGCAGGAGAACCGCCTGCCCCGAAGGGCTGAGGACGACGTGCACCTCGCGGCCGGCTGCAACCAGTTGTTCGAGCAGGCGAACCGCATAGATGGCGCCGCTAGCGCCGGTAATGCCTAGCACCAGCGGCCGCCCTGGGGCCTCGCTCGTCACGGCCTGACCGCTCGTCGAGTCGCTCATGGGGCAGCCCGTTTACTTTACGCCCACGTACAGAGTGGCAATTCCACCGGTCAGAGCGTAGTAGTCGACTTTGGACAGGCCGGCGCTGCGCATCTTCGCAGCCAGCTCTTCTCCTTGCGGGAATTGGCCGACGCTCTGCGGCAGGTAGTTGTAGGCGTCCGACTGATTGCGCGCGAGCATCTGGCCGATGCGCGGCAGCACATGGCGAAAGTACCACCCGTACAGCCCCTTGAACGGCTGCCAGGTCGGCGTAGAGAACTCCAGCACGGCTACCTTGCCGCCAGGAGCACAAACGCGCGTCATCTCGGCCAGGCCGCGGTCGGTGTTCGTCACGTTGCGCAAGCCGAACGCCACCGACACGATCTGAAAGCGGTTGCTATCAAACGGCAGGCTCTGGGCGTCGGCTTCGACGAACGTCAGCCGGTCGTCGGGGATGCCGGCCCGCTGTTTCTTCCGCTCGCCGATTTGGAGCATTTCGGGGCAAAAGTCGGAGGCGACAATCTCTGTTTTGCCCTGCGTGTGACGATAAAAGGCTAGAGCCAGATCGCCGGTGCCGGTGCACACGTCGAGAATCGGCAGCTCTCCTTGCGGACGCAGTTTGCGGACGGTCCACCAGCGCCAGTAGCGATCGACCTGCATCGAAAGCAGGTGGTTCATGCGGTCGTAGGAAGGGGCGATCTCGCCGAACATGCGGCGAACCCGCTGCTCCGACTTATCGACCGGGACTGTCGTTTCTGCTTGCATGGAGATCAGCTTACCAAGGATGCAATGAACCCGGGTGGCTGGGGCCTGGCGAAGCGTCGCCCCAGAGAAGCGCAGCCAAAGCGATTCAACTTTGAGCCGCCCCCCGTATTGTCACATAACCCAAGCGCCGCATTGCATTCACAGCGCAGCACTAACCGCAATCTTGCTGGGATGCCGCTTCGCCAGGCCCCAGCCACCTTAACGCCATTAGGATTGCCCAACTAGCATGAAAAAACCCGCCGCAGCCGGCCGCCGCGATGTTGAGTCGCTAACCGAAAACGGCCACGGCGGACGATTTTCTCGCACTTGCAGCAGTGAACCCGGTCCGATAATACGTGTCCCCTGGTCTGCTACCGCAGCCACCAGACTACCTTAACAAGCAAATCGAGTTTAGACGTCATGTCGCTCGCCCTGCCGCTTAGGCGCCCCGCCAAGAGGGAGCCTTTGCCGGCCCAAAACCGCCCTCTGCCGGCAGTTTCTCTTTCTCCCTCGCCCCCCACCGAGCGAATCCCGCGGCCTCCTGCGCGCAAAAACATGCGCGCCAGCATTGGCGACGCAGCCGGCTACAGCGTGATGGTAGGTATCGGGGAAACTTATTTTGCCGCCTTCGCCCTGGCGGTCGGCGCCGGCGAGACCTTTGCGGGCATCATCGCCACGGTGCCGATGCTCTGCGGCGCGACGCTCCAATTGCTCACGCCCTGGGCCGTCGCGCGGCTCGGCTCGCACCGCCGCTGGGTCGTCACCGGCGTCTGCCTGCAAGCCGCCAGCCTGCTGCTGATGCCGCTGGCGGCGCTGGCTGCCGGAACAAGCCTGGCGACCTGGTGGGTCTTTCTGGCGGCCACCCTGTACTGGGCCGCGGGGCTCTCGACCGGGCCGTCATGGAACACCTGGATCGAACAAATCATTCCCAAGCAGGTCCGCCCGCGCTACTTCGCCTTGCGGGCGAGAATCAGCCAGACCTGCACACTACTCGGCTTTGCCGCCGGCGGGTTGGCGCTGCACTTCGGCAAAGCGTCGGGCGAAGTGCTGACCGTGTTCTGCACCATCCTGGGCGTCGCCGCGGTTTGCCGCTTCGGTTCGGCGGCGCTATTGCGTATGCACAGTGAAGCGCCGGGCGGTTTGCAAGGCGAGCGAGAGCACGTCGAAACGGGGCGCGCCTCCGGCGCGACGCGGCTGATCTGCTATCTGCTGGCGATGCAAACCGCCGTGCAGGTTTCGGGGCCGTACTTCACCCCCTACCTGCTCTCCGAAGAACGGATGTCGTACTTCAGCTTCATGGTGCTGTTCGGCATTGCGTTTCTCGCCAAAGCGGTCGCTTCGCCGTTCTGGGGACGCGTCGCGCATGTAGCCGGGGCGCGGCGGTTGCTGTGGATTGGCGGCATCGCGATCGTTCCAATCGCCGGCTTCTGGATCTTTAGCGACCTGTTCGACGACTACGACTTCGTCCTGCCGCAGCTACTGACCGGCGGCGCGCGAGTGGGCGTGAACGGCGAGTTCCTGTTCCTCTGCTTCGTGCAGGTGCTTTCGGGCATCGCCTGGGCCGCCTACGAACTGGCCATGGTGCTGATGTTCTTCGAGGCGATCCCGCGAGCGAGTCGCACGCGACTGTTGACGCTCTACAACTTCGGCAACTCGGCTGCGACCGTGGCCGGCGGCCTCATCGGCGCGACGATCCTGCAACTGCTCGACGAAACGCACATGGCGTACCTAATCGTCTTCCTCGCCTCGTCGATCGGCCGTTCGCTCACGCTACCCATGCTGCTGCGAGCACCAGGCCAGCCAACCACCATCCTCGCCGCAACGCAGGCCACCACGCCCGCCGACGCCCAAGTCACGATCGCCCCGCCTCCAGTGCGGATCGATCCGGCAGTCAAGCCGCTGATGGAGGACCCAGCCGCGGCGGCGTGAGAGGGCCGGGAGGAGAGGCAGGAGGTAAGATGGCTGCCGCTTGGGCCCGTGCGAAGTGGGCAAACCCTCTTCCCGGTCCAGGGGCGCCAGACCACGCCCTCGCGCGCCAATCCGCAATCCGCAATCCGCAATCCGCAATCCGCAATCCGCAATCCGCAATCCGCAATCCGCAATCCGCAATCCGCAATCCGCAATCCGCTTTCCGCTTCCCGCTTCCCGCCCCTCCCTGTTTATCTCGCAGCCGGCTGCCTATCATTCCTGCATGGGAATTCGTGGAACTTTTGACGCTGGGGCGGCGAGCGTGAGTCAGAAAATCTATGTCCATCCGTTTCCAAACGGCTTGACCTTGGTCGCCGAAGAGATGGACTGGCTCGAATCGGCCGCTTTCGCCCTGCTTACGCCGGCTGGCTGCGCGTACGAGCCGGTCGAACTGGGCGGGCTCGGCAACCTCACTTGCGAGATGGCGCAGCGAGGCGCCGGCGAGCGCGACAGCCGGCAGATCGTCTCCGACCTCGAAAACCTCGGCGCCGATTGCTCGGCTTCGGTGACCAATTCTCACACCAGCTTTGGCGGCGCGATGCCGGCGGAAAGCCTGCTGGACGTCTTGTCGATCTACGCCGACATTCTCCGGCGACCTCACTTGCCGGAGGAGCAGCTCGAAGACGCCCGGCTGGCCTGCCTGCAGGAAGTGCGCGCTCTCGAGGACGACCTGGCTCAGAAGCTGTTCGTCGAGATGCGCAAGCGAGTCTATGGCGAAACGCTCGGCCGCTCGCCGCAAGGCACGCTCGATTCGGTCGCCAGCCTGAAACTCGAACACGTAAAGGACCACTTCACGCGCGGCTATCAGCCGCGAGGGACCATCCTGAGCGTGGCCGGCAAGATCGATTGGCCCACGCTGAAGGATCACGTCGAGAGCATCCTCGGCGATTGGCAGGAACAGCCGGCGCACCAGCTTCGCGAGAGTCGGCCGCAGCGAGAGTATTTGCACCTGCCGTCCGAGAGCAGCCAAACGCACATCGGCATCGCGTTCGATTCGGTCCCCTACTCGCATCCCGACTACTTCCAGATGCGGGGAGCGATCGGCGTGCTGAGCGACGGCATGAGCTCGCGGCTGTTCACCGAAGTGCGCGAGCGCCGCGGCCTCTGCTACACGGTCTATGCCAGCTGCCACTCGCTCCGCGATCGCGGCGCGGTGTTCGCCTACGCCGGCACCACGGCCGAGCGAGCCCAGGAAACGCTCGACGTGATGCTCGAGCAGCTGCGCGACCTGCGCCAGGGCGTGCGTGAGGAGGAGCTGAAACGGCTGAAGGGGCGCATCAAGCGAGCCCTGATCATCCAGCAGGAATCGAGCCCCGCGCGCAGCGGCAGCATCGCCTTCGACTGGTACTTCCTCAACCGAGTGCGCACGAAGGCAGAGCTGAGCAAGATCATCGACGACCTGACCGTCGATTCGATCAACGCCTATCTCGCCGCCCACCCGCCCGAGAATTTCACCGTGGTAACGCTCGGCCAGAACGAACTAAAGGTCTGAGCCGCCCCGCCATCCAACTCCTTGGCCGGGGGCTAACCAGCCCCCCGGTGAACGGAGCGAGGTTGTCCGATACCGCTGGAGGTTTTCGGGCCGACGCCGCCCGCCTTTTTGGGTTTGAGCTCAGCTCGTTCTGCTTGACCGGGTTGATCGCCTTCGTCAACTCGATCACCGGCCGGCGCGCCGCTGCCGCCAGTGCCACCCAGGCTGCAAGCCTACCCCGCAGCCCCCTCTCCGGGGCTACCAGCGCCTTCGAAGCGGGCGATCGCCTCGCGGACGTCTTGCGGGATTTCGACCGACTGCTGGGTCTTGTAGTTGAACGTGACGACGATCGAATCGCCGTCGGCGACGATGGCCTGTTGGGCGTGGCTCAGCACGGCGTGCCGCATCGTGAGACTGGTCCGTCCCAGGCGGGTGATCCGCGCGCCGATCGTAACGGTATCGGGATAGAGGAGTTGCCGCCGATAGTTGCAACTGACGTTGGCCAGGATCGGGCCGAGGCCGTGCTGTAACAACAACGGATCGAGTCCGCTCTGCTCCAGGTAGGCGATGCGGGCGGACTCGAACCAACGGATATAAACCACGTTGTTAATGTGGCCGAAGGCGTCCTGGTCGCCCCACTGCACGGGTACGGTAAACCGTGCGGGGAATTCCGCCAAAGCGTCCGGGCGATCGACAGAATCCATGCTTAATTGCCCGCCAACCCTTAGAATGAAAGACCAACCCAGCCCGTCCGTCGTAAGCCTATCGTGCGAGTGGTCTCCAGACCAGCGAGCCAAACGGCAAAGCCCTCGCAGCTTGCCGAGTTTGAAGCGTTTCCCGATACCAGATCAGGCTTTGCGTAACGGCCCACCCGCTAGCGCCCCTGTTCAAGTGACATCGAATCACGGATAAAGAGTGGTCTGCGCACGAAGAGCGCGCCCGGCGGGCATAAGGAGAATGCGCATGTACGTTTTGGAGACGCGTCAGGTCCGGAAGGTCTTTGGCGAAGGTGAAGCTGCAGTCGAAGCGCTTCGCGGAGTGGACCTGGGCGTTCGGTCCGGAGAGATGCTGGCCATCATGGGGCGCAGCGGTTCGGGCAAGAGCACCTTGCTGACGATGCTCGGAGGGGTCGACGTTCCGACGAGCGGTCAGGTGCTGCTCGAGGGCAAGGATCTCGCCACGATGACCGACGATCAGCGGACGCTCATGCGCCGTCAGCGGATCGGCTTCATCTTTCAGGCGTTCAACCTGCTGCCGATTCTGACCGCCGAAGAGAACGTAGCCCTGCCGCTGGAGCTCGATGGCATGCCGACCGCCGAAGCGCGGAAGCGCGCGGTCGAAACGCTCGAAATGGTCGGCATGGCCGGCCGGCGAAAGCACATTCCGGGCAAACTCTCAGGGGGCGAACAGCAGCGCGTGGCGATCGCCCGGGCGCTCGCGATTCGACCGGCGATTCTGCTGGCCGACGAGCCGACGGGCAATCTCGATAGCGCGAACAGCAAACGCGTGATGGCCATGTTGCGCAATTTGGTGGACGAGCATGGCCAGACGATCGTGCTGGTCACGCACGATCCAGCAGTGGCCGACCAGGCCGACCGAGTGATTCACCTGGCCGACGGACAGATTGAGCGCGAAGAGACGCATCAAATTCGCCGCCCGACTTCGCGCACCTTTGCGGAGCAAACCACCCGGTGAGCCTCAATCAATACAGCAAGCGGGCGATGCTGCAGCGCATCGGCCGCACGATCTTTACGATTCTGAGCATCGTCATCGGCGTGGCTGCGGTGCTGGCGGTGATGTTGCTCACGGCGAGCACGCGCGGCGCCTACAAAGAGATGTTCTCGACCGTCGCCGGCAAGGCGCAATTGCAGGTGGTGGGACTCGCAAATACGAGCTTCAAAGGGGACATGCTCGAAGACATCGAGAAGGTCCCTGGCGTCAAGGCTGCGGTACCGCTGCTCAACCGGCCGAGCAAGCTGTTCTTCGGCGACCGGCAAATTCGCCTGTCGACGCTGGGCATCGATCCCAAACGCGACAAGGCCGTGCGCGACTACAAGGTGGTCGAAGGCCGCGAACTGGATAAAGGGGACGAGCTGCTGCTCGACGAAGAGTTTGCGCGGCAGATTGGCGCGAAGGTCGGCGACCGGGTGAAGCTGCAAACGCAGCGAGGCCTGCGTGAGGAAGAAATCGTCGGCCTCGTTCGGCCCGAAGGGGGCGCGACGCTGCGCCAGGCGGCGCTCGTCTTCATGCCGATCGATCGCGTGCAGTATTTGATGAACTATCGCGGTAAGCGCGACTATATCGACTCCATCCAGATCGTGGTCGACGAAAACGCCGATCTGGCCACCGTGCAAGACAAGATCGCCGACGTCTTGCCCAACGACCTGAAGATCGAAGCGCCAGCCGCCAGCTCGCAACTGATGCAGCAGACGATGCTCTCGAGCGAGCAAGGCCTTTGGCTGGCGACGGCGTTCATGCTGCTCATGGGCGCGTTCATCATCTTGAACACGTTCCTGATGAACCTGGGCGAGCGGCGGCGGCAGCTGGCGATCATGCGGGCCATCGGCGCGACGCGGTGGCAGATCACCGGCATGTTGATTCGCGAAGCGCTGCTGCTCGGCGCATTCGGCACGGTCATTGGCATCGGCGTTGGGCTGGGGCTCGCCTATCTGGCGAACAACGTGCTGGCCGGCGCGCTCGAAGCGGCGCTGCCGCCGATCCGCGACGTCATCTCCTGGCAGCCGTTTTTCTACGCAGCGGTTTTGGGCTTTGGCATCTCGCTGATGGGCGTGCTGATTCCGGCGTGGCGGGCTGGGCGAGTTTCGCCGCTGGAAGGACTGGCGCACGTGTCGCGCGAGGACATGACGAACATGCCGCTGCCGTACATCCTGCTCGGCTTTGTCTGCATGATCGTCGGCGGCATCTTGGTGTACCTCGGCATTGCCGGCTACATCTCGATTTACGTTCCGCGTTACGGGGCGCTGCTGCTGTTGCTCGGCGCCGGAACCGGCCTGGTGCCGCTCATTCTGCGGCCGTTCGCCTGGTTGATTGCGAAGGTGGTCGGCGTCGTGGCGAGAGTCGAAAGCTCGCTTGCCTTGCGGCAGGTTCTGCGGCACCGGGTGCGAACTTCACTCACCGTGTTCGTGCTGTTTCTGGCCGGCTGCGCCGGCGTGGCTCTGGCGAACTCGCTGCTCGACAACGTGAAGGACGTCACCGACTGGGCCAATGTGGCGATCGCCGGCGATTTCATCATTCGCTCGATGATGCCCGACATGGGGAGCGGAACGGCCCCCGATCTGCCGCCCGAACTGGGCGACGACCTGCGCAAGCTGACGAAGATCAAAAGCCTGGAAGACACCGCGTTCATGCAGGTGACCATTCCAGCCAAGAACATCGGCGGGCTGATCCCCTCCGAACAATCGGACGCCGATCAGATTACCGCTATAGCGATTGTCCGCAGCATGGACGCCAACACTCCGCCGGCGTTCGACCTGGTGGAAGGCGATCCCACGACGCTGCGGCAGCAGATGCATGACGGCGGCGTGGTCATCGGCACAGTGCTCGCGCAGCGACTTGGAATGAAGGTCGGCGACATGATGCCGCTCGAGACGATCGAAGGCGTCAAGCAATTGCCGATCGTGGGCGTGACGAACGAGTACATGGTCGGCGGCCTGGCCGTGCACATGCAGCGGAACATCGCCGAGAAATTGCTCGGCATCGAAGGGGTCGACGGTTACATCATTCGAGCCAATCCGGAAGATCTCGAAGCCCTGAAGGCCGAGCTGCGACCGCTCACCGACAAATACGGCGTGCTGCTGCACAGTAAAGCCGAACTGAACGAAAAGATCGACACGATGGTCTCCGGCATCGACGGCGCCTTGTGGGTGCTGATCATTCTGGGCTTCGTCATCGCGGCGTTCGGCGTGGTGAACACGCTCACGATGAACGTGCTGGAACAAACTCGCGAGCTGGGCATGCTGCGGATCGTCGCCATGACGAAGAAGCAGGTCCGGACGACGATCATCATCCAGGCGCTAATCATCGGCGCGGTCGGCATCTTGCCGGGCGTGGCAGCCGGTATTGGCGCGGCCTACGTGATGAACTTCGCGATGATGCCGTCGATGGGGCACCCGGTCGAGTTCAACATCCACACGCGGCTGCTCGTGGCTTCGCTGCTTGGTTCGCTCGCCGTGGTGCTAATCGCAGCCTACCTGCCGGCGCGGCGGGCGACGCGCATCAACGTCGTCGAAGCGCTGCACTACGAGTAAATCAGCTAGTCGGCTGCGAAGCGGCTATTGCGACGCTTGGGAGCTATCGGCTGGCGAGTCCTGGGCCGGTAGCTGCTCGATCATGCCGGCGAGGAATTTGGCGAGCCGGTCGCTCGACTTGAGCGCCATGCCTCGCAGATCCCAAAGATCCTTTGCAGCCGTTGGCCGGCTAAAGATGGCCCCGGCTGCGGCGCCGAGCTTGCCAGCCATCGTCTTCTGCCGCATGAGGCGATCGATCTCTGGCGGCAGCGCGTCGTCGACGGCGTCGGTGATGATGCGCACGGCGATGAGCGGGGTCTGAAGTTGGCTGCAGACCTCGGTGATGGCAAAGGTTTCCATGTCGCACGCAATCGCTGCGTGCCGCTCGCCCAGTTGCCGCTTGTCCGCCTCGGTGCGGACGATCTCGTCGACCGTCAAGAGCCTTCCCGCATGAACGCCGCGGGCCGTGGCCAGCCACTGCGGATCGCACCGCAGGCCGATGGCCAGCGACTCACCGGTCGAGCGGACCACCTTGTCGACGAGTAGCAGGTGGCCGGGTCGAACATCGTCGTTCAACCCGCCAGCGAAGCCAGCCGAAATTACCCACCGCGGCTGATGGAACTCGATCACGTCGGCTGCAACCTTGGCCGCCGAAGTCTGCCCTGCCCCGGTGTTGGCAACGACGATCCGTTTTCCGGCGAGCATGCCGGTGTGCTCGATCAGCTCGCCGATGCGGACCGTCTGGGCGTCGCTCATCAGGTCGACCAGTCCGCCCGATTCGATTGAGAGGGCAAAGAGCACGGCCACGTCGCAGCCGACCTCTCCCTCTCCATCCTCCGCATCGGCCGAGCGAGGCCGGGACAGCAATTCGCTGGCCGTTTCGCGCAGCGTCTGTTGGGCAGTCTGGCGCAGGTAGTTCGAGACGAGCCAGCGAAGCAGCATGATCGATAGAGCCGAGTGACCGGGATGAACCTAAAGGTCCATCTTACCTTGTCCGCTCGCCGATCTGCAGAAGCTGAAGCTTCCCGGCGGGAACATGCGGCCGGCCGACGGAATGAGGTCCATCCACGCCGCCAGGTCCGCTGGGACCACTCGGCGGCGGCGCTGCAGGGAGCTTATTCTTCGGCAAACCGAAAACGGTAAGCTTCGCAGTCCGCAGAAAGCCCTTGAGCGATCCGAACGTCGCTTCGACCGCGCTCGGTTCATAGCCGCAATGAACCATGCAGTCCTGACATTTGCTGTTGCCGCTCTTGCGGCCGTAGCGCGACCAGTCGGTCGTCTCCATCAGCTCCTGGAACGTGGCGACGTGCCCCTCGTCGACCAGGTAGCACGGCTTCTGCCAGCCGAAGATGTTGTAGGTCGGGCTCCCCCACGGGGTACATTCGAGGTCGAACCGCCCCTGCAGGAACTCCAGAAAGAGGGGCGTTTGGTTGAACTGCCAGCTCCGCTTCGGCGAAGCGAGCAGCCGCTGAAACAAGCTGGCGGTCTGATTGCGGCGGAGGAAGTGGTCCTGGTCCGGCGCCTTCGCGTAGCTGTAGCCGGGCGAAACCATCATGCCTTCGACGCCGAGCTCCATCATCTCGTCGAAGAACGCCTGCATCCGCTCGGGATCGGCGCCGTCGAAGAGCGTAGTGTTCGTCGTCACGCGAAAGCCAGCCTTGCGGGCGGCCCGAATCGCCGCCACCGCGATGTCGTAGGTCCCCTTCCGACAAACAGCGTGATCGTGTTCCTCGCGCGGGCCGTCCATGTGCACCGAAAAGGCGAGATATTTCGACGGCGTGAACTTGTGGAGCGCATCCTCCAGCCGCAATGCATTGGTGCAGAGATAGACGAACTTTTTCCGCTTCACGAGCCCCGCGACAATCTCGCCGATCTGCGGATGCAGGAGCGGTTCGCCGCCGGGAATCGAAACTATCGGCGCTCCGCACTCTTCGGCAGCCTGAAAGCACTGCTCCGGCGTAAGCTGTTTGCGAAGAATTTCGGGAGGGAACTGAATCTTGCCGCATCCGGCACAAGCCAGGTTGCAGCGGAAGAGCGGCTCGAGCATCAGAATGAGCGGATACCGCTTCCGGCCTTTAACCCGCTGCTTGAGCACGTAGCTGGCCACCGTCCACATCTGCGAAATCGGAACCGACATGGCTTGGCCTGCCTATCTTTGTGACGAGCAAATTTGAGTGTCGAACATCAGACTGCTGGATAAATCGGCGCCACTGCTGGCTTGCCCAGCAGTGCAGCAGCTGGTACCGGGTTCCCACCGCTGGACCAGCCAGCCGTGGCGCCCGCCAAACGATCTGTCGTTAAGTGAGTCACTTCACCTGCATCGAGCGAACCACGGCCTGCGTCGCGCGCGAGCCGCGTTGGCGTCGCCACTGTGCCAGGGCCAGCAGCGGGAAGTAGATCGGGTAGTAGTGATACTTCAGGTAGAACACGCGGGGGAAACCGGTTCCCGTGTACACCTGCTCGTCCCAGCTACCGTCGGGCAATTGGGTATCCATCAGGTAGCGAATACCGCGTTCCACGGCGGGATGGTCGTCCAACCCAGCGGCGAGCAAACCGAGCAGAGCCCATGCGGTTTGTGAAGCGGTGACCGGGCCTTTGCCGCGTAGTTCCGGCTGCTCGTAGGTGTCAGCCGATTCGCCCCAACCGCCGCAGGCTTGCTGGTGCTGGAGCAGCCATTGGACGCCCCGCTGCACCATCTCGTCGCTCGTCGGAACGCCGATCGCCGTCAGCCCCACGATCGCCTGCCACGTGCCGTAGATGTAGTTCACACCCCAGCGGCCAAACCAACTGCCGTCGGCTTCTTGCGTGCGGCGCAGGTAGCGAATCGCTTTCTCCACCGGCAATTGTCCGCGTTTGCCTCCCCAGCGGGCGAGCGCTTCGAGCACGCGGCCGGTCAGGTCGGGCGTGCTCGGGTCGATCATCGCATTGTGATCGGCGAACGGCACGCGGCAGAGGAACTCGCTGTCGTTATCCTTGTCGAACGCGCCCCAGCCGCCGTCGCGGTTTTGCATCGCCAGCACCCAGCGGCGAGCCCGTTCACACGCGCCAACCGCCCAGCGGCGGCGATTCTGCGAGATCGTTTCGACCTCGTCGAGCGAATCATCCCAGTTCGGCGAGCCGGTCATTCGCGAAGCTTCACTCGAGCGAGTCAGACTGTTCGCGCCCGGCTTGAAGACGGGCAGGCCCGACGCTTCGACCAGCTCGTCTCCCAGCACTTCGTGCAGGGCGATCATCGCCATGATCGAGTCGTCGACGTCGGGATAGAACTCGTTGTGATACTCGAAGAACCAACCGCCAGGAGGCGCCGAAACATTCTGAGCCCAATCGCCCGGCCGGGTGACTTCCTTGCTTAACAGCCAGTCGACGGCTGTGGCCGTGCGAGTTTCGTCCAGGTTCGCCCCAGCGGTGGCGAGAGCTCGCAGCGTGATGACGGTGTCCCAAACCGGCGAGAGACACGGCTGCAGACGAGCGGTGTCTTCTTCCTCGATGGTGAGGGCTTCCAACTGTTCGAAGTTGTAGCGCAGTTCGGGGCTATCGTCGCGATAGCCGAGGCACTTGAGCGCCACGATGCTCCAGATGATCGGCGGAAAGATTGCCCCCAGGCCATCGCTGTGGGCGAAGCGGTCGGTCATCCACTTTTCCGCCTTGCGCAGGGCCCGCTTGCGCAGCGGCCGCACGCCGTAGCGCTCGCACCACTTGAGCGTCGTGTCGACGCGGCGGAAGAACTTGTCCCACGACCAAAGACCCCGGTCGGCTTCGAGGCCTGGGCAACGCAGCTCGGGCCACTGGGCTGGCGGCTTGAGAAACAGTTCTTCGATGCCCAGTTCGGGCGGCAAGGTCCGACTCGGACGATGGGCCCACATAATGGCCAGCGGCACGACGATCGTCCGCGACCAGGCGCTCATCCGATACAAGTTCACCGGCGACCACCGCGGCAGGAGCACCAGCTCGGGCGGCACAGCCGGGCAATAGTCGTACGAAATCTGCCCCAGCAAGGCGAGGTAGAAGCGCGTGAAGCTATTCACCGCGTCGGCGCCGCCGGCGGCGCGAATCGCCTCGCGGGCCTTTTGCATGTACGGAGCTTCGGGATCGTGGCCAGTCAGCTTCAGCGCAAAGTAGGCCTTCACGTTCTGGCTGATCTCGAGCTTCCCGCCCGGATACATCGCCCAGCCCCCTTCGGGCAACTGGCGCTGGAGCATGTAGGCGGCCGCCTTGCGGGCAATCGGCGATTTTTCCTTCCCCAGCCAGGCGAGCAGCAGGATGTATTCGCTCTCGAGGATCGTATCCCCCTCGAGTTCCGCGCACCAATGACCGTCTTCGTGCTGGCGTGACCAAAGCCAAGCCGAGGTGCGAGCAATCGAGTCGTCCAATCGCGAGCTCAGTTCCTCGCGAGCGTCGATCGAACCCGAGACTCCCTCCGCCGCATCGATTGCCGACGCCCCCCGTTGTACGCGGAAATGAGGACGCGGGATGCGTGATTCGCCAGCAGTCATCCTGACCTATCCTTCCAAACCGAGTATCTCGCTGCCTCTTGAGGAGGCACTTCCCCAGCCAACGTATAGGAAAATGGCGGGGCCATCACAAGATCAAAGCCGTCCGTTGCTATCACGTTGCGGAAGCCCGACCACTCTGAACTCCGCCTGAATTCAGACCAATGCGGCCTCCGTTTGCAGGGCTGCGGATTCTGGCCAGTTTTAGCTACGCGTCGCCCAATAACCGCCGCGCGAGTGGTCATACTGGACCTCACTGCCGCGGACTGAGTCGTCGATCTGTCCGTCGCGGAACACCTCGCGTCCCAGCACCCAGGTTCGCACCGGCCAACCGGTCAGCGTTTCGCCGTGCCACGGGCTCCAACGGGCCTTGGTCTCTTGCTGCTCGTTCAGGATGGTCGCCGACTTGTTCAAATCGACCAGGACGAGGTCGGCGTCGTAGCCGACTTCGATGCGTCCCTTGCCGACCATGTCCCACACGCGGGCTGGGGCGTCGCACATCCAGCCGACGACCTGTTCCAGCGTGCAGCGGCCGCGGTGGACTTCGTTGAGCATCAGGGCGAGCGAGTTTTCGACCGCCGGCAGGCCCGAAGGGGATTTCGGGTACTGCTGACGCTTTTCCTCGAGTGTGTGCGGGGCGTGGTCGGTCGCGATAACCTGGATTCGGCCGTCGAGCAGCGCTTGCCAGATCCGCTCGTTGTCTTGCCTGGTCTTGAGCGACGGATTCATCTGCACGAGCGTCCCCAGACGAGCGTAGTCGTCGACGCTGAACACCAGGTGGTGCGGGCAAGCCTCGGCGGTGATCACGTTGCCGTGGTCGGCGAGCAGCTCGGTTTCGTCGCCGGTCGAGACGTGCAGCACGTGGAAGCGATGGTTGTGCCGCCTGGCCAGATCGATCGCCCGGCGGGTGGCAATGATCGCCGCCTGATGGTCGCGGATGCGCGAATGGTCGGCCACGTCGGTCGTTCCGGCAAGGCGAGCGGCATTGGCGCGGACCGTGGTTTCGTCCTCGCAGTGGGCACAGATCGGCAGCGAAGTCTCGGCAAAGATCGCTTCGAGCGATTGTTGCTCGTCGACGAGCAAGTCCCCCGTGCTGCTGCCGATGAAGATCTTGATGCCGGGGGTGCGCGCGGCCTGCTGCAGCTCGGCGAGGTTGGTCGTCGTCGCGCCGATATAGAAACCGTAATTGACGAGGCTCTTTTCGGCTGCCAGTGACAACTTGGCGTGAAGGGCCTCGACGGTGGTTGTCGCCGGCCTGGTGTTGGGCATTTCAAGGAAGCTGGTCACGCCCCCTTTGGCACAGGCCCGGCTGGCGGTGTACAGGTCTTCCTTGTGGGTCAGCCCCGGTTCGCGGAAATGGACCTGATCGTCGATCACTCCCGGAATCAGGTGCAGGCCGGCCGCGTCGACTACCTCATCCGCCTGGGCATGCACGGCTGCATCGACCGCCGCAATCTTGCCATCCTCGACCAGCACGCTGGTGCGTAGCGTTTCCTGCGGCAGGACGACAGTCGCGTTGCGGATGAGCGTGTTCACAGCGGACAAGTTTCCTTTTGGGCGGAGTGCGACAGATCCTTGCCCGCAGCCGAGTTCTGGCGAATTCAGCCACAGGGCCTTCCGCCAAGTGTAACAAACCCGCCTTCGTTACGCCCTGCAGATTGAGAACAGCTTATCCGCATTGCGGCTTATCGAAGAGGCGAAAACGATGGTTTTTGTAACCGAAACCTGTCGTTACGACGATGAAGGCGCCGCCGCGATTTCGCGCGCCCGGATCGACCGCGCCACGGCGCCAGCAGCCGGCCCAAGCGAGGCCGCCAATCAGCAGGTGACGATCTATTACCTCGCCTGGCGGCCCAAGCCGAGCCATCCCTGGCGCAGCGAGGAATTCTTCAACCGGCACGACGCCCACTGCGAATACTTCGCCCGGCTTCAGCGCGGCATGGAGGTCTACCTAGAAGTCCGCCGCCGGCCCGCCGGTTAGGCTTCGGGCAGGAGCGGGAGCAGGACAATGACGAATGTCGAACTTCCAATGTCGAAGGAATGACGAAGTTCGAAACTCAAAACTCGGAGGCCGCGCGAGTGAATTGTGCCAATTGCCTGATTCTGGCAAATATAGCTCCAACGAGCAGACGCTCTATGCAGCCGCTTTTTCCGGCGGCGCCGGTCGATAGAAAATCGCGACCGCTCCCATCATGCCGGCGCTGACGAGAAACACCAGAAACTTCGGCAAGTGAAGCTTTTCAAGGAGCAAGCCGGCTACGGCGTAGACAACCGCGGAGCCGGTGATGCCGATCCAGTTCAGAAGGTTCTGCGTGGCGATCGTGCGGCCTCGCAGTTCCACTGGCGGCCGCTCCTGCAAAATCACCTGCAGCGGCACCGCAAAAATGCCCGTGAAGACGCCGACGACGATCAGCGTCGCCATGCTCAGCGGGTAATTGAGCAGGTGGCCCCCTGGTCCAGGCCCAGGCAAAGAAAGTAGCAGCAGCGACAGCGTAAGCCCCGTGGCGCCGATCAGCACGAGTCGCAGGTTTACCCGCCCGCGCGACAACAAGCCCGCCGTCACGCTCCCCAGCGCAATGCCGATGCTGATGGTGCTAACCATCAGGCTTGTCTTTGCGTCCCCGACCTTCAGCACTTCCTTGCCGAGGTAGTTCACCGATAGCTGCACTAGCGCGCCGGTCGTCCAGAAGATAGTCGAGACCCAAATCGCCGAGCCCAGCTGTCGATCAGTCCGCATCAATTGCACGATCTGCCGAGGAATGGCCAGCATCGACACGTCGAACGCCAAATCGGGTTGCGACGGCGGCAATTTGCGGATCATGAGCGACGTGAGCGTCCCGATCACGGCAATCACCACGCAGACGACGCCGATGATTACGAGCATGCCGGGGAACAACTCCTTCAGCCAGCCGCCGAGCGCCGTTCCAAGGATGATGGCGATGAACGTCGTCATGATGACGATGCCGTTCACCGCTGGCAGTTGCCGCTGCGGAAACAGCTCGGGCAAGATGCCATACTTGCCGGGGCCGAAAAACGCGCTCTGGGCCCCCATGAGGAACACGACGCTGCTCATCGGCAGCACCATGTTCATCGCCATGCCGCTGCGATCGACGAGTGCAAACAGCGCGAGCCCCGCCCCCATGACGACGATCTCAGCCACCTTGCTGAGCACGATCACCCGTCGCTTGCTGTAGCGGTCAGACAGAAAACCAGCAAAGCCCGAGAACAGAATGAACGGCAGGCAGAACATGAGCTGCCCGATCCACTGCACGTCACGCGTTTGTGTGGAGCCGACCACCACTGGGGCGGCGACGAACAACAAGAGCAGCGTCTGCTTGTAGATGTTGTCGTTGAACGCCCCCAAAAACTGGGTCAGCGTGATGCCCCAGAAATTGCCATCGCGCAGATAGCTAGAGTCGCCAGCCGCCGGTGTTGCGTTCACCACCGGCGCGCTGGAAATCGCTTGCTGCTCTTCGGGTAGCGTCATGATCTACGACCGCGGCTGAGCGGGCTCAAGTTGCTTGAGTTGGGTCAGCTCGCCTTGGCCGGCCATCTTGCGGATGTCTTCCGTGATGCGCATCGAGCAATACTTCGGTCCGCACATGCTGCAGAAGTGGGCGCTCTTGAACGTGTCCTGCGGCAGCGTTTCGTCGTGATAGGCCCTGGCCGTCTCGGGATCGAGCGACAGGCGGAACTGCTCGTTCCAGTCGAACGCAAAGCGGGCCCGGCTGAGATCGTCGTCGCGTTTCTGGGCGTTCTTCCGCTTGCGGGCGACGTCGGCTGCGTGGGCGGCGATCTTGTAGGCGATCACCCCCTGCTTCACGTCCTCGCGATTCGGCAAGCCGAGGTGCTCCTTCGGCGTGACGTAGCAGAGCATCGCCGCGCCGCTCCAGCCGGCCATCGCCGCGCCGATGGCGCTGGTGATGTGGTCGTAGCCCGGGGCAATGTCGGTCACCAGCGGGCCGAGGACGTAGAACGGAGCGCCGTGGCAAACCTCAATCTGCCGCTTGATGTTCATGTCGATCTGGTCCATCGGGATGTGCCCCGGACCTTCGACCATCACCTGCGTTCCGCGCTCCCAGCCGCGCTGGGTGAGTTCGCCCAGCACGTCGAGCTCGGCGAATTGCGCCGCGTCGCTCGCGTCGGCAATGCAACCAGGCCGCAGGCCGTCGCCGAGGCTCCAGGTGACGTCGTACTCGCGCATGATGTCGCAGAGATCATCAAAGTGCTCGTAGAGCGGGTTTTGCTTGCGGTGGGCCATCATCCACTTGGCGATGAGCGAACCGCCGCGGCTGACGATGCCCGTGATGCGGCTGGTCGTCAGGTGCAGATGCTCCATCAACACGCCGCAGTGGATCGTCATGTAGTCGACCCCCTGCTTGGCCTGGTGCTCGACCATGTCGAGGAAATGCTGCGGCCGCATGTCCTCGATGTTCCCCCCCAGCTCTTCGAGCATCTGATAGATCGGCACCGTTCCGATCGGCACCGGCGAGGCTTCAATGATCGCGGCGCGGATCTTGTCGATATCCTTACCGGTCGACAGGTCCATCACCGTATCGGCGCCGTAGTGCACCGATACGTGCAGCTTCTCGAGTTCTTCCTCGATGTTGCTGGTCACCGCGCTGTTGCCGATGTTGGCGTTGATCTTGCATTTCGCGGCGATGCCGATCCCCATCGGCTCCAGCCGGCCGGCGAGATGCACCTTGTTGGCCGGGATGACCATCCGTCCGGCGGCGACTTCGTCGCGAATCAATTCCGGGGACAGGTCCTCGCGCTGGGCGACATACTGCATTTCCGGCGTAATCTGGCCCGCGCGAGCGGCCTGAATCTGGGTAGTCATGAGCAAACAAGTCCTAAAGACCGTGAATCGACTGCGGACGCTTGTCCCGCACCACTCAAGCGACAAGCCGTCCGGGAAGCGGATCTATTATTGACCACCTGCGCGTGCTTGGCGAGGTGGGCGAAGCGGAGTGAAGGGCGCCGCCGTTTTCGCAACCTTTTTACTAAAACGGACTTTCCACACGCTGCGGAATCATGCACAATGTCGTCGCTTCAGGCGGATTTCCTAGGCAACCCAAATATCCCATGTAGGAGTGCGCAGCATGGCCATGGCCCCCGGTTCGGTTGAGGAGATCTCGAAGAAGGCAGGCACCGCGCAACTGCTCGGCATCTTGAGCATCGTTTTCGCCATCTGCTGCGGCTGCGTCGGGTTGATCCTGGGCATCATCGGCATGACTCAGGCGAACTCGACCCTCTCGCTCATCCAAACGACCGGCCTGGGCCGAGAGTTCGAAGGGAAGGCTAGCACGGCCAAGACGCTGTCGATCGTCGGCATCGTCATCGCCGTCGTGAATATGGTCGCCGGCGTCGTCATCAACGTGATCAGCATGGCGGCAAAGCAGTAACCAGGCGGCACCTCGAAGGCGAGCTGGCGGCGGAAGTTTCGTTATGTCGATCGTCGATCTGCCGCCCAGCGCCGATGGTAACCCCCAGCCGGGCGAGCCGAAGCCGCCCGGCGAAGGCTTTGGCATCGCCGCCCTCTCGTGCGGCGGGCTGAGCATTCTGGCCTCGCTCTGCTGCCTCTTTGTCAGCTTGCCCCTCTCGGTGGCAGCCATCATCACCGGAAGCATCGGGCTCAAGTCCCCGGCGCGCCGCATGGCCCTGGCGGGGCTGATCCTGGGAGTGATCGGCCTTCTGCTCACGATCGGCAGCGTCGTGCTCGGCATCGTCCTGAACTGGGACGAACTCACCGCTTCCTGAAGCAAACCGCGCTCGGCCTGCACCATGGCGAGCGTATGCAGCGACGCGGCGTCGCGATGACCATATCCGGCCGAGGCTTCCGTCGCGTGGCCGAGCGTCTCCTCGGCGGCCGTGTCCAGAAACAGCCAATTCCAAGCCAGTTGAATTGAGCAGCACGCCGTTCGGCGGACCGCGCTTAATCAGGCGGAATAAAGCTCATCCGCCTCTTCGTAATTCCTCTGCTCTGCGTGCAAGCTGCACAACACGGCGAGCATCGCGGCGTCGCGTTGCGGCGGAACTCAGTTCCGCGAGGTCCGTCTCCTAGCACATCGCCTGCCCGCTAGAGCGTCTTCAAATACTCCAAGACGGCCCTTCGCTCGTCCTCAGCCAGGGCCGATGGGTAGTCGTGGCCGGCGGCGCTTTTGCCGTAGGCGGAGGTATCGAAGAAGGTGCGGCGTTCCCAGTCGGGAATCAGGCGGCGCGGCAGCCCATCGAGTTCTTCGACTTCCAGGCCGACTCGCTGTTGGTCGTACCCTTCGAACGACGTGCGCCGCCAGACCTTGGGACGCTCTTCGGGATGCAAAACGTGCCAGAGCGTGGGGACCGAGCCGTTGTGGAAGTAAGGCGCCGAAGCCCAGACGCCGTCGAGCGGCGGCGCAACGTAGCCGTCCGGATCGTTAACGTTTTTCTTCGCGCCGTATTCGGCGAACCAGCTCTTGCCGTACGAATCGCGCTGCTCGGCTGAGAGGGCGTCGAGGCGGACGCGATCGGTGCCGAGCTGGTCGATCGGAATGCGCACTTCGGGATAGCTTCCCCCTTCGCCGTACGTGCCGTGGCATTCGGCGCACGCGCGGTTGAAGACCTGTTTGCCTTCAGCGGCCAGCTTCTCGTCGATCGGGAACGGATACTTGGGGGCTTCGAGCGACATCAGATAGGCGTAGATGTCGCGGAAATCGGCTTCCCGCTGGCGGAAGGTTTCGGGGCCGTTGTGCCTGACCATCGTGAACTGCATCAGCGCGCGATGTCCCTTTTCGGCGAAGCCGTCGATATAGAGCTGCTGCTTCTTCTTGAAGTGCCACCACGGCGGAGCGTCCATGTCGTGGTGGGTCATCTTGGGGACCTGCGGCGTCTTGAGGACGTTCAGGTCGGGGTCGCGAAACGCCATCAGTGCGACGCCGAACATCACCGCGTTGGTCGTGCCGTTCGTGGAGCCAAGCGGCACAACGAGGCTGCCGACGTCCATCCGCGTCAGCTTTTCGCCCCGGTCGAGCTTGAGCGAGCGAGTTTCTTCGGTCAGCGTTTGCAGCGCGTAGGCGTTGTTGGGCAAACCGGGAATCACCTTGCCCGCCACCTGTCCGCCGTGGCAAGCAAAACAGTTCATCGTCCAGTTGCCTTGGGCGTCGACGACATACTGCAGCGGCTTGGAAGGATCTTCGGGGCGCGGCGTCAGGCCGTAGCGCTCAAACGCCATCTTGCGCCGCTCAAGGAGCGAGGCCTTTTCCGCCTGGCTGCGAAGCGGCTCCGGCCACTTTTGCCAGACGTCGTCGAACGTCTTTTGATGGAAGTCGGGAGCGAGATACGCCCTGGTAACCAGATTGCGATAGCCGCGGGCGGCGGCAGCCCGATCGACGGCGGGCTCGTCGGCGCGCAGGCCGGCGGTGAAAGCAATGCAGCAGGCGAAGATGAGCAGTCGAGCGTACATGCAAGCACCTGACAGGCGGAACGAAGGCGATGACACACCTAACCGCAGTATACGGCGAGCGGCAACCGGACGCTCGCCCGCAGAAAACTGCGGCTGCCCACTCGGGGGCAGGGCCTACCTCTCGTTCCCACGCTCTGCGTGGGAACGCAAGCCCCCCGACGCTCTGCGTCGAGCGCCGTACGCCTGCTCGGTCCGCCTGAAATCCGAACCTACTCAGGCTGCGGCGCCCGCCCCTTTTTCGGCACAAAGCCGATCAGGAAGCAGGCTGCCATCAGCGCCCAAAAGGCGATGAATTCGGGCCGACGGACCGCGTGGAAATTGAGCAGGTGGGGCACGTTCTGCGGGTCGTGCTCGTCGAATTCCTTCTCGTGCCCCGGCTCCGGTTCGTGGTGCGAGCCCGCCAGGCCGAGCGGCCAGTGGTCCTTGAGCCAGCTTTCGTAGCCGATCACCCATTCGCGGCGGCGTTTTTCGAAGCTAGCAAACGGACGCTTCCACTCGGCGGGCGAATCGGTCGGCTTGACGCCAATGTCGTCGTCTTCCGCCGCGGGCGTTTCGGGAGCGGCAGCGACCGCGTGCTCGTGCAGCGGATGGCCGAAGCTCCAGTCGGAATTCAGCCCCCAGTCGAGCAGCAGCTTGACGCCGATCACGATCACGAGCAGGTAGGCCGACAATTCGAAGCGGGGGAATTTCTCGAGCAGCTTGATGAACACAGCCGCCGCGAAGCGCATCAGGACCACGCCCAGGATACCGCCGGTGATGACGACCCACAGCTTCGGGTGAAAAGCGCCTTCCTGGGTGCCCGGCGGCGGGCTGCCGACGAGCGCAATGGCCGCCAAGATGCTATCGACGGCGAACGCAATGTCGGTCAACTCGATCACGAGAACCGTCGGCCAGAAGGCTGCGAAGCCGAGCTTCTTGCGAGTTTCGGGATCCATATAGAACGGCACGCGCTCGCGGATCTCGAGTTCCTCGCGCGACTCGGAAAGCTCGCCACCCTTCTCGTCGGTGAGGACGGGGTTTCCCTGTTCGTCGAGCTTGAGGTGCTCCTCCTCTTCTTCCTTCGATTCGAAGAAGAGGTGCTTCACGGCGATGTAAACCAGGTACGCGCCGCCGAGAAACTTCACAAAGGTCCACCGCAGCAGCAGACTGGCCGTGCCGATGGCGATAACGCGAAAGACGAACGCCCCAACCAGACCGTAGGACAGCGCCTTACCGCGCTCCTGGCGTGGCAACCGCTTCGCCAACAGGCCGAGCACCAGGGCGTTGTCGATCGACAGCACGCCTTCGAGCACGATGAGGAGCCCAATGACGGCAAGGTCCTGCAGTTCGAGGCGCTGTGCGAAAATTTGAACGAGACCGAAAAAGAATGGGTCGAGCGTCATGAGCCAAAGACGGTCCGGGCAATGGGGAGGGAAGGCTGCAGTTTAGCAGAAGGGATGCGACCTATGGCATGGGCATTGCCCGCCAGGGGTGCGCGAAGCCGACTAGCCGGGCCTAGGCGGGGCGACTTTTGCGATGCAGAAAGAATTTTGCGCCGCCGAAGACGCTCCGCCCGCCGGTGCAAGCTGTTTCCCGAACGATGGTTGCGTCAAACAAGGCGAAACGCGCGACGGTTGCCCGCGCGAGGGAAAAACAGCCGGAGGCGAACCGCCTCCGACGGCTTGCGGTGCTGATAGGTTGAGGCGGCTGCGAAAATGCCGCCTTACGGATCGTAGCCCAGGTTGGGGGCCAGCCAGCGCTCGACTTGCGACACCAGCATCCCTTTGCGGCGGGCGTAATCCTCGACCTGCTCGCGCGTGATCCGGTCAACGGCAAAGTACCGCGCCTCCGGATGGGCGAAGTACAAACCGCTGACGCTTGCAGCCGGCAGCATCGCATACGATTCGGTCAGCGTGATGCCCGCGTTCTTTTCCGCTTGGAGCAGATCGAACAGGATTCGCTTCTCGGTGTGGTCGGGCTGCGACGGATAGCCGGCAGCCGGACGGATGCCGCGATACTCCTCGGCGATCAACTGGTCGTTCGAAAGCGATTCCTGCTTTCCATAGCCCCAGTCGCGGCGGGCCTGTTCGTGCAATAGCTCGGCGAAAGCCTCGGCCAACCGGTCGGCGAGCGCTTTGACCATGATTGAGTTGTAGTCGTCGTGGTCCTTGTCGAACTTCGCACACAGCTCCGGCGCGCCGATGCCCGCCGTTACGGCGAAGGCGCCGAGATAGTCCTCGCGACCGCTATCGAGCGGGGCAATGTAGTCGGCCAGGGCTTTGAAATCCTTCTGCCCCTGCCGCTCCCACTGCTGACGCAGGGTGTGAAACTTCGTCAGCCGCTTGGTGCGAGAGTCGTCCGTGAACAGAACGATGTCGTCCCCTTCACTCGCCGCCGGCCAGAAGCCGTACACGGCTCGCGCGGTGAGCAGCTTCTCGTCGATGATCTGCTGCAGCAGCTTCTTGGCGTCGGCAAACAGCTCTTTCGCCTGCGAGCCGACCGTCGGATCGTTGAAGATTTTGGGATACTTTCCTTTCAGTTCCCAAGTCATGAAAAACGGCGACCAGTCGATGTACTCGGCGATTTTTTCGAGCGGATAGTCGTCGAGCACCTTCAGACCGGTGAACGCCGGCTTGTCGATCTGCACGCTGCTCCAATCGGTCTGGAACTTTCGCGCCTTGGCTTCCTCGTAGGGAACCAGCTTGACGTTGCGGGCTGCGTACGACTCCTTCAATTGCCGCTGCAGCTCGGCGTTTTCCTTGACCAATTGCGGGCGGAGCGTCGGGCTCATCAGCCGATCGACGACGCCGACGCAGCGTGAGGCGTCGAGCACATGGACGGTCGGATGCGAGTACTGCGGCGCAATGCGCACCGCAGTATGCTTGGCGCTCGTTGTCGCCCCGCCGATGAGCAGCGGCTTGTCGAGGCCGCGACGCTGCATCTCCTTGGCCACGTGCACCATCTCGTCGAGGCTCGGCGTAATCAGCCCCGACAGGCCGACGATGTCGCAATTCTTCTCGATCGCCGTGTCGAGAATCTTTTCGGCCGACACCATCACTCCCAGGTCGATCACCTCGTAGTTATTGCAGCCGAGCACCACGCCGACGATGTTTTTGCCGATGTCGTGCACGTCCCCCTTCACGGTCGCCATCAAGATGCGGCCGCGAGTGGATTGATCGACCGTGCCGGCGGCGATCTTTTCCTGCTCCATGAACGGCAGCAGGTAGCTGACCGCCTTCTTCATCACGCGGGCCGACTTCACGACCTGCGGCAGGAACATTTTGCCGGCGCCGAACAAGTCGCCGACGATCGTCATGCCGTCCATCAGCGGACCTTCGATGATCCTCAGGCAGCGATCGTAATTTTGGCGCGCCTCTTCGACGTCAATCTCGATGTACTTGTCGATGCCCTTCACCAGCGCGTGCGCCAGCCGCTTTTCGACCGGCTGTTCGCGCCACGAAAGATCTTCGGCAACGGCTGCCTTGCTTTTCCCCTTCACCGTTTCGGCGAACTGGATGAGCCGCTCGGTGGCGTCGGGTCGGCGATTGAGCAGCACGTCCTCGCACCGCTCGAGCAGATCCTTCGGAATCTCCTCATACACGGCGAGCTGGCCGGCGTTGACGATGCCCATGTCGAGCCCGGCTTTGATCGCGTGATAGAGAAACGCCGAGTGCATCGCCTCGCGCACCACGTCGTTGCCGCGGAACGAGAACGAAATGTTGCTCACGCCGCCACTGACCTTCGCTCCGGGGCAAAGCTGCTTGATCTGCCGCGTCGCCTCGATGAAGTTCACCGCGTAGTTGTTGTGCTCCTCCATGCCGGTGGCGACGGTGAGAATGTTCGGGTCGAAGATGATGTCTTCTCCCGGAAAACCGACTTGCTGCGTGAGCAGATCGTAGGCCCGCTTGCAGATGCGCACCTTGTCTTCGACTTCGACCGCCTGCCCTTGCTCGTCGAACGCCATCACCACCGCAGCCGCGCCGTAGCGGCGCACCAGACGCGCGCGGCGGAGAAATTCCTCCTCGCCGTCCTTGAGGCTGATCGAATTGACGATCGCCTTCCCCTGCACGCACTTGAGCCCCGCTTCGATGACCGACCACTTCGAGCTGTCGATCATCACGGGAACTTTGGAGACTTCGCCGTCGCCGGCGATCAAACGCAGGAACGTGGTCATCGCCTGCTCGCCGTCGAGCAAGGCGTCGTCCATGTTGACGTCGATAATCGCCGCGCCTCCCAGCACCTGCTGCCGGGCGACGTCGACCGCTTCCTCAAACTTGCCGTCGCGGATCAAGCGCGCGAACGCCTTGCTGCCGGTGACGTTCGTCCGCTCGCCGACCATCACAAAATTGCTCTCCGGCCGCAGCGTAAACGGCAGCGTGCCGCTCAGACGCAGGTAGTTCGGCACCGAGACCGGCTTGTGGGGCCGGTTGCGCTTCAGCCGATCGGCCATCGCCGCGATGTGATCGGGCGTCGTGCCGCAGCAGCCGCCTTGGATGTTCACCCAGCCTTGCTCGGCGAATTCGCCGACAATCTCGGCCATCTTGCCCGGACCGAGGTCGTACTGCCCCATTTCGTTCGGCAAGCCGGCGTTGGGATAGCAATGCACGCGCGCGGGGGCGACCTTTTGCAGCTCTTCGAGGTGCGCTCGCATCACGTCGGGGCCGAGCGCGCAGTTCATGCCGACCGTCAGCAGCGGGATATGCGAAATCGAATCCCAGAACGCTTCGACGCTTTGGCTGCTGACGAACGTCACGCCCGCGTCGTTGAACGTCGCCGACGCCATGATCGGCAGCCGAACGCCCGTCTGTTCGAAGTACTTTTCGGCGGCGAACAGACAGGCCTTCAGGTTGAGCGTGTCGATGAACGTCTCGGGCAGAAGAATATCGACGCCCGCTTCGCACATCGCCTTGATCTGGCCGTAGTACGACTCGACCATCTCGTCGAACGTCGTGCCGCGATAGGCTGGGTCGTCGACCTTCGTGGAGATCGACATCTGCTTGGCGGTCGGGCCGATCGAGCCGGCGACGAACCGCGGCTTGTGCGGCGTGCGTTCGTTGAACTCGTCAACCGCCTTGCGCGCACACGCCACGCCGGCCTTGTTGATCTCCTCGACCAGTTCCGCCGGCAGTTGAAACTCCTCCATGCCGACCAGACTGGCGCCGAACGTGTTGGTTTCGATGATGTCGGCGCCGGCGGCCAGGTACTTGCGGTGGATCTCGGTGATGTCGTCCGGCCGCGTGAGGTTCAGAATGTCAGAGAACCGGGCCAGGTCCTTGTGATGGCCGGCAAAGCGCTCGCCGCGGACCGCGGCCTCGTCGAGGCCCAGCCGCTGGAGCATCGTCCCCATGGCGCCATCGAGAATCAGAATGCGTTCTTCGAGGAGCGATTCGAGCAGATCGTACGTCTTCGTCCGAACAGGAGCGGGCATGATGGGGCTTGGTGGGAGGGAGAAAGCAATCCGAAGGACCGGCGGCCGAGCGCAGCGATTCTAGGAGCTGAATTCGCCAGAATTCAGACGCGCCGGAGCAAATGCCCCCAATCGCGGGCCTCAAAATTCGGGCGAATTCAGCGACGAGGCCAGTCGCGAAGAATCAGACACACCAGGGCGGGCCGATGTTCAGGTAAACGATCAACTATGGCAGAAACGCCGTTTTTTAGCAACTCATGCAAACCACCCGGCCAGCCAGTCTTCGAGCCGACGCGTGGAAAACGAACTCTCGGCAGGGGGCAAAAACCTACCTGCGCCTCTGTCATCCTGACAGCCAATCTGTCAATCCGACAGACAGCACGCCCCGCGGCCCTTTACGGAAATTTATAGTCTCTCAAGAGTTTGCGACAACCGCACAAATCGGCACGCTCGTTGCTTGGGCGCTCGTACAGAGGTGCGGTTTCCGGCCGGCTCGGACACGGGTGGCCGGCCAGAACCGCGATTAGTGGATTTCCTTTTCATTGTTGCCCGTGAACTTTGAATCGGAGGTTTACTATGCTGCCTACTCTGTACAGAAACTCGCCCATCGCTCAGCGAAGCGGCGGTCCCATTAATCGTCTGCTCGACCAGTTCTTCAACGACGACGACTTCTTTGCTCCGCTGGCTTCTCCAGCGTGGAGCGTGATGCCCCTCTCGCTCTGGGAGGACGACGACAGCATCCATGTGGAAGTCGACGCGCCGGGCATGACCGACAAGGACATTGATGTCTCGGTGCACGGCGATCAGCTCGTCATTCGTGCCGAGCGGAAGTACGAGCGGAAGGAAAACGGCTACGACACTCGCAGCTATGGTCGATTCGAACAGCGAGTCACCCTGCCTGCGGATGTCGACGCCGACAACGTCGACGCCAAGCTGAGCGATGGCGTGCTGCGGCTTACCTTCCCGAAGTGTGAAGCCGCGAAACCGAAGCGGATCACGCTCAAGACGGAGTGATCGCCGGTATAGGTTCGTGAGCGTTCGCGCGGCGGCGGGCCACCCTGCGGCCTGACGCCGACGGCGCTCTCTTTGTTCCAGGTCGCTCGCATCGGCTGCCGCCTGGCCGCGCGGGCGACCTTCTTTCAGGCTCCTCTGCCTCCAGCATTTGCGATAGCGGTACGCGGCCGCGGGCCTACCGGAATCGAGCGGACGCCCGCCACCCGCCCCGGCGCAAAGTTGCTCGGAGAAAACTCGCCGCACGATCGGCGGTCCGACGTCCACCGCCGATCGTGCCGGCTAACTTATTCTTCTTTAGTGTCTCTCGCCTGCCTGTGCAGCGGCGCAGCGCGACCGTCGCGCGCAAGGCTGCTCAATCGGATCAGCCGCGCAGCGGCGGCATTCACGAACCGGGGGTGTGAGCCCCCGGACGTCGAGCAAACGACATCGCAGAGCCCCCGAAGGGGCGACACTTCGAGCTTGTACGGACAGACCGACCGCCTGCCCTGCCGTTAGTGCTTGTAAATCTTGTGCTGGGGGCGGGTGGAGAGGATCTGTTCTTTGCCCCAGTTGGTGACGTCCTTGAACGCCTGGGAATGGATGAAGTCGACGAACGCTTTTTCGTCGGACCATTCGCTGGTGATCAGGTAGGAGGCGTCGTCGCTGACGTCCTTCCAGAGGGTCGAATGGGTGTGCCCTTCCGCCCGGTTGAGGGCGGCGAGGACGGCTGCGAATTTTTCCTCGAACTCGGCCTGCTTGCCGGGGAGGACGTGGTAGTTCATTCCGACGGTGATCATGACGGGCTCTCCCAGAGAGGGGACGGACTGGCGGCGATTAACGAAAGGTCGTGACGGCTGAGCGGTTGACGTTAGGTGGTTGTGGCGTACTAGCCGAAGGGCGCAAGCCCTCGGGTGAGGGGCGAGTCGACGACGTGCAGCGCCCGGCCAAGGCAACTAAGCGCAACACCTGGAACCGACCGTTGAGTGCGTCACCCGCGGGCTCGCGCCCCGCGGCTACTTGTGTGGCGCCATTGGTCGTTAGGTGTTGTACTCCCCCGCGTGTGAGGCGTCACGGCGGCTTGAGTGGGGCGATTGATGCTGCGCGGTGGGGCCTTGGCAATTCGCGACGCCCGAGCATGCATCCACGACCGACACTTTAATGTGTCACCCGGGCTTGCGCCCCGTGGCCAGTGGTGTGGCGGGCGTGGAAGGGGCGCATAAAAGAAGCTGACCGCCGGTTTCTGCCGGCCCGGCGGTCAGCTAAGCGTGGCAGTCCTGAAGGAAAGGTAGGACAGGACTGCCGTCGAATACAAAGGAATTACCTAGGAAATCAGGCCGGTCGCCATACAGAGCATGCCGGCCGGCCTGGAAGAGTGCGTGCTAGGCAATCGTTGCGAAGCACTTCCAAGCGGTGCGGTACAAGTAACGTGCCATAGCGAATCATGGCACTCCACTTTCCTACGATCGCAAGTCGTGCGGCTGGCCGTCCCTACACTTCCGCGGATCGAGCTATCGCAGATGAATCCCTATTTTTCACAGCTTATCTAGCCTCCGAAGCGCGCCCGCAAAGTTTCACCAAAGCTCAAGATCGCCCATCTAGGGGCCGATAAGAGACGTGCAGCATTGGCCGGTGCGGAAAACCGCCTAACCTTCAAACGTCTGCTGCGTTTTCCGCCCGTTTGGTTGACCGCCGGTCAGACGCTGGTCGCCGCACTTCCAGTCCTGGGAAGGGATTCCCGATGACGACCGACTTCATTGGTTCTAGTAGCCGCGAACTGGGGCTCTCCGGTTCGGGCTCGCAGCAGACTGCCGGAGCGACGCCCGCTCCGGGGGAGATGCCGGTCCTGTTTCAGGTGACCGACGTCAATCGGCCCAAGTCGCATCGAACCCAAGCTCCGCTCGCCACGATGGTCGCCGCTCCCGCGGCTGCCACCGCGACGGCGATCTCGCCGGACGCGAACGCCGCCATTGCGTCAGCCACCTCGCACGAAGATCCGAACGTGCTGCGGCTGAGCGAGATGGCCCGACCGGGCGCGCTCGAGGCGTCGTCGCTCTGGCCCTCATCGGTCGCTTCGCTGCTCGACGATCCATCGCTCCTTGCCGATACGCCCGCGGCCGCCAAGCCGGCCGACGTCAAAGCGGACCAGGCCAAACCGACGCCCGACGCCGCGAAGGAGCCAGCCTCGTCGACCGTCCCTCCCTCGCCCAAGGCGCAGACCGAAAACCAAGACACCGACAAAACCGACGCCGGCAAAAATAAAGACGCCACCGCGAAGGATGAGCGGCCGAGCCCGCGTCGTCAGCCGCCGAAGAAGGACTGGTTCTCGACGCACGGCAAACTGATCGCGGTCGGTTTTGTGCTGGCGCTGGCTGCCACGGTGGTCATGGCCCGCAACAAGAAACAATCAGTTTCTCCGCCGAGCGAAGAGGATTCGTGGGCTCTGAAACATCCGGGTCACGCAGCCGAGCTATTGGCTGGCGACGGCCCGATGATCGAGATGCCCGGCGCCGGCGAGAAAAACGTTCCGAGCGACGCGAAGCCGATCTCGAAACCGGGCGAAACCAGCCCGGCGGAAGCCGACAAGCTGGTCGAGAAGAAACCGGCCAACGAGAAGCCGGCTGCTGAGGTCGATCTGTTGCCGCCGACGTTGCCGCAGCAATCGCTGGTCGAGTCGGCGACGGCGAAGGCGTTTCCGCCGACTCCCGTCGCGTCTCCGGCTGTTCCGCCGGTCGCGGCCATGGATAAACCGGCGAGCGAACCGGTGGTTCCGACGACCGATCCGCTGTTCCAGTTGCCGCCGCGCGACGGGCAAGTTGCCGCCCGGTCGGAGTCGCCGGCAGTCACGTACAAACCGAATCCGGCGACCACGCCCGTGGCGCCTGGCGAAGTGCTCAATCCGTATGCGGCTGCCAAGCACGCCGCGAATCCGCCGGCCACGACGAGCGGAACGGCGATGAATGAGCCAACGACGAGTGGCCCGGCTGCCACCGTCGCAGCCCGTTCGCCGTACGTTCTGCCGAACAGCCGGCAGGATGTTCCGCCGACAGCGCCGCCCCCCTCGCCGGCAAGCGCTTACACGAGTGGCGGTCCGAGTGGCGGCGGCTATACGGAGGCCCCGGCCGCGACGGCTGGAGGCGCGTACGCTCCGCCGAGCGCTTACTCGCCGGCCCCCGCGTATACGCCAGCACCGGCCTATTCACCCGCTCCGCCGGCCCCGCAAGGAACGACGAATTTGCCATCGCCGCAGGCGAGCTTGTATGGACCGGCGCCGACCACGCCGTCGCCCTACATGCCGATGGGCGGCGCGGGAGCGATGCCGCCGGGCGGACCGGTTGCTCCTCCGACAACGAACTATGGCGGTCCGGCTGCGGCTGGGCCAAACGGCATGGCTCCGACTGGCGGAGCCCCGATGGGCGCCCCAAACAATCCTCCAACCCCCGGCGGATATCGCTATGAGCGCACTGGATCAGGCCTTTATTAAGGCGTACGCGAGCGCGAAGCCCGCCTCGGTTCCGCCTGCCGCGACTTCGCAGGACGGAGCGGTTGAAACCGCTCGGCAGCCGCGCGAGTCGATGCAGACCAACGTTACGCCAGCGCCCACTTCCGCTCCACGCCTCGGTGATCCCATGATGGACCAACTTTACGCGGAAGGCGCTCTGTATCGCCTCGACGCAGCCGCCACCAGCAAGTCGGCGGTTCCCGCGCCACATCTGCCATCGACGACGCTTGGCGCGCGGCGGAGCGCCCGGCGGTTTGCTCAGCGGGCAGCCGTGCAGGCGGCTGCGATCACCGAGCCACAGGCAGCTGCTGCAGCGTCCGACGTCGAAGCGCCCGAGAGCTACGCTCCGCCGGCCCGTCCGCAGCGGCGGCTTTGGACGCGGAACGTGATCGAGATTGCCCGCCGCCTGGCGAGCGGAGGGATTTTCGACGAGGAGTGCGAGCTGTCGCCCGAAATCGTCGTGCAAGATCCACCCAAGCCGTCCGAACCGGCCCATGAGCCGGCGCGGCCGGTCGATTGGCCGCCGCAGTCGCCGTTGAACGTCGTTGTTCAACCGGTTTGGGATCCGCAGGCGGCGCCGTGGCCGAGTACGGAAGTGACGCTCTGCCCCGAAACGCCCGATTGGCTGGCCGGCACGATCGCTGCAAACGTGGCGGTCGATCTGGAAGCGATTCCCGAACCGTCAGCTTCGAAGCAGGAGAAGAAATTCCGCGTCGACGCAGCCCACTCGGCTCCCAAGCCGCACAAGCCGGCGAAGAAAATCGAGAAGCAGGTCGTCGAGCAGGTTCTCGCTTCCGAGCCGGAGGCGGAACCGATGGCTGAGTCGCCCATTGCGGAGTCGACTTTAGAGCCCGCTGCGGAGCACTCCGTCGAGGTGGTCGCCGAAGCAGTGGCGGAAGCTGTGCCCGAGCCGAGCGAGGTGGCGCCGGCTGCGGAGCAGACGGTCGCAGTACCGGAATCCAAGGCTGCAGAAGTGGTCGCGGCCGCTCCGGCTCCGACGACAGCTGCAGAGCCAACGCCCGTCCAGGCTGAAACGCCCGCTCCGGAGATGCCGGCGGCGCAAACCACTTCGGTTAGCGAGCCACCTCCGTCGCCCGCGGCGGCGGAACCGGCCACTCCGCCGGTCGCCAGCTCGCTGAAGAAACCGTGCGTGCCGGTGTGGGAAGTCGATCGCTTCCTCTGGCCGGTTACGTGCGAGAAGCTGCTGCAGGATGAAGCGTATTTTGCCGAGTCGGGGGAGAAACTTCTGTCGGCCACGCGCGACGGTCTGAAGTCGCTCGCCATCACCGGCAGCCGGCGCGGCGAAGGTCGCTCGACGATCGCCCTGTCGCTTGCCCGTTCGGCCGCGAAGACCGGTTTGTCGGTCGCCGTGGTCGACGCCGACTTTGCCCGGCCGCAATTGGCCGAAATGATCGGCCTCGAGGTTTCGTACAGCTGGGCCGACGCGGCGCTGGGAAAAATTCCGCTCAGCGAAGCGGCGATCAAGTCGCTGGAAGATCGCATCACGGTGTTGCCGCTCGAAGCTTCGGCAGCCGGCAGCAGCTTGTCGCTCGCCGATCCGCGCGTCACGGCGACCTTGCGAGCGCTGAACGCGACGTTCGACCTGGTGATTCTCGACCTGGGTCCGCTGTCGCCCGGCAACGAGCCCCTGTTTCCCGCGGGGGAAGCCTGCCCGGTCGATGCGGCAGTGGTGGTGCGCGACCTGCGTTACGCCTCGCTCAGCGAAACCAAGGCGATCGGCCAGCGGTTGCAGGCTGCGGGGCTGGAAGCGGTCGGCATCGCGGAGAACTTTGTGTGCCAGGAAGCAGCAGCCGCCGCCGCGTGAGTTGCGTTTCGAAGACCTCGGCTGAAGGCGATCCATGTATTTGAAGCACTGGCAACTCGATGCGAAGCCGTTCGAGCATACGGCCGACGTGCGCTTTCACTATCCGACCGAAGGTCAGCACGCCGCGCTCCTGAAGCTCCGCTATGCGATTGAAAATCGCCGCCCCGCCGCCCTGCTCTGCGGCGCTTCGGGGCTGGGAAAGACGCTGGTGGCACAGGCGCTTTTACGACAGTTGCCCGAGACCTGCCGGCCGCACGTGCACCTGGTTTTCCCACAGATGCCGCCGGAGCAACTCGTACACTACCTGGCCGATCAACTCGACGCGGGAAGCTCGTCGCCGGCGCGCAGCGTCGAACAGAACTTCCGCCGACTCGAGACGCGGCTGCGCGACAACGTCGCCGCGGGGAAACACGCGGTCGTAGTCGTCGACGAAGCCCATCTGCTGGCGGAGACCGGCGGACTGGCGACGTTGCGGCTGCTGCTGAATTTGGAAGTCGATTCGCAGCCGGCGGCCACCTATCTGTTCGTTGGACAGACGTCGCTGATGGTGGCCATCGATCGCATGCCGGAACTGGAAGAGCGGCTGGCGGTGAAGTGCCTCCTGCGGCGAATGGCGCTGGAAGAAACGGCGGCCTACGTGCAGCATCGCCTGACGGCGGCTGGGGCAAAGCGACCGATCTTCGACGACTCGGCGATTGAGGCGCTGCAGGAGCTTTCGAGCGGCGTACCGCGCAAGATCAACCGCCTGTGCGACCTGGCGCTGCTGGTCGGCTTTGCCGATGAGCTGCAATCGATCAGCCGGCGGCAGATTGAAGCGGTGGCCGAGGAACTGCTCGGCGCCGGCGCGGCGAGCTGAAATCGCCAAGCGTCCGTCGCTGAGTTCGCCAGAATAGAATCCAGCAGTCCAGCGAAAGTTGCTCGCTCGATGACGGCCCGCCGTTCATCCTCAATCGCTTGAAAGCCCCATCTCTCGCGGCCGAACCTGCGTTCTAATATCAGCATGGATTGGCCGCCTCGATTTTCCGCCCGTTTTCAGATCGCCTTGCTCGTGGCGATCGTCGCGCTTGGGGCGTGGCTCCGCTGGCGCTCGACGGCCGATTCGCTTTGGCTTGATGAGCTTCACACCGCCTGGGTGGCTCAGGCGGCCGATTGGGCGTCGCTGCAGCAGCGGGCTGCAATGGGGAATCAATCGCCCCTCTACTACTGCGGCGTGGCTGCAATCGTGCGCGTGCTGGGGCCGAGCGAGCTGGCCATGCGGCTGCTGAGCCTGGTGGCGGGGACGCTCCTGCCCGTCGCGTGTTGGGGGCTCGCGCGGCGGCTGATGGTTTTTGACGGGCAGATTGGGCGTTTGCCTTACGGCTTGCTGGCCGCATGGTTGGTGGCGGTTGATCCGCTGGCGGTGTTCTACTCGCAGGAAGCGCGGCCGTATGCCTGCGTACAGCTCGCTGCGGCGCTGCACGTTTGGCTGCTGGTGGAACTGCTCGATAGGCCGACCTGGCCGAAGCGGCTCGGCTGGATCGCTTGCGGCGGGCTGCTGTTCTACTTGCACTACACGGCGGCGCTCGTGATCGGGGCGGAGGCGGTCTTTGTCGCCGGCTGGCTTGCGGTGGAGGCTCGGCGGACGGGGCGTCTCGACCGAGTTGCGGCGCGGCAGTGGGCCGGCAATCTGCTCGGGCTGATGGTGCTGGCGCTGCCGACGCTTTTGCATCTGCGAGAAATCTACGAGCGGCGGCAGAACTGGGCCTTGTTCGTCGATCGCGTCGGGCTCGCCGAGCTGGCCGAGTTGCCCCAGATGATTCCCTGGAGCTCCGCGGCGATGCTGCTCGCCATCGCGGCGCTCGTCTTTGCCGCGACGCGCGCATACTGCGCGAGCAATTTTGCGTCCGCCTGCGCGCCGTCGATCTGGCTGTTGCTCTGCTGGCTGATCGTGCCGATCGCGGTCGTGGCGATCACCTCGGCTGCCGATTGGCTGCGGCTGTGGCACGTGCGGTATTTGATCGGCGTCACGCCGGCGGCGTTTCTGCTGGCGGCGATGTTGCCGCGTCCCTTGCCACCCCGTTTTGACGTCGCCCTCGCGCTCGGCCTGGCCGTTTACGCCGGCTGGACGAGCAACCAATCGCTCGATTGGCTCAGCCGACAGGGGAGAACGCAGCGCACTGAAGACTGGAAGGCTGCGGTCGCCTATCTCAATGAGCAGACCGATCGAGATCCGATCCTGCTTCGCTCGGGCCTGATCGAAGCCGACGCTCTGCGCACATCGGCCGATGAGCGGCTCGTTGACTACTGCCGCCTGCCACTCGCTTCGCTCTATCCGCTCAACCGGCCGGCGAGCGAAGTTTACCCGCTGACCATGACCCGCCCCGGCGCGCTCACCGAGCCAGTGCGAACGGCACTACAGCCGCCGCCGGGCAAGACGCAAACCTGCTGGCTGGTCGTCCGCGGCGACCAGGCGCGCGCCGCAGCCATCGGCCGCGAATTGCGCCGGACCTTCGCGCCGCATCAGACGACGGTCGAACCACTCGCAGAGCGCTCCTTTGGCCGCGTGCAAGTTCATCGGCTGCGACTGCGCACGGCGAGCGATCCGCCCGGGCCCGCCGCGAAAGCGGGCCCCGAGCGACAAACGCCATGACGCGGCGGAAGGAGCCCAGCAACAGAACTCCTCCTGCCCCAACTTCGCTGCCCAAACTGGCCGACACGGCGAGCCGTCGGCCGATTGGGAATCGTTTTAGAAATCGCCGATCGCGTTGCCATCCTGCCGGTCCGAAAGGGCGGTGAGGACAGCAAAGTCGATCGTCTTCCCAACCGTTCGCACCGAGCCGTCGACCAGCCCCGCGACCACGGCCGCCGGATGGGCCGACAGCAGCGGAATGTTGGGCTCATAGGGATTCATGTTGCCGGCGGCTCCGAAGCCCCCTTCGATCGGATAGCGGATGGTCGTGACGTTCTGCTGCCAGTTTCTGGCCCCCGCGCCACAGCTCCAGGCGCCGCCCCAGTGCCCCGACGAACGGCGGTCGAACTTGATGCCGTCGGCGTCGCGCTGGAAATCGCTCTGCTCGCTGACGAGCATCACGTTGCTCGTGCCGTCGGTGATGTTGGCGAACGAAAGCGGAAATTCCGAGATGGAAACTGCCCCGTTAAAGGTGGAGCGTCCGCCGTGATGATCGGTATACGGCTGTGAGGAAACAGTCGTCGTGGTGCCGCCGTGATAGTACGAACCTTCGATTCCGACGTAATTCGGCAACTGCACCTCGGTTCCCTTGAGCACCTTGGTCTTCGGCAGGGGGCTCGACGGACACCAGAGGTAATCGACGCGCAGCGACTGAATCAGCGCCGTGTTGGGCGAAGGACCGTCCTGCAGCGACCAGTCGCCCGAGAAGATCGCCTTTTCGTAGGCGGGGCCCTGCTCCATGAATGGCAGCAGCCGGAAGAACCACGACACCCCGCGCTGCCGGTCGGCGACACCACCCGTTTGGGGATGGCCGTTATACGGCAGAATCTTAAACGAGTCGTGATACATGTGCGCGGCCAGCCCCAACTGCTTCAAGTTGTTGGTGCATTTCGACCGCCGAGCCGCTTCGCGGGCCGCCTGTACGGCCGGAAGCAATAGCGCCACTAAGACTCCAATGATGGCAATGACGACTAGCAGTTCCACGAGCGTGAAACCGCGCCTTCTCAACTGCAAGCACACCATCACACACTCCTTCGAATTAGGACAAGAAAAGACAAAGGACGACAGTGCTTATGCGCAGCGCATCTTGCGCCGCGCGCTTATCGAGTGAGAGAATTTTCCGGCGGCGAAAAGCAATACAACCAGGCGGCCAGTTGTCGCGCGAGACAAGAGCGCGGGGAGAGGGCCCAATCGTCGGTCGCTTACTTGCTAACTAGCGGAAAATCGTGCTGATTTTCTCCTTTATCCACGGTTACCTTAAGCGTCGACCGCTCGTTGTATTTCGGCGGAATGGGATCTTTGAACGGGCGGGCATCATCGGGATTTTCGGGCGACTCATAGAGAGTCGTAATACTCACTGTATGCTCCCCGATCTCCGCTCCTCGAACCGCGGGCATATACGTCAACTCATACTTGCCGGAACTATCCGTAATCCCCTCTGAAGGCCGACCTCGCTTGGGAGTGAAGGCCACGCGAGCATTGGGATATGGAGCGCCGTCCAGAGTGACGACCCCTTTCACTTTGCCGAGAGGAGGCAAATCAGGACCAGAACAGCCAGCCAAAAGAATGCTGACCGACGCCGCGATCATCAATCGCCCGAACGTCGCATACCTCATGAGTCCAAGCTCCAGAGCAGCGATACAGATCTATATCACGAGATAACGCCGCTAAGCGTAGCCATTGTCAAGTAGAAATGCAAAGCATTTTTCTTTGATTGCGGCCAACCCGTGTGGTCAGCGGCCAACCCGATCGCCAAACTAGGGTTATCGCCGCGCAGCGAGCCTCGCAGCCAACCTTTCGCGAACGCCAGACGGAGCGAAAGTACACCGCTGTTCTCGTATCTCTGACGTACCAGCGTCCTGGGTTTGTCTCTCCCGCTG
>Ga0182743_1000696_pt1 | contig 38161 bp, 31 predicted proteins | sample eDN3rd30CKraftOP_FD_128522 | JGI IMG/M metagenome (GOLD analysis project Ga0182743, IMG submission 128522) | Enriched Organic Plus compost microbial communities from Emeryville, California, USA - eDNA 3rd pass 30_C Kraft OP (version 2) (version 2) ... | reverse complement strand
GTTTTTCTTTATTTATTTCAATGGTTTAGGTCTATTGAAAATATTTTGGCACTGGGTGCGAGGGAGGACTTTCCCTTAGCGCGATACGCGGCTCGACCAGCGCATCATTCACACATTCTGTCCCCTATCCATTGGCAACATTGTTCAGGAGTTTCCATGACTCGATATGCTCCCTCTCTTGCCGAAATACGGCCCGACGCCAAAGAGGAAATCCCGGTTTTCGATATAGGGCCCTACTTGGCGGGGGTGCCTGGTGCCCTTGAGACATTGGCCGAGCAACTGCGTTACGCGCTGGAGAACATCGGTTTTTACTTTATAGTGAATCACGGCGTCCCGCAGACGTTGATTGATGCCACTTTTAGTGCGGCTAGCCAGTTCCATGGTCAGTCGCTAGAGAAAAAGATGGAGCATCCATTCAACGAGCACAACATTGGGTATGTGCCGATTGGCGGCTCTACGACACGCCATTCGCAACTGAATCAGAACAATCGCCCCAATCAGGTCGAGTCTTTGTTCGTCAAACGCGATTTGCCCGCTGATCATCCTGACGTGGTCAACGGCGTACGGTTTCGCGCGGCAAATCATTGGCCTGTAGGGTTGCCCGGATTTCGCGAGACCGTGGTGGCGTATGCAGACGCGCTGGAAAAGCTCGGTAAATCGCTGTTGCCGCTGTATGCGTTGGCGCTGGACATGCCTGCCAATACGTTCGACGCGGCGTTCAGCGATCCCATGTACACGCTGCGCTTATCGCATTATCCCGAGCAGCCGCCCCGGGCGGACAATCAGTTTGGGCTTGCACCTCATTCGGACACCAGCTTCATGACTTTGCTCGTTCAGAACAAAGTGCAAGGGTTGTCTGTGAGGCTGCCCAATGGAAACTGGATTGATGCGCCAGCTCTGCCGGGCAGCTTCTTGGTCAATGGTGGCGATTTATTGCGCCGTTGGACGAATGACCGGTTCCTTGCGACGCCCCATCGTGTCATCAATAACTCCGGCCGTGAGCGCTACGCCATCCCGTTCTTCCTAGACTGCAATCTGAATTGGCCGATGGAATGTTTACCTACTTGCCAAAGCGCAGACAATCCACCCAAGTACGAGCCGATCACGTACTCGGACTACCTGGCTTGGTATCGAAAACAAAACTACGCCGCTCCACAAAAGGACGGTGACGTTGCGCTATCGGCCTATTGAGCCTGCGCACATGTAGCAAACTCGGCGAGCTGTCTCGCCGCCATACAAGGGGAAAAAATATGAAAAATAGCGCATTTGACTCAGGGCGTCGCCGCATATTACGAGGCATGGGTGGACTTTCTTTTATGACTCTCACTCTGCCGCAAGCCTTTGCCCAAGGCTCCGAGTGGCCGACGCAGCCCGTCCGGTTTGTGATTGTTTTTCCGCCCGGCGCATCCATTAATGCCTTTGCACGCCTAATGGCCGAACCGCTTTCACAGTTTCTCGGACAGACCGTCGTTGTCGAGACGAAAGATGGTGCTGGGGGCATGATAGGTGTCACGCACATCGCGAGATCGAGAGCCGATGGCTATACGATCGGGATGGCACATGTCGGCACGCTGGCGGTGCAGCCCGCGGTGATGGGGCCAAAGATGCCGTATCAGGCATTGAAGGACCTGACGCCTATCATTCATCTGACGAATCAGCCCAATGTGTTGCTGGTGCACGAATCTGTTCCAGTCCAGAACTTCGATGAGTTCGTGGCCTGGGCAAAAAAGAATCCTGGCACCGCCTACGCGACACCCGGTATCGCTACCTCTAATCATATCACAGGGGAATTGGTTTCGAGTGCGTTGAAACTGGGCTTGACCCACGTCCCGTATCGCGGCGTGTCTCAGGTGCTGCCTGATTTCATGGGAAATCTGATCCAGCTCGCCATACTCAACATCGCCGATGCGATGCCGCTCGTTGCCGATAAGCGCGCACGTGCCGTTCTTGTGACGAGCGATAGCCGGCTCGCTGAACTCCCTGGCGCCGTGACTATCGTAGAGTCGGGCGCATCACCGAGTCCATTGAATTCCTGGCAGGGAATGTTTGGACCGGGGAATTTGCCGGCAGCAATCGTGGACAAACTCAATCAGGGTTTCAACATGGCGCTCAAAGACGACAAGGTACGAAAATGGATGGAGACCGTTCATGCGACTCCGGTAGGAGGAACTGTCGCCGATTTTCGGAACTATGTCGTGCAGGAGCACGAGATGTGGGCGCAGCTCGTGCATCGCTTTGATCTTGAACAGCTGGCCTAACGCTCGCGGTACGGTTCAGGGACGTTGAAATAGATCAAATCAACCCAGCGACGTTGATCGCCCTTGCTCCGCAAACCTGAACCAGCTCGTAATCGTGGCTGGCGAACAGCACCACACGATCCTGAGACCAGATCCGGAACTGTTCGGCCAGTGCGGCGCGGGCTTGTGCGTCCAGTCCGTTGCTGGGGCCATCTGCGATGATGACCGCCGGGTCGCCAATGGCGGCGGCCGTCAGAAAGACTTTGCGGCGTGTCCCTGTCGACATTTGATCGAAGCGCTTGTCCAGATGAGGCGTCAATCCCAGCCGAGAAGCAAGATCGAGCACGGCCTCCTCTATGGGGGCTTTCTTCTGCAAAGCTACCTGCTCGAGCAACCCTTTGCCCGTCTGCTCGGGAAATGCCAGGCAATTGTCGGGCACGTAGGCCAAGCAGGATTTCGCCAGCTCAGGAGTGTTCACGATCGAATGCCCATCGATCCAGACGTCTCCTTCATCCGGTGCTATGACGCCTGCGATAATGCGCAGCAGGCTGGACTTGCCCGTGCTGTCTTCTTCGCATAGCGCCACACAACCGGGGGAAAAAGATTGCGCCAGCCCCTGAAATACGAGGTGATCGCCATAGCGTTTGCTGAGGTTGTCGATGCGTAGTGTGTCAGTCATAGGTACAGGGGAGCGGGTTCAATACGCATGGACAGTGCGCGCTGTTCGTCAATTTGGTTACTGACGGGCATCAGGTCGCAGTTCTCGGCATGCATTAATCTGGCAGGGCGTAGGCCACCAGATAGTCTCCCATCTTGGTGCCGAACGAGCCATGACCTCCGGCCATCACGACCACATATTGTTTGCCATTGACGGCATAGGTCATCGGCGTGGCCTGGCCGCCCGCTGGCAGTCGTCCTTCCCACAGCAGTTCGCCGTTGCTGACGTTAAAAGCGCGCAGATAGTTGTCTTGTGTGGCCGCGACGAACATCACGTTGCCGGCGGTCGAGATGGGCCCGCCCAGACCGGGCACGCCGATCTTCAAAGGCGGCAGTTGGAACAGCTGCGGCAGACTGTCGCGTATGGTGCCTATGCGTTTTTTCCATACTACCTGGTGGTTCTGCAGGTCCACGCCTGCGACGTATCCCCAGGCCGGAGCCTTGCACGGCAGGCCTAGCGGTGACAGGAAAGGATTCAACTCGACGCCATACGGTGTTCCATACATGGGCTGCACGCCGCTTTCCGTGCCCGCGCCCTTCTCTTTATGCGGGCGATTCGCGTCTTCGGGCACGAGCTTGGAGACGAAGGGCAGGCCGATGGGGTTCATCAGCGCCACTTGTCGATCCTGGTTCACCGACATGCCACCCCACTCGAACACGCCGAGGTTTCCGGGGAACACCAGTGTGCCGTTTTCAGAAGGTGGCGTGTAGATGCCGTCGTAGTTCAGGCGTTTGAATATTACACGGCACATGAGCTGGTCGAGCATCGTGGCGCCCCACATGTCCTTGTCCGTGAGCTTTTCCTGCGGCGCCAGATTCAGGGCGGAGAACGGCTGCGTCGGTGCGTAACGCTCGTCGCGTGTCTGCGGACCGCGCGCGACATTCTGCGGCACGGCTTTTTCCATCACGGGCACGATAGGTTGCCCGTTGCGGCGGTCAAGCACAAATACGTTGCCGGTCTTGGTGAGCACATAGATCGCCGGCACGGTCTGGCCATTCGCCAGTGTCACGTCCATGAGCGACGGTTGTGCGGGCACGTCCATGTCCCACAGGTCGTGATGCGTCGTCTGGAAATGCCAGATGAGGCGCCCCGTCGTGGCGTCCAGCGCCAGCATGGAGTTGGCATAGCGTTCTTTCAACGGATCGCGGTCACCGCCCCAGATGTCGGGGGTACCTACGCCAGTCGGAACGTAAACGATATCGCTCTGAGCGTCATAAGCCAGCGGCGCCCAGGCATTGGGCGAGTTGTGCACGAACTGCGTGGACTCGCCCGGCATGGCGTTCGGATCCTGCGCGCCGGTGTCGAACACCCATTTCAGCGCGCCAGTGCGCACGTCGTAGCCCCGAATCACGCCAGACGGCTCTTTGTTGGAAAAATTGTCCGTGACCGAGCCGCCTATGACGATGGTGGTCGATGTCACCACGGGCGGCGAGGTCGGGTTGTAGCCGCCAGGGTAGGCATGGGGCATGCTTTTTTGCAGGTCGATCTCGCCATCGTTGCCGAAGTCGCTGCATTTCTGGCCGTTATCGGCGTTTACGGCGATCAGGCGGCCATCGTTGGCCGGAAGCAATATTTTTCGCGGGCAGATGGTAGACGCGCTGCTGTCACCCTTGGCGAGGCTGGCCGGAAAGCGCTCAGTGTTGCCAGCATCGTGGTAGGACACGCCGCGGCAGGTCAGATGCTGAAAGGTCTTGTCGGCTTTCAGTTTCGGGTCGTAGCGCCATAGGCGTTTGCCAGTGGCAGCATCGAGCGCGTCGAGAAACTGATGGGGAGTGCATAGAAACAGCTTGTCGCCGACCTTGATGGGCGTGACCTCGTTGGTGGTCTCGGCGGAATCGTTTTCGGTACGAAAATCGCCTGTGCGATAGGTCCATGCGACTTGCAGGTTTTTAGCGTTACTGTCATTGATCTGCGTGAGTGGCGAGTAGCGTACGCCGCCTTCGGTGCGCCCGTAGGACGGCCAGTCCTCTGCAGCTACCCCGGATACTGGCTTTGCCTCGGCCGGTTGCGCGCGGCTCAACGTGCCGTTGATTTCCTGCGGGTCGTTGAATACGCCGTATCCCAGCACGCCCAGCATGGCTATCATGGCTATGCCGATAGCGGCTTTCGCGGGGCGGGGCGCGGCGAAGCCGCGCGTGGCTGGCGGTAGCAACAACCATAGGCCCAGCAGGAAAAGAATGTCATAGCGCGGCGCCAGCGCCCAGAAATCAGTTCCGGCTTCCCACACGCCCCAGACTACGGTGGCAGCCAGCACCAGCGCGTAAAGCCACAATCCCGTCTCACGATTGCGCCACAGCAGCCCCGCGCACGCCACCAGCACGATGCCCAGCACGGCGTAATACCACGAGCCGCCCAGCGTCGCCAGCCAGACGCCGCCCACTAGAGAATAGAGCGCAATGAGCAGCAAGATTACCCAGCCGATAGTCTGGGCCACGCTCCTGTATTGACCGTTGGTATTCATGGCGTGATCCTTTAGGAGTGAGATCAACAACCCATCCATCATACCGGTTCGTAGTACAACGGTATGCGGCCTTTTTGAAGTCGCCTGTACAGCCACCGCCTGCACGGTGGCTGTTCGGGGCGGGGTTGCTCAAGCAGCCCGCCGGCTCGGCCAAGAGCGCTATTCGCCGAACTTGATGCCCTGGGCGAGCGGCAGCTGGCGTGTGTAGTTGATCGTGTTGGTGGCGCGGCGCATGTAGTTGCGCCATGCATCCGAACCGGATTCCCGACCGCCGCCCGTTTCCTTTTCACCGCCGAACGCGCCACCAATTTCAGCGCCCGAGGTGCCGATGTTCACATTGGCGATCCCGCAGTCCGAGCCCGATGCCGACAAGAAGGTTTCGGCTTCGCGCAGATCATTGGTGAAGATGGCCGATGACAAGCCTTGCGGCACACCGTTGTGTAGCGCCAACGCCGCGTTGAAATCGGTGTAGCGCATTACGTAGAGGATAGGCGCGAAGGTTTCGTGACACACTACGTCGGTCTGGCCAGGCATTTCGGCGATGGCGGGGCGCACGTACCAGGCATCCGGGTACTCCTCGGCCAGCACGCGCTCGCCGCCGGTCACCTTGCCGCCCTGTTCGCGCGCGGCCTTCAGCGCCGCCTGCATCGTGTCGAACGACGCGCGGTCGATCAGCGGGCCGACCAGGTTGCTCGCGTCCAGCGGATTGCCGATAGGTGCGCTGGCATAGGCTTTGTACAGACGCTGCAACAGATCGTCGGCAACGCTTTCGTGCACGATCAGGCGGCGCGTGGTGGTGCAGCGCTGGCCTGCCGTGCCGATGGCGCCGAACACGATCCCGCGCGCGGCCATGTCCAAGTCAGCCGTCGGGCCGACGATGATGGCATTGTTACCGCCCAACTCCAGCAGCACGCGGCCGAAACGCTGAGCCACGCGCGGCCCCACTTGTCGGCCCATGCGGGTCGATCCGGTGGCCGACACCAATGCTACTGTAGGCGAGTCCACCAGCGCTTCCCCGATGTCTCGGCCACCGATCACCACTTCCAACAGGCCGGCGGGAGTCTCGCCGAAGCGCTGCGTGGCCTGGGCAAAGAGCGCCTTGCAGGCCAGTGCGGTCAGCGGTGTTTTCTCTGACGGCTTCCACACTACGGCATTGCCGCAGACGAGTGCCAGCGCCGCGTTCCAGGACCATACGGCGACTGGGAAATTAAAGGCGCTGATCACGCCGACCACGCCCAGCGGATGCCACGTCTCCATCATGCGGTGGCCAGGGCGTTCGGATGCGATGGTCAAGCCATACAGCTGGCGTGACAGGCCGACCGCAAAATCGCAGATGTCGATCATTTCCTGAACTTCGCCTGCGCCCTCCGCGATGATTTTGCCGGCCTCCAGACTGACCAAGCGGCCCAATTCGCGCTTGTGCTGGCGCAGAATCTCGCCGAACAGACGGACCAGTTCGCCGCGGCGCGGCGCTGGGACGTCACGCCACACCAAGCTAGCCTGATGCGCGCGCGTGATGGCGGTGTGGGCCTGGGCGGCGCTGTGTTCATGCACCCGGGCTAGTTCGGCGCCGTCGATGGGGCTGCGCGCGCTCAGCGTTCCTCCCGTCAGCGAATCCGCATTCAGGCCGAGCGCTCGCAAGATTTCTTGAGGGGTGTCCATGCCAGTTCCTTCGCTTTTTAAGGGTTATGCCTAAGTGGCGATTCTGGAAAAAAATTTACTATACGAAACTCTGACGTGAAATGCGAAACCTTTTCTGCAGGGGACTCCGTGACGGATCCGTTGTTGGTTGTGCAAGCAGTCACCAAGACCTATCACCGTGATGGGCAGGCCCCTCATCGCGCGCTGGACACCATCAATTGCGAGCTCGGCAAGGGTGAGGTAATGGCGGTGGTGGGGCCCTCGGGCTCCGGCAAGAGCACCTTGCTGCGCACCCTGAACGGCTTGGAGAGTATTGATAGCGGCACGATCCGTGTGGAGGGTGTGTCGCTCACCGATCCGAACACCGACGTCAATCTATGGCGTACCGAGGTGGGCATGGTGTTCCAGCATTTCAATCTGTTCCAGCACCGCACGGCGCTGGACAATGTCGTGCTGCCACAACGAGTGGTGCGCGGACGCAGCCGAGCTGAAGCCGAGCGCCACGCCCGCGAACTGTTGGGCCGCGTCGGCATGGCCGATTATGGTGATCGTTACCCGAGCCAGCTGTCTGGCGGCCAGCAACAACGCGTCGCTATCGCCCGTGCGCTGGCCATGGATCCCAAGCTGATGCTGTTCGACGAGGCGACCTCGGCGCTCGATCCGGAAACGGTGGGCGGCATCCTGGAATTGATGCGAACCTTGGCGCGCGAGGGCATGACCATGGCCGTCGTAACCCATGAAATGAACTTCGCCCGCGACGTGGCAGACCGTGCCCTGTTTATGGACGCTGGCCGTATCGTCGAAATGGGTACGCCCGACGAAGTTTTCTGTCATCCCAGAGAGGCGCGCACGCGCGCGTTCCTGGAGATGATCCTGTAGTTCCAGCAGCAAAGAAGCAAACAAGAAGCACGGGCGCGTGATGCGCTGTGCCCGGAATGATAGGAATCCATTCACCACAAGGGGTTAGACATGCTGAAAATTAAACAATGGCTAGGCGTGGCGGGTCTCGCGTTGGCAGCTGCGGCGGTCAGCGTTCCTGCACAGGCCGACGAGCTGGCGGACATCCTCAAGCGCGGCGAGCTACGGGTGGCGGTCCAGACGTCAGGGCCGCTCATGAGTTTCATGGACAAAAACGGCAAACGCACCGGTCTGGCTGTGGAAGTGGCAAAGCGCATGGCCGACGACCTGGGCGTAAAGCTGGTGCTGCAGGACTATGAGTGGAAGGGCCTGATTCCCGCGCTGCTGTCGGGCAAGGCCGATATGGTCGCTGCCGACATGACGCCCACGCCGCAGCGCGCAGCGCAGGTGCTGTTCTCGCTGCCCATGTTTTACGCCGACACGGTCGCAGTCGTCCCCAAGGACTCGCCGTATAAGTCGTATGGTGAACTCGACAAAGAGGGCGTGACCGTCGGCGCGCTGGGGGCCAGCACGTATGCGGAGGTAGGCAAGAAAATGCTGCCCAAGGCCACCCTGAAGGAGTTCTCTGGCGGCAGCGCCCCGGTAGGGCAAGCCCTGTCCAGCGGCCGCTTGGATGCCGGCATCATGTCGTTATCCACCGCCAACCAGTTTCTGGCGGACTTCGGCACCCTGCGGGTGTTGGATGGCGTCATGGTGCGTGAGCCCTTGGCCTTTGCTGTGGGTCCCAATGCCGTGCGTCTGAAGTTCTGGCTGGATAACTGGCAGACCCTGAAGACTGCCGATAACTCGCTGCCTGAACTGGTCAAGTATTGGTATTCCACCGAGTGGAAGAAAGAGCACTGAGCTCATGGACTGGCTGATCGATTTTTATAACTGGCGCATCGTCAGCCAGTACGCAGGCGAGTTTGCGACCGGCCTGGGCAACACGCTGATTGCCGCTGGCGCGAGCCTCGTGCTATCGGTGTTGGCGGGCATTCCGATAGCACTTGCCCATATGTCGTCGCGGGGCATGGTTTGGCGTCCCGTGGCGGCTTATGTGCAGTTCATCCGTTCGACGCCGCTCCTGGTGCAGATCTATCTGGTCTACTATGCCGTGCCATACCTGGTGCCAGGGGCCAAGGGCTGGAGCGAGATGCTGCTGGGTATCATCGCAATGACACTGCACCACGCTGCCTACATGAGCGAGATCATTCGCGTCGGCATCGAGTCTGTGCCGCGCGGTCAGATCGACGGTGCCAAGGCCTGCGGCATGAATTACCGCCAGCGCTTGCGCTACGTCGTGCTGCCACAGGCCTTCGTCAATACGCTGCCGCCGCTGCTAGGCCAGACCGCGGTGCTGATCAAGGATACGTCCCTACTGTCATTGATCACCGTATTCGAACTGGTCGCCGCTGGCGTGCAAATGAACAGCGACCGTATCGTACCCAGCGAGAGTTTCTTGACCATCGCAGCCGGCTATCTGTTGATCTACGGTTGCATGCTGCTGTTGTCCAAGGGCGTGAGTCTCTGGCTGGCGGGTCCTGCCTGGAACGCGAGGTGATCATGCTGGACTCCTATCTTTCCACCGCAGGCGTCGTGCTGCCCTTCCTGTTGAAGGGCTTCTGGGAAACGCTGAAGGTTTCCTTCGTGGCTATCATCGCCGGCTCGCTGCTGGGATTCGTGATCGGCGTGATCCGCAGTTATCGAATCCGCGGCGTGCATCAGTTGCTGGGGTTGTATATCCACGTGTTGCGCGGTACGCCGTTTCTGGTGCAGCTCTACATCTTCTATTTCGTGTTGCCCAGCACCGGCATCGAACTCCTGCATTGGGATTCCGCCACGGCGGCGTTTGTGTCGCTATCAGTCTACACGTCCTGCTATGTGGCAGAGATTGTCACGGGCGCTATCCAGTCGGTACCGCGTGGCCAGACCGAGGGCGCGATGACGCTAGGCCTCAAACCTCTCCAAATCCTGTGGCTGGTCATTCTGCCGCAGGCCATGCGCCTCATCGTACAGCCGATGAGCGGCGTCTACGTGATGTTGATCAAGAGCACGGCCATTCTGTCGGTGGTGGGCATCACCGAACTGACGCGGCAGGGCGAAGTCTTCATCATCACCTTCCCGTCCAAATCGCTCTTTATCTACGGCATGATCGCGGCCATCTATTTCATCTACTGCTACCCGCTGCTGCGCCTGGCCAATTGGTTTGAAAAGCGGCTGGCCGGCGGCCTGCAGGGCGCAAGCCTGCACTGAGACGGAGCATCATGGCATCCGAGTACGTTGACACTTATTACCGCCGTACGCTGGCCGACACTGGCACCTACTATCCATCGTTGACGGGGGCCGATAGCACCGATGTCTGCGTGATAGGAGGAGGGTTAGCTGGCCTGTCCACCGCGCTGGAACTGGCACGGCGCGGACGTGGAGTGACCTTGCTGGAAGGGCGGCGCATCGCCTGGGGCGCATCGGGCCGCAACGGCGGATCGGTGTCGCCTGCCTTTGCCGCGGGTGCGGACACCATACGCCGGCATGTGGACGAAGACCACTACCGCCAGCTCTACCGGCTGTCTATGGAAGGCGTGGAAATTATCCGCGCCAATATCCGCGATCTGGCGATCGACGATGCGCACAAGGTAGACGGTCGTTTACGCGTGGTGCGCTATGAGGCGACCGACGCGCTGCGGCAATGGTGCGATAGCCAGCAGCGCGACTTCGGCCGAGATGTCCGATTTCTGACCCGTGCCGAGGTGCGTGAGCGGCTGCTATCGGACGTCTATCACCAGGGGATCGAAGATCCTTCGTCGTTTCACTTTCATCCGTTGAACTACGCCCGCGCGCTGGCCCGCGAATGTGCGCGGCTGGGCGTGCGGATTCACGAGGATACTGCCGTCACCCATGTCGAACTGGACGGCGCAGTCAAGCGCGTGAGAGCCGGGCAGGGCCAAGTCGACGCCCGCTCCGTGGTGCTGGCCACCGGCGGCTATACGGATGGAATCGTGCCCGCGTTGCGCCGGGCAATGCAGCCGATAGTCACCTACATCATGTTGACGGAGCCTCTGGGCGATCGGGTCCGGGACGCCATCCGCAGCAATGCCGCCATCGGTGACGACCGCCGCGCCGGCAACTACTACCGGGTACTCGATGGCGGCCGGATTGGTTGGGGCAGTAGAATCACCACCCGTGTGGATGATCCGCCGGATCTGGCAGAGTCGCTGCGTCGCGAATTACTTTCCGTTTACCCTCAGCTGACGGGGGTGAAGGTCGAGACGGCGTGGTCGGGACGCATGGCCTACGCGCGGCACCTGATGCCACAGATTGGCCAGTTGGCTCCGGATGTCTGGTACTGCACGGCGTTCGGCGGACATGGCATGAATACCACCGCGATCGGCGGCCGAGTCGTCGCCGAGGGCATCACAGGCGATACCCAGCGCTACAAGTTGTTTGCCCCCTTTGGGCTTGCATGGGCCGGTGGCAGTGTCGGCAGGGCGGCGGTTCAATTGACTTATTGGTCGTACCAGGCCCGCGACTGGTGGCGGGAGAGGCGGTCGCGGGCATGACAGGGCGTATAGATGGAAGACGACAAACAGAGCGTGTTGGCACAACGGCTGAGAGCCTTGCGTCGAGCGCGGACTTGGACTTTGAAGCAGGCGGCGGCGGCGACCGGCGTGTCCGCGTCCACGTTGTCCAAAATCGAGAACGGTCTGCTATCGCCCACCTATGACAACTTGATCAAGATCGCAGCGGGCCTGGATCTGGACGTGGCCGAATTGTTCACAGCATCCGACGCCCATATGGGCACCGGACGCCGCAGTCTCAGCCTTGCGGGGGAAGGACGCCCGTACGAAACGCCGTACTACGACCACCGTCTGCTGTGCACCGCGCTGTCGCACAAGCGCATGATGCCGTTCCATACCCGAGTGAAGGCTCGCTCGTTTGAGGAGTTCCACGACTGGAGCCGCCATCGGGGCGAGGAGTTTGTCTACGTCCTGGAAGGTGAAGTCCAGCTCTACACCGAGTTTTACGAGCCGGCCCGCCTGCGAGCGGGCGAGAGTTTCTACATCGACAGCCGCATGGGCCATCGAGTGATCAGCGTGAGCAAGAAAGACGCGCTGGTACTGTGGGTGTCTACGCACGCAGATCTTGGCGAGGAGTAAGCCTTCCGTGAGTTTGGAAGGCTTACTTCGGAACAACCTTTACGCCAGACGCATCATCCAGCCGTGACGGTCAGCCGCACGGCCGTACTGAATGTTCGTCAATTCCTCACGCAAAGCCATCGTCAGCTTGCCTGCGGGCGCATTCTCGTCGCCCACGGTGAAGTCGGCTCCTTTGAGTACCGATATCGGCGTGACCACCGCTGCGGTACCGCAAGCGAAAGCCTCCACGATCTCGCCAGATGCAAAGCCATCGCGCCATTCTTGTACCGAGACCTTGCGCTCTTGCACCTCATGGCCGCGGTCACGGGCCAATTGAATGATGCTGGCGCGAGTCACGCCCTCGAGAATGCTGCCGGACAACTCGGGGGTGACCAAGGTTCCGTCCTTTCGGACCAGGAACACATTCATGCCGCCGAGTTCTTCGAGGTATTTGCCTTCGAGCGGGTCCAGGAACAGCACCTGAGCGCAACCGTTTTCGTAGGCTTCCTGCTGGGGCAGCAGCGAGGCCGCATAGTTGCCGCCGCATTTGGCGGCACCCGTCCCCCCCTTGGCCGCACGCGCGTAATCGGTCGACAGCCAGATCGAGACAGGCTTGACCCCGCCGGCGAAATACGAGCCCGCCGGACTGGCGATCACATAGTAGGCCGCGCGGTGCGCCGAACGAACACCCAGGAAGCTCTCGTTGGCGATCATGAACGGACGCAGGTACAGGCTGGTTTCCGGCGCGGATGGCACCCAGGGGGCGTCGACGGCCAGCAACTGCTTGAGCGACTCGATGAATATCTCGGTGGGCAGTTCCGGCAGGGCCAGACGGCGCGCGGAGCGCTGCATGCGTTCCGCATTGGCTTGCGGACGGAACGTCCAGACCGAGCCGTCGGCATGGCGATAGACCTTCAGCCCTTCGAAGATTTCCTGCGCATAATGCAGCACCGAGGCAGCCGGATCCAGCTGCAACGGACCGTAAGGCCGTACCTCGGCATCGTGCCAACCCTTTTCCTTGGTCCAGTCGATCGAGACCATGTGATCCGTGAAATATTTCCCAAACCCGGGATCGGCCAGGATGGAGTCGCGTTCGGCGACCGTCCGCGCTGTCGTAGAACGTATCGTATTGAAGGAAACAGGAGAAGAGACGGTGTTGGACATGGGAATATTCGCTAGTTCACTGAAATAACGGCTTGAATCAAAAGGCGAAGCCGCAGGCCGGGATCACGTGCCCGTTGTCAGCAAGTGTAATCCTTTCGGGCGACGGGCCGGGAGGAGCTGGATCGCTCTGCAGAGTGAGATTACTCCTTTCCGCCATCCAGGCAGCAATACGGTACGCTTTAGCCTGTTTCAATGCCAGTATCCAAGCATGCAAGACGACCTATTTGGAGATACCGCTACGCAACCGGAGGCCACTACTGCCCCTCAGGGGGATCCGGTGTCTTTCATCAACCTGAACCCTAACAAGGTGCAGCCCGCCCCCAGCGTTGAGGGCTGGCGCGATCTTGCGCAGCAGTTGCCAGCGCAATTGCGTTTCGGTGTCTCTACCTGGTCCTATCCGGGCTGGGATGGACTGGTGTGGGATGGTGATTACGCTCCGGCTACGCTGTCCAAAAATGGCCTGGAGGCCTACCATCGGCATCCGTTGCTGCGGACAGTGTGCGTGGACCGTACTTTCTGGCGGCCGTTGACGACCAGCCAATACGCCGCTTACGCAGGGCAGGTCGATGATGATTTCCGTTTTGTCGTCAAGTGTCCCGCCAGCATCACCGATGCGCAGGTACGCAGCGAGGACGGCAAGGCGCGCAAAGCCAACCCGAATTTTCTCGATCCACGGCTGGCTGTGGAACACTTTGTGCAGCCGACGCTGGCCGGTTTGCGCGCCAAGCTGGGTGTCTTGGTCTTTCAACTCAGTCCTTTGCCTTGGAACTGGCTCGGCCATCCCGCGTCGCTGCTGGAGCGGCTGGACGGTATGCTGGCTGCCGTCCGGCAGGCCCTGCCTGCGGATAGCGCCGTAATTGTGGCGGTGGAGGTCCGAGATCCCGAGTTGCTGAGCCAGGGGCTGGTAGACACACTCAAGGCGCATGGGGCTACGTTCTGCCTGGGGCTGCACGGCAAGATGCCGCCGATCGAGGAGCAACTGCCCATGCTGCGTGCGCTATGGCCGGGCCCGCTGGTCTGCCGTTGGACCTTGAATCGGATATTCGGCGCGTATGGTTATTCCGATGCGCAAAAAAAGCACGATCCATTCAACGCCATTCTCAGTGAAGACCCTCATACACGTGCCGTGCTGGCACGCACCATCCGCGGCATCACGGGCGCCGGACAGCCTGCCTATGTGACCGTCAGCAATGATGCCGAGGGTTGTGCGCCGCTTTCCATTCAGATGCTTGCGCAGGCGATCGCCGCATAGTGCATGCCGACACGATATCGCCGCGGGCGAGGATCAGATAGCGAAGCTCGTGACGACAGGACGGCAGTGCTTAGGAGTACTACCGTCTTATCTGTTATTTCGACATCGGATAACTGTTAGCCGAATTCTGTATTAGCCACCCTGGCGACTAGTCTCTAGAGTGATGTTCCATGGTCATGACAGGAATGTCATTTGCGATATTGCACAGGAGCAACAATGCAGCCGGTTTCTCAATCCTCGTCGTCGGTTGGCAGCAACGACGGTCTTCACCCTGCTGGGCAGAATAGGATGCGCTACAAGGTAAAGCGACCGAATGGCGTCGAGCTGGAAGTCTATGCGTATGGCGATGGCGATCTGATCGTGATGCTGCCGTCGCTCGGGCGCGGCGCAGAGGACTTAGCCGACATTGCCGCCCCATTGAGCCAGGCAGGCTATCGGGTGTTGTGCCCCGAGCCGCGTGGTAACGGTGGCAGCACTGGCCCCTTGGAAGGAAAGACATTACATGACTGGGCCGAGGATATCGCCGCCGTCATCGAACATGACGGAGGAGGGCCAGCGTTCATCATCGGGCATGCTCATGGAAACTGGATTGCCCGGACGGTCGCGTCTGACCGGCCCGACTTGGTACGTGCATTGCTGCTGTTGGCGGGCTCTGCTGGCAAAGTGCCCGTAGGCTACCAAGGCGTTCCTATCAGCGATGAGACCCGGGCTCAGATCGAAGTCTGCGGAAATATGCGTTTGCCTGAAGCCATGCGCCTGGAAAGCCTGCAAAAGGTTTTTTTCGCGCCGGGCAATGATGCGAGTGCGTGGCTCACCGGATGGAATACGACACTGATGACGATGCAAACACTGGCGCAGAAGAGGACGCCGGTGGATGATTTCTTTGCGGGTGGGACAGCGCCGATATTGAATCTGCAGGCCGAATACGACGTCATTGCTCCCGCGCGTTTCGCGAATGTGCTCAAGGATTATCTGGGTGAACGCGTGACGAATAAAACTATCAAGAACGCTGCGCATGCACTGCTGCCAGAGCAGCCGCAGGCCGTCATGCAGGAAATACTCGCGTACTTGTCCACACAGCCACGCTTTGACAACCATACTCGCGACCAATGACGCAATCATCTCTTTCTTTGTTGGACAATGCCACGCGGGAACTCGCCAGCTTTTCTGCAGGCCTGACGTTCGGCCAGATCCCCGAAAATGTTGTCGGCAGAATCAAGACCAGCATACTGGACAGCATCGGCTGCTGCCTGTTCGGGATGACCTTGCCTTGGACACAGAAAGTACAAACCATGGTGGAGGAACAGGGCTGCAGTCCTGTCGCCTCCTTGTTCGGCTCCGGGCGGAAAACCTCTGTCGCGGATGCCGTGTTGGTCAACGCCACTGCGGGTCATGCATTCGAATTGGACGATATTCATAAGGAGTCAATCGTTCATCCTGGTTCGATTGCATTACCTGTGGCGGTCGCCTTGTCGGAAAAAACTGGCACGCGCCATGGCCGGGACCTGATCACTGCGATTGTGGCCGGATATGAGATCGGGACCCGTGTCGGTAACGCGGCGACCATGGATCTATTTTTTCGGGGCTTTCATCCGCAGGGGACGTCCGGCGTTTTCGTCGCTGCCGCGACGGCGGGTCGCATGCTGGGGCTCGATGCGCATCGTATGCAACATACCTTTGGGATCGCAGGGTCTCAAGCGGGCGGACTGATGGCGGCTCAAGAAGGAGCAATGGTCAAGCGATTCCATTCTGGACGCGCGGCTCAGAGCGGGGTCTATGCGGCGCTGCTGGCAGACAAGGACTTTACCGGCATTACGGATGTGCTGGAGGCCTCTTACGGAGGCTACTTGAGCTCATATTCGAGCAAACCCAATCCTGGCCGATTGACCCATGGCCTGGGCGTTGTCTGGGAAACGGAGAAAGTCGGCTACAAGCCCCATGCCAGCGTTACAAGCATCCATGCCGCGCTCGATGCGCTGGCACAGCTGATGCAGGCTCACGACCTGCGGCCGGATACGATAGCTAGCATCGATGTCGGCGTCAGTCACATGACTCATGTTCATTGCGCCTGGGAATATAAAGCGCAAGGAGTCACTGCCGCGCAAATGAACCTGTTTTATAGCCTCGCTGTGATGGCCTACGATGGCATGGCGTTCGTAGAGCAGTATCGCCAGGAACGGTTGGCCGATCCCCGCCTCCTGGCGCTCATTGCCCGCATGACTGCGCGTGTCGATCCCCGCATCGACGCGATGGGACCGGCATTCCGGCACGCGGCCGTGGTGACTATTACGTCGATCTCCGGGGAAGTATTTACCACCGAAATACTGCATCGGCGCGGCAGCCCGGAAAGCCCGCTCAGCCCGTCCGAGATCGAATACAAGTTCCGCAATATTGTGCGGCCCTGCTTACGGGCAGAAGACATAGACACTGTGATCGAGCTGGCACGTAACCTGGATCAATTGAATGATATCCAGCCGCTGCTCGGTATTCTGAGCGCCCCGAGCCTAGCTGAGTAGGCCGGCGGTGCCCGTTCGAGGAGATTCTGGGGACGTCATTAGGGATCGGCGAATGGCTCGTACATCACTTGGCGGATCACTTTTTTGACCAGTTCCGTTGAGACCTCATCTCTCCAGATTGCATACAGATGCAGATGGCCCGCACTGTTATCGACGTCCTTGAAGACGATGCCTGGAAATGGCAGTCGCGAGTACGGCTTGGGAACAATGGAGATGCCCAGCCCGGAACGAATCAGTTGAAAAACCGTGAATGGCGTTCTTGCCTGGTGCACCAGCGTGGGACGAAAGCCTTTTGCGAGGCAGCACGCCAATTGTGCATCGTACAAAGACGGCGAGTGATCCCGTGAGAAACCAATGATACGGTGTTTTTCCAGCTCTGCTGCAGTGATTTTCTCCGCGTGCTCGAGCTCATGGCCCTCAGGAATGGCCAGGATAAAAGGTTGAGAATAAATCGGCAGCTTGTTGAATGTCGAAATGGCCGGAATGGAGTGAACGATGCCGATGTCCAGGCGCTCCTGCATCAGCGAGTCGACTTGGTCGCGCGACGACATGTCGTAGACGCTCAGTTCGATGTCGGGAAAGTCTTTTGATACCCGGTCCAACACAATGGGCAGTACCTGCAGTAGCGCCGACGTGACGAAGCCGATCCTTATATTGCCGCCGTCGACAGCGGCCGCTCGGATTGTGGCGCCGACCGCGCTGCGCAGGTTCGCGAGAATGTTGCGGCTCTCGTTCAGGAATATCTTGCCCGCCTCTGTCAATCGGACTTCGCGCCGGCTGCGTTCCAGCAATTGGACGCCCAGATCGTCTTCCAGTGCCTTGATCTGCTGCGATAGCGGTGGCTGCGACATATGGAGTCGGACCGCCGCCTTGCTGAAGCTCAGTTCTTCCGCGACAGCCACAAAGTAGCGCAGATGCCTGATTTCTGGACTATGCATGGCCGTTGCCCCATTTGATAGCGTTCCCATGCATTCTCGGCATGGTATGCGGATCATAGCGTTGTTCGTTATATCCGCGGCAAATAACTCGGGTATCGAAACGGTATTGGACGGGCTCGAGGATGGCGCCTAGATTGTCAATACACACAAAAACGGTGTCGATGAACGACTTACCGCACCGATCATTTACACGGAGACAAGAATGACGAATCTGCATACCTCACGACGGATAGGGGCGATGATCGCTGTGGCGGTAACTTCCTTGATGTCGGCTCAGGCGCACGGCAAAACTGACAAATATCCTTCCAGACCCATTACCGTCGTCGTGCCCTACACGCCGGGCGGGTCTGTTGATACCGTGGCTCGCTTGGTCACCGCTCAATTGCAGAAGCAGTTGGGGCAACCGATCGTGATAGAAAACAAGCCCGGCGCGTCTGGCATGATCGGCTCGGAATATGTCGCGCGTGCCAAGCCCGATGGCTACACGCTCTTGTTGCACGCCTCTAGCCAGGTATATCTGCCGTTGGTCGATGCTCGAGTCAAATATGATGCGTTGAAAGATTTCACGCCAATTGCCCGGCTCGGCACGGTGCCACTATTGGTGGTCACAGGGGCTGAGTCGCCCTTTAACACGCTGAAGGAACTGCAAGCCCAGGCCCACGCCAAAAAAGATTCTTTGACGTGGGCGACGTCGGGTTATGGGACATCGAGTCATCTCGTGGAGGAGATGCTGAATCGTGATCTGAAACTCGGCATGCAGATTGTGGCGTATCGCGGCGCTGCCCCGCAGCTGACCGATGTGACAGCCGGGCACGTTTCGGCCGCGGCGTCGCCCATGCCCGGCGCTTATCCTTACGTCGCATCCGGAAAACTCAAGGCCCTTGCGGTGACGAGCTCGTCGCGAGTTTCCAAACTGCCCAACGTGCCAACCGTGGCGGAAAGCGGGATAGAGGGCTTCGATTTTTCGTCGTGGTATGGTGTCTGGGGACCGGCGGGCCTGCCGGCCAACATCGCGAACCAACTCGCCACCGAAATCAACAAGGCGATTCATGAGCCCGACGTGACCAAGGTCTTTGACACCATGATGTTCGAGGTCGCCAAGACTTCGCCTCAGGATCTGGCAAAGGTGCAGCAGGACGAGCATGACAAGATCAGTCTGCTCGCGAAAGAAGCCGATATTGCGGTCAAGTGAAATAAAAGGGATGCTTACATGATAACGGGCAGCTTGGCCGCATGGTTAGCGGATTTATCCCGCGACCAGATCCCCGCTGCAGTCACCAGAGAAATGCGCCATCTGGCGCTTGACACTTTCAGTGTGGGGCTTCGCGGCACACATACTCCCTGGTACCAGGCGATTCGCAACTGGGCTGTCCAGGACAATCACTCGCGGCACGGGGCGACGCTCTGGGGGGAAGGTACACAGCTGAGACCGTCCGATACCGCCCTGGTCAATGGCGCAGCAGCTCATGCGCTGGAGCTCGACGATTTCCATAATGCCAAGGTGCATCCGGGGGCGGTCATTGTTCCCACCGTGTTCGCGATGGCAGAGCATTATCGCGTTGACCCCGCACAGCTAGATATGGCTCTGGCTGTGGGCTACGAGGTGATGATAAGGACGTCGCTGGCGTTATCGCCGGCCGAAACACGCTTGCGCGGTTGGCATCTGACGCCGGTATGTGGGCCGCTGGGTGCGGCTGCGGCGGCGTCCGTCATGTTGCAATTGAGACCACGCGAAATCCGGTCCGCTCTGGGATTGGCAGCCACCCAATCCAGCGGGCTTTTTGCCTTTACGTTGGACGGCTCCGATTCGAAGCGGCTGCATGCGGGCATGGCCGCCAGAGCCGGTGTGGTATCTGCAGAGCTCGCGCGCAATGGTTTGTCCGGCCCGGCGTATGCCATCGAGGCAGAAGACGGAGGCATGATGAAGGCATTCTCCGATCATTCGGATGCCACTCGCTTGCTGCATGAGTTAGGTAAAACCTGGCATGCCGCGAAAACCAATTTCAAACCCTACAGCTGCTGCGGCAGCGCTCATGCTCATGTCGATGCCGCTCTCGATCTACGGTCAGTATGGTCGCAAGGTGGAGTGGTGCGAGTGGGTGTGCCGACATTAGTGGACATCCAGTGCGGTTACCGATACGAGCCCGGCTCCGAACTGCAGGCTCAGATGAGCGTACGCTATGCCGTCGCTGCTGCACTGCTGCGGGGTTCGGTGCTGCCACAAGATTTCGGCGAAGAGCAACGCCGGGATCCCGCCATCATTCAGCTGGCCAATGCGATCGAGATAGTCAGGGACGATGATCTGGATCGGCGTTATCCAAAGGAGTTCTGTGGTTGGGTGGAGGTCATTGATCGTTCCGGCACGCCACGCCGGATCATGCAATCCAACCCGTCCGGATCCTCCGAGAACACAGCACGACACGAAAAACTCCGGGAAAAATCCATGGTGCTCTTGAACCAGGATTTCCACCCGGAGATATCCGAGGCAATTTGCGATCAGTTCCTGAGGCCCGGCCCTTTGGATGTTCGAGGGATTCTAGGATCGCTGCGCATTGAGTGACGCCAAAGGTGTTTCAGTCAGGAATTCGTCTCCACGCATCAACCAATGCTCGACCCTATCCTTGGCGGCGAAAGACCATTCCGCCGTGATGAAGGGTATTCTCATCGATGAATACGCCATCGGCGGTGAATCCGGTGTCGTCCCAATAATCGATGTGCTTGCCTTTCACCTCATAGCGGCCTTGATAGGCGCTTTCGCGGCTGCCGCGGGCCTCGTCGTATCGGCCGTTGGCAAGAAGCTCATGGCGGATGTGTCCGTCGTCAGTTACCCACATTCCAATGTAAGGATGCTCATTCATCTGCGTTTTTCCTTGTTGCTCAATAGAAATCCGTTTTATGACGTCGTCATAGGGGACGAGGTCGAGGAAGGCGATGACTTCGGTTGCGCGTTGATTGTCCATTCGGAAAATCCACACATAGCTGTTGCGGTAAGGCTCGCCGTCAGCAGCTGTTGCGGCGCCGTCCCAGTGAACAATGACATCGTCACCCTCGGCCCATACGTCTTTCACTGTGGGCCGCACGGGTGCGGCCAGTCGCGCTGCAAAGGGGGCTACTGCCTGCTCCATGAACGCGTCTCGGCCTCGGTAGGTTCCGGCTGCGGGGCTCGTTCCTTTGATTATCCAGACGACGTCAGGCGACAGCACGTCTTGAAAGAACGTCCCGTTGCCAGCCGCCCATTGTTCAAAAGCCTGCACGATGAACTGCCGATTACGCTCGGTTGTCGAGCCGGCGGTTTGGGCATTCGCGCAGCCGTTGATCAGTGTGATGAAAATCAGCGCCGTTACTGTGGTGATGTATCTGAAAATCAACATGCGGTGTGCTCCTATATTTATGAGAGAAAACCAAGCCGCTTCGTTCAGACGCGGCGCCGCAGATTTGTCTGGCCGAAAATCAGCTGCTGAACCATAGGGCGTTCGACAAAACGATTGGGAAAGATGGTCTCGGGGGCACTGGCCTGATTCAATCGGGCGATATGCTCGGTGTCCAGACGAATCTTCAGCGCACCCAGATTGTCCTGAGCCTGTATCAGCGTTCTGGCCCCGATGACAGGTGCGACGACAGCAGGGTTCAGCAGAGTCCAGGCCAGCGCGACCTGAGACGGCGTCGCACCGATCTCATGGGCAACGGCGTTCACGACCTCCGCGATGTCCAGCGAGCGCGCTGTCATATGCCCAGACGATGCGATCACTCCCTTCCGCGTCACAGAGACACCGGCTTCGCTCTCCTGTTGCAGGTCGTCCCGGTTGTATTTGCCGGTTAGAATGCCGCCGCCGAGCGGTGACCACGGCATGACTCCCAAGCCCATTTCCTGCGCCATCGGCATCAATTCATGTTCGGGAGTGCGTTCGACCAGGCTGTACTCGATTTGCAGAGCCACGAGTGGAGACCATCCGCGCAGATCAGCCAGGGTTTGCAGTTGCGCGACCTTCCAGGCCGGTGTATTGCAGATGCCGAGATAGAGGACCTTGCCGGATCGCACCAGATCGTCCAGCGCACGCATGACTTCATCGGCCGAGGTTGTAAAGTCCCAGGCGTGCAGGTGCAGCAGTTCGATCCGGTCGGTGTCGAGCTGCCGCAGGCTGGCCTCCACCGAGCGCACCAGGTTCATTCGGTGATTTCCTCCTGAATTGGGGTCGCTTGGGTCACGCGCCATGGTGAACTTGGTTGAAACCACAATGCGATCGCGCCTGCCTTTCAACAACTGGCCCAGAATGCGTTCCGATGTGCCGTTTGTGTAGTTGACCGACGTATCAATGAAATTGCCGCCGCTGTCTACGTAGATATCAAAGATCCGGCGTGCCTGCTCATCGTCGGCGCCCCAGCCCCAGTCGGCACCAAAGGTCATGGTGCCGAGAGCCAGTGGCGAGACGCGCATGCCGGATCGTCCGAGAAGACGGTATTGATCGAGCGCAGTGGGATGGAACATGATGATCTCCTGCCTGAGTGAAGGTATTGAATCCGCAGGCAGAAGTTTGAGCCGAGTGATGCGAATCGTTGTAGCGGGATCGTCCTGAGTTCTTGTACGATCGTCCGAACTGACGGCTCTCCAGTCGTTGATACGTCAACATCCTCATCGAGTGACACATGGGTTCGCTGACAAAGCTTGTCGATATTTTGGATCGTCATACGCCGGGCAATGGCACCTACGGCACGCCGATTCCAGGCGTGAGCCTGATCCGCTCAGATACTCCTACCATGCCGATGCCTGTTGTGTATGAGCCGACACTTTGTCTTATTGCACAGGGGCGGAAGCGGGTGATGCTGGGAACAACTACCTACGTGTACGATCCGGCGAGGTATTTGGTGGCATCAGTCGATCTGCCTGTTACCGGGGCAGTCATCGAGGCCAGCGAGGCGGCTCCCTATCTGTGCCTGGTAGTCGATCTCGATTTGGCCGAACTGAGCGATCTTTGTTTGCGTTATCCGGTCCATGGCCGGAACGACGATGCACCGTCGGCCGGCATCGCGCTCAACGACACCACCCCGGAACTGTTGGACGCAGCGGTACGGCTGGCAGCGCTGCTCGACACGCCGCGCGATATCGACGCCTTGGCCCCGCTAATGATCCGCGAGATTCTCTATCGTCTTCTAACGGATTCGGGAAACAACATCCTGCGACAGATGGCGGCGGCGGACAGTCGACTGAATCAGATCGCCAAGGGTATTGCCTGGCTACGGGCACACTACCGCGAAAACCGCCGGATCGAAGAAATCGCCGACGTAGCCGGCATGAGTCGCTCGACGTTCTATGCGCACTTCAAGGCGGTCACGTCCATGAGCCCCCTGGATTTTCGCAGCCAATTGCGGTTGCAGGAAGCGCGCCGGCTGATGGTCTCTGAGGCGATGGACGCTGCAGTCGCGGGGTTTTGTGTCGGCTACGAAAGCCCGTCTCAGTTCAGCCGCGACTATGCCCGTATGTTTGGCGCTCCGCCTGCCAAGGACGCCTCTCGATTACGTGGGATAGTACAGGCGTCTGCACCATGCTCATAAGAATGAGCCAGTCGTGACGGACGTACCGCGCAGATCATCTACGTCGGCTGCTTTCCCTGACAATCAACTCACTCTCGAACTCATCCCGCACCAGATCCGCCGGGTTTTCCCCTTCAGCATTCAAGAGTTTCAATATCGCCCGCGCCGCGTGTTGACCGATCTGGTATCTAGGCGGCCTCACCGTCGTCAACGCAGGCGTCAAGCGTGCAGATATCGCCGCATCTCCGAACCCCGCCATCAGGCAATCACGAGGCAGCGCTACACCACACGCCGGCGCATGCAGAATAGCCCCGGCGGCCATGTTGTCGTTGGAGAAAATCACGGCCTCGGGGCGCGAGCGTTTTGGCGCTTTTGCGAATGACTCGATCCATTTTTCGCCGACATCAAAGTCATCAGCATGCGTCGCAACCTGGATATCCGGTTTCAACCCGGCTTTTCGCATCTGCGATGCATATCCGTCAGCCCGTTGTTTGGCACGGAAATCTTCTGAGGCCATTGGCAATACAAACTGAATGCGCTGGCATCCTTGATCCAGAAAGTGTCCGGCGAGTACTGCGCCGACTTCAGCGTGCGGAAATCCCACTTGATGAAAAGGGCGCTGCGGCACAAATCCCCAGGCTTCGACGATTGGAATGTTCAACCCTCTCAGTATGGTCTCCGACGCGGGGGTGTGATCATCACGGGTCAATATCAGCGCACTGGGATGCCAACCCACAAAAGTGCGGATGGCTTGTTCTTCCTGTTCTTTTGAATACTGCGCGTTCGCCAGCAAGAGCTGCAGACCCGACGACTGCAGTTCATCGGTCATTCCCTTTACGAGATCCGCAAACGTTGTACTGGCAATGTTCTGCATGACGGCGCAGACCACGCGGCCTCTGCCCGAGGCGAGTCCGCCGGCGACTTGACTGGGAACATAGCCAATGCTGTCGACGATCTCTTTCAGGCGCTCGCGCAATGCGGCGGACACTTTATCGGGCGAGTTGAAGTAGCGGGAGACGGTAATCGAGGACACCCCAGCCATATTGGCAACGTCATGGATGGTGTACGTCCCGGTCTTGCGACGGGCCGCGCGTGGGGTCTCTTTAGTGTCGGACTTATTGTGTTGAGTCATGGTTTCTACTGATGGCGCCAGATCGAATGTTGATCCTACACTGCATCCAATGTTACCGGTAACAGTTACCGGTAACATTGGAGCTAACCCTGAGATGCCAATTCGCTAGAAATTGCACGAGAACGAAGAGGGACTTTGTGCCCCGGGAGACAAAAGATGGCCGTAAATGGATCTGGATCCAGACGTCGATTTGCCTTTGCTGCAGCGTTGCTGAGCTGCCTGCCGCTATCCCCACTGTCCGCGCTGGCGGATGAGGCGCAGGATTACCCCAAAAAACCGGTATCTCTGGTGGTGCCGTATCCGGCCGGCGGCGTCGCCGACCAGTTCGCGCGCAGCATGGCCAGTGAATTGGGCAAGCGCCTGGGGCAAAGCGTCATTGTGGAAAATCGTCCTGGCGCGAATGGCAACATAGGCTCGGCCCTGGTGGCCAAGCAGGCCGCGGACGGCTATACCTTGCTGCTCGGCTCGACCAGCACGCTGGCGGTCAACCCGCATCTGTACAAGAACATGGGCTACGACCCCGTCAAGGACCTGCAGCCAATCACGCTGACGCATCAAATGCCTAACGTGCTGATCGTCAATACCGGCACGCCATATCACAGCGTTGCGGATGTGGTTGCCGCGGCCAAGAAGGCGCCGGGGCAGATTGCGTTCGGATCAGCGGGGAACGGCAATTCCATGCATTTGGCGGGAGTGCTGTTTCAAAAGCAAGCGGGCATCGAGTTGATGCATGTCCCGTATCAGGGGGCGCCGCCGGCATTGACTGATGTCATGGGCGGCGCTATTCCGATGATGTTTATCAACCTGCCCGCCATCGTCGGCTATCAAAAGTCGGACAAGATTCGCATTCTGGCGGTGACGGACACCAAGCGCGCCAACAGCGCGCCCGGCGTGCCTACCTTCAGTGAGGAGGGCGTCGATGGGGTGGTCTCTCGCGTATGGAACGGGTTGTTGGTACGGCAAGGCACGCCCGGTGCCATCGTGAAAAAGCTGAACACCGAAATCGTGGCCATCCTCACCGATCCCGCGTTTCGCAAAACGCTAGAGGCGCAGGGCTACGAAGTCCTGTCGTCTTCTCCGCAAGAATTCTCGGATCTATTGAACAAGGATCTGAAAGCAATGGGCGAGCTCCTCGAGGCTGCCAATATCAAGCTGGATTGAAACATGGTTGAAAGAAAGAAAATCGGCGAACTCCGCAGCCAACGCTGGTTCGCCGGGGAAAGCATTCGCGGTTTTGCACATCGGCAGCGCATGCAGCAGCAAGGCCTGAATCGCGAAGAGTTCATGGGTCGGCCCATCATCGGCATTCTGAATACGTGGAGCGATCTGTCGCCTTGTCACGCGCACCTGCGAGATCGCGCACAGGCGATCAAACGAGGCGTGTTGCAGGCGGGGGGATATCCGTTGGAACTCCCAGCAATGAGTCTGGGAGAGGTCATGGTCAAACCGACCACCATGCTCTATCGAAACTTTCTGGCCATGGAGGCCGAGGAGCTCATTCGCAGTCTGCCTCTGGATGGCGTGGTGCTATTGGGCGGCTGCGACAAAACGACGCCAGGGTTGGTGATGGGGGCTATCTCCATGGGGATTCCTGCCATCTTTTGCCCCGCAGGTCCGATGCTGAATGACAGATACCAGGGGCAGGCAGTCGGAGCTGGCACGCATACCAAGAAGTACTGGGAGCAGTACACCATTGGCGCGATCGATCAGGATGAATGGATATCGCTAGAGGCACGGATGACGCGTGCCCCCGGTACATGCAACACGATGGGCACGGCCAGTACCATGACCGCGATCGTAGAGGCCATGGGGCTGGCCTTGCCAGGCTCGACGAGCGTGCCTGCCATGGACGCGGGGCATACTCGAATGGCGTGGTCATGCGGAGCACGGATTGTCGACATGGTGTGGGATGACCTTACGCCGTCGAAGATCTTGAGCCGTGCGTCGTTTCTGAATGGGGTGGCGACGTGGATGGCGCTAGGTGGGTCCACCAATGCGGCCGTTCATCTACCCGCCATGGCGAATCGCGCCGGCGTTGAGCTGGGGCTGGACGATTTCGACAGCATGGCACGCAAGGTCCCCGTCATCGCCAATCTGTTCCCGTCGGGCAATCGCCTGATGGAAGACTTCTATTACGCGGGTGGGCTGCCTGCATTGCTGAACCGTATCAGCGATGTCTTGGCACTGGATGCATTGACGTGTACGGGCAAGACCTTAGGCGCCAATATCGAGGGTCATGTCAGCACAGACGACGATGTGATTCGACCTTTGAATAATCCGGTTGTGAGTGCGGCGGAGGGCTGTCCTGAGGCCAGCATGGCGCTCGCCGTGTTGCATGGAAATCTATGCCCAGAGGGAGCTGTCATCAAGCCGTCTGCCGCCTCGGCACGGCTGCTGAAACATACCGGACCAGCGTTGGTATTCGATTCCAACGCCGATATGTTGGCTGCGATCAACGATCCCGCATTGGACGTCGATGAGAATACGGTTCTCGTATTGCGCAATGGTGGGCCGGTCGGTGGTCCTGGCATGCCGGAATGGGGCAATCTGCCGATTCCCAAAAAGCTGCTCGAAAAAGGCGTTACCGACATTCTGCGTCTCTCGGATTCGCGGATGAGCGGCACGCATTATGGGACGTGTGTTCTGCACATCAGTCCCGAGTCCGCTGTGGGCGGGCCCTTGGCTCTGATTCGTACGGGCGATCTGATCCAGCTCGATATCGCGAAACGGCAACTCGATGTTCTGATTTCCGACGCCGAACTGGCTGAGCGGAGAAAACAATGGGCGCCACCCGCCAAGACCTACGAACGCGGCTACACCCGCATTTACCAGGCAGAAGTGACGCAGGCCCATCAGGGCTGCGATTTCAAGGCCCTCGAAGGGACCGCGCCTACGCCCGAACCCTCCATTTACTAAAGACGCAGACAAGGACACGCAATGCCAGCGCCGAAAGACCTGTTAGAAAACGCATTTCGCACCCGTTTGAATGAACCGGGCGTGCCGCTTGGGACGTGGCTGATGTCGGGCACGTCCAGCACGGCAGAGGCCATGGGTCACGCTGGATTCGATTGGCTATTGGTCGATCTGGAGCATGTCCCGCTAGATGAAAAAGAAACGCTCGCGGTATTGCAGGCGATCGCCGGTACTAATGCTTGCCCGATTGCCCGTTTGGCAGCCAATGATCCGATCCTGTTCAAGCGCGCCTTGGACCTGGGTGCCAAAACCGTCATGGTGCCGTTCGTGGATAGTGCTGCTGCTGCCCGGCAAGCGGTGTCGTATGCAAAGTATCCGCCTGAAGGGATTCGCGGTTTTGCGGCCGTGCATCGAGCCAGCGGCTATGGCACTGCCAGCGAGTACGCCAAACGTGCGAATGACTCGGTCTTTACCATCATCCAGCTGGAAACGCCGCAGGCCGTGGCCGCGTTGGAGGATATTGCGAGTGTGCCGGGCGTCGATGCGCTTTTCCTGGGACCGGGCGATTTATCTGCCAACATGGGGCATATCGGCAATATCGCTCATCCCGACGTGAAAGCCGTGATCGCCGATGTGGCCAAACGTTGCCAGGCGATCGGCAAACCTTGCGGCATTGTCGGTCCTACCCCAGAGATGGTTTCCGAGTTCATCGAACTCGGTTATTCGTTCGTTGCCGTGGCTTCGGATATGGGCATGATGATGCGGCAGGCGACTGCTTTCATCGGTGCTATCCGGCCCGCCATCGCAAAGAAATTCGAAAGCAGCGTGTACTAAAAAAGAGAGATTGGGAGACATCACGATGAAATCACCATCGGCTCTGGTGAGCGCGATCGCGGCGGCCGCGGCGCTGGCAATGGCACCTCAGATCGTGTCTGCACAGCAAGCGAACTACCCCAGTAAACCCATCACCATGATCGTGCCGTTCGGTCCAGGCGGCACCTCCGACATCATGGCTCGAATCCTGGCAAAGCATCTGAGCGCCGCGTTGCCTGCGACGATTGTTGTTGAAAACAAAGCCGGGGCGGGCGGGGCCATCGGTATGACCCAACTAAAGCGATCAGCAGCGGACGGATACACGGTCGGCCTGTCTGTGATCGGGCCGGAAGTCCTGCAGCCGGCCATCCGCAAGACGGGGTACACCTATCAGGATTTTGATCACGTCTGCGCGACCTATTCAGTGCCGCTGATGATGATGGTTACCGAGGACTCGCCTTTTCGGAGTGTGTCGGATGTCATTGCCTACGCGAAAGAAAACCCGGGCAAGCTGACGTATGGGTCTTCGGGGCATGGCACATTGCTGCATCTGGCCATGGAAATGTTGATGGACCAGGCTGGGGCTACGGCACTGCACGTTCCATACAAAAGCTCTGGCGAGATGGTCACCGATCTAATGGGTAAGCAGATCATGGTATTCAATGAAACGCCGACGGTGTCCAAGCGCTATAAGCTGCGCCCATTGGCGGTGTTCTCGGACACGAGGCTTGCCGGCTATCCCGATGTACCGACCATTAAAGAGGCTGGATGGTCTATCAATGCGTCTATCTGGGGTGGGTTGATCGCCCCCAAGGGCCTGCCTAAAGAGGCGATAGGCGCATTGGAAAACGCCTGCCAAGTCGCGCTGAAAAGCGATGCATATCGGGCTGACGTCGAGCCGCTGGATACCCCAGCCTATTACATGGACTCGCAAGCCTTTGCCACGTTTGCACAGAACCAATTTAAAACGTACGGCGATCTGATCAACCGCCTGGGCTTAGTAGAAAAGCAATAACAGGTTTCATGCTTTGACGGACGGAGTTTCGTTAACGTCCGAGCAGGCTTAGGCAGAGCCTGGGGAACCGAGGATGCTCTAATCCTCATCGAAGGGGAGCGCTGGCGCTTGTATCCAGCATTCCCCTTGTTGGTTCATGCGTCCCCTATAGCGGGAACAATCAGCACCATTGTCGTGCGGGTGTCTGTCTGCGAAAAGTTGGCAGCACCGTATTGGTGCGCACCCACCCGGGATGAGTGCACGCAGCACTTGTTTGGTGCGACGCAGCATGACGCTGTCTTGGCAGTCCTGTTTGGCACGGTTTTTGCATGGTTTTCAAGGCAAAAAAACGTGCCAGCCGGTACACCCGCTGGTCTCAAGTATTCAGTTATTGGGACAGACATGACTGCCAAAGCTACTCGCATTGATCTATTCAGCCTGCGTACGCCGCAGATGCGTGCCTTTCACCTGACTTGGCTGGCATTCTTTGTGTGTTTCTACGCGTGGTTCGCGTGCGCGCCGCTGATGCCCGTACTAAAGGGCGAATTCAATCTCACGCCGGGACAGATCGCCAATATCAATATTGCCGCGGTGGCAGTGACCATCCTTGTGCGTCTCATTGTCGGGCCGCTGTGTGATCGCTATGGGCCGCGCAAGGCTTATACCGGCTTGCTGGTATTAGGAGCGATTCCGGTATTGGGTGTGGCACTGGCGCAGAGTTATGAAGCGTTTTTGTTCTTCCGGTTGGCGATAGGCGCGATCGGGGCGAGCTTCGTCATCACGCAGTATCACACCTCTGTCATGTTCGCGCCCAATGTGGTCGGCACGGCCAATGCCACCACGGCGGGCTGGGGCAACGCCGGCGGCGGCGTGGCGCAAGGCACGATGCCGCTGCTGTTGACGGCCATCGTGATGATGGGCGTGAGCCAAAGCCTGGGCTGGCGTCTGGCCATGGTGGTGCCTGGTGTCGCGATGCTGATCGTTGCCGCGCTCTACTGGCGCTACACGCAGGATTGCCCGGAAGGCAACTATTCAGACTTGCGAGCAGCAGGAAAGACTATCGACAGCGGCAAGAAAGGCGGCTGGGCCAGCTTTGCCGCGGCCGCCTGTAACTATCGCGTATGGCTCTTGTTCGTGACCTATGGCGCCTGCTTTGGTGTGGAGATTTTCATCCATAACGTGGCGGCTATTTACTACGTCGAGCGTTTCGGCCTGTCCCTCTCGTCGGCAGGCATAGCGGCGGCGAGCTTTGGCTTGCTGGCGCTGTTTGCCCGCGCTTTGGGCGGCATCGTGTCTGATCGGATGGCGCAGCGGCGCGGGCTGGATGGACGCACGCTGCTGCTATGCGTGCTGATGGTCGGTGAGGGCGTGGGACTGTTGGGCTTTGCTCATGCGGATAACGCCACGCTAGCCGTGCTGGCAATGCTGGTGTTCGGCCTCTTTACCCATATGGCCTGCGGCGCGACGTATGCGCTGGTGCCCTTTGTGGATCGCAATGCATTGGGCGGCGTGGCGGGCATTATCGGCGCCGGCGGCAATGTGGGCGCGGTGGCGGCGGGTTTCTTGATGAAGGGGATGGGCGATACGCAGAGCACGCTATCCGTGCTGGGTGTGTTGGTGATCCTGTCGGCGGCATGTGCGATCGCCGTGCGCTTTTCCGCAGAACATAAGGCTCGCGAGCAAGCCCTGTACGACAACACGCTGAACCCCAGCGCCGCGGGCGCCTGAGGAGGAATTTTTCATGAGTATGAAGATCATCGTTGTTGGCCACGGGATGGTGGGCCACAAGTTTCTGGAAAGCCTCGCTGAGACGGGACTGCAAGATGTCGAAGTCACGGTGTTGTGCGAGGAACCGCGTCCTGCTTATGACCGGGTGCACTTGTCCGAGTTCTTCAGCGGCCGTACCGCTGACGATCTATCGCTGGTAGAACCTGGTTTCTTTGAACGTACCGGTTTCAAGCTGCGCCTGGCTGCGCGCGCTGTTGCCGTCGAACGCCGTAACAATACGGTGACCACTGCGGATGGCGAAGTGCTGCCCTACGACAAGCTGGTGCTGGCCACGGGCTCTAATCCTTTTGTGCCAGGGTTGCCCGGGCGGGATCGTCCGAATTGCTTCGTTTATCGCACGATCGAAGACCTGGAGGCGATGCAGGCTGCAGGCCGTGGGGCCCGGCGCGGTGTGGTGGTCGGTGGCGGGCTGTTGGGTCTGGAGTGTGCGAAAGCCCTGCGGGATATGGGCCTGGAAACGCATGTGGTCGAATTCTCGCCTCGGCTGATGACGGTACAGGTGGACGAGAGCGGCGGCCAGATGCTACGCCGCAAGATCGAGGCATTGGGCGTGCAAGTGCACACCGACCGCAATACGGTAGAGATCGTAGACGGAGCGCTGGCGCAGCACCGCATGGTGTTTGCCGACGGCAAACTCCTGGAAACCGACATGATTGTGTTCTCGGCCGGGATACGGCCGAGAGACGAACTGGCGCGTCAGTGTTTGCTGGCGGTAGGCCCGCGTGGCGGTGTAGTGATCGATGACTTCTGTCGCACGAGCGATCGTAATGTTTATGCGATAGGCGAATGCGCGTCGTGGCAGGAGCAGGTGTTTGGCCTGGTGGCGCCCGGTTATGACATGGCGCGTGTGGCGGCTCGTCATATCGCCAGCGAGGCTGGCCTGATGGGTGTCGAGGCCACCCGTTTCGCCGGCGCCGACATGAGCACGAAGCTCAAGCTGATGGGCGTGGATGTGGCCAGCATCGGGGATGCGCATGGCAAGACGAAAGACTGCCGCAGCTACCAATATGTCGATGAACGCAAGCAGGTCTATAAGAAAATCGTCACCAGCGAGGATGGCAAAAAATTGCTCGGCGCCGTGCTGGTAGGCAACGCCGACGAGTATGGCACGCTGCTGCAGATGGCGCTGAACGGTATTGCTCTGCCCGAGGAGCCAGAGTTTCTGATTCTGCCGTCGAGCGACGGCAAGGCCAAGCCTGGCTTGGGCGTGGACGCGCTGCCCGACAGCGCGCAGATTTGTTCTTGCAATAACGTCAGCAAAGGACAGATCTGCGCGGCTGTAGGGGAAGGGGTGTGCACGATCGGCGATCTAAAGGCTTGCACCAAGGCCGGGTCGACTTGCGGCGGTTGTGTGCCGTTGGTGACGCAGGTCATGAAGGCCGAGATGAAAAAGCAGGGAATGGCCGTCAACAACCATTTGTGCGAGCATTTTCCCTATTCGCGCCAAGAGATTTACCACTTGGTGCGCGTGGGTGAGATCAAGACTTTCGAAGCATTGTTGGAAAAGCATGGCAAGGGGCTGGGCTGCGACATCTGTAAACCCGTCGCGGCGAGCGTTCTCGCGTCCTGCTGGAACGAGTTCGTTCTGCAGCCGCCGTTGGCTGGCCTGCAGGACAGCAATGACTATTACCTCGGCAACATCCAGAAGGACGGCAGTTACTCCGTTGTGCCCCGCATGCCCGGTGGCGAGGTTACGCCCGAGGGGCTGATCGCCGTGGGACAGGTCGCCAAGAAATATGGGCTCTACACCAAAATCACGGGCGGTCAGCGCGTGGATATGTTCGGCGCTCGAGTAGAGCAGCTGCCCTTGATTTGGGAAGAGTTGATCGCGGCGGGCTTCGAGTCCGGTCATGCGTATGGAAAATCCCTGCGTACCGTCAAAAGTTGCGTGGGATCCACGTGGTGCCGTTATGGTGTGGGGGATTCCGTGGGCTTCGCCATCTCTCTGGAGAACCGGTACAAAGGCCTGCGTTCCCCGCACAAGATCAAGTTCGGCGTGTCGGGCTGCACACGTGAATGCGCCGAAGCGCAGGGCAAGGACGTGGGCATCATTGCTACCGAGAAAGGCTGGAACCTCTACGTGTGCGGCAATGGCGGCATGAAACCGCGGCACGCCGAGCTGTTGGCATCCGATCTGGATCAGGCCACGCTTGTGAAGTATGTCGACCGATTCCTGATGTTCTATGTACGTACCGCTGATCGCTTGCAACGCACCAGCACCTGGCGCGACAACCTAGAGGGCGGTCTGCAGTATCTGCAAGATGTCGTGGTGCACGACAAGCTGGGCATTGCGGCCGAGCTGGAAGCCGAGATGCAGCATGTCGTGGATACCTATCAGGATGAGTGGAAGGTCGCTGTCACGCAACCGGAGGTTCGCAAGCGTTTTCGCAGTTTTGTGAACAGCGAATCGCTGGACGAAAAAATCGTCTTTGTACCGGAACGCGGACAGATACGCCCGGCGTCGCCGCAGGAGCGCGAAGAGACCGAGCGGGCGGAAGCCCTCACCGTCTAGTACGGCCTCATTGGATATAGAGAAGGAATGGCAGCATGACAACCCTTGAAAAAGGCTGGACAGAAGTCTGCGCAGTTCAAGACATCGTGCCCGGCACCGGCGTCTGTGCCTTGGTCGGCGGGCAGCATGTGGCGGTGTTTCGTCTGGGTGACGGGCGCATCTTTGCCATTGGCAATATCGACCCCAAGAGCGGCGCCAGCGTGCTGGCACGCGGCTTGGTCGGAAATATCGGTGATCGTGTCGTCGTCGCGTCGCCGCTGTACAAGCAGCATTTCGACTTGTTCACCGGCGAGTGCCTGGAGGAGCCAGAGCACTCGGTGCCGGCCTACCCCGCCAAGATCGACAAGGCTCGGATCTGGGTGGCAGCATGAGTCAGTCGGGGCGCCCCAGTTTGGTGGTAGTAGGCAACGGTATGGCTGGCATGCGTACCGTAGAAGAACTGCTGCAGCTCGCCCCGGACTTGTACGACATCACTGTGTTCGGCGCAGAGCCGCATGGCAACTACAACCGTATCCTGTTGTCCCCAGTATTGGCTGGCGAAAAGAGCGTGGGCGATATCATGCTCAATACGCGTGAGTGGTATGCGGAGTACGGTATCACGCTGCATGCAGGCGATCCGGTGGTGCAGATCGATCGTTCGCGCCGGCTCGTGCATGCGCAAAGCGGACTGCAGGTTCGCTATGACCGATTGTTGATCGCCACGGGGTCGCGGCCATTCATTCCGCCTGTGCCGGGCAGCGATCTCGATGGCGTAATCGGGTTTCGCGACATTCAGGACGTGGAAACCATGCTGGAGGCCTCGCGCCAGCACCATCATGCCGTAGTGATCGGCGGTGGGCTGCTGGGGCTGGAGGCTGCCAACGGTCTGTTGCGCCAAGGAATGACGGTAACCGTGGTGCACTTGCATCCAAGTTTGATGGAGCGCCAGCTGGACGCCCCGGCCTCTGCATTGTTGCAGCGGGCGCTGGAGTCCAGCGGCCTGCGTTTTGAAATGAGCGCGCAAACTGCCGAGCTGGTCGGCACGGATCGCGTCACTGCCGTGCGTTTCAAGGACGGGCGCGAGATTGCCGCCGATCTGGTGGTGATGGCGACAGGCGTGCGGCCGAATGTCGACCTGGCTCGTGACTCTGGTCTGTATTGCGGGCGCGCGATTGTTGTGGACGATACGCTGCAAACCTATGACCCATGCGTTTATGCCGTAGGCGAGTGTGTAGAGCATCGACGCAGCACGTTCGGTTTAGTCGCCCCTATATGGGAACAGGCGCGCGTATGTGCGGCACATCTGGCGGGGGCGGGCCACCGCCGCTATGTACAGCGTGCCACTGCGACCAAGCTCAAAGTCACGGGCGTCGATCTTTATTCGGCCGGAAATATTGTCGGCGGCGCCGATACTGAGGATATCGTTCTGCGTGATCCACGGCGGGGCATTTATAAGCGGCTGGTACTCAAGAATGATTGCGTCGTCGGCGCGGTGTTGTACGGCGACGTGACGGATGGGCCGTGGTATTTCGATTTGATCCAACGGCAAGCGCCGATCACCTCGATTCGGCAACGCCTATTGTTCGGCCAAAAGCTCTGCGAAGCAGGTTGACGGCAGGATTGCAGATGACAACGACGATTAAGATAGCTCCCGTTGATACGCCGGTACGTACCACGTGCCCCTACTGCGGCGTCGGTTGCGGGGTGCTGGCTACGCCGCAGTCGGATGGCGAAGTCCGCATTGAAGGGGATATTCAACATCCCGCCAATGGCGGACGTCTATGCGTGAAAGGCTCCGCGCTCGGTGAGACCGTTGGCTTGGAAGGCCGTCTGCTTTATCCTGCGATGCGGCAGGCCGTGTCCGATAAAAGCGCGCCTTTGCAACGCGTATCGTGGGATCAGGCGCTCGACACCGCAGCCCAGGGATTGCGTCGCATCATCGAGTCGCATGGTCCTGACGCCGTGGCGTTTTATGTCTCTGGTCAGTTACTGACCGAAGACTATTACGTTGCCAATAAATTGATGAAGGGCTTTATCGGCAGCGCCAACATCGACACGAACTCCCGGCTGTGCATGTCGTCGGCTGTGGCGGGACACAAGCGTGCCTTTGGTGAAGACCTGGTGCCTGTCTGCTATGACGATCTGGAATTGGCTGACCTGGTGGTTCTGGTGGGATCGAATGCGGCATGGTGCCATCCCATCCTGTTCCAACGGATCGCGCGCGCGAAAGAAGCCCGGCCCGACATGAAGCTGGTGGTGGTCGACCCGCGCCATACCGCGACGTGCGAGTTGGCTGATTTGCACCTGCCGATCAAGCCCGGCACCGATGTCTGGCTGTTCAATGGTCTGCTGGCGCATCTCGTGCGGCAGGGCCTGGCAGACGAGCGTTTCGTTGCCGAGCACACCGCGGGCCTTGATGAGGCGCTGCTCGCCGCAGGCGCTGATAGCGACATCGCATCCGTGGCCCGCGACTGCCGGCTCGATGAGGAATCGGTTCGCACTTTCTTTCAGTGGTTCATCGAACGGCCTCGGACGATCACTGCATTCTCGCAAGGCGTGAATCAGTCCTCGGCAGGCACAGACAAAGTCAACAGCATCATCAACTGCCATCTGCTTACCGGCCGTATCGGTCAACCCGGAACGGGGCCATTCTCAATCACCGGCCAGCCCAATGCCATGGGCGGACGCGAGGTGGGGGGGTTGGCCAATATGCTGGCCGCTCATCTGGAACTCCATGAGCCGGCGCATCGCGAACTCGTACAGGCATTTTGGGATGCGCCGCGTATGGCCGATCGTGTGGGTTTGAAGGCCGTTGACTTGTTTCGGGCCATCGAGGCGGGGCGCGTCAAGGCAGTATGGATCATGGGAACGAATCCCGTGGTCAGCATGCCTGATGCCGACCAGGTCCGACGTGCCCTGGATGCGTGTGAACTCGTCGTGGTGAGCGATATCGTCGCTCATACCGACACCATGGCTCATGCCGATATCGTGCTGCCTGCCTTGGGCTGGGGCGAAAAAGACGGCACCGTCACCAACTCGGAACGCCGGATTTCGCGCCAACGCGCTTTCCTGCCGGTGCCAGGCGAGGCGCGAGCAGATTGGGACATCATTGCCGACGTGGCGAGGCGTATGGGTTATGAGGGCTTTTCGTATCGTCACCAACGAGAGGTATTCGACGAGCATGCCCGCTTATCGGCTGAGTCCAATGAAGCGAATCTCATACCTAGAGCATTTCATATTGGCGGGCTGGCGGGTTTATCTCCAGCGGCATACGATGCGTTGACGCCGGTGCAATGGCCACTGCCGTCGGGTGGCAGTGGCGCTGCGCGCCTGTTCAGCGATGGCGCTTTCTCCCATGCGGACGGACGCGCACGCTTTGTTCCTACGCCGGTGCGTACTCCGGAACACGCCGTAGATGACGAGTATCCGCTGATTCTCAACACGGGCCGTGTGCGCGACCAATGGCACACCATGACACGCACGGGCCGTGCTCCAAAACTCGCCGAGCATGTTTCCGAGCCCTTCATTGACCTGCACCCGCACGATGCGCTCTTGGCTGGCGTACGAGAAGGAGCGTTGGCACGGGTACGTTCTCGCTGGGGCAGCATGGTTGCCAGAGTGCGCCAAGGGGGCGGCATCGCTCGCGGCAGTGTGTTCGTGCCCATTCACTGGAATGGTCAATTTGCTTCCGACGCGCGCGTGGGGGCTGTGGTCAACCCCGTTGTCGACCCTGTTTCGGGCGAGCCGGAGTTCAAGCACACACCGGTGATGGTGGAGCCTTTCGACGTGGCATGGCATGGTTTTGTGCTGACGCGCCGGGAACTGAATACCCATGATGTCGCTTGGTGGACGCGTATCCAAGGGCGGCAGTTTCTGCGCTATGAACTGGCCGGACGGCAGCTCGTCGATACCCCTCAGGATTGGGCGCGCGCGCTGCTGGGGGTGAGCGACGCGCAGGCCGACTGGCTGGAATACGAGGACCGGACCGCACGCATTTATCGTGCCGTGTACCTCATCGATGATCGTATCGAGGCCTGCGTTTACCTGTCGCCGCGTCCCGATCTGCCGTCGCGGCAATGGTTGGCGAGTTTGTTTGCTCAGGAGCGTCTGGAGGACATCGACCGCGCAGGTGTGCTGCTGGGGCAGCCCATCGTGGCTGGAGCGGATACCGGTCCAGTCATTTGCTCGTGCTTCGGCGTCGGCCGCAATACCATCTGCGACGCGATCCGCGACAAGGGGTTGCAGACGACGGGTGAGATAACGGCCTGTGTCAAAGCCGGCGGCAACTGCGGTTCGTGCGTGCCAGAGCTCAAACGATTGCTCACGGAGACACAGGTATTGATGCGCGCGGCGGCTTGATCCTCTGAGCGTTTCGATGCTCCTCCGGCATCCTCATGGGAACGGGCGTCGACAATAGCTGCAGGTACTCGCGCTACACCTATGCTGCGCTTAAAACCTGTGTCTCAACCCAACCGCATACTGCGTCTGGTGCCACGACGGATCGTCCCATGCCCCACGTAAGTATCCCGCAATGGCGTAAACGC
>Ga0182743_1000687_pt1 | contig 38491 bp, 32 predicted proteins | sample eDN3rd30CKraftOP_FD_128522 | JGI IMG/M metagenome (GOLD analysis project Ga0182743, IMG submission 128522) | Enriched Organic Plus compost microbial communities from Emeryville, California, USA - eDNA 3rd pass 30_C Kraft OP (version 2) (version 2) ... | reverse complement strand
GGCTGAATGCCGAACGCCTCGCCTTTCTCGACGATGCGCTGCGCCTGTTTCACCACGGGCGCGTCCACCATCCTGCCCTCGAAGGTGCAGGCCGAACGGCCGCGGGCCTCTTCCGCCTTGAACGCGGCGATCAGCGCCTGCGCGCGCCTGACGGCCGCCGGCGTGGGGGCGAAGGCGGCGTTGGCGATGGGTACCTGGGCCGGATGGATGCAGAACGCGCCCTCGAAGCCCAGCGCCGCGCCGCGCTCGACCGTCTGCCGGAACGCCTCGCGGTCGGCAAAATCGGCCACCGAGCCCACGAAGCCGATCGGCGCGATGCCGGCGCGCCGGCAGGCGGCGACCGCCATCACGTTGGGCACGTAGAGGGTATCGGCCGAGACGGCCATCTGCAGCGACACGGCCAGGTCCTCCGCGCCGACGATCATGCCGCACACGCGCGGATGCGCGGCCGCGATCTCCTGCATGTTTTGCAGGCCCTCGGCGTCTTCCACCATGACGATCAGACGCGTGCTGCCGGACGCCATGCCCCGCTCCAGCTCCAGTTCGTCGATGACCTCGACCACCGATTGCACGAAGGCCGCGTTGGGCACTTTGGGCAGCGTCAGCGCCTTCACGTGCGGGCCCACGCTGGCCTCGATGTCGCGCAGCAGGTGGCGCCACGGGCGGTTGACTCGCACGATGACATCCTTGCCGTGGCCCGCGCACAGCGCCGCCACCTCGGCCACGCGCTCGCGCGCCTGGGCTTTCTGCTCCAGCGCCACGCTGTCTTCCAGGTCCAGCTGGATGGCGTCGGCGGGCTGCTTCAGCGCGCTCTGGACGAATCGGTCGTTGACGATCGGCACGAACAGCATCGACCGCCATGCAAAGGCTTTGCTCATGGATAAGTCCTTCAGTCCAGGGACACGTTGCGCAATTCGGCCAGGATGGCTTCGGTATGCTCGCCCAGCACGGGGGCGGGACGGCGAAACCCTCCGGGGCTGGCCGACAGGCGCGGAATGATGTTGTGCATGGGCACGCTGCCCATGTCGGCGTCTTCCAGTTCGACGATGGCCTCGCGCCCCGTCACGTAGGGATGGCCGATCAGGTCCGCCACGGAATAGACTGGCCCGGCGGTGACGCCCGCCCGCTCGAACAGCGCCAGGTTCTCGTCCTGTGTGCGTTGCGCAACGAAGTCCTGAATGATGCCGTCCAGCAGATCCTTGTTCTGCACCCGCGCGTCGTTGTTCTCGAAGCGCGGGTCGGTCTTCAGCTCGGGCCTGCCGATGGTGTCGAAGATCCGCATGGCCATCGACTGCATCGAGCCCGACATGGCGATGTGCTTGCCGTCCGCGCACACGTAGACGTTGCGCGGCGCGGTATGCGCCGACTGGTTGCCCGAGCGCATCGTGGGCGTGCCCGTGGCCTGGAACTTCGCGGCCTCGGACGAGATCAGCGAGAAGATGGGTTCGAACAGCGACAGGTCCACCACCTGGCCCACGCCGGTCTTCTCGGCCGCGCGCAGCGCCGTCAGCACGCCAGCCGCGCCGTAGATGCCGGCGATCATGTCGGCCATTGCCAGCGGCGGCAGGGCGGGCGGCTTGTCCGGAAAGCCGTTCAGGTAGGCATAGCCCGACATGGCCTCGACCAGCGTGCCGAAGCCCGGCTTGCCGCTGTACGGACCCGTCTGGCCCCAGCCCGACACGCGGGCGATGACCAGCGCGGGATTCAGTTCGTGCAGCACGTCGGGCGACAGCCCCATCTTCTCCAGGCCGCCCGGCACGAAGTTTTCGATCAGTACCTGCGAGGACTTGATCAGCTTCTTCAGCTGCACCAGGCCTTCGTCGGACTTGATGTCCAGCGCCAGCGAGCGCTTGTTGCGGCCGTAGACCTTCCAGTAGACGGGCTGGCCGCCCTCGCGCCAGTGGCGCAGGTCGTCGCCCCGGTCGGGGCGTTCGACCTTGATCACGTCGGCGCCGAAGTCGGCCAGGTACAGCGACAGCATGTTGCCGGCCACCAGGCGCGACATGTCGACGACGCGAACGTCCTTCAGCGGGCCTTCCAGCCCGGGATTGAATGTTTTCATGTCAGTTGATCTGCGCGCCGGACGACTTGACGATATCGGCCCACAGCTTCATGTCCTCGTCCAGGCGCCGCGCCAGCTGCTCGGGGTTGTCGTTGAGGGTTTCCACGCCCAGTTCGGCGAACTTCTTCTTCACGTCGTCGCTGGCCAGCGCCTTCTGCGTCGCCTGGTAGAGCGCATCGATGACCGGCTTGGGCGTCTTGGCGGGCACGTACATGGCGATCCACAGTTCGCCGGCGTAGCCGGGAATCTGTTCGCCGATGGCGGGCACGTCGGGCAGGGCGGGGTTGCGCTGCTTGGTGCTGACGCCCAGCGCGCGCAGCTTGCCGGCCTGGATGTTGGCGATGGCCGAGGGCAGGCTGGCGAACACCATGGGCACCTGGCCGCCCAGCACGTCGGCCATGCCGGGCGCCACGCCGCGGTAGGGAATGTGCTGCAGCTTCAGGCCGCCCTTCTCGTCCAGCATGGCCCCCAGCAGGTGGTTCAGCGACCCGTTGCCGGCCGAGGCATATTGGTACTTGTTCGGGTTGGCCTTGATCAGCGTGATGAATTCCTGCAGCGACTTCGCGGGGAACGACGGATGCACGCACAGCACGTTGGGCACCGAGCCCACCGCGCCCACGGGCGCGAAGTCCTTCACCGGATCGAAGCCCGGATCCTTGTAGAGCGCGGGGCTGATCGCCTGCGCGCTGCTGATGGTGAAGAGCACCGTGTAGCCGTCGGCCGCCTCGTGCGCCACCTGCGACGTGCCGATGTTGCCGCCCGCGCCCGGTTTGTTCTGCACCACGAAGGGCTGGCCCAGTTGCTGCGCCAGCTTTTCCGAGATGATGCGAGCGACAATGTCGTTGGTGCCGCCCGGCGCCTGCGGGACGACAACGGTGACGGGCTTCTCGGGGTAGGCGGCGTGCGCGCCGGCGCACGCCAGGCCGAGCCCGGCCGCGACAGCCATGCCGGCTGCGAGTTTCTTGAGGAACATGCGATGTCTCCGTGGGAATGGATGTGTTGTCGCCTTATTCTTCACGGGTCGCAGGCATAGGTAAAATAATATAAAAATATGGTCGACATACATACTTGTGTATGTTGCCGCTGGCGGCCTTCGCACCCATTCCATGACGCTTACCCAACTCCGGTATTTCCTAGCCGTCATCCGCTGCGGCAGCATCTCGGGCGCGGCTGCGCAAATCCACGTGGCGCAGCCGGCCATCTCGCAGCGCCTGCGCCAGCTGGAAGAAGAGCTGGGGCAGGTCCTGTTCAAGCGCCTGCCGCGCGGCATCGAGCTGACGCCGGCCGGGCACTACCTGAAGGAGCATGCGCGCGAGATCCTGCGCCGCGTGGACTCGGTGCACGATGACCTCAAGTCGTCCGACACCAATCCCTTCGGCAACGTCACCCTGGGCATGTCCACCGCCGTCAACACCAAGTTCTGCGTGGCGGTACTGGAGCAGGTCAGCGTCGCCTATCCCAACATCCGGCTGGCCCTGACCGAGCACATGAGCGGCACGCTGCTCGAATGGACGGAAACGGGGCGCATCGACCTGGCCGTGGTGTACGACGTGCCCACCAACACCCCGCTGGCCGTGCACAGCCTCGGCCGCGAAGACCTCTACCTGGTGACCGATCCGGCGTTCAAGCGACGCCTACCCGAGGCCGTGTCGCTGGCCGACATCGCCGAGCAGGCGCTGATCCTGCCGGCGTTTCCGCAGACGCTGCGGCTCATCATCGAGAAGACCTTCTCCGACCACCTGGGCCGTCCGCCCAAGGTACGGCTGGACGTGGACTCGACGTACGCCATCAAGAAGCTGGTATCGGCGGGCAAGGGGCAGAGCATCCTGTCGGTGCACTCGGTCAGCGACGAAATCCAGCGCGGTGAGCTGACGATCACGCCCATTGCCGATCCGCCCATCACGCGCACCATCAATCTCGTCACGCATCCCAACCGTGTGGCCGATGCCGCGGTGAAGGCGGTGCACCGCGTGGTGGACGCGGTGCTGTCCGAAGGGTAGGCTTGGGGTAGGGCGCCAACTTGGCGCGCCACGGGTTCCGCGGTGGCCATTCGCGGCGGAACTAGATCAGCGACTTGCCGTAGGCCAGCACCTGGTCGCACACCTTCTCGGTCAGCTGCTTCTTCAGACCGTCGCCCGAGAGGTCCAGTTTCTTGTCGCTGTTGCCGCCCAGCACCCCGGCAATGCCTTCCTTGTATCCCGGGTCGGATTGCGCCTTCTGTTCGCCGCCCAGCTTGCCCAGGATCTTGTCCTTGACGCCGCTGGCGTCGCCACCCAGGTAGTTGTTCTGCGCGCAATAACCCAGCACGCCGGCGATATTGCCCGAGCCCACCGATCCCAGGTCGGGCATGGAACCCGCGCTGGCGCCGCTGTTGCCTCCCATTGCATTTTTGACGGAGTCCAGCAGTTGCGCGTGCGCGGCGGTGCTAAGGGCCAGCGCGGCGAGGCTCGAGGCGGCAAGAGAGTAGAGACGGTGTTTCATGGATGGCTCCTGGAAAATCATGAGGCATCCCGACGATAGGCGCGCCACATGGCGGCAGGCTGATAGGAGGGGTAAGCGACTGAAATGATCCGTTGCGGGGTGGGCGCGTGAGCGTGGTAAGCCCCGGGCGCTGGGTGCTTCGGCGCAGGGCAGCCCTGGCGCTTACTTGCGGACGTAGCTCTTCTGCCCGCTATCCGAATAGCAATACGTTCCGCCGCGTGGCCCGGTGCAGAACGTACCCGCCCGGCAGCTGCATGCCGATTCGGAGGATTTTGGTACGGCCATCAGCCCTTGTGCGGCGGCACCGGGCATCGAGCACACCTTCTTCGAGCCGCTGATCGAGCCATCATTGCAGACGAATTTTCCGGCTGCGCAATGCGACACGCCTCCTTTCTTGCCCGAGCACGGGGAGTTGGCGGCATGACTGCCCGCTGCCATCACGAGCAGGGCAAAGCTTGCAACGACGATGCACGTGATGGCGCCACCCTTGTTCGACGGCGCTTTTTGCAAGGCGTCGTTGTGCGCGGCATCGTGGCCACGCTGATCCGGTCGGCGATGGTGTCTAGCAAGTCGCATAGGCTAGAGTCCGCTCAACGATCTTATCGATTCGATGGGCAAGGGACGCAAATTCGATCCCGAACCCTGGCGGCAACTGCCGGGCGCGGGGCGTTGCACGAAATATACGATCGAGCCTGAAATGCAAAAACCCTGCTAAACGCGTGTTTTAGCAGGGTTTTCAATCTTTGGCGGAGCGGACGGGGCTCGAACCCGCGACCCCCGGCGTGACAGGCCGGTATTCTAACCAACTGAACTACCGCTCCGCAGCGGCTTACATCGTCACATGCAGTTGCCAGCAAGCTGGCGTCCCCTAGGGGATTCGAACCCCTGTACTCACCGTGAAAGGGTGATGTCCTAGGCCTCTAGACGAAGGGGACTTGGACTGCACAATTCTTCGCTTTTGGTACTGGTGGAGGTAAGCGGGATCGAACCGCTGACCTCTTGCATGCCATGCAAGCGCTCTCCCAGCTGAGCTATACCCCCGGTGCCTGTAGTTGCTTGAAGCTTGATAACTTCCTTGAAACCCGCGCTATCGCACCTGCTTCTTGGTCGTTGCTTCGTCTACTTGCGTAGTGCCGTTGGCGAAGAAACGAGATTATGCACGAGTTTTTTTTGGCGTGCAAGTCGGTGGGCGGAAAATTTTCAACGCCGATGTAGCGGCCGCGCCGCAGCGGCGCGCAAACCGTGCGCACCGCCATACGCACCGCCATACGCATCCTAGAGAGTAACCAGAAAAATCAACGGCTTGCCTGCCGAGGCCTTGTGGTGCATCGTGTGTTGGGCGCGTCGCGAGGCGCGCCATTGGCTTGGAAGAGGGGGAGACATGGCCACCACATCCTTTGCGACGCGGCCGCTGGGCCGCACCGACATGCACATCACGCGCGTGGGCTTCGGCGCCTGGGCGGCCGGCGGGCCGGACTGGGCGGTGGGATGGGGGCCGCAGGACGACGCCGATTCGATCCAGGCCATCCGCCATGCCGTAGAGCGCGGGATCAACTGGATCGATACGGCGGCCGTGTACGGGCTGGGACATTCCGAGGAAATCGTGCGGCAGGCGCTGGCGCCTATTCCGCCTTCGCAGCGGCCATACATCTTCACCAAGTGCGGCCTGACGTGGTCGGCCGCGCAGCCCATGCGCACGCCCCGGCGCACCGGCGCGCCCGACAGCCTGCGGCGCGAGCTGGACGCCTCGCTGCGCCGGCTGGGCGTGGAACGCATCGATCTGTACCAGATGCATTGGCCGGCGGGCGACGGCACGCCGGTGGAGGAATACTGGGACACGCTGCTCGACATGAAGCGGGCCGGCAAGGTGCGCGCGGTGGGCCTGTCGAACCACAATCTGGCGCAATTGCAGGCCGCGCACGCCGTGGGGCAGGTCGATACGCTGCAGCCGCCGCTGTCGATCATCCGCCGCGAGGCGGCCGCCGACCTGTTGCCGTGGTGCGCGGAGCAAGAGGTCGGCGTGATCGTCTACAGCCCCATGCAATCGGGGCTGCTGTCCGGCGAGTTCACGGCGGCGCGGGCCGCGGAGTTGCCGTCATCGGATTGGCGCTCGCGTCACGCGGAGTTCACCGAGCCCAACTTGGCGCGCAATCTGGAATTGGCCGACGCGCTCAAGCCCATCGCGCAGCGCCACGGCACCACGGTGGCCGCCGTGGCGGTGGCATGGACGCTGGCGTGGCCCGGTGTGACGGGCGCCATCGTGGGCGCGCGCAGCCCGCGGCAGGTCGACGGCTGGCTGGGCGCGGCCACGTTGGAACTGGATGTTGATGATCTGAGCGAGATCGCCAATGCCATCGAGCAGACCGGCGCGGGCGCCGGGCCGTCGATGCCGGAAGAGGACGATGCCGCGCTGGGCAGGCAGCTGCGTCGCTGAGGAGCGTTTCGCGGGCGTTGCGTGCCGGCGAGTGCGCGAATTGCGGCGGCCCGGGGGACTGGCCCGGCCCTAGCGCACGCGGCGCCGGGTGGCCGCCGCGGCCCACACCAGCAGCAGGCCGGCCAGCAGCAGCGCCGGCTTGTCGCCGTAGCGGGCATAAGGGGTCAGGCCGCTCATGCCCTGTACGGTGGCCGGCAGCACGCCCGCCTGGTGGGCCGGCAGCCAGGCCTGCACGGCGCCGTGCGCGTCGATGGCGGCGGTGACGCCCGTGTTCGTGGCGGTAAGCATGGGCCGTGCCGTTTCCAGCGTGCGCAGGCGGGCGATCTGCAGATGCTGGCGCAGCGCCCAGGTGTTGCCGAACCAGCCCAGGTTGCTCAGGTTGACCAGGATGGTGGCGCCCGGCTCGCCATGCTCGCCCGGCAGCAGGGCGGGCAGCAGCTCGGGACCGAACAGGTCTTCGTAGCAGATGTTGAAGGCCAGCCGCTGGTCGCGCACCACAAAGGGTTGCTGGCGCGCCGGGCCGCGGTCGAATTCACCCAGCGGGATGTTCAGCATGGCGACGAACCAGCCGAAGCCGTGGGGAATGTATTCGCCCCAGGGCACCAGGTGGCGCTTGTCGTAACGCATGGCCGTGCGGCCGTCCCTCAGCTGGTTTACGGGTGTGCTGGCGTCAAACGCGATGGCGCTGTTGGTATAGCGTCCGGTGCCATCGGCGTCGCGCGTATGTAGCGGCACGCCCAGCGCAATGGCGGCGTCCTGCCGCCGCGCGACCTCCAGCCAGGTGTTCCAGACACGCGGGTCGATCTGGTCCTGGAACACGGGCAGGATGGTTTCGGGCAGCACGATCAGGTCGGGCTTGGGTTCGCCCGCCGCGGGCGGCATGGACGCCAGCTTCAGGTGGCGGATGACGCCTTCTTCCAGCAGCGCCGGTTCGAATTTCTGCGACTGTTCGATGTTGCCTTGCACCAGCCGCACGTTCAGGGGTTGTCCCTCGGGCACGGACCAGCCGATGCGCGCCAGCGGCCAGCCGGCTGCGGCCAGCGCCAGCGCGGCCAGGGCCGTGGCGATGGCCGGCCGGGGCGGCAGGCGGCGTGCGGCGGGTGCCGGTGTGCCGGCGAGAGCCGCTGCACTCGCCGGCCACAGCCCGGCCAGCGCCGCGGCCGCGAAGGCTGCCAGCAGCGCCATGCCGTGCACGCCCAGCAGCGGCGCCCAGCCGGCGATGGCGTCGTCGACGTGCGCATAGCCGATGTTCAGCCAGGGGAAGCCGCTGAACAGCACGGCGCGCAGCCATTCGGCCGCGGTCCAGGCCGCGGCCCATGTCAGCGCAACCTGCAGACCACGCCCCCGGGCAGTGCCCGCCGGCCGCAGCCACACGGCCAGCGCACCGGCCAGGCCGTAGAACAGCGCCAGGAAGACGGACAGTACCAGCACGCCGCCGGCCGCCAGCGGCGCAGCCAGCCCACCGTAGCGGTGCATGCTGATGAAAAGCCAGTACAGGCCGATGCCGAAGCTGATGGTGCCGAAGCCCCAGCCGTACAGGAAGGCATGGCGCGCGCGCGTGGCACCCAGCGTGGCATGCGCCAGCACGGCCAGCGACAGCACCTGCGCCAGGCCCAGCACGCCGGCCGGCAGGGGATCCGGCGCAAATGCCAGCGCGTGCACGGCCCCGGCCACCGCCAGCTGGGCGGCCAGGCGCAGGGATGAAGAGGAGATCGCGGCGAAGGGGCGGCTCATTCCCGCGGCGCGCCGACGTCGTCGGGAAATGGCGCGATCGGCACGCGGCGAGCGCGCAGCCACAGGGCGCGCCGCGCGTCGGCGCGCAGCACCTCGATGCGCAGATCGCCATGCACCGCGCTGTCGCCGCGGCGCGGGATGCGGCCCAGCTCGCCGCCCAGCCAGCCGCCCACGCTGTCGTAGTCGTCGTCGGGCATGTCGGTGCCCAGCACGTCGTTGAAATGGCTGATCTCGGTGGCGGCCAGCAGGCGCCACTGGTTCTCGCCCTCGGGGAAAATGGAGGTTTCGTCGTCCTCGTCGAACTCGTCTTCGATATCGCCGACGATCTCTTCCAGCACGTCTTCCATGGTGACCAGCCCCGAGATGCCGCCGTGCTCGTCGATCACGATGGCCTGGTGGTTACGGCTGGCGCGGAAGTCGCGCAGCAGCACGTTCAGGCGCTTGGTCTCGGGGATGAACACGGCCGGGCGCACCAGCCCGCGTACCTCGATGCCGGGTTCGAGCATGCAGCGCAGCAGGTCCTTGGCCAGCAGAATCCCGATGATGTTGTCGCGGTCGTTCTCATAGACCGGAAAGCGCGAGTGCGCGGTCTCGATGACGGTGGCCAGCAGCTGGGGCAGGGGCAGGGCGATGTCGAGCAGGTCCATGCGCGAGCGCGGCACCATGATGTCGGCGACGGTGCGCTCGGACACGGCCAGCGCGCCCTTGATCATGGAGTACGACTCGGCATCGAGCAGCTCGCGATCGTGCGCGGCTTCGAGGACGGCCTTGATGCCCTCGCGGTCTTCGGGTTCCCGGCGGACGAGGGACAGCAGACGGTCTAGGAGGGACTTGCTGGAGTTCTTGGCAGTGCGCGTGGGCGCATCAGAAGCAGGGTAAGGGTCGGACATCGTCCAGGCGGACAAGTTGTGGAAGGGTCAGCATAACCGAATCCTCGGCGCGTGTTTGTTACGTGATTACCCGCTGAAGCGGGGCGTATGCGGGGTGTTGGCGGGGGATTCGGTTGTAGGGATCGTTAGGAATGTGTCGGGTCTTGGTGCTGTCGGTGGCTGGGGTTCTTGAGGCGCCGCTGCCTGCCGTGTCTGGGCCGGGCCGGCCAAGTCCCAGCGGCTCGGGCGCGCCACGAGGCGCCCTCGGCCCCGCTGCGCGGGGCTGCCCTCGGGCCAACTGGCCGGCCCGGCCCAGACACGGCAGGCAGCGGCTCGCAACAGCGGCAGGCGTCGGATGCTCAAGACCATGGCAGGCCTGATTCGATTGATCGCGGCCGGATGTCATTGGTTCCCGCCGCTCCGGCCTATGCATGCCAGCGCCCGATGCATGCCCCTGCCGTGAGTCCCTGTGGGGTGCCGTGGCGCGCCCGAGCCGAAGGACTTGGCCGGCGACACCCCACCGGCACCCCACAGGGACGCCTCAACAGAGACATCCCCTCGCAGGCAGACAAAAAACACTGGCGCTACCAGTCGGGCTAATCGGCAGCGACGTAAGGATCCGGCAACCCCATGCGCGCCAGCACCGCCGTCTCCAGCGCTTCCATGCGCTGCGCATCGTGCTCGTCGATGTGGTCGTACCCCAGCGCGTGCAGCACGCCGTGCACCGTGAGATGGGCCGCATGGGCCAGCAGCGGCTTGCGCTGCTCGCGCGCCTCGCGCGCCAGGACCGGCACGCAGACGATGATGTCGCCGCGCGCGGTGCCGTCCGGGCCGATGCCGTATTCGAAGGTGAGCACGTTCGTGGCGTAGTCGCGGCCGCGGAAATCCCGGTTCAGGCGGCGGCCCTCGGCCTGGCCCACTAGGCGCAGGCTGAGTTCGGCGGCGGCCAGCTCCGGCAGGCCGTCGTCGGCCGCGGCCTGCAGCGCGTAGCCGGCCCAGCGGCGCAGGCGCCAGCGGGGCAGGCGGGGTTCGGCCACCGCGTACTGCACCGAGAGGGACAGCTCAGGCCTCATCGGCGGCGGCGCGGTCGTAGGCGTCGACGATACGGGCCACCAGCGGATGGCGCACCACGTCGCGGCTGGTGAAGCGGGTCGTGGCGATGCCCTGCACGTCGGCCAGCACCTGCACCGCGTGCGCCAACCCGCTCTGCTGGCCGCGCGGCAGGTCCACCTGCGACGGGTCGCCGGTGATGACCGCCTTGCTGCCGAAGCCGATGCGGGTCAGGAACATCTTCATCTGCTCGGGCGTGGTGTTTTGCGCCTCGTCCAGGATGACGAATGCGTGATTCAGCGTGCGGCCGCGCATGTAGGCCAGCGGGGCGATCTCGATGGTCTGCTTCTCGAACAGGCGCTGCACGCGTTCGAAGCCCATCAGGTCGTACAGCGCGTCGTACAGCGGCCGCAGGTACGGGTCCACCTTCTGCGCCAGGTCGCCGGGCAGGAAGCCCAGGCGCTCGCCGGCCTCGACCGCCGGACGGGTCAGCACCAGGCGCTGCACATTCTCGCGCTCCATCGCGTCGATGGCGCAGGCCACCGCCAGCCAGGTCTTGCCGGTGCCCGCCGGCCCCACGCCGAAGGTGATGTCGTGCTTGAGGATATTGTCCAGGTAGTCGCGCTGGCGCGGCGTGCGCGGGCGCAGGTCGGAGCGGCGCGTGCGCAGCTGCGGCGAGCCATCCTCGCCGATCGGCGGCAGGTCTTCGACAGCACCGTTGCGCGGGTCCGCCTGGGCGTCGGCCGGGCGGCCGATGCCGATCTCGACCAGGCCCAGCTGGATGTCGTCGACCGACAGGGCGCGGTGCGTGGCCTGCTCGTGAAAGCGGCGCAGTGCGCGGCCGGCCAGTTCGGCCTGCTCGCCTTCCAGCGTGACGCGGTTGCCGCGGCGCGACAGCTTCACGCCCATGCCGTCGGCCAGCTGGCGCAGGTTCTCGTCCAGCGGACCGCACAGGTTGGCCAGGTGGGTGTTGTCGCCGTCCAGGACGACGATGGCGGGCATGGAACGGCGGTTGCCGCGGGGGCGTGTCGTCATGGGTGGGGGTCTCCGTCGACGCCGGCGACGCGGCCTCGCAGCGAGTTGGTATAAGCCTGCGTGATGTCCACGTCGATCATCTGCCCGATCAGCCGCGCGGGCGCGGCGAAGTTGACGATGCGGTTGTTCTCGGTGCGGCCCATCAGTTCGCCGGCGTCGCGGCGCGACGGGCCTTCGACCAGGATGCGCTGGCGGGTGCCGACCATGCCCTGCGCGATGGCGGCGGCCTGCTGGTTGAGCAGCGCCTGCAGGCGCTGCAGCCGCTGCAGCTTCACGTCCTGCGGGGTTTCGTCCGTCAGGTCGGCCGCGGGCGTGCCGGGCCGGCGCGAGTAGATGAACGAGAAGGCCGTGTCGAAGCCGACGTCCTCGATCAGCTTCATGGTCTTGTTGAAGTCGTCCTCGGTCTCGCCGGGGAAGCCCACGATGAAGTCCGACGACAGCGACAGTCCGGGCCGCGCGGCGCGCAGCTTGCGCACCACCGACTTGAATTCCAGGGCCGTGTAGCCGCGTTTCATGGCGGCCAGCACGCGGTCGCTGCCCGACTGCACCGGCAGGTGCAGGAACGACACCAGCTTGGGCAGGCGCGCGTACGCGTCGACCATGCGCTGGGTCATTTCCTTGGGATGCGAGGTCGTGTAGCGGATGCGCTCGATGCCGGGAATCTCGTGCACGTATTCCAGCAGCGTGGCGAAGTCGGCGATCTCGCCGCCTTCCGCCATGCGGCCCCGGTAGGCGTTGACGTTCTGGCCCAGCAGCGTGACTTCCTTCACGCCCTGGTCGGCCAGGTCGGCCACCTCGACCAGCACGTCCTCGAACGGGCGGGACACTTCCTCGCCGCGGGTGTAGGGCACCACGCAAAAGCTGCAATACTTGCTGCAGCCTTCCATGATGGATACGAAGGCCGTGGCGCCCTCGACGCGCGGCGGCGGCAGGGCGTCGAATTTCTCGATCTCGGGAAAGCTGATGTCGACCTGCGACCGGCCCTGCTCGCGCCGGCGGCGGATCAGGTCGGGCAGCCGGTGCAGCGTCTGGGGGCCGAACACCACGTCGACGTAAGGCGCGCGGCGCACGATGGCCTCGCCTTCCTGGCTGGCCACGCAGCCGCCCACCCCGATCACCAGGTCGGGGTTGAGCTTCTTCAGGTGCTGCACACGGCCCAGGTCGGAGAACACCTTTTCCTGCGCCTTCTCGCGCACCGAACAGGTGTTGAACAGGATGACGTCGGCCTCTTCCGGCACGTCCGTCAGTTCCAGGCCCTGGTCGCCGCGCAGCACGTCGGCCATCTTGTCCGAGTCGTACTCGTTCATCTGGCAGCCGAAGGTGCGGATATAGAGCTTGCGGGGGGCGGCATCCGTGCCGGCGTCGGCGGGGGACGGGTTGCCGCGGTCGCCGGAGCCGGCGCGCTTGAGGGTGGTTTCTTGCATGCGGTTCGCCGTGACGGGTGTAGATCCCGGGGGCGTCGGTTTGGGGAAAACACGGATTTTAGCCTGGGAGCAGGGGGCGGGTCTTGGTCCTGACACAAATGCCGGATACGATAAGAGGTCTTATTGCCGGCGCCCACGAGGCGTGCTCCGCCATGCTTCCTTCCGAAAGCGCTTCAGGCGTTCCCAATCCCCCCTTGATGGCCGCTGCGGCGACCCGCCCCGTGCGCGACGTGGCCCTCACCGTCGGCGTGGCGGTCATGCTGCTGCTGATGAGCCGCTGGGTCGACCAGCCCCTCACCCGCGCGCTGGCCGCCAACGTGCCCCACTGGGTCGATGCCGTCTTCGAGGAGATCGGCGACATGGGAGACAGCGGCGGGTACATCGTCGCCGGGCTGGTGGGCTACGTCGTGTCGCTGGCGGGGCTGCGCAGCGGCTGGGCCAGCCGGCTGCACGTGGCTCTGGAACGGCTGGCGCGCTGTAGCGTGCTGCTGCTGGGCACGATGGCCATCGGCGGACTGATCACGCTGGCGCTGAAGAAGATAGTGTCGCGCGCGCGGCCCGAAGAACTGTTCGAGCGCGGCTTCCACGGCCTGGGCGTCCCCTTTTCCGGCGATCCGTTCGATTCGTTCCCGTCCAGCCACACCCTTACGGCCTTCGCCGTGGCAGCCGTCATTCGGCAGATCTCTCCGCGCTGGGGGTGGCCCGCGCTGGGCGCGGCGGGCGTGGTGGCGTGCAGCCGCGTGATCAACCTGGATCACTACCTGTCCGACGTGTCGGCCGCTGCATTCATCGGCCTGATGGTGGCTCATTACCTGGCGCCGCACGTGCTGCAGGAGCAGCACCGCTGGATGTTCCGTACGCCGTGGCGCTGGTGGCGGCGCCCGCAGGGCGGCACGATGGCGTAGGGGCAGCGCTTTGTTTGCGGCGCCGTCGCCGTACGCGTGGCACCGTCCCGTGGTGTCGCACTCATGACGCCGCATCAATGAAATAGGGCCGCGTATGCGGCCCTATCTCTATCTATGCCGACTTGCCCGGCAGGCCCGGATCAGGCGATCTCGGCTTCGTCCTTCTTCACGGGCTTGATCAGGTCTTCGCGCTTGACGCCCATCCACATCGCCAGCGCGGCGGCCACGAAGACCGACGAGTAGATGCCGAACCAGATGCCGATGGTCAGGGCCAGCGCGAAGTAGTGCAGCGTGGGGCCGCCGAAGAACAGCATCGACAGCACCATCATCTGCGTGGAGCCGTGGGTGATGATGGTGCGCGAGATCGTCTGCGTGATGGCGCTGTTGATGACCTCTTTCACGTCGGCCTTGCGGTACTTGCGGAAGTTCTCGCGGATCCGGTCCATGATGACCACGGATTCGTTCACGGAGTAGCCCAGCACCGCCAGCACCCCCGCCAGCACCGCCAGCGAGAATTCCCACTGGAAGAAGGCGAAGAAGCCCAGGATGATGACCACGTCGTGCAGGTTGGCCAGCACGCCGGCCACCGCGAATTTCCATTCGAAGCGAAAGCCCAGGTACACCATGATGCCGATGACGACCACCAGCAGCGCCATCAGGCCGTTGTGGAGCAGCTCCTCGCCGACCTGCGGGCCCACGAACTCGACGCGGCGCAGCTGCACCGACGGATCGGCCGCCTTCAGCGCCTCGAGCACCTTTTCGCTCTGCGTGGCCGACGTCTGGCCCTCGGCAAGCGGCAGGCGGATCATCACGTCGCGCGAGGTGCCGAAGTTCTGCACCTGGAAGTCGGAGTAGCCCAGCTTGGACACGGCGCCGCGCACGCTGTCCAGTTGCACGGTCTGCGCGTAGTTCACTTCCATCACCGTGCCGCCGGTGAACTCGATGGACAGGTGAAAGCCGCGCGTGATGATGAAGAACACCGCCGCCAGGAACGTGACCAGGCTGATGATGTTCAGCACCAGCGCGTGGCGCATGAACGGGACGGTGCGATGGATGCGGAAGAATTCCATGTCTGGCCTTGCGGATGCTTGCGGTTACTTGACGGCCGGGGTGCCGTTGCCGCCCGTGCGGGTCTTGGCGCCGGCCTGGGCCTGGCCCGTGCCGGGACGCCAGACGGTGCCCACCGAGATGCTGGTCAGCTTGCGCTTGCGGCCGTACCACAGGTTGGCCAGCGCGCGCACGCCCACCACCGACGAGAACATCGAGGTGAGGATGCCCAGGCAGTGCACCACCGCGAAGCCGCGGATCGGGCCGGAGCCGAAAGCCAGCAACGCCAGGCCCACGATGAGGGTGGTGAGGTTGGAGTCCAGGATGGTGCCCCACGCGCGCTCGAAGCCCTGGTGGATGGCCTGCTGCGGCGAGGCGCCGTTGCGCAGCTCTTCGCGGATGCGCTCGTTGATCAGCACGTTGGAGTCGATGGCCATGCCCAGCGTCAGGGCGATGGCCGCGATGCCGGGCAGCGTCAGCGTGGCCTGCAGCATGGACAGCAGCGCCAGCAGGAACAGCACGTTCATCGTCAGGCCGATGGTCGAGAAGACCCCGAACAGGTGGTAGTAGACGATGATGAAGACCGCGATGGCCAGGAAGCCGTACAGCGTGGAGTCGAAGCCCTTGGCGATGTTGTCGGCGCCCAGGCTGGGGCCGATGGTGCGTTCCTCGATGATGGACATCGGCGCGGCCAGCGCGCCGGCGCGCAGCAGCAGGGCCGTGTCGGCGGCTTCCTCGGCGGTCATGCTGCCCGAGATCTGCACCTGGCCGCCGCCGATCTCGCTGCGGATGACCGGCGCGGTGACGACCTCGCCCTTGCCGTTCTCGAACAGCAGGATGGCCATGCGCTTGCCGATGTTGTCGCGCGTGACGTCGCGGAAGATGCGCGCGCCCTTGCTGTCCAGCGTGAGGTGCACGGCGGCCTGCTGGGTCTGCGAGTCGCGGCCCGGCTGGGCGTCCTGCAGGTTCTCGCCGGTGAGCACGACCTGGCGGCGCACCAGGATGGGACGGCCGTCGCGGTCCGTATAGCGCTCCAGGCCGAAAGGCACGGTGCCGCCCGCCAGCGCCGACTGTGCGGCCGGCGAGTCGTCGACCATGCGGATCTCGAGCGTGGCGGTGCGGCCTAGCAGTTCCTTGGCCTTGGCCACGTCCTGCACGCCCGGCAGCTGGACGATGATGCGGTCGGAACCCTGCTGCTGGATGACGGGTTCGGCCACGCCGAGCTCGTTGATGCGGTTGTGCAGCGTGCTGATGTTCTGTTGTAGCGCGTTGTCCTGCACGCGCGTGACGGCGGCCGGGCTGAGCTGGCCCACCAGCTGGGGCTTGCCGCCGTCGTTGCCGTCGGTATAGGCCAGTTCGGTGACGCGGCTGCGCAGCGCGTCGCGCGCGCGGTCGCGGTCGCCCTCGTTGGCGAAGCTGGCGACCACCGACATGCCGGCGCGCTCGACGCCCGCCACGGGCACCTTCTGGTCGCGCAGCACGCTGCGCAGGTCGGCCGCCAGCGAGTCGTAGCGGGCGGTGAGGGCGCCCTGCATGTCGACCTGCAGCAGGAAGTGCACGCCGCCGCGCAGGTCCAGGCCCAGGTACATGGGGCGGGGCTCGAACCAGCCCAGCGCGCGCATCCAGGGCGGCGAGGCGGGCAGCAGGTTCAGCGCCACGGTGTAGCTGGGGTCGCCTGGCACGGTGTTCAGCGCGCGGTCGATGGCGTCGCGCGCCTGCAGTTGCACGTCGGTGGAGGCGAAGCGCGCGCGCACCGTGCCCAGCGTGCCGTTCAGCTCGTAGTACACGCTGGTGGGCGGCAGGTTGGCGTTGGCCAGGATCTGTTCGACCTGGGCCAGCATGGCGGGCTCGATCTTGACGGTGGCCTTGGCGCTGGACACCTGCACGGCCGGGGATTCGCCGTAGAAGTTCGGCAGGGTGTAGAGCAGGCCGATAACGACCGCAACCAGGACGGTGATGTATTTCCAGAGAGGATAGCGGTTCATTGCCGGCGATTTTGGTGCGTAATGAAGGCGAAAAGGCCCCTTGCGGGGCCTCGTGTGACGCTTACAGGGCCTTGATGGTTCCCTTGGGCAGCACGGTGGTGACCGAGGTCTTCTGCATGATCACCTCGACCGGCTTGTCGGCCAGTTCCGACACTTCGACCGTGACGTAGCTGTCGGTCACCTTGGAGACCTTGCCCAGCATGCCGCCCGCCGTGACGACCTCGTCGCCCTTGGTCAGCGCCGCGACCATGTTGCGGTGCTCTTTCTGGCGCTTCATCTGAGGACGGATCATCAGGAAATAGAGGATCACGAACATCAGGACGATGGGCAGCATTCCCACCAGCGCGTTGCCTTCGGGAGCGGCCTGGGCCAGGACGAGGCCGGCGGTGTCGATTGCGGACATTGTTGTACTCCTGGAAATATATGAGTCGTCTGTTTTAGGGCGGCGGCCGGCCTTTATTTATGGGTGGCCTGGTCCGGTCCGGCAGGAGGCTGGATCCGTCCCCCGCGTTCTGGTTGCCCCGTCCCCGCGCGAGCCATCGGACGTGGGCAAGCCGACTATTGTAGCGAGGTTGGCCGGCCGGCGGGGTGCCGGCCCCCATCGCGCCGCTAGTCGACCCCGCGTGCGCGGTCGGCGGCGAACTGGGCGCGCCAGCTGTCGAAGCGGCCCTCGGCAATAGCCTCGCGCATCTGGCGCATCAAGTCCAGGTAGAAATGCAGGTTGTGCAGCGTGTTCAGGCGGGCGCCGGTGATCTCGTTGGCGCGCTGCAAATGGTGCAGGTACGCCCGCGAGAAGTGCGCGCAGGTGTGGCAGGCACAGGTAGGGTCCAGCGGCCGGGTGTCGTCGCGGTAGCGGGCGTTGCGGATCTTCAGGTCGCCATAGCGGGTGAAGAGCCAGCCGTTGCGCGCGTTGCGGGTGGGCATCACGCAATCGAACATGTCCACGCCGCGCGCCACGCCCTCGACCAGGTCTTCCGGAGTGCCCACGCCCATCAGGTAGCGCGGCGCGCCCGCCGGCAGCCGCGGCGCCACATGGGCCAGGATGCGCTGCATGTCTTCCTTGGGCTCGCCCACCGACAGGCCGCCGATGGCGTAGCCGTGAAAGCCCACCTCCTGCAGGCCGGCCAGCGATTCGTCGCGCAGCGATTCGTACATGCCGCCCTGCACGATGCCGAACAGGGCATTGGGGTTGCCCAGGCGGTCGAACTCGTCGCGCGAGCGGCGCGCCCAGCGCAGCGACATGCGCATCGAGCGGGCGGCCTCGTCCGCGGTGGCGGGCCGGCCGTCGATCTCGTATGGCGTGCACTCGTCGAACACCATGACGATGTCGGAGTTCAGCGACCGCTGGATGCGCATCGATTCCTCGGGCGTGAGAAAGAGCCGCGCGCCGTCGATGGGCGAGGCGAACTTCACGCCTTCCTCGGTGATCTTGCGCATGCCCTGCAGGCTGAACACCTGGAAGCCGCCCGAATCGGTGAGGATGGGGCGGTCCCATTGCATGAAGCCGTGCAGGCCGCCGTGGCGATCCAGGATGTCGGTGCCGGGGCGCAGCCACAGGTGGAAGGTGTTGCCCAGCACGATCTGCGCGCCGACGTCCGTCAGCTCGTGCGGCAGCATGGCCTTGACGCTGCCGTAGGTGCCCACCGGCATGAAGATCGGCGTCTCGACGACGCCGTGGTTGAGAGTGACGCGGCCGCGGCGCGCGGCGCCGTCGGTGGCCAGCAGTTCGAAGCGCAGTCCGGTCATGGGCGGGGAGTCTCGATGAACATGGCGTCGCCGTAGCTGAAGAACCGATAGCGCTGCGCCACGGCGTGGGCGTAGGCGCGGCGGATGGGTTCGATGCCCGCCAGCGCCGACACCAGCATCAACAGGGTGGATTGCGGCAGGTGGAAGTTGGTGAGCAGGGCGTCGACGGCCCGGTAGCGGTAGCCCGGCGTGATGAAGAGTCGCGTGTCGCCCTGGCAGGCAGCCAGCGGTGCGCCGGGACCGGCCTGTGCCTCGGCCTGGGCGGCGCCCGACTCCAGCGCGCGCACGCTGGTGGTGCCGACCGCGACCACGCGGCCGCCGCGCGCGCGTGCCAGTGCCACGGCCTGCGCGGTGGCCGCCGGCACGGTGTACCACTCGGCATGCATGACGTGGTCGGCGAGGTTCTGCACCCGCACCGGCTGGAAGGTGCCGGCGCCCACGTGCAGGGTGACGAAGGCGCGTTCCACGCCCTGGGCCTGCAGCCGTTGCAGCATGGGCTCGTCGAAGTGCAGACCGGCCGTGGGTGCGGCCACCGCGCCGGGCTCGCGGGCGTAGACCGTCTGGTAGCGGCTGTCGTCTTCTTCCTGGGCGGCGTGGGTGATGTAGGGCGGCAGCGGGGTGGCGCCGTGGGCGTCCAGCAGGCCCAGCACCGGAGCGGGAAAGCGCAGGTCGAAGAGCTCGCCCTGCCGCCCCAGCACCACCGCCTCGAAGGCGTCGGCCAGCTGCAGCACCGTGCCGGGACCCGGCGACTTGCTGGCCCGCACGTGCGCCAGGGCACGGTCGGGCTCCAGCAGGCGCTCGACCAGCACCTCGACCTTGCCCCCGCTGGCCTTGCGCCCCAGCAGCCGCGCCTTGATCACGCGGGTGTCGTTGAACACCAGCAGGTCGCCCGGCCGCAGGAGCCCTGCCAGGTCGGGAAACTGGCGGTCGTGCAGCGTGCCGGCGGCGTCCAGGTGCAGCAGGCGGCTGCCGCCACGCTCGGCGGCGGGGTGCTGCGCGATCAGCTCGGGCGGCAGGTCGTAGTCGAAATCGGAAAGGGTAAGCGGAGAGGACACGCTGGGAATCGGAAAGCAGAGGTCTGGCCCGGCCGGTGCGGGGCGGCGGCGTCCCGGCCTGGCAGGCCGCCGTGGCGGCGCGGACGGGCGGCGACGGCGGATGCGCACACGCAACACCGAGGGCAAACCTGCGATTGTATGCCGTTGGCCGCCAGGCGCTCGCCCGCCCCATGCATTTGCCGCCCGTGCCGGCTCCGGTATGCTCACGTCCTATCCAAATCCAGGCGGTACGGCAGGGCAGACATGGTGGGAAGGCGGACGGGTGCGATCAAACGGTGGCTGGCGGCGGCCGCGCTGGCGCTGGGCGCGGGCGGGGCGGCGGCGCAGGCCTTGCCGCCCGAGCTGTCCGCCGTCTGGAAGGCCGCGAAGCTGCCCGACAGCGCGCTGTCGCTGGTGGTGCAGGAGGTCGGCGGCCCGCGGCTGGCTGCCATCAATGCGACCACGCCTCGCAATCCGGCCTCCGTGATGAAGCTCGTTACCACCTGGGCGGCGCTGTCCGAGCTGGGGCCCAGCTACACCTGGCGCACCGATTTCCTGACCGATCCCGGCGTGCGGCCGGATGCGCGCGGCGCGCTGGCCGGGCCGCTGTACCTGCGCGCCGGCGGCGATCCGCAATTGCAGCTGCAGGATTTCTGGACGATGCTGCGCGAACTGCGGCTGCGCGGCGTGAAGCAGATCGGCGACCTGGTCATCGATCGCAGCATCTTCGGCCAGGTGGCCACCGATCCGGGCGCTTTCGACGGCGCGCCCGACCGCGCCTACAACGCCAGTCCCGACGCGCTGATGGTGGGCTTCGGCGCGGTGCGCCTGCTGTTCCAGCCCGATCCCGCGGCGCGCCGCTGGGTGCCGCTGATCGACCCGCCGCTGCCCGGCCTGCGTGTGGAGGGCGCCGTGCAGTGGAGCGACGTGCGCTGCCCCGGTCCGCCCGTGGTCGCCACCGAGCCGGTGGTTACGCAGCAGGGCGTCTCCATCCGCGTCAGCGGCCAGGTGGCAGGCTCGTGCGGCGAGTTCAGCCTGTATCGGCTGGCCCTGTCGCAGCCCGAATACGCCACTGCCGTGTTCCGCCAGCTGTGGACGGAGCTGGGCGGCACCTTCACCGGGCGGGTGCGCGCGGGCGTGGTGCCCCCCGACGCGGTGGTGCTCGCCTCGCACGAGTCGGCCACATTGGGCGAGGCCATCCGCACCATCAACAAACGCAGCAACAACGTCATGGCGCGCACGCTGCTGCTGACACTGGGCGCCGAGCGCGGCATGCGGCCGGCCACGGTGGCCGGCAGCGACCAGGTCGCCCGCGAGGTGCTGGCGGGCCAGGGGCTGAAGATGCCCGAGCTGGTGATCGATAACGGCGCCGGCTTGTCGCGCGAGGCGCGGGTGTCGGCGGAAAGTCTGGCCTCGCTGCTGACGCTGGCCTGGACTTCCCCGCTGATGCCCGAATTCATCTCGTCGCTGGCGATCTCGGGCGTGGACGGCACCGTGCGCCGCCGCCTGCGTGGCCGCGAGGGCGAGGGTATGGCGCACCTGAAGACCGGCTCGCTGCGCGATGTGCGCGCCATCGCCGGCTATGTGCTCGGCGCCAGCGGCAAGCGCTACGTGGTGGTCAGCATCGTCAACCACGAGCAGGCCGCCGCCGTGCGCGCCTTCGACGATGCCCTGATCGGCTGGCTGGCCCGGCGCTGAGCCGCCCCGCAGGTCCTGCCGCCAATCCCCCGGCCGCCGGCCAAACGGGATACGATAATTGCGCCGAGTATGCGGGGCGCCGCCCCGCAATTCCTTTCCTTATTGGAGCTTTACGCACATGCCCGTGCACGAAATCCGTCACCCGCTGATCCGCCACAAGCTCGGCATCATGCGCCGCGCCGACCTCAGCACCAAGAGTTTCCGCGAACTGTCGCAGGAAGTCGGTGCGCTGCTGACCTACGAGGCCTCCAAGGACCTGCCGCTGACTGCCGCCGAGGTCCAGGGCTGGTCCGGCACGGTGCAGGTGGAGAAGATCGCGGGCAAGAAGGTGACCGTGGTGCCGATCCTGCGCGCCGGCATCGGCATGCTCGACGGCGTGCTCAGCCTGATCCCGGGGGCCAAGGTCAGTGTGGTGGGCGTGGCCCGCAACGAAGAAACGCTGCAGGCGCACACCTATCTGGAGAAGCTGGTGGGCGAGCTGGACCAGCGGCTGGCGCTGATCGTCGATCCCATGCTGGCCACGGGCGGCTCGATGCTCGCCACCATCGACATGCTCAAGCGCGCCGGTTGCCGCGAGATCCGCGCGCTGGTGCTGGTGGCGGCGCCGCAAGGCATCGACGCGGTGCTGGGCAGCCACCCCGACGTGCACATCTACACCGCTTCGATCGACGAGCGGCTCAACGAGCACGGCTACATCATCCCCGGCCTGGGCGATGCGGGCGACCGCATCTTCGGCACCAAGCAGAAGAGCGAGTAGCGCGCGGCGGCCCGTGCCGCCTTGCGCAGAGCGTTATGCCGCCGCGCCGGCGCCCGCCGGCAGATGCGTGCCGAACCAGTGCAGGCGCTGGGCCAGGCCGGCCACTTCGCCCACGATCAGCAGCGCCGGCGCGCGCACGCCGTGGCGTTGCGCCAATTCCGGCAGATGCGCCAGCGTGCCCGAGACCACGCGCTGTTCGGGCCGGCTGCCGTTCTCGATCAGCGCCACCGGCGTGCCGCCGTCACGGCCATGCTCGACCAGGCGCGCCGCCAGGCGGTCCAGCTGCCCCACGCCCATGTAGAAAGCCAGCGTCTGCTGGCCGCGCGCCAGGCCGCTCCAGTCCAGCGCCTCGGCGTCGTCACGGCAATGCGCCGTCACCAGGCGGACCGACTGGGCGTGGTCACGGTGCGTCAGCGGGATGCCGGCGTACGCGGCGCAGGCTAGCGCCGCCGTGATGCCGGGCACTACCTCGAACGGCACGCCGTGGGCGTGCAGGTATTCCAGTTCTTCACCGCCGCGGCCGAAGATGAAGGCATCGCCGCCCTTTAGCCGCACCACGCGGCGGCCGGCCTGGGCGTGCTCGGCCATCAGCCGATGGATGCGGGCCTGCGTAGCGTCGTGGTTCTCGCCGGGCAGCTTGCCGACCGGGACGCGCTCGGCGTCGCGGCGCGCCAGGGCCAGCACGCCGTCGCTGACCAGGCGATCGTGCAGGATGACGTCTGCCTCGTTCAGCGCGCGCAACGCCTTCAGCGTCAGCAGGCCTGGGTCGCCCGGGCCTGCGCCCACCAGCACCACGCTGCCCGGCCGGGCGGGCGCCGGGGCCTGCAGCGCGCGCTGCAGCTCGGCCTCTGCCTGCTCGGGCTGCTGGCGGCGCAGCCAGCCCGCTACGGGGCCGTCCAGCAGCCAATCGTAGAAGCGGCGGCGCCGGGCCAGGTCCGGCAGGGCGGCGCGGATGTGCGCGCGGTGGCGCGCCGCCAGGGCCGCCAGCGGGCCCAGCACGTGGTCCAGCATGGACTCCAACTGCTCGCGCACGCGGCGCGCCAGCACCGGCGCCACCCCGGAAGAGGAAATGGCCACGATCAGCGGCGAGCGGTCGACCACGGCCGGCACCTGGAACGACGACAGCTCGGCGTCGTCGACCACGTTGCAGAAGAGGCGCCGCTGGCCGGCGGCTTCGTACACGGCGCTGTTGACGGCCCGGTCGTCGGTGGCGGCCACGACCAGCCAGGCGTCGTCCAGCCACTCGGGGCGGAACTCGCCCGGCAGGTGGGCGATGCGGGCCTCGGCGGCCAGCGCGGCCAGCGCCTCGTCCAGGCGGGGCGCACCCACGGCCACGTCGGCGCCGGCTTCCAGCAGAGCCTGGACTTTGCGCGCGGCCACGGCGCCGCCGCCCACCACCAGGGCGCGCCGGCCCCGCAGGTCGGCAAAGATCGGGAAGAGCGTCATGAAAAGAGACCACCAGGGGCGGAGCGGATCCGCGTAGACATTCCAGGATCATAGGAAGGCGGGCTACATCCCTACAACTTTTGTTTTCTTGAATTGATATAGCCATAAGTGATTTGGGAGGGGCGTACGCCGGACTTGGGCGGGGCCCTGGGCAAGCGACGCGCCGGCGCGGTACGGGCACGACAACGGTGCGCGTACATGCACCGACTGCGTGCGCGGGCACCGCGCGCAGGCCGCAGCCATCCCGGCGGCGCGGGCAGCCCGCCCGGCATGCCCGGGGGACGCCGTGGGGGCATGGGCCCGTTCCAAACATGGCACGACGTTTGCTTGTGAACGGGTGGGTGGCCACCACGGACCGCCCGCCGCGTGTAGCGGCCAGGAACAACGACGTTCCGCAACGTCCACGGACACGGGGTCCGCCGGCGTGCGGAACGTTTTTTTTTGCCGGAGCCCCACATGAAGCCTGCATGCCCATCCGCCCTCCCGCCCGCCGTCGCGCAGGAACCCGTGGCCGATCCCCAGCGGCGCCGCTGGCTGGGCAACACCGCCCGCGCGATGGCGGGCGCGGGCCTGCTCGGCCTGGCCGATCCGCTGGTGCGGGCGGGCGCCTGGGCGGCCGGCTCCGATGCGCCCGAGAAGCGCGAGGTACGCATCGGCTTCATCCCGCTGACCGATTGCGCGTCGGTGGTGATGGCGTCGGTGCTGGGCATCGACCAGAAATACGGCGTGAAGATCGTGCCGTCCAAGGAAGCCTCGTGGGCCGCCGTGCGCGAGAAGCTGGTCAACGACGAACTCGATTTCGCGCACGTGCTGTATGGCCTGGTGTACGGCGTGCACCTGGGCGTGGGCGGGCTGCAGAAAGACATGGCCGTGCTGATGGGCCTGAACCAGAACGGCCAGAGCATCACGCTGTCGGCCAAGCTGCGCGAGGCCGGCGTACGTGACGGCGCCACCCTGGCGGCGTTGGTGGCCAAGGAGAAGCGCGACTACACCTTCGCCCATACCTTTCCCACCGGCACCCACGCGATGTGGCTGTACTACTGGCTGGGCGCGCACGGCATCGACCCGCTGCGCGATGCGCGGACCATCACCGTGCCACCGCCGCAGATGGTGGCCAACATGCGGGTGGGCAACATGGACGGGTTCTGCGTGGGCGAGCCCTGGGGCGCGCGCGCCATCATGGACGGCATCGGCTTCACGGCGGCCACCACGCAGGCCGTCTGGGCGGATCATCCCGAGAAGGTGCTGGGCACCACGGCCGAGTTCGTCGAGCGGCATCCCAACACGGCGCGGGCCGTGACCGCCGCGGTGATCGAGGCGGGCAAGTGGATCGACGCCTCGCCCGAGAACCGCCGCAAGACCGCCGAAACCATCGCGGCGCGCTCCTACGTCAATACCGCAGCGGGCGCGATCGTGGACCGCATGCTGGGCCGCTACGAGGACGGCCTGGGCGGCAAGTGGGAGGACGAGCATGGCATGCGCTTCCATGCCGACGGCGCCGCCAACTTCCCGTACCTGAGCGACGGCATGTGGTTCCTGACGCAGCACAAGCGCTGGGGCCTGCTGAAGTCGCATCCCGACTACCTGGCGGTGGCGCGGCAGGTCAACCGCATCGAGCTCTACAAACAGGCTGCGCAGGCCGCGGGCGTTGCGCTGCCGACGCAGGAGATGCGCCGCTCCACGCTGGTCGATGGGGTGGTGTGGGACGGCAGCGATCCTGCCGCCTACGCCGACGGTTTCAAGGTCAAGGCCTGACGGCCGCATCGGAGATGATCATGTCCGTTTCCACTTCCTCCTCGTTGCCGCTGGCGCCCGGCGCCGCGCGCCTGCACGCATTGCGCGCCGCCTGCGAGCCGTCGTTGCGCTCGCTCCTGGGCGCGCTGGCCGGCTTCGCCGTGTTCGTGCTGGCCTGGCAGTGCGTGTCGCTGCTGATTCCCGCATTCCCGTCGCCCAGCGTGACCTGGCATGCCGCGGTGGAACTGTTCGCCGACCCCTTCTACGACAACGGCCCCAACGACAAGGGCATCGGCTGGAACGTGCTGGCCTCGTTGCGGCGCGTGGGCATCGGCTTCGGCCTGGCGGCGCTGATCGGCATCCCGGCCGGCTTCGTGATGGGCCGCTACGCCGCGGCGGGCGCCATGGCCGCGCCCGTGGTCAGCCTGCTGCGTCCGGTCTCGCCGCTGGCCTGGCTGCCGCTGGGGCTGCTGCTGTTCAAGGCAGCGGATCCGGCGGCCATCTGGGCGATCTTCATCTGCTCGATCTGGCCGATGGTCATCAACACCGCGGCCGGCGTGGCGCGCGTGCCGCAGGATTACCTGAACGTGGCGCGCGTGCTGAACCTGTCGGAGTGGACCGTGATGACGCGCGTGCTGCTGCCGGCCGTGCTGCCCCACATCCTGACGGGCGTGCGCCTGTCCATCGGCACGGCGTGGCTGGTGATCGTGGCCGCCGAGATGCTGACCGGCGGAACCGGCATCGGCTTCTGGCTGTGGGACGAGTGGAACAACCTGAAGGTGGAGCACATCGTGATCGCCATCTTCGTCATCGGCGCCGTCGGGCTGTTGCTCGAACTGGCGCTGCTGCGGCTGGCGCGCCGCTTCACCTACGCCGAGGAGTGAGTCCATGCAGAAGTTCCTGAGCATCGAGGCGGTGCAGCAGGTGTACACCGCACGCGGCAAGCCGCCTTTCGTGGCGCTGCGCGATATCAATCTCGACGTCGCCCCCGGCGAGTTCGTCAGCCTGATCGGCCATTCCGGGTGCGGCAAGTCGACCCTGCTGAACCTGATCGCCGGCCTGGCGAGGCCCACCTCGGGCGTGCTGCTGTGCGCCGAGCGCGAGATCAGCGGCCCCGGCCCGGACCGCGCGGTGGTGTTCCAGAACCATTCGCTGCTGCCGTGGCTGACGTGCTTCCAGAACGTGCACCTGGCGGTCGAGCGCGTGTTCGGCGCCACGGAAAGTCGTGTCCGGCTGGCCGAGCGCACGCGCGCCGCGCTGGACCTGGTGGGGCTGTCGGCCGCGCAGGACAAGCTGCCGCGCGAGATCTCGGGCGGGATGAAGCAGCGCGTGGGCATCGCCCGTGCGCTGGCCATCGAGCCGCGCGTGCTGTTGATGGACGAGCCTTTCGGCGCGCTGGACGCGCTGACCCGCGCGCATCTGCAGGACGAACTGCTGCGCATCGTGGCCGACACGCGCAGCACCGTGGTGATGGTGACGCACGACGTGGACGAGGCGGTGCTGCTGTCGGACCGCATCGTCATGCTGACCAACGGGCCGGCGGCCACCATCGGCGCGATCCTTCCTGTGCCGCTGCCCCGGCCGCGGGACCGCGTGGCGCTGGCCAGCCATCCGCAATACCTGGCGTGCCGCGCAGCGGTGGTGGATTTCCTGCACCGGCGCTACGGCAATCCCGCGGCTGCGCGCGAGGCGGGCGCCGACACGCCCGCCACTGTGCCGGCGCCCGCCCCGCTGCCGGCCAACGACCCGGCGGCCGGCCTGGACCAGCCCGCCGTGCTGCACCGCGCCTGAGCACACGACAGGAGACGCGACATGGACAGAAAGCCCAGGCTGGTGGTGGTGGGCAACGGCATGGCCGGCGTGCGCACGCTGGAAGAGCTGCTGCGCCTGGCGCCGGACCTGTACGACATCACGGTGTTCGGCGCCGAGCCGCATCCCAACTACAACCGCATCCTGCTCTCGCCCGTGCTGACCGGCGAGCAGCGCTTCCAGGACATCGTGCTCAACGACCTGGACTGGTATCGCAGCCATGGCATCGACTTGCGCCTGAACCGCCCCGTGGCGCGCATCGATCGGGTGCGGCGCGTGGTGCACGCCGAGGACGGCTCGCAGGCGCCGTACGACCGGCTGCTGCTGGCGACCGGTTCGAATCCCTTCGTGCTGCCGGTGCCTGGGCGCGATCTGGACGGTGTGATCGCGTTTCGCGACATCGGCGACGTCGAGCGCATGATCGCGGCCGCGGGGCGCGGCGGCCGGGCGGTGGTCATCGGCGGCGGCCTGCTCGGCCTGGAGGCCGCCAATGGCCTGGCGGCGCGCGGCATGCAGGTCTCGGTGGTGCACCTCGGGGACTCGCTGCTGGAGCGCCAGCTGGACGCGCAGGCGGCAGGCCTGCTGCAGCGCAGCCTGCAGGCGCGCGGGCTGGAATTCCTGATGGCGCGCGAGACCCGCGAGCTGCTGGACGACGGGCAGGGCCGCGTGTGCGGCGTGCGCTTTGCGGACGGCTCGCAGGTGCCGGCCGAGCTGGTCGTGATGGCCGCCGGCATCCGGCCCAACACCGCGCTGGCCGAGCGCAGCGGGCTGCGCGTGGACCGCGGCGTGGTCGTCAGCGACACCATGCAGACCTACGATCCGGCGATCTACGCGGTGGGCGAGTGCGTCAGCCACCGCGGCACCTGCTATGGCCTGGTGGCGCCGTTGTTCGAGCAGGCCCGGGTGGCGGCCAACCATCTGGCACGCTATGGCATCGCCCGCTACGAGGGCAGCATCACGTCCACCAAGCTGAAGGTCACGGGCATCGACGTGTTTTCCGCGGGCGACTATGCCGGCGGCGAGGGCACCGAAGCCATCACGCTGGCCGATCCCGCCGACGGCCTGTACAAGAGGCTCGTCATCCGCGACGGCCGGCTGGTGGGCGCCTGCCTGTACGGCGACACCGCCGACGGCGCCTGGTACTTCCGCCTGATCCGCGAGGGCGTGCCGATCGAGGCGCTGCGCGAGCACCTGATGTACGGGGAGGGCGAGGCGCGGCAGGCGGCGACGCAGGCCTCGGCAGCGGAGGCGGCGGGCCACGCCGCGGCGGCGCCATGACGCCGATCGCTTTCCACCCCGAGCCGCCGGCGCAGCGGGCGCCCGAGCGCGTGGTGGCCTCGGTGTGCTGCTACTGCGGCACGGGCTGCGGCGTGCGCGTGCGCGCGCGCGGCGAGCAGGTCGTGGCCGTCGAGGGCGACCCCGATCACCCCTCCAGCCGCGGCAAGCTGTGCAGCAAGGGCCTGGCGCTGGCCGACACGGTGCGCCGCGATGCGGCGCGGGTGCGCCAGGCGCTGTGGCGTCCCGCGCGCGGCGAACCGCTGCAGCCGCTGCCGCTGGACGAGGCGCTGGAGCGGGCCGCCGAACGCCTGGCCGCCACGATCGGCGCGCACGGGCCGGACGCGGTGGGCTTCTACCTGTCGGGCCAGTTGCTGACCGAGGACTACGCCGTCTTCAACAAGCTGGCGCGCGCGCTGGTGGGCACGAACAACATCGACACCAATTCGCGCCTGTGCATGTCCAGCGCGGTGTCGGGCTACAAGCAGACGCTGGGGGCTGATGCCCCGCCCGCCTGCTACGAGGACCTGGACGTGGCCGATGCGGTGCTGATCGCGGGCTCGAACATGGCCTACGCGCACCCGGTGCTGTTTCGCCGGCTGGAGGCCGCCAAGGCTGCCCGGCCGGACATGCGCATCGTGGTCGTCGACCCGCGCCGCACCGACACCGCGGCGCTGGCCGAGCTGCACCTGCCGATCGCGGCAGGCACTGACGTGGCGCTCTTTCATGCCATGCTGCACGTGCTGGTGGCGGAGAACCTGGTGGACCGGGGCTACATCGCACGCCACACCGCCGGCTTCGAGGCGCTGGAGGCACGCGTGCGTGCGTGGACCCCGCAGGCCGCCGCGCAAACCTGCGGCGTGCCGGCCGAGGACATCGTGCGCGCCGCGCGCTGGTTCGGCCAGTCCGGCGCGACGCTGTCGCTCTATACGATGGGGCTGAACCAGTCCGCCAGCGGCACGGCCAAGAACGCCGCGCTGATCCACCTGCACCTGGCCACCGGCCAGATCGGCCGGCCGGGCGCGGGGCCGTTCTCGCTGACCGGGCAGCCCAACGCCATGGGCGGGCGCGAGGCGGGCGGCATGGCCACGCTGCTGCCGGGCCATCGCGATCCCGCCGATGCCGCGCACCGCGCCGAGGTGGCGACCGCGTGGGGCGTGTCCGCGCTTCCCGCTATGCCCGGCATGCCGGCCCTGCAGATGTTCGACGCCATGCTGGAAGGGCGCATCAAGGTGCTGTGGATCGCCGGCACCAACCCGGCCCAGTCGCTGCCCGACCAGGCGCGCGTGCGCCGCGCGCTGGCGCGGGCGGAATTCGTCATCGTGCAGGAGGCGTATGCCGGCACCGAGACGCTGGCCTATGCCGACCTGGTGCTGCCGGCGGCCACGTGGCCCGAGAAGGACGGCACCGTCACCAACTCCGAGCGCCGCATCAGCCGCGTGCGCGCGGCCGTGCCGCCGCCGGGCGACGCCATGCCCGACTGGCGGCTGGCCTGCGCCGTGGCGCGGCGCCTGGCCGCACGCATCGCGCCGGCCAAGGCGGCGTTGTTCGACTACCCCGACGAGGCTGCTGTGTTCGCCGAACACGCCGGACTGACGGCCGGCCGCGACCTGGACTACAGCGCGCTGGACTACGCCGCGCTGGCCGCCGGCCCGGTGCAGTGGCCGTGGCGAGGCCACGGCGGCACGGCGCGCCTGTACGCCGACGGCCGCTATCCCACGCCCGATGGGCGCGCGCGCTTCGTCGATGTCGACTACGCTCCGGTGGCCGAAGACGTGACGGCCGACTATCCGCTGCGCCTGACCACCGGCCGGCTGCGCGACCACTGGCACACGATGGCGCGCACCAGCCTGTCTGCCACGCTGGTGCGGCACGTGGAGGAACCGTGGGTGTCGCTGCATCCGCACGACATGCGGCGGATGCAGCTGGCCGAAGACCAGCTGGCGCGGGTGCGCTCGCGTCGCGGCGCGGTGGTGCTGCCGGCGCGCGCCGACGAGGCACTGCAGCCGGGCCTGGCCTTCCTGCCCATGCACTGGGGCAGCGCCTTCCTGGCGGGTGACGGCGTCAACGCGCTGACGTTGCCCGCGCGCGACCCGCATTCGCACCAGCCCGAACTGAAGCACAGCGCCGTATCGGTGGCTGCCGCTGCGCTGCCGTGGCAGGCGGCCGGCTGGCTGCGGGGCGACGTGGCCGCGCTGCGGCGGGCGTTGGCGCCCTGGCTGGCGCGGTTTCCCTATGCCGTGCTGCTGCCGGCGGCGCTGGGCGGCGGCGGGCTGCGGCTGCGTCTGGCCGACCAGGCTGCGCCGCCGCCCGCCGTGCTGGAGGAACTGGCCGCCGCATTGGGCCTGGCCCGGCCCGACGCCGCCTTCGACGATCCGGCGCGCGGGGAGCTGCGGCGCGCCGCCCGGGCCGGCCCAGGCGACCCACGCCCCGCGGCGTTCCTGCTGGCCGGTGACGTGCGTGCGCATGCAGCGTTGCTGGCCTGGGCCGACGGTGCACCCGCGGCCGGCGGGCTGGCCCGGTTGCTGATGGGGCGCGAGGCGGCCGTTCGGGCGCGCACCGTCTGCGCGTGCAACGGCGTGTCCGACGCGGCCATCGCGGCCGGCATCGCGCGCGGCCTGGGCCTGGACGGTCTGAAGGCCGAGCTGGGCTGCGGCACGGGCTGCGGTTCCTGCGTTCCGGAAATCCGCGGCATGCTGTGTCGCGCCCCGTCATGCCCGGAAACCTCCGCGGCCATGCGCCCGGTGTAGTATCGGGGACATTAGGCAGGCCGCCCGCCGGGGCGGCGCGTTTCCAGGAGTCCGCCCCGTGGCGTTGCGTACTTTCGCTGTCTTGATGTTTTCCGCGGCCGCCGTGCTGGGCCATGCCGCGTCCGCCCGGGCCGGGGTGTGCGACGCGCCGTTCATGCACGATGGCGGCACCGTGCAGCTCACCGGCAAGGGCAACATCGCGCTGGGCGCCGATCTGGCCTTCGCCGAGGTCGTCAAGCAGGGCGGCGACTCGTGCCGCGCGCGGGTCACCGGCGTGGCCACCTTCGGCTATGCCGGCCTGCCGCCCGGCAAGTCCCGGCTCGACTACCTGATGACCGTCAAGAGCGGCCAGGCGCGCTTCGTGCGTTACGAGCGCGCGGGCGAGCAGCCGGTCGACCAAGGTCAGTTCGACCTGCGCATGCTGGGCCTGTTTGCCTACGACCGCATCACCGGCGAGGGGCAGCGCCTGCCGGGCGCGGCCTATCGGCTGAACATCGGCCGCGAATCGCCCGTGGGCGGCCAGCCCAGCACCACGGTGCGCATCGGCGAGAAGCGCGTGGGCGCGCGCCGCACGCTCGAGACCGCGCTGGGCAGCTATTCCTGCTGGCCGATCACCTATACGCGCAATTCCGATCCCACCATGGCCACCTTCAAGGGCCTGACGCTGCCGATCCCCGGATTGAACACCACCGTGACCGACTGGTACTGCCCCAAGGTCAACCTGGTCATGAAGCAGGAGATCGACCAGGAGGGGACCAAGTCCACGGTTGAAATCACGCAGATGAAGTAGCACACCGTAGCAAGGCCGTCCCTGCTTTGCCGCGGGGGCGCTGGTATGATGGAACCGCCCAAGACACACATCAAACAGGAGCCCGCCATGAACGGAAGATCGGACGACGTCGCCAAAGAAAAACTGATTGACAGTGTCAAGAGCAGCCTGAACGATGCCGAGAACCTCCTGCGCGAGGCCGCCGGCACCACCGGCGACAAGGCCGCCGAGTTGCGCGACCGCGCGATGGCTTCCCTGAAGCGCACCCGCGAAGCGCTGTACGACGCGCAGGACGCCGTGCTCGAGAAAGGCCGCCGCGCTGCCCGTGCCACCGACGACTACGTCCACGACAATCCCTGGCAAGCCATCACCATCGCAGGCGTGACCGGCCTGCTGCTGGGCTTGTTGATCAGCCGCCGCTGACGCATCGGGCCGGCCTTGCGCCGGCCTCAGCCGGAACTTCATCCATGGGTTTGCGCAGATCCATTGTCGGCGTCACCGCCAGTCTGGTCGGACTGGTTCGCACGCGCCTGGAATTGATGGCCGTCGAGGCCGCCGAGGAAAAGGCCCGCCTGCTGAAGGTGCTGGGCATGGCTTTTGCCGCCCTGTTATTCCTGACGCTGGCCGTTCTGGTGTTCACCGTGGCGGTCGCCGTGGCCGTCTGGCCCACCGAGCACCGCTATATGGCGCTTGGCGTGCTGGCCGCCGTCTATGGCGTGGCGGGCGTGGTGCTGCTCCTGCTGGTGCGCCGGGCGCTGGTGGTCGATCCGCCGCCGTTCGCCGCCACGCTCGAGGCGCTGGGCCGCGATGCGGCCATGTTCGAACGCGTGCGCGCGGATGACGACGACCAGCCCGAAGAGCCGCCGCCCGCCGATTTCCGCGACAAGGAGCACTGAGCCATGTCCCGTATGTCTCCCGGGGTAGAGCGCCAGGTGCGCATCGAGATGCTGCGCGCCCGCGCGGCCATCGAGCGCGAGGCTCTGGCCCAGCGCATCGTCGAGGCCGGCCATGCGCTGTCGCCGGCCAACCTGGTCCGCGGCCTGGTGCCGGGCCTCGGAGGCCGAATGGGCCGTGGCCGCGGCAGCGCCTCGTCGATGCTGTGGCAGGCGGTCTCGCTGGCGCGCCGCTATCCCCTCGTCAGTTCGTCGCTGTCCACGCTGGTGCTGGGCGGCAGCAGGCGTAGCCGGCTGCTGAAGCTGGCCGGCGTGGGGCTGGCCGGCTGGCAGTTGTACAAGACCTGGCGCGGCTCGTCGCGCGCATAGGCCGGACACCAACGCACCAGCGGCTAGGGCACCGCCAACGCGGCGGGCGGGCACGGATCGCGCCCATCCCCCTCGCTACAGGCCCAGCTCTCCCCACATCGCGTCCACGCGCTGCTTCACGTCGTCGTCCATGCGGATCGGCGTGCCCCATTCGCGGTCGGTCTCGCCCGGCCACTTGTTGGTGGCGTCCAGCCCCATCTTGCCACCCAGGCCCGATACCGGCGACGCGAAGTCCAGGTAGTCGATGGGCGTGCGTTCGACCAGCACGGTGTCGCGCACCGGGTCCATGCGGGTGGTCATGGCCCAGACGACCTCGGCCCAGTTGCGCGGGTCGATGTCCTCGTCTACCACCACGATGAACTTCGTGTACATGAACTGCCGCAGCACGCTCCACAGGCCGAACATCACGCGCTTGGCGTGGCCGGCGTACTGTTTGCGGATCGACACCACGGCCAGCCGGTAGCTGCAGCCTTCGGGCGGCAGGTAGAAATCCACGATCTCGGGCAACTGGCGCCGCAGCAGCGGCACGAACACTTCGTTCAGCGCCACGCCCAGCACGGCGGGCTCGTCGGGCGGCTTGCCGGTGTAGGTGGAGTGGTAGACCGGATTACGCCGCATGGTGATGCGGTCGACGGTAAACACCGGGAACCAGTCCTGTTCGTTGTAGTAGCCGGTGTGGTCGCCGTAGGGCCCCTCCAGTGCCATTTCGTAGCCGGTATCCGGCGGCGGCTGCATACCCGGCGGCGGGGCGGCGGGCGCCACGGCACGCGGGTCGCCGGCCGGCAGCAGGTGCCCCTCCAGCACGATCTCGGCCCAGGCCGGCACCGACAGCTCGCTGCCCAGCGCCTGCGCGACCTCGGTGCGCGAACCGCGCAGCAGACCGGCGAACTGATATTCGGACAAAGTGTCGGGCACCGGCGTGACGGCGCCCAGGATCGTGGCCGGGTCGGCGCCCAGCGCCACGGCGATGGGGAAGGGCTGGCCGGGATAGGCTTGGGCGTGGTCGCGGAAATCGAGCGCGCCGCCGCGATGCGACAGCCAGCGCATGATGAGCTTGTTGCGGCCGATGGGCTGCTGGCGGTAGATGCCCAGATTCTGGCGGCGCGCGTTGGGGCCGCGCGTGATGACCAGGCCCCAGGTAAGCAGCGGCGCCACGTCGCCGGGCCAGCAGGTCTGGATGGGCAGGCGCGACAGGTCCACGTCGTCGCCTTCCCAGACGATTTCCTGGCAGGCGGGGCTGCGCACGCGCTTGGGGCTCATGTCCCACAGCGCGGCCTTCAGCATGGAGACCTTGGCGAAGGCGTCGCGCAGGCCCTTGGGGGGCTCGGGTTCGCGCAGCGAGGCCAGCAGTTCGCCCGTTTCGCGCAGCGCGCTGACGTCCTCGGCGCCCATGCCCCAGGCCACGCGTTGTGGCGTGCCGAACAGGTTGGCCAGCACCGGCATGGCGCTGCGCGCCTGCGGTTCGCCATGGCGGGCGTTCTCGAACAGCAGGGCGGGCCCGCCGGCGCGCAACACACGGTCGGCGATTTCCGTCATCTCGAGGTGGGTGGAGACCGGCGCAGCGATGCGGCGCAGTTCGCCGCGGGCTTCGAGTTGCGCAAGAAAGTCCCGCAGGTCACGATACTTCACGAAAGATCCCGGCACATTGGTTACATTTATGTTCCAGCACAGAGGTTAACATCCCCCACTTCACGCTATCCACGCAGGAGGTCACTATGCCCGATGCGTCAGTGGCCGGCATCTTCCGCCGGCTTGCCCAAGGCGTGCACCACCACCTGGCCGAATGGCTGCGCATTTGTTCCGTCTATCTCGGCATTGCGGTCATCGTCACGGTCAGCATGGGTCTTGCGCTTCCCGGTCTACGGGACCAGGCGCTCCAGGTGCACAAAGCCTTGCTGACCGCCCTGGCTCCCACATCCGTGCAGCAAGCCCTGGATGACCAGTCCCTCGACAGCAGTCTCGAGGCGGAAACCGCTGTAGCAATGGCTGTGCCCGCGGCGCCCGCCAGCAATGCGATCGGCATGTTGGGCCCCGTGCGGGCCGAGCGGGCTGCCGCCGCGGCGCAGGCGCGCGCACCGGCCGGCACGTCCGGCTCGCAGATCGAGGCGTTGCGCAATTACATCTCGCGCAAGTACAAGGTTGCCTACGACGCCACCGGCGTGCTGGTGAACACGGTATACCGGGTGGGCCGGGACAAGAAGCTCGATCCGCTGCTGGTCCTGGCGGTCATCGCCATCGAGTCGCGCTACAACCCGTTCGCCGAGAGCTCGGTGGGCGCGCAGGGCCTGATGCAGGTCATGACCCGCGTGCACCAGGACAAGTTCGACGCACTGCCCGCCACGATCGGCAAGGGCGGGGCGCTGGATCCGATCACCAACATCCACGTCGGCACCACCATTCTGCGCGACTGCATCGACCGGCGCGGCTCGGTGACGGGCGGGCTGGCCTGCTACGTCGGCGCCACGGGCCTGGACGACGGCGGCTATGCCGCCAAGGTGCAGGCCGAACGCCGCCGCCTGGCGGTGGCCTCGGGCATCGCGCTGGCGCGCGACTAGCGCGCCGGCAGTTCCCGGATCGCCCGATGCGGCGGTCCGGCCCCGATACATTTCTCCAGTTACGTTACAGCAGCTTGCCGATGCGCTGGACCGCCTCTTGCAGGCGGTCCAGGCCGGTGGCGTACGAGAACCGCATGGTGTGCAGGCCGTGCGCCGGACCGAAGTCGATGCCGGGCACTGCGGCCACGCCCGCCTCGTGCAGCAGCCGGCGCGAGAAGCTGACGCTGTCCGTGCCCAGCTCCGTCAGGTCGGTATAGATGTAGAACGCGCCGTCGGGGCGCACCGGCACGCGCAGGCCCAGGCGCTCGAATTCGGGCAGCAGGTAGTCGCGCCGCTGGCGGAAGGCCTCGCGGCGCTGCTCGTAGATCTTCAGCGTGGCGGGTTCGAAGCAGGCCAGAGCGGCATGCTGGGCAAGCGTTGGGGCGCAAATGGCGAGGCTGGCCGCCATTTTCTCGATGTGGGCCGTCATGCCCTGCGGCACGATCATCCAGCCCAGGCGCCAGCCTGTCATGTGGAAGTACTTGGAGAAGCTGTTGATGACGATGACGTCATCGTCCAGCGTCAGCGCCGAACGCGGGCGGCCCTCGTACGACAGCCCCAGGTAGATCTCGTCGACGATGGCGTAGCCGTGGCGCTCGCGCACCGCGCGCAGCAGCTCGGCCAGTTCGGCATGGTCTACCGAGGTGCCCGTTGGGTTGCTGGGCGAGGCGACCAGCACGCCCTGCGTGGCCGGACCCCAGTGGTCGCACACGTCCTGTGCCGACAGCTGGAAGCGCTGCCCTGCGCTGCTGGGGATCAGGCGCGGTTCGCCGCCGGCGGCCAGGACGAAATTGCTGTTGGCCGGGTAGGACGGGTCCGGCATCAGGACCTCGGCGCCCGGGTTGACCAGCGCGGCGCAGGCCAGCGACAGCGCGCCCGAGGCACCGGCCGTGACAATGACGCGCGACGGATCGACCAACGCATCGAACTCGCTTGCGTAGAATGCGGCGATGGCCTCGCGCAGCGGCGCCAGTCCTGCCGGGGCGCTGTAGCCGCTTTGCCCGGCCGCCGCGGCGCGCTGCAGCGCTTCCAGCACCTGGGGCGGAGCGGTAAAGTCGGGCTCGCCGATGCCCAGGCTGACCACGTCGCGGCCAGTGGCCTGCAGCGCCTGCGCCTGCTTGAACAGTTCGACGGCATGGAAAGTGAGGAAAGCATCGGTGCGTGAGGCTAGGCGTGGCATGAGCATGTTCTCGGCGAAAAAAGGATTGTAGTCATGCAGCCATCGCGGCGCGCATTCCTGTTGGGCCGGCGTCCCCCCCGTTCGGGCTGGGACGAGTTGCGGCTGCGCCTGTCGCGCGCGGCCGACGGCGCATTGGACGATACCGGCCCGGGCCGCGCGCTGCTGACGCCGCGCGGGCCGGCCGACGTGCGTCTGGCGCGTGGCCTGTGCGCCCAGCATGGCGCCGTGCTGGCGCTGGCGGGCAGCGACGCGGCCGTTGCCTCGTCGCCGCGGCCGGTGCTGGTGGTGGACCCGGCGCGCCTGGACGGCCTGGTGCGCGAGGGCGGGGGCTGGTACGCCGAGCCGGGCTGCCGCATGGGCGAGCTGGCGCGCGCAGGCCTGGCCCGCTATGCCGGCGCGCCGCCGGAGATGCTGGTGGCCCAGTGGCTGGCGCAGCCGCACGGCTGGCCCACGGGCGGCACCGCCGCCAGCGGCGTGGCCACGCTGGACGTGCTGCTGGCCGACGGCACCGCCGAAACCTTCGGGCCCTTCGGCGAGGCCGACGTGCGGCCGCTGCAATCCGTCGCCACCCAGCGCCTGGTGCCCGCGTTGTTCCAACTGGCCGGCAGCGCAGACGCCGCCGCGTGCCTGGCCGCGCCCGCTTGGCCCGCGCGGCACCGGATCGACGCGCTGCGGCCGCGCGCGCCCCACGGCGTCAACCTGGCGCATGTGCTGTTGGGGCATGCCGGCGTGCTGGCCTGGGTGGAAGGGGTCACGTTGCAGGGGGATCCGCAGGCCGATGCCGCTACCGAGTCCGATGCGGTCGCCGCGTCGGCGCGGCAACGGCCCGCGCCCGCCGGAGCTACGGCCGCATCCGCCGGTGCCTTGCCCGTCGATCCTTCCGTGCGGGACGCCGCGCATCGCCTGGACGCGGCCGTTGCGCAGCTGTTCGACCCGCGTGGCGTGTATGGCGCCGCGCCGGGCGGCCCTGCATAACCCGGGAGTAAGATAGCGCCAGATCGCGAGGCGCCCCCTTGGCGCGCCCGCCGTCCCCACGGCTTTCACGCCTTCTTTTCGTCTCTTTCCGCCTTCAACCTGCCAGCCATCGCCACTATGGACGCCAATCTTCGCAAGGCCGCGCTCGAATATCACGAGCACGGCCGGCCGGGCAAAATCTCGGTCACGCCCACCAAGCAGCTTTCCAACCAGCGCGACCTGGCGCTGGCCTATTCGCCGGGCGTGGCGGCGGCCTGTGAAGAGATCGTCGAAGATCCCGCCAACGCGTTCCGCTTCACGGGGCGCGGCAATCTGGTGGGGGTCATCACCAACGGCACGGCGGTGCTGGGCCTGGGCAACATCGGTGCGCTGGCCTCCAAGCCGGTGATGGAAGGCAAGGCGGTGCTGTTCAAGAAGTTCGCCGGCATCGACGTGT
>Ga0182743_1000686_pt1 | contig 38545 bp, 29 predicted proteins | sample eDN3rd30CKraftOP_FD_128522 | JGI IMG/M metagenome (GOLD analysis project Ga0182743, IMG submission 128522) | Enriched Organic Plus compost microbial communities from Emeryville, California, USA - eDNA 3rd pass 30_C Kraft OP (version 2) (version 2) ... | reverse complement strand
GAAGACGAAGCATGTCGTTGTAAGCAAAGCGAGCGCAACCAAACGTCTTGGCAAGAATCATTTCTTGCTCAGGCGTCGGATAGAATCTGAACTTGTACGCTCGCTTGACTTCCATTCACACATCTTTATCCATGTAAAGATAGTCAACCAAACGGAGGATGCGAGAGGAAGGGGCACGCTTGGCGTGCCGCGCTATCCCTCTCCGGAATAAATGCCGGGGTCTCTCGCGCAGAACGATGAAAATCCCATGCTCGCTCTGAGAATCGTTGCTCTGGCCTTTTCTTTGCTAATGGCCGCTTGTGTGCCCGTCACTCCACGTACAGGCAGTGCTGATGCTGAGTGGACACCATCGCCAAATTTTGGTGTGCGGCGGGCTAACTATGTAATCCTGCATCACACCAGCAGTGATACGCTGGAGCAGGCCAAACGCACACTGAGCGATCCAAATCGCAGTGTCAGTTCCCACTATCTGATTGGTCGCGATGGGCAACTGCTACAACTGGTCGATGAGAATCACCGTGCCTGGCACGCAGGTGCCGCTTGGTGGGGAGGACAAACTGACATCAACTCAGCCTCAATCGGTATTGAGCTGGTCAACAACGGTAATGAACCGTTTACTGACACGCAGATCGACGCGCTGCTGCAATTGCTGGCAGACATCCAGACCCGTCACCATATTCCGCGAGCCAACTTCCTGGGACATGCCGATGTGGCACCTGGCCGGAAAGTAGATCCCAGCGCATTCTTCCCTTGGAAGCGGCTAGCCGATGCAGGCTTTGGCATGTGGTGCAATGACCCCTTCACTCCAGCACCGCCAGACTTCGATGCCCAACTTGGCTTGACAGCCTTAGGATATGACCCTGCGAACCCAAAAGGTTCGATCGCTGCTTTCAAGTTGCATTTTGCTCCTCATAGCTCCGGTTCCGACATGAGCGACAGTGACAAAGCATTGCTGTATTGCTTGTTGCAGCAACGAAGCTCGTAGCTTTCATTAAAAGCCTTCCACAAATGCAAATCTAGCGGCTTAAATGACAGCTCTCATGTTCCAACCAAACGAGACAGACAGGGCAATCCTGAAGAAAAATTGAAAAAGCACAAGGGTACCGCACACAATTTCCTGACCCGCCAGCTACGGCGGGGCTTGTTGCGCGCCTGGTCAATTAAAAGACTTAGGCACTATCTTCTGTACCAGTTCGGCGGTCACAGGCTGAGACTGCCCACCCCACTCTGCACGCATCCAGCTTGCAAGAACAGCCACATCTTCAACGCTCAGTCGGTTCGCAAAACCAGGCATGGCATACATACGCTCATTACCGGCAAAGGTCTGAGTAGGTATTCCGTGCAGGATGACAGTGACCAGATTGCCCGGATCTTCCATCATCACTGCAGTATTTCCACGCAAAGCTGGAGCCACGTGTGGAATGCCCTGACCTCGCACACCATGACAACCTGCGCAAGCAGCCATATAGTTCAGACGGCCAGGCTGCAGCTTTGGATCTGAGGCAATCGGCAACGCATCAGGCCCGGACTCAGCTACCAGAAGCTTTCCATGTTTGTCAGTCATCAGGAATGTGGCAATCGCATCCACATCATTGGCTTGCATAGCACTGGTGGATAGATGTGTCACAGTGTACATACTGCCAAATGCCGTGCCTTGAGCCGACATACCTGTACGCAGAAATTGGCTCAGCGCAGCAGCATCAAAGCCACGCTTTGACAACGTTTCAGCCGTGATGTCTGGCACCGTCAGTCCGTCAATTTGGTCACCTCCTTCGAGCGCACGTGAAAACGACACGCCCATGGCGATATTGCGTGGAGTGTGACAGGAGCCACAATGACCCAAACCTTCTACCAGATATCCTCCTCTGAGCCATTGCTCTGAAGCACCTTCCCTCATGGGAGGTGTGCGATCCGGGAAATTAATCAGCACCCAGAAGTTCATGAATGCTCGCACCGGCAAATTAAACACGCCCGTATTGGCCACATTAGGTTGCGCAATTGGTGGCACGCTCATGATGTACGCGTAGAGTGCATCAATATCCTCAGGCCTTGTAATGTGCGTGAAAACAAAAGGCATTGCTGGATACAGGTTTCGGTTACCAGGCGCAATGCCATCACGCAACACACGGTGAAAATCTTCACGTGTGTACTTACCAATGCCATACGTCGGATCAGGCGTGATGTTGGTCGAATGCAGCGTGCCAAACGGTGTTGCTATGGGCACCCCACCAGCCCCCATGGGCCCTTGTGCCTGTGAGTGACAACCCATGCAGTTGCCCGCCAGTGCAAGTTCGCGCCCTTTTGGAATCAAGTCATGTAATTGCGTCTCACTGAGTGGCTGTTTTGCTTCTGGAACGACACTATTGCTGCGGAAAGCACCCAGCAATACAGCAATCACCAATACGATCAGCAAAGTCAGGAAAATCAGTATGCCGTTGCGCAAGGAATGGCTTTTCATGGTCATCTACTCCTTTAGCCGATCACGCAACCTGGCGTTTTCAGGGCAACGTCCTCAACCGCCTCGTAGTAACGGACATAGCCGGTACAACGACAAATGTGGTCATTGAGCGCATCTTCGATACGGCTTCGCAATTGGGCACGCGGCACCGGGTTTTGCTTGAGCGACTCAATGAACACTGTTGCTGCAGTCACAAAACCTGGTGTGCAATAGCCACACTGGAAAGAAAAGTGCTCAATAAAAGCTTGTTGCACTGGTGTAAGTTCCTGCACCTGCCCTTTTTCATCACGCCTGGCTTGTCCTTCAATAGTGACAATCTTCTTCCCATTGAAAAAATGGGCGTCAAACACACACGTGCGGGTCTCGATCGGCGTATTCCCTTCGCGCAGTTCCATCACCGTACAGGCATGACATATGCCTTGGCCGCAACCAAATCGCGTTCCAGTCAGGTTCAGATATTCATGCAGAAAATCAATCATCGGCATACCGACCGGAACATCAACAGGGCCGATCCTTTGCCCGTTGATCGTCAGGGAGAGGGGTCGTTTTTCTAGACTCATGGCATCAGCGCTTCTTTAATTTTGGATGGTGTCACAGGCAGGCGATAAAACCGCGTGCCAATTGCGTGTGTGATGGCGTTCACAGTCGCTGCAACGACAGGAATCATCACCACTTCAGCCAACCCTTTAGGAGGCGATGTTTCCGTCAGCGGGTCCAGATACTGCGCAGTCTGGGTCCAGACTGCTACATCTCTTGCGCGTGGCAACGTGTAACGGTTGAAGTTCCAGGTACCGTTGCCAGGCCCATCTGCATAAAGCGGCAACTCTTCCATCAGCGCATGCCCTATGCCCATGGCCACACCGCCCTGCTGCTGACCTGAGACTAGCGCTGGCACAATGACATTGCCCGTATCCAGCAGGCTGTGGTGGCTCATGATCTGTACCTCACCGGTGAAGGTATTTACGTTCAACTCCACCAGACAGGCTGCTGGCGTATAGGTCGTGACTCCGGCATTATTGCGTTGCGCAGTTGGGTATTGCACCTTGCTGCGTTCTATGAAGTCATAGCCACCTGTGGTCATGCGTGCCTTCAGTGCTTCGGATGCACCATCGCCATAACGCACAGCCAATGCATCAACTGCAAGATGCCGCATACCTACGCCGGGAATATCAAAATCTGCACGCGCCCATTCCCACCGGCTAAAGCAGTGCACAGCCACCCCTGTGATCAGTCCCATCTCATGCGCTTTGCGGGCAATATCCGCAAAAGGAATGGCTTGCATGCCACCCCCACCAATGCCTCCAGGCACTGCGCGCAGATCTTGCATGGTCACACTACCACTTGAGATCTGCCCACCCGCAGGACCACTACTCCAAATGGCCTTCGCTGCAGGCCATATGGTGTTTTCCAGCAAAAACTGTGCAGCCTGCTGCGTGCCAAATCCCAAGAAATAAGCACTGTTGGAAGCACTCATGGCTGGCAATATGAATGGCACCCAGTATGGATCACGTGACAGTTCGTCCTGTTGTTCCTGCGTAATGGTGAAGGGCTCGAAATTGCTTTTAAGCGGCAGTTGTGGAAATTCCGTTTCTCCCCAAATCACCACATCAGGAGCCTTGCCAAGCATGCGCTGAACCGTGACCTGTTGTGCAGTCGTTGCTCCTGTACCGATTTCCTGCACACAATGACGCATGGTGACCTGCCCCTGGGCATCAAACTCCAGAACCAGTGCAGATGTATCAGCACCGGTTCCGTAGTCTTTTTGCACTTGAGCAAAGCCCACTCCATACCGTTTGCCCGGGTTCTTGGATTCATAGTCGGCTTTGGTTTTGTCGCGGTTGACCCAAAGCGGGTGCTTGGCTGCCAGGTCCAGCATTTCCACATTACGCGGATCCCCCAATTGCACGGCACCCTGTGTGTTGGCATCTCCAGCACGCAAAGCATTACGGCGACGCAGTTCAATGGGATCCACCTTGAGTTCTGCTGCAACTTCATCAACAAGCAATTCCGTCAAAGACATTGCCTGGATCGTGCCATAGCCGCGCATGGAGGCAGCATCAACTGCTGCAGAAGATATTGCGGCGGCAGCCATGTCTGACTTTGGGAAGTAATAGATAGATTGCCCTGCCGTTGCTGCCACCTGTGCAACCGAAAAGGAAAAGTTAGCTCGCCCCCCACCATTGCAGTTGTAGAAAGCCTTCAGAATTTCAAACTTGCCAGTTGCCCGGTCTGCCACCAATGTCAAATCCATCTCAACACTGTGACGCTTGTTACCCATTTGAAACTGCTCATAGCGATCATTGGCCAAGCGCACCGGCAAACCACCACCATAGAAACAGGCTGCAATCGCGTAGAACGGAAAGATTGAGTGATCCTTGGAACCATAGCCCACCGTGGTACCTGAAAGCAGCACGATTTTTTCCACGGGGAAACGCTTGTTATCCTTCATCATGAAGGCCGCTACCCGTGCCACCTCGTAGGGTGACTGTGCAGCAATCATGATGTGCAAGGTTTTGCTATCAGCGTCATACCAGACATTACCGTTATCCGGTTCCATGGCACACGGATCGATCGATTGTGAAAACCCCTGACGTTGCAACACCAGCTTGCTCGGATCCTGGCGTGCGGCCTCAATTTCCGCTTCGATTGCCTTGGCTGCAGCCATGCCACGGCGCATAGGCTCATAAGTTTCGCGCGCTACCTGCTCTGGATCGCGTACCCCACCGCCGCTGCGATACCGTAAGGTCACTGAGCGTGGGATCAGAAAACCATCTGCATCGGGGTTAGGCCACACGGGATTATCGCCATCAAAGTTGCCCCAGATCACCGCATCCTGCATGGGGGAAAACTCTGGCGGAGAAGACGGTGTTTCACCGCCTATGCGCACATAGCGTGCCGCACCATAGCATGGAGGGGGATTCAAGCCAGTGTACTTACCGTATTTGACGGCACTCTTGTCAAAACGCAGCAACCGTTTGGCAGCCTCAAAGCGATCAAAATCCTTGTAGACCAGCAAGGCCACAGGATGTCCATACATGGGCGACGTTTCCCCTTTGGGTAACAAAAAGTTGTAGCCATAAAACCCGATGCCCAAATCCTGCAACTGTGGTACGGCGATACCATCACGCGCCATATCTTCATGGCGAACCAACTGATCTGGCTGCAGATCGGGCCCAAGCACGGACAGATCGATGTCCTCAAAACTATGCTCAACGTCAGTGGCCTTCAGGAAAAAAGCATGAGACTGCTCTTGTGGCCAACCCATCAGATCCCTGGCCCTGAAGTCACGCGCAAAAACTTTTTCGCCGGTGACCTTACGAATTGCATCCCAGCGGTACTTGACATCTCCGTTTGGTGACAGCCATTCGCTCGTCTGCTGACCGGAATACACCTCCGTTGCTTGAGCCAAAGGCAATCGGCCCAGCAAGACTGTGATACTGCCAAACGTGCCTAATTTGATGAAATCTCGGCGACTAAAACCTGCTGCCATTTTGGCATCTCCTATGCTGGCATCACACAACTGTCTGTTCCCCACAAAGCAAATGTCAAACAAGAATCCAAATATGGGTCTCAGATATTTGTGCTCCTTACTGGTGTGCCAAAAAGGCAACAAAAACCCTGCTTTTTGGACTCAACTCATTATTGCAGAAATCAATATGCTGAAAGCAACATAAAACCGTTCACAACATGCATAGTTTTCTATCGACAGCGCTGGACCATTGTATTTGCAAATATTCATGCACAACGGCAAGCACCTGATTTTTTTGTAAATACTGCTGAGAACGTGACAAATCCGTTGCTCTCAAATGCAAAGATAATGACCGCTTTTTAACTTATGACCTCAATAAACACATAAAAAATCAAACAAATTCAAAACAATATCTATTTGTTATAAAAAGAAAAATTGCAATAAATTCACATTACGTTACAGGTTTGCTTCAGATCAATAAAACAAATACTTTTGAATAAACATCTGGACAAGTTAACAAAAAATTATTTAAAAAACACCACGTCACATTCGGGAAAGAACTCCAGCTCGAAATGTCAGGGGACCTTGGCTGACCAGAATGCAGATCAATGTCGCAGAACTTTCCCCTCATGCAAAGAAAACCATAAAAGCCAGGACTTTCCCGGAGCGTACCATGCCAGCAACTAAAGACCCGTCTGCTAATAATCAGAGTCAGACATCTAAGGGGAATACTCACTCGTTCGGATTATGGACCTGCACCCGTCGTCATCCAGGCTATGTCGACAGTCCTGGATTTTTCTTGCGCCCCCAGCTTTTGCACCCTACGGAGCAGTCACGATCATGGGCTAGCGTTCTACTTCCTCGCCAGACCTCCAATTTGCGTCATCAGGAAATCAGTTCGATTGACAAATTCCAGTTCAAAAAATCCTCTTTTCACTATAAGGAGTTATCTGTTTATGGAAAAGTACCTGCAGTCCAATCTAGGCATGCGCATGCTGCTGATCCATCCACAAGTCCACGAGTCTACGACAGTTGGACATATTCTCCAGCGTCTGATCGATGAACTTACCTCTCAGACTGTAGACGTGGTCATTGCCAAGTCAGCAGAAGATGCAATCCAGTTCATCAAGAATGATGCTTCTTTCCAAGCCATTGTGCTGGACTGGGATCTGAATCATGAAGCAACACATGCGCCTGCACTGAAAATAGTGACCGCGATACGCAAAAGAAACCAGGACATCCCTGTCTTTCTGATGGCAGACCGCACCCTGGCATCGACACTGCCGCTTGATGCGCTGGACCAGGTCGACGACTATATCTGGCTGCTAGAAGACACGCCCAGCTTTATCAGCGGTCGCATCGTCGCAGCCATCAGACGCTACCGACAGCAAGTGCTGCCTCCCATGTTTGATGCACTGGCACGATTTTCCCTTGTCCACGAATATTCCTGGCACACACCTGGACATACTGGCGGGACAGCATTCCTGAAGCACCCGGCAGGGCGTGCTTTCTTCGAATTTTTCGGCGAAAACATGCTGCGCTCGGATCTGTCCATTTCTGTGAGTGAACTTGGCTCTTTGCTGGATCATTCAGGGCCAATCGGTGAAGGCGAAAAATATGCCGCAAGGGTATTCGGTGCCCACAGGACCTATTCAGTCACGAACGGTTCTTCGACATCCAACCGCGTCATCCTGAATGCCAGCGTGACACGCGACCAAGTTTGTCTTTGTGACCGTAACTGCCACAAAAGTGTCGAGCATGCGATGACACTCTCTGGTGCAATTCCCACGTACATGATGCCCGTGCGTAACGGTCTGGGCATCATCGGTCCAATTCCACCAAGCAGGTTGACACCTGAAGCCCTGAAAAACTCCATAAGTTCCAACCAGCTTGTGCATGATGGCATCGACCCCACGCCTGTTCATGCCATCATTACCAACTCAACCTACGATGGGCTTTGTTACAACGTTGCTCATGTCGAGGAACTCCTTGGCAAAAGCGTCGATCGCTTGCACTTTGACGAAGCCTGGTATGGCTACGCACGGTTCAATCCTTTGTACCGCAAGCGTTTCGCCATGCATGGCGAACCCGGTGACCATGACACATCCAAACCCACTGTGTTTGCCACGCAGTCCACACATAAGCTGCTAGCAGCACTTTCCCAGGCTTCCTTCATCCACGTTCGTGATGGTCGTAACGCAATTAGCCATGCGCGTTTCAACGAGGCATTCATGATGCATGCGTCAACATCACCCAACTACGCCATCATGGCCTCCAATGATGTCGCTGCAGCGATGATGGATGGTCCATCTGGTGAAGCACTGACGACCGACTCGATACGTGAAGCTGTTGCTTTCCGACAGACGCTTGCCCGTATGCATAGCGAATTTTCTGACCGTGGCACTTGGTTCTTCAATGCCTGGCAACCTGATTCCGTTCTTGATCCGCAAACAGGCAACCAGATCGCGTTTTATCGTGCCGATCCAGAACAGTTGATCACCGACCCGTCATGCTGGGTTCTCAAGCCAGGAGCAACCTGGCATGGATTCCCTGACCTCGAAGAAGACTGGTGCATGCTGGATCCAATCAAAGTGTCAGTGGCCACTCCCGGCATGAATGCCATGGGAGAGTTTGCAGACAAAGGCATTCCCGCCAGCATCGTAACCGCCTACCTTGATCGCAAAGGCATCGTGGTCGAGAAAACAACAGACTTTACGATTCTGTTCCTTTTTTCAATTGGCGTAACTAAAGGCAAGTGGGGAACATTGCTGAGTGCATTTGGCGACTTCAAGCGTGACTACGATGTCAATGCACCGCTTGAACGCGTCTTGCCCAACCTTGTGAAACAGTCTCCTGATCGATACGAAGGTATGGGTCTTCAGGACTTGGCCGACGCAATGTTTGAGGCAATGAAGACACTCAGGACAACGGCAACCATGGCAGAAGGGTTCTCACACCTGCCCATTCCAGACCTATCGCCTACACAGGCTTACCAGCAGCTTGTCCGTGGCAACGTTGAGTCTCTGACCCTCGACCAAATGTCAGGACGCACTGTCGCAACAGGTGTTGTGCCCTATCCCCCCGGAATTCCTTTGTTGATGCCTGGTGAAAACGCTGGCCCGACTGACGGACCTGCACTTGGCTACCTGAAAGCACTTGAAGCTTTTGACCAACAGTTCCCAGGTTTTACGCACGACAACCATGGGGTCGAGGTCATCGATGGAAAGTACCACGTCTTGTGCATTAAACAGTAACCCGGCAATCCTTCAAACAGGATAATTCCATGGCTGATTCAACTTCAACTGGTAAACCCGAGACCAAGAAAATCGGGGTCGTCGCAGCCACATTGCTGGTTGCGGGAAACATGATGGGATCCGGAGTATTCATGCTACCGGCAAATCTGGCCACCACTGGCGGGATTGCACTATATGGATGGCTGATTACCTGCGTCGGTGCCGTGGCCCTCGGGCTTGTCTACGCCAAGCTCGGAGCCATCGCCCCCATGGCTGGTGGCCCATACGCATACGCACGCGCCTCCTTTGGTGACTATATGGGCTACCAGACCAACCTGATCTACTGGCTGGCCAACGTCTTGGGCAATACAGCCCTTGCTGTTGCCGGTCTGGGCTACCTGACGGGCTTCTTTCCGCAGCTTACCGACCCATGGACTTCAGCGTTCGCCCAGATCGCCATCGTCTGGCTGTTTGTCTATGCAAACATTCTTGGCCCAAATATCGTAGGAAAGATCCAATCATGCACAACGAGCTTTGCGCTGGTTCCCATTCTGGGCATGGCAATTTTCGGCTGGTTCTGGTTTTCTACTGATATCTACAGCGAAGGCTGGAATGTCTCGGGTCAGAGCGATCTCTCTGCGATCGGAGCAACACTCAACTTCACACTCTGGGCCTTTATTGGTGTTGAAAGCGCTTCTGTATCGGCCGGTGTCGTTGAAAATCCCAAACGCAACATTCCCATTGCGACCATGGGAGGTGTGATTCTTGCAGGTGTCTGCTATGTCCTGTCGTCGACAGTCATCATGGGCATGATTCCCAACAAGGAGCTCGTGGTGTCCAACGCCCCCTTTGCCCAAGCTGCCCGCCTAGCCCTTGGAGACGTTGCGGGTGGCATTGTGGCATTGTGCGCAGCAATCGGCTGCCTTGGTTCGCTGGCTGGCTGGACACTCCTTGTTGGACAGACTGCCAAAGCCGCAGCTGACGACGGCCTGTTCCCCAGCGTATTTGCACGTGTCAACAGGAAAGATGTGCCATCACTTGGCCTGGTCATCGTTGCCGTCATCATGACCATCCAGATCCTGACCACCATGTCCCCGACTGCCAGTGAACAGTTCGGCAAGATTGCCTCCATTGCGGTCATCCTGACACTGCTGCCCTACATCTATTCAGCAATTGCGTTGAAAGTGCTCGGTTTCGACAAAATGAACAACCGTGATTACGCTTTCTACACAGTCGTCGCCCTGATTGCAGCCATCTATTCCTTGTGGGCTCTGGTCGGTTCAGACGGCAATCAAACACGGTGGGCCATGATCTTTGTTGTGGCAACCATCGTTTTCTATGCTTTGTCCCTGAACCATAAGCGCGCTGTTGAGGCTGGCAAAGTGGTACCCGGAGGTAAAGCACCACGCTGGCTACGCTACCTGTCGCTGGGCATTACCATTGCCGCCCTGAGCCTGATGTTCTGGGAGTCTGTGGGCAAGCACCCAAGCACCAATCTGCATACTCGCGTTCCATCGCCGGTCACAAAAAAGCAAGAAATCAAGCATGACTCGACCCAAGATGCAACCAACAAGTCTGAAGTAACAACAAATCAGGCAACCCAGTAACCCCTGTAGTCCTGAGCCAGGTACCGTTCGGCTAGAAACCGGTACCTGGCGTCCACCTTACTGACAGAATTCTTTGACATCCTCCCCATCCTTCAGGCAGGGGAAGATGTCCATCGCCCATACTCCACATCGACTTTGCGAGCCCAGGCAAGCAAGCGATAATTCTGTCTTTGTCAATCCATATCAATAAAGTCAAAATGCCGATTGGGCAGGCATCAACACATCATTTCTGACTCGCTTGCCCATGTAATGAAACGCATCATGAAGCAGCCTGATTCAAAAATAATCAGTTGTCCGAGCCATAACGGCATACGACACGCTGGTGTCGGACGCTTCATTACTTTTCGCAGCTACAAACTCGCCGAACGAATCATCATCTGGCGCGCCCGACATCACCGCAAAGGCTTGTTGCTTGCAGCTCGTGCACTTGAAAACTTGCCCGTCCCATTCTGGCAAACCAGGTTTTTCAACAAGGCAATAGGTGCCATTTTTGCGATTGGCTCGGCTCTGTTCATGCTGGGTAGCCTCATTGCCCTGTTTACCCATGCCCAGGAAGCGATCTTTGTCGCAAACATTGTGTTCTTCCTTGGCTCCATCCCCTTCACAGTAGCGGCCTACATGCAGCATTTTCAAGCTGCCAATGCCGCACAATTCTCGCGATTGCCGTCTGATGACTTCCTGAAGCAAGAATTGCAATTCATAGGGTGGAAACCGGATGACCTTGGCTGGCTCAGCACATTGACACAATTCATCGGGACACTGGCCTTCAATATCAGTACATTCGATGCCATACAGGCCTCCCGTGCCTGGCTAGTGCAGGACGTAACCATATGGATGCCCGACATGATTGGTTCTCTCCTGTTTCTGATCTCAGCATACTTGGCCTTCATTGAAACTTGTGATCACTTGTGGAAATGGAAACCACACGACATTTCCTGGCAGATTGTCTTTACCAATCTACTCGGATGCATCGCCTTTATTTTTGCGGCATGCACGTCCTACGTATTGCCAGGTTGGCAACCTGAATGGATCTCACAACTGTCCAACAGCCAACTCCTGGTGGGAGCAGCCTGCTTTCTGGCTGGGTCACTGCTGACCATCAAGGAAAGCGAAATGGCCGAACACCAGTGATTGTGAAACTCTTTGTACACAAGCTTGATGTCAGAGATCCGAACCACCGGGGCTTTTTCCTTTCCAGCAAGGTTATTATCTGTATACCCGGATCATCTCCAGAGACTCTATCAAGCAGCTCACAGCCTTGCTGTTTTCTGCCTGTTCATGGATAAATATTTTTTGGTTGCAGCAGCTTTATGAATAGAATCCTTCTCCTTGGCATCACCATCGGCACACTGGAAGTTGCCCTGATCGCATTTCTGACACATCAGACCTATACCCAGGGCAGCTGGTGGGGTCTGGGTTTGCTCGCCTACCTGGTTTTCTGCATTTTCATAGGAGCAGGAATTAAATCGATCATCATGCTTGCTGCAACTGGTTTTCTTATTACCGTTGCTTATATAAAGCACGGTTTTGCCGGGGCTCTGATCATGTACCTGCTTGTCATTGCCGTCACAGAAATCATGCCCAAAATCATGAACGCAACCAAACGCCGGCTTGGACAATAAAGCATTGCTCGATTGCCGACACTACTTTCGACACCCTCACAGATCACTTCTGTCCGTTATCACCCGGGTTGTAATTAAGTCGCAGAATGCATTCGTGCTTCACAACCTTCTGAGATTGCAACGCCCAAACTTGCCCCTTTGTTTCCTGACGCTCTTTCCTTGTGCTCATCTTCCATGTACAACCAAGGGATATTCTGGAACAAAGCCTGTGTGCAATAAATAATATTCTTAGGTTGAACATACAAAGAACTGCTTCCCGCTTACCATGCAAGGGTGGAAGTTCAAAAGATTGCGAGACAAACAACATTGAACCGACTGATTGACCGTTTTGGCCGAAGCATCGAATACGTCAGAATCAGCGTAACCGACCGCTGTGACCTGCGGTGTAGCTACTGTATGCCTGTTGGTTTCAAGGACTATCGTGAACCGGCAAGCTGGCTGACGTTTGATGAAATTGTTCGCCTGATGACTCTGTTGCAGCGTTCGGGGACACGCAAGGTCAGACTCACAGGCGGTGAGCCATTGTTGCGACGCAACCTGCCGGATCTGGTCTACAGGCTGCGACATGAGGCAGGATTAGAGGAGATCTCACTGTCAACGAATGGACTGAGACTGCCCAAACTGGCAAAATCCCTGAAGGATGCCGGTCTTACGCGGGTCAACATCAGTCTTGACAGCCTGGACAAAGATAAAATCCGCCAGATTACAGGGCGCGATGTCCTTGGCCAGATTATTTCCGGCATTGATGCTGCCTGCGATGCAAGGCTGACCCCCGTCAAGATCAACATGGTGTTGATGCCAGGTGTCAATGAGCACGAAGTTGAAGATATGTTCCGCTTCTGCTGCGAACGTAGCCTGACTTTGCGCATCATTGAAACCATGCCTATTGGCGATACTGCGCGGCAACTGGGCACTCGATCTGCTCAACCTATTCTTGAAGCGCTGAGACAGAAATATGGATTGATCCCTACAACCCAAAGCATGGGACCCGGTCCTGCAAGATATTGGCAAACCCCCGATGGGCTTCACAGAATCGGTTTCATCACCCCTATCAGCGACCACTTCTGTGCCACCTGCAACCGTATTCGCCTGGCTGTCGATGGCACAATCTACCTATGCTTGGGACAGGAAGAGCGCATTGAACTGCGGGAACTGCTCAGGGCCAATCCTGATGATGATGAGCCTATCCTGAAAGCCCTTCGTCAAGGCATAGAACTTAAGCCCGAACGCCATCATTTTGTTGAACAACCAGAAAAGATCATCCGCTTCATGTCGCAGACTGGCGGATAAACTTCAAGTACCAAAGCGTAACCTAGCAGACATGACCAAGACCAACCAACCACGCCGGCCATTGCTGGACTTTGATGTTGCCAGAAGCAAGTTGTTGTCACTGGCTGTTCCTGTCACTGACACTGAAACTGTCCCACTGCTGGAGGCAAACGGGAGGGTACTCGCATCAGATGTCAAATCTCCCATGGATGTCCCTGCTTTTGCCAATAGCGCCATGGATGGTTACGCCATCAGGCCAGTATCCGCAGATTCATCAGTCAGCAGATACAAGGTCACTCAACGGATAGCTGCTGGTGGAACAGGCACTGACCTTGGGCCAGGAGAAGCAGCAAGAATCTTTACTGGTGCCCCGGTCCCAGAGGGAACATTCGCCGTCGTTCCCCAGGAAAATGTCGTCACTCTGGATAACAATGAAATCCAGATCGAAACCCCGGTTCCCTCAGGCGATTTTGTGCGCCAGCAAGGCGAGGACATTGCCCGCAATAGCATCATCCTGGCATCAGGAACCCTGTTGCGTCCAGCACACTTGTCCCTAGCAGCCTCTGTGGGTGTCACCAGCCTGGCCGTGCGGCGCAGGTTGACTGTCGCACTGCTTCTTACAGGTGACGAGCTGGTTGAGCCCGGCAACCCATTGCAACCAGGACAGATCTACAACAGCAACCGCTATTGGCTACAGACATTGTTGCGACAAGCAGGATGCGAAGTTCTGGATCCAGGTATCATTAAAGATTCCGCTCAAGCAACCAGAGACGCTCTCTCGCAAGCCAGTGAAAAAGCTGATGTCATCATTACTTGTGGTGGGGTCTCTGTAGGCGAAGAAGACCATGTCAGGGCCGCTGTAGAGTCCATGGGACATATCGACTTGTGGCAAATTGCGATGAAGCCCGGCAAACCCCTCGCGTACGGTCAAGTCAGAGGAAAGGACTTCATCGGCCTGCCTGGCAACCCAGTCAGTGCATTCATCACCTTTGTTCTCATGGGTCTGCCATTTCTGTACAGAAAACTTGGAATGCAGATTCCAGAACTCAGGAGTCAGCCTGTGGTCGCCGGATTTGACTGGACCAAACCCGATCGCCGACGCGAGTTCATCCGCGTACGCAGGCGTTGGGTCGGCCCTGGCGCTGTCGTGCTTGAAAGATGGCCCAACCAAGGTTCGGGCGTCATGAGCAGCGTGGCCTGGGCCGATGGCTTTGTCGACATCCCTCCCGACACTACATTCCAGGCAGGAGATACCGTGTCATACTTGTCCTTGTCAGATCTGATTGCAGGCCTTTCATGATTTCAATAAAAGTTCTTTACTTCGGTGAACTGCGGGAACAGGTCGATACCGTTTCAGAAACAGTGCAACTGCCTGCAGGCTCCCCGACGGTTCAAACCTTGGTGGATATTCTCTGCTCCCGTGGTACACCGTGGACAGAAGCACTCGGCTCCAACGAGCCGCTCAGAATTGCCGTCAACCATGAAATGGCCCACCTAGACTCTCCTATTCCGGACAATGCTGAAGTTGCCTTGTTTCGTCCTGTAACTGGGGGATAGAAAGTGACAACTGTTCGATCATCTTTTGAAGTGCGAGTACAGGAAGATCCATTCCAAGTCTCTCAAGAGTATGAAGAATTTACTGCAGGAGATACTGCTGACGGCGCTATCGCCAGCTTCATAGGACGCGTACGGGAGCGCAATGATGGTGAGACCGTCAAAGCCTTGGAGCTTGAGCACTACCCTGGAATGACCGAAAAAGTCATGATGCAAGTGCTCGAACAGGCCAGGCAGCGATGGCCAATCAGTGCCGCCAGAGTTGTGCACCGTGTCGGAAAACTCAATCCCGGTGAAAACATCGTCATGGTCCTGACTGCCAGCGCCCATCGGCATGCTGCCCTAGATGCCTGTGCCTTCATCATGGATCACCTGAAGAGCAAGGCTACTTTCTGGAAAAAAGAACAAACTGCCCAGGGAGCACGCTGGGTTAAAAGCCGGGAATCCGACCTTGATGCACTGCAACGCTGGTCAGGCTCAGAAAACTCTCCAGAAAGCTGACCCTCCATTTCTTTTGCGCAAATGAGCAAACTTACACATTTTGATGCCCAAGGCCAGGCACACATGGTCGATGTTGGACACAAGCCAGCCTCTGATCGAGTAGCAATCGCTTCTGGAATCATCAGTATGTCTGCTGAAAGCTTCCAGAAAGTGGCGGACGGAACCAGCCATAAGGGTGATGTACTTGGTATCGCGAGAATTGCAGGAATTATGGCCGCCAAAAACACAGGCCAACTCATACCCTTATGTCATCCAATTGGCTTGACCAGGGTGGCCATTGAGTTCGTCCTTGATCCAGAAAACCATGCGATCAAATGTCTGGCAACCACACAGACAGTCGGGCAAACCGGGGTCGAGATGGAAGCATTGACAGCTGTCAGCGTCGCCCTTCTGACAATTTACGACATGCTCAAAGCCGTCGACCGTAGCATGGTCATCGGGCAGATACAGTTGGAAGAAAAACGTGGCGGCAAATCAGGTCATTGGATTCGCAGCGATCACGTCACCAACGCCCGCAAAGCTGCCTCATCGTGAACCTTTATCCTTGAGCCCTTGACGCTGATCAAACCGTCCTGGACAAGTTGCTTGAGCGAACGCGATAGCGTCTCTGGTTGCAGGCCAAGCTTTGAAGCAATCGTGCGCTTGTGGAACTTCAATTTTGTCTCATCGCCCTGCCTTGGTTGTTGCAGGACATATTCTGCAACGCGCTGTGCTGCACTCTTGTAGGTGACCGACTCTATGTCATGTATATGCTCGCGGATCCTGATCCCAAGGCGTGACAACAACCAGAGATTCAATCCTGACACCCTGTCTACAGTCGCACCAAGATCCTTGACACAAATACGGAACATGCTCCCATTATCCAGGGCTTGCGCCTTGACCAAAGAGGTCGAGCCAGGAACCAGCGATGACTCGCCGAACACGTCGCCTGGATTCAACAAAGCAACAACCTTGCGTTCCCCATCATTTGCGGGAATGGTCAGCTTTACATGGCCTGTCAGCAACACAAAAAGGTCACTTAGCACCTGTCCACGTTCAAAGAGTACTTCACCTTTTTTGAAATCTTGCAGCTCTGAAGCCTGAAGCATCCAGGCAATCTGGCTTTTTGACATCCCTTTGAACACAGACTGATATACCAGCAAGCTCTGAAGTGCGCTCGTGTCGACCATTTCTCAAATCACCTTTGAAAATCGGACCGTTGAACTGGCATTTCTCAAATACCAATCAAACTTCATGGCCACAACCCTGGCCAAAAACCTGCCCTTGGGCGTGATGACTATCCTGTCATCCTGTAACTGCACCAATCCGTCTGCTTGCAAAGACCCCATGCTTTCAAGTTCTTGCGCAAAGTAATCAAAAGGGTCGATTGACCAACGTCTGCCAAACTCCTCAAGATCCAGCTCGGACTCACACAGCAGATCATGAATGGCATCTCTGCGGATGGCATCGTCACGGTTCATCACAAACCCGCGGATTATTGGCAACTCCCCCTTGGCGAGCATCTCTGAGTACTCTTGTGCTGTTCGTGCGTTCTGTGCGTAAACACCACCGACCTTGCTGATGGCAGAAATACCCAATGCAACAAGGTCACAGTCCGCACAGGTCGAATACCCCTGGAAATTACGCTGCAACGTGCCGTCTTCCAGAGCTCGCGACAGATCATCGTCTGGCAATGCAAAGTGATCCATACCGATGTACACGTAACCAGCATCAAGCAGAGTTGTCACAGCCAGTTTGAGCATCGCCAGCTTTTCGGCTGGTGCTGGCATCTGCGCAGGATCTATCCTGCGCTGCGGTTTAAACCTTTCTGGCAAATGTGCGTAGTTGTACAAGGCAATCCTGTCTGGGCGCCAAGCAAGGACGGTATTGAGCGTCCTTGCCAGAGTCTGCACTGACTGCTTGGGCAAACCATAGATCAGATCCATGTTGACAGACTTGAACCCTAGATCCCTTGCTTTTGTCAGGGCTGACTGGGTGCATTCAACCGGCTGGATACGGTTGATGGCTTTCTGAACCTCCTCGTCGATATCCTGGACACCTATGCTCATCCGGTTAAAACCAAAGTGCCGCAAGATCTCAAGAGCACCATCTTGCAAACTTCTAGGATCTATCTCAATTGAGCATTCTGCATGATCAGTGAAATCAAAATAGCGCTTGAGCATTGCCAGAAGTCTATGCATCTGGTCATTGGTCAGGAATGTGGGTGTACCACCACCAAAATGCAACTGGCAAACCAAGGGCTTCTGCCCAAAATGTCCTGTTACCAGCACCATTTCCTTCTCAAGGTCATCAAGATATGCGTCAGCCCTGTCACGGTGCTTGGTCACAATCTTGTTGCATGCACAGTAATAGCAAACCGTATCGCAGAACGGTATGTGTACATACAAGGAAATGGCTTTCCTGTTACCAACCCCATGTCGGTCACGGATCGACTGGATCAGGTCAGCCGAATATGAACCAGCATTGAAGCGGTCGGCTGTCGGATACGATGTGTAGCGTGGGCCATGACCATCGTAGCGGCTGACCAATTCGGAATCAAATTCAAGCGAGGAAAGTTGTGTTGTCTGCATGACCAAAAGATAAACCCGGTGGTAGATCTTTTGATCTATCTGTCAGACACAAAGTTTGATCCAAAGCAAGATTTTGTTTCGATTTTGTTCCGATGCGGTTTAATCTTTGAGTTTATGATGCAGCCAAAGGATCAAACCAATGGATTTGAGTGCGTGTGATCGACTGGATCTTTCAAATAGGCAGCAACTGTCAATTCAAGTCCTTGGTCCAAGTCAACCTTGGGTTGGTATCCAATAGCCCTCATTTTGGATATATCGGGGCAACGACGCGATGTCTCCCCATCCGGAGCCTGCGACCCGACTGGTTCTACATCCAGCCCCATTGCCTTGCCCAGTTTCTGTGCCAGTTGTCCAATGGTGACCTCCTGGTCGTTACCGATGTGATAGATTTCCCGATGTGCTCCCCTGTCGTACATCAGCATGATCCCTTCAACAGCGTCTCTGACGTAACAGAATGCCCTGGTTTCCTGCCCTGTCCCCTGAATAGGCAATCTGAGGGTACCAGATCCAGATTGCTTGACCTGCAATTGTCGGATCTTGGCAATCAGTTCCGGAATCACATGTTTGGTTCCCATCTGCGGGCCATAAACATTATGGGGTCTGAAAACCTGCACCTTGCGAAAATGTTCCCGCCCGTAATTGAAAGCTATAAGCTCTGAAATGATTTTTGAACCGCCATAGGAATATCTTGGGTTGAGGCTGTCAGGCAGCATCAATGCGACTGTTTCCGGAGTAGGTATAACCGGTGGCTGTTGATAGACCTCGGCTGAAGAAGCCACCACGAGGTCAGGCACCCCAGCTCGCATGCAAGCATTGACCACAGCCAGAGCACCCCGTATGCCCACATCAAGGACGAGCTCTGGTCTTTGATAAAAATTGCGGGTACCGTTGATCGCAGCAAGGTGGATAATCAGATCCGCGCCACGGGCAGCTCCGGTCACTGCATCCTCATCCCTGACATCAACGTTTCTCCAGTCAACTTCATCCATGACATCAGCAAGCCTGGTGACATCGCCCCGCAGCTGATTGTCGATCACAACCACTTTCTCTCCACGACTGACCAGTTCACGAACCAGATGTGCACCGATGAAACCGCTGCCCCCCGTCACAACGATCTTGCGGACCACTTTTTACCTCCCTCCAAGATGACCAACTGCAAAGTACGACTGACCGAGTTCGGTCGCAGACAAATTGCTGAAGTGGTTCCAGTAGTCGTAGATAAATCCTTTCGGATGCATGATTTCCTGAAGTGCAATGGGTGAGTGCTGACCCAGGTCAGGGTGGTTGTTGGCAATGATACTCACATGAGATCCCTTGACGGCTTCAAGCAGGCTCGATGCCACTTCAACGCCATCAATCGTCTCCTCAAGCACTTGTCCATCAATGACTGGATCGAAGATAACGATGCGTGCTTTTGGTAATTCACGCTTGATCAGGTCAAGCACCTTGAGTGACATGGATCCTCGCAGGTCATCCGTAGCAGGACGTCCCTTGAACGCCATTCCTAGAAGCGCAACCCTCGAATCTGCTGGCAAACCTCTCTTGTCCATCTGCTGGACAATAAAGCGCACCGTCTCTTGTGGTTGCCTTTCGTTGACCAGTCTTGCAGCAGCAGTAATTTCGAGGTCCAGGCCTTTCGCCAATGCGCTCTGGCGAAAAATATGCGGATCCTTCTCTAGGCAAGGTCCACCGACCAAGCCAGGCAAAGCCACGTTAGTCCTCTCATATCCGAGCTTGCCAGAGGCAATGACTTCATAAGCATTGACACCCCAAGCCTCACACATCCGCGCCACCTCATTGGCAAAGGCAAACTGAAGATCCCTGTACGTGTTGTCAACGAGCTTGATGATTTCAGCCGATTCAAGGCTGGAAACCTGAACCGTAGTCTTGGTCAGCCTGCGAAACACCCGCTCAGCGCGCTCCCTGACCTCCTGAGTGTCGGCACCGACGATCTGAGGCAACTGTCGCAGTTCAGTCAATGCCTTGCCTTCCAGGGTTCGCTCCGGGCAGACCGCAATGTCAAATGACTTACCGGTTCCCTCCAGAATCCGTGAAACAACATTGCGCGCCGTTCCCGCCTGCACTGTCGAACGCAAAATAACCAACGCACCATCGCGCATATGCGCTGCCACTTCCCTTGTAGCAGCCTCAATCATGTCAAGACGAACCTTGCCTTGCTTATCGAGCGGTGTTCCGACTGTGATGATGTATGTTTGCGCTACGGCATCTTCTGGAAAAGCGGTAAAGGCATCAAGCCGGCCAACATCCCTGACCCTCTTTAAAGCCTCGGCCAAACCAACCTCGGAAAAGTGTGGTTGCGCACGATTGGTCAACTCTACGATGCTCTGGCGCTTCTCTACCCCAAGAACTCTGAAGCCAACTTCTGCCATTACAGTGGCCAGTGTCAGGCCCACATACCCCAACCCGACGACTGCGATGTCATATTCGTTCTTTTTGGAAGCCGATGAATCAACTTCCCTCTCTGTCACTGGTTTCACACAAGCTCCTGGTCCGTATTGCTGGCCGTCTGGAAACTCACTTTCTGGGCACATGCATGGTCTGTGCTGGCAAACCCTCACATGCCCGTTCATGAATCATCCACAAACCGTTCTCCAGCCAACGTGCATATTGGCGAGTATTGTAAAGAGAGCTTGTCTCACGTGCCTCGGAAAGCAAACGCTTGAGACGGTCAAACCCTTTTCGGTCAGTGGCACTCCCTTCTTGGGCAATCGCCACAGCCTTGCTCACAAACTCAGGAATCGAATGCGTCACCAGCTCGTCCAGACCAAGAGTGTGAAGCAAGCTCTCACCAACTCTGGATGCCAGTGATTGGCCGCTTCGAGTCAAGACCGGTAATCCTGCCCACATGGCATCGCTGGCCGTGGTATGGGCGGTATAGGGAAAGGTGTCGAGAAACAGATCAGCCAAACGATACCGGGCGAGATGGTGATCATACTTTTCTGTTCTTCCGGCAAAAACCAGTCTCTGCTGCTGTACGCCTGCTTTGGAGGCTGCTTTGCGCAAGTTGACGCGCGCAATTTCATCTTCTGTGTAAAGCCAAAGCACACTCTCAGGTACCTGTTTGAGAATGCTCATCCAGCTTTCAAAGACCTCGGGGTTGAGCTTGTACAGCTTATTGAAGCAGCAAAAGACAATCTTGTCCTCTGGCAGGCCAAACTGTGCCCTTGAAAGAGGCTCTTGCGACAGCGCCCGGGTATCATCATTCGGCTGAAAACTGTCCGGGAGATAAAGAATGTGCTCCGTGTAATACCTTCGAGCTGAATCCGGTATGATCCGTTCGTCAGCGATTGTGTAGTCAAAAAAGTCTGCGCCCGATGTCCCAGGGAATCCCAGATAACAAACCTGAACAGGCGCAAGCCTGGTCTTGAAAAGCACGGGCCTACAGCCCTCGGTATAACCATTGAGATCAATCACGATATCAAGCTCATCAGCACGCACCTGCTCAACGACCTGGTCGTCACTGAGTTCGCTGATATCGATAAAACGGTCAAACGCCTTCTTCATCCTCTGCCGCATAGAACTGCCATCTTCTGGATTGAGGGCATAACCAAAGACCTCAAACCTCTCACGGTCATGTTGTTCTATGACCCCGACAATCAGTGTGGCAACAGGGTGCTCCCTGAAGTCCGTCGAAAAATAGCCGATCCGCAGCTTTTGCTTTCGCTTTGCTACAACTGGAGAATCTGTCACTTGAGCCAAACCTGGAACCATCAATCCGGTGTAGGATGAGGCCAACTTGGCAGCTGCAGCGATGTCATCAGAACCATTCAGAAAAACAATAGGGCTGCATGGAATAGCTCCACGCCTGACCTGCTCATGGATTTTCTGCCAAAGTGATCGATACTGTTGCCAATCACACATCATTGAACGACAATAAGCAAGATTCCCCAAAACCAATGGTTGACCAGGATCCAGCTTGAGCACCAGTTGAAACACCTCGCTTGCTTCAGAAAACCTGTTCAGGCTCATCAGCAAGTTACCCAGGTTGACATGTGCCTCAACCATCTTGGGCATAATATTTATCGCTTGGCGAAAGGCCTGAAGTGCATCTTCTATTTTGCCCATGCGCTGCTTGACCAGCCCGAGGTTATTCCAAGCCATGGCAAACTTTGGCTCGATCGCCAGGGCATTTTCCAGCAATGAAACAGCACGATCCAGGTCCATGCGCACCAATAGCACACTGGCCATGTTACTCAAGCATTGGACAGAATAAGGGTCCAGTTCTAGTGCCTTTTCATAAGCGGCTATAGCATTGTCGGCATGGCCGATTTGTCGGTAAACATTCCCCTTGTACAGGTAAACCAGAGGGTTGGACGAATCAAGCTGCTGCGCTTTCTCATGCGCCTGCAAAGCGTCTTTGACTGATCCTGATGCGAGGTATACCAACCCAAGGTTGTTCCAGTAGGTTGGATTTGAAGCATTCAGTTCTATGGCTTTACGGATGGAAGCAATAGCCTGCCTGAATTCCCGTCTGTCAAACATGGCCAAGCCATGGAGGTGATTTGCATCCGGATGATGTGGTGCAGCCTGCAAGGCTTTCCTGAGAACCTGCACTGCTTTTTCGGATTTACCTGACTGCAGTAGATACGCCGCTTGATCTACTAAATTTTCAACGTTCACCTTTGACTACCTGTTTATTGATTAACCACAAGACTTGACCGTGTGCTTTGCTATGGGCAACCATAAGGACATTGCTGCTCACAGCAAGAGTATGCACGATTCGGACACAAATGTTGTGTTCCAACCAGCGATTTGACATGCGTCGCGTGTGCGAATGTCGTAGAATGGCGTGCTGTGCCCGGATGGTGAAATTGGTAGACACAGAAGACTTAAAATCTTCCGACCCTAACACGGTCGTACCGGTTCGATTCCGGTTCCGGGCACCAATTCCTAGATTGAAGCGCCCACACCAAGAACGTAGACAACCGGTTATTTCGCACTGAATATCTCGGCGTACAAGTCCGTCTGGGCAAGCAGCGATGCCAGCTTCTCCCGATCCACAGGCCTGGAAAACAGATAACCCTGCAACTGGTCAGCCTGCATTTCTGAAAGCAACCGCGCCTGCTCGACAGACTCGACACCCTCGACCACCACTTTCAGTGACAGCTTATGAGCGAGATGAATGACACCTTTGACAATCTCAAAATCCGTCACATTCTGGCTTACATTTTCTACAAAAGAGCGATCAAGCTTGATTTTCTGTATCGGCAGGTTCTTGAGGTAACTCAACCCTGAGTAACCTGTCCCGAAATCATCCAGGGAAATGAGGATTCCCTCCTCTCGCAATGCCGTAAGCTTGCTAACAGCATCATCCTGATTTCTCATCAGGACCCCCTCTGTAATTTCCAGCTGAATCTGTTGAGGCTTAACGCCAAAGGTTTCGATCACAGCACGGATTTGCGCCAGGAAATCCTTTTGCTCAAAATGAGCAGGTGAAATATTCACGGCGACAGGGACTGTTGCGACATGCGCAGAGTTGCTTAACCAGAGAATATCTTGGCACACTTGCGACAAAACCCATCTGGATAGGCTGCCAATCTGACCTGTCTCTTCAGCAACTGGCACAAACATGTTCGGCGGAATTGCCCCTTGGTGAGGATGGTTCCATCTGACCAACCCTTCCAGGGACACGATCCGTCCAGACCGGACATCAACAATGGGCTGGTAGTGCATCATTAGTTGACCCGATGCAATGGCTTGCTTTAATTCCTGGGCAAGCATCAGCCTGAGAGCAGCGCTGTCACCCATGGCCGGTGTATAGAAAGTCCAGTGCTGCTGACCTTGCGTCTTGGTTTGAATCATCGCCATGTCAGCTTCGCGTACAAGCTGCAGTACATCCTCGGGTGGAGTATATGCAGTCGTAATCCCGATCAGGGTCGAAACACTCACCTGCTGATCTTGCACCTCTACTGGCTTGGTCAGGGTTTCCAGAATATCCTTGGCAAGTTGCTCAAGCTCCTTGTCATCCTTGATCCGCATTGCTACGACAAACTCACCGCCATCCAGCCTGGCAAGCAATGCATCTTTGGGCAAAACATCCATGAACCGATGACTCAGCACGCGCAACAGATGATCCGCTACTTCATGGCCCAAGGAGTCATTGATCAGCCTTACTCCCCTCAGATCGACCAGCATGACACCAACCATCGACTTGCCAATGCTGGAATTGTCGAACAGCTCTCTAAGTTTCTTTTCCAAAATACGCCTGTTCGGCAAGCCAGTCAGCGGATCACTTCCCGCCTGCACCGACAACAATGCTGCACGATAGGTCGCAAGCCTCGCAAAACCAACACCCACGACCGCAAAAAACGTAAGCGTCAACCCAATGACCAAGGCGACAAATGGGTAGTAGCTTAAGCCGATTTCCCCGGGTTGCTTCTCTTTCCAGTAAAGAACTTTCACAGGCAAGGAATACCCGATCGCAAACTCATCCTGGGCCGAGGCAAGAACGGGCAAATCTGGAGACATGTGCGATGTATAGATGTGCACATCGTTGACAAGAACTGCAAAGCAGCAAGGCAACTCATCATTGTCAAACAGACCTTTGACCAGATCATCTAGATCCACCGTTGCTACCAACCATCCATGATCAGGATATCCTGAACCAATGGGTGCTGCGACAAACGCAAACTTTGGGTTACTGGCCACCAGGCCTGGCGTTGACATCATGGCCTTGCCATCTTTGGCCACACGATCAAGGAAAGCCCAGAAAGCCATCATCTTTGAAGCTTGCTCCAACGCATCACTGACAACTGACTCGTCCTTGAGGTCAGAATCAATATCACCTTTCTCAGTGATGACCGATAGCCTTTTGATCGCATCAATGGATGAAATATGCGAAAAAAACTCCTGCTCGATATAGGCTTTCCCTGGATCATCATCAAGCTTCTGCCACCTGTTACGCATCCTCTGTACGGCAAGCACGGGCTGGTTCAGAGCGATTTCCAGAGAATGGCCCAGTGATTCCGCCATGTTTTTTGAATAGCCTCTGGCCTGAGAAAGATCCCTCTGAACCAGAAGGCAAGCCATCAGCACACTCAACAACACCCCTATTGTGGCGACCAGCCATACCGATTTCGACCTTAGCAGTTTCTGCTCATCACCACTGCCCTTCCGGTCATGGCCTACTGCGGCAATGATGACGGCACTTATGGCCGAAAAGCTGGCGACATTGACAAAGGCATGACTGGAACCCAGCAAGTCCGGACTCCACCATAAAGCCAGATAGACGCATATCACATCTATCACCAGCAAAACTTCCCAGAGCAATTGCTTGCCAATACCTACTCGCAACAGATAGACAAAACCCGAACCGACCAGCAACAGGAACGCTATACCCGGGTTCATGAAACCGTAAGCCGGCGCACCACTAAAATGAATCAAAAATTGATTCAACAATCCGGCCAGACCAACCCATAGCAGCACCATCTCGGCGATCAACAGCCCAAGAGGTGCAACAGTTCCCCACGTGCTTTTGGAGTGTCTGGAAAAAACAGATGGTGTCAGGGTGAATTTCATGAACGATGTGCGCAACGATTTCTAATTCTGACTGCACATATCCGCTACCGGCCGGACATTCTCACCCTGGACCCTGGGCATCAGTGGCATGCAATAAACACATACCCAAGACTGATGTAGATGAAAGGTGCAGCGCCAACACAAGTATCAAATTTAGCTGATGGCGCAGTTTACCAACAGAGTCCAGAATAGCTGAACAATTTTTAGCACCACTGACCGTTTTTCATCATGAAAGCACTTCCTCTCGCTCACACCAAAATCCACTGAACAGGTTTTCCGGTCTCTTACATGCCATGACCTTTGCACTGTTTGGCCAGCTTTCCTGGTGTACGGCCAGTCCCGCATAGATGCCGTATCCTTCACCGGTAATGATCTCCCCTCTGGCAGAGATACCCTCACCGGCCCTGATGCCTCCACCAGCCTCAATATTTCCTCTGGACAAGATACCCCAACCGGCATCAAGGTGCATTCCGCAGATCAGGTCATCTTCTGCAATGATTCCTTGTCCCACGGTCAATTGCCCATGTACTTGAACGGTCCCCTGAACTTGCACTGACTTAGCACAACACAAATTCTCGTGCACAAGCAACTGTCGACCTGACTTGAGATTGCCTCCGACTTCAACTGCACCAGAACATTCAATCTCCCATCCTGAGCAGAAATCTCCCCTGACAGAGAGATCCCCCTGCACCAACACTGCCCATCCTGCCTTAATACTGCCCTGAGCTTTCAAATCACCCTTCACATTCACCGCACCAGTGACCAGCGCATCCTCACCACAAATGATTCCAGCAGGAATACCGGACTGACCTTCAAAACCTGCTCGAACACTTCCTTGGACATGAAGCTGCTTTCCGGTCCGGATCAGTTGATCAACATGAACCGACCCCATGACTTTCAGTGTGCCGGCAAATACCATCGCACGAGCATCCACCTCATCCACCACTCTGACCTCGTCAGTTGGCCCAAACTGATCCAAGAGCCAGCATGCATCGGATACTCTGTTGTCATCAACCAGTGCATCCAATAGTTGCTGATAATCACCACCCTTGGCAAAGTTCTTGATAAACCAACGAAAACCATCAGCACACGGCCGCTTTGCCTTGACAAATTTTCGGTTCAGATCCAATTCCATATGATCACCTCTTGCCACCTGAAACAGCATTTGGCTCAACGCCCAGTCATTGCTGCCAGGAAAACCTAATCCTCTTGCTTGATCTTGATTCAGACAGGTTGTGATGATTCCGATTGAAATCTTGGCCAAAACTCACCCAGCCAGAGTTCAACCGTTGGGAACCATGTTCCACAACCTTGCTTTGAGATGAGATTTGCCGTGCAGGTAAACAGAAAACCTAACTGTCATGCCTGCACGGCATAAGAAAGCCGGGCACGAGATTTGCCGCATGGAATAGACGACCCAATACCGTTGTTGCCTGCGCCTGGACGGCAGGCACGACCGCCCCCAGCGACAGGCACAGGCCAGGCACTGGATAAGGTATTGCTACGGGCCACATGTGCCCGGCACAAATCATGCTGATCGACTGGTATAGGTTTCAATTTGAGAGAGTCTGACTTCTGATGCTTGGTTCAGAAAAAACCTCAATCCACAAGTTTCTGTTTTTGTTGAATTGTCTTGCGGCAACAGACCAGATTATAAGCAGTCTTATCCTTGACGTCCTCCACAGTCTGAAGACCAAGGCTTTACGGCGCCCAAGATAAAATCGCGTTATAACGCCGTATCAAATCAACAACTTGAACGCGTTTTGAGGAAAGAAGTGCCATATTGCATAAATACAACAAATGTCACACTCGCATCATGTTTTTTCCTCAGCTTTCAATATACTGATTGAAAACCCAGCCTTCGCAACAAAAAGTGGCTTCTATGGATACCTCATGGACAATTGAAGAAGTCAACCCCGACAACGAAAGCGTCCATCTCATCAAGAGCGGTACAGGGATAAGAAGGATGTTTTCCGTGCCTGGAGCATCCCATGCATGGATGGATGGCAACTTTCTGTACATCATTTCCAATACTGGATATGTCTGGAAAGTCACTCCGGAAAACGGTCACAGAAGACGGTTTTTCAACCAGGAATCTGACCCGATAAAAGCAAACGACCCTCTTGCACAGCCTGCCTAAACCTCATTTCAACACGATGCAAAGAAGTTTCTTATCTGCTCGACCTTTCTCGTAAACCGTAAAGCCAGCATCAGCAGAATCCTGGCTTTATGGGGGCCAAGTTGGCCGCTGCATATCAGATCAAGAGTTCGATCCAGGCCTTGATAGTCGTCCACGACCGCACCAGACCATACCCTGGTGCCTCTTACCACGACGACACCTTGTTTTCTCAAAGAGAGCAACCAGTGATGCAGGTATGATGGTACGTTGCCTGCACCCAACCCTGCCAGCACAAGCCCTTCCAAGCCATTGTCCGGATCTTGAATTGGAACATGCATACCAGCGTACAAATACATGATGTCGACCCTGGGCAATCTTTCTGCTTGCACCAGTTCAGGATCGCTCCAATTATCGAATGGCACCGGCCTCCTGCCATACCCCTGACTTGAAACCTGGCTGTGATAATTGACTTGCCCCAAAAATACCCGACCGATCCCTGCCCCTATGCCACCGAGGTTTGGACTGGCAAATGCCTGAACAGAGGTTGTGTGAGATTTGGTCGCATCTCTGGCCGTCATGATGGAATCGTTCATGACAACCAACACACCTCGGCCTGCTGACTGTGGATCTGCTGCTACAGCGATTGCATTAAGAAGGTTCAAAGGGCCATCAGCGCTTAAAGAAGTCGATGGCCGCATGGCACCGACCATCACCACTGGCTTTTCTGTTCTCAGAAGGAGATCCAGAAAAAATGCTGTCTCTTCCAGCGTATCTGTGCCATGAGTGATCACTACTGCAGCGACATCAGGTCTTTGCACAGCACTGACAACCGCACGGTACAGTTTGCACCAATCACCTGGTTCAATATCCGAACTGTCTTTAGCAAATACGTCTTCAATTTCCAGCCTGGCAATTTGATCCAGTCCTGCAACTGCACCAAGCAACTCGTGCCCGCTTCTGGCGGCAGACTGGTAACTGGAACTGACTGATGTTGCAGCGACACCAGCAATTGTTCCACCCGTCGTAAGCACTTTTACCAATGGCAAACCATCCTGCAGCGATGTTGTCGTCATAAGAAAGATGAAAAGAGTTTGACGGAAAGGCCTTAAATCTCAATTAGTATCAGAATTTCTTATTGATTTTCAATCCTTGATTAATTCTCACTACACAATTATGCAACTACAATAAATGCTGCAAGAAACACCACAGCCATCTCTTTTTTCATCATACAGATACTCACAGGAGCTGTCTCTGGAGCCGGAATTGGTCGATATTCCATGCTGACCGCACAACAAATTGTTCTGCTGCTCTCCGCTTTGCTAACCAGTCTCATGGGATTGCTACTGGTTGTACAGTCAAGGAATCATGCAGGAAACTTCAAAGGGCTGTCCGAATGGGGCAGTGGCATCCTGTTCCCATCGGTTGTCATTTTTTTTCTGAATCTATTCGGCAGCCAGATCCTAACAGAAGTTTTCAGATCCGTCCTGCAACAGGTCTTTGCAATCACAGGCGCAATGCTTTGTGGCTATGGCTTGAGAAGATTCGTCAATGAGCATGCCCAATTTCCGTTCAGACTCGTAGCAGGATTCTGGCTATTGTTTGTCACCTGCACAACATGGTTCGCGTTTGTACAGCCCAGCCCCGTTGTTACATACTGGATTTTCATCTTCAGTGTCATTGCGCTCTTGCTTGATATGACACTGGTATGCCTGCATAACCTTCATCTTGGTTATGGCATAAAGATTTTGAGCGCTGTCTTTCTTGCAATGATTGTTGCATGCTCAACAGTACTACTTACCGTCAACTCAGCACACCACTGGCCCTTGATAGCCACACAAGAGGAAGATAGCTTTGTGCTGTTCCTTCTGTTTGTTGTCCTTGTACCGTTTTCAACGCTGGTCTTTTTGTCGATGGGTTCTGAAGCCCTTGCCCAACGCATTGAGCAGTTCAAACGTTATGACGACCAGACTTCTGTTTTGAATAAACGCGCTTTCTATCAGGAATTGCGCAAGGAAATTGAAAGATCGATCCGATACAAGCATAACTTGAGCATCATGATGCTGGATTTGGATAATTTCAAAGTCATCAATGACACTCTGGGGCACACGCAAGCCGACAACATGCTCAAGCAAATAGCTGCAAAAGTTGAGTCATCAGTGCGTAGCACTGACTTGGTTGCCCGGATCGATGGTGATGAATTCGTGGTTCTGCTCAGCGAGACTGGGCTGGAAGATGCAGAAAATGTCGCCCAACGGATCTTGGTCAATGTTCAAGAAATTTTACCTGAAGGCTTGAACAGCAATATCGGACTATCCTCACTGCGTTCACCAGGCGACACTGTCGACAGTCTGCTGCACAGAGCCAGCCAAGCCGTCAAAAAAGCAAGGCTGGAAGGCAAAAACAGTTTTGCAGTCGCCTGAATAGCATGCCCTTGCATGCCCCACCAACCAACTGCAACCCTAGCCTGCCTGTGGATGACATCCTCACCGGACTGAAACCGAAGGCCGAGACATGACGCGCATGTGATCAATGGCCTTTGGGCAACGGTAATGCTGTCTTGTACCGAACTTGTTTCAAAGCAAAACTTGACCGGATTTTCTCTATCCCCTGAATCGGTGTCAGTTGATCCAGGATGAAACGCTCAAGCGCTGCAATATTGGCAACCGCAACCCTGATCAAATAGTCGCTATCGCCGGTCATCAGATAACACTCCATCACTTCATCATGTTCACAGATGCGCTGCTCAAACTCCGCCAAGGCCTCCTTACTTTGGCTCTTGAGGCTGATGTTGATGAACACATTAAGCCCCAACCCTAGGGCCGTAGCGTTTGCTAACGCTACATATCGTTCAATGATGCCCTTCTGCTCTAAAGCCCTTACCCTTGCAAGGCAAGGTGAAGGACTCAGATGAACTCGCTTGGCAAGCTCGACATTCGTCAGGCTCCCATCACTCTGCAATTCCCGAAGAATTCTGATATCTATAGCATCTAGTTCCATTTTATTTTTCTGATCAGTTATTTTCCGAAATTTTATGCTTAAAAACTGGCAGATCTGACATCATTTCAAAAACAAATTCTGCCTAAGCAAATCTAGAATAATCATATTCACGAATGGTAGGAGGGGCACATCATGAACGCACCCATTGAGTCGGACATCACCACTTTTTTCAGGACTGTCATCGACAGCGATCCTCAAGAAACACAAGAGTGGAAAGAAAGTTTTCTAGCACTGATCGCTCATTGCGGTCCTGAAAGGGCGCGACATATCCTTGATGAACTGGTCAGACAAGCCAACGTACATCACATTGGTTGGCAGCCGACACTTAATACCCCATACATCAACACCATTCATGCTAGCCAGCAGCCAACATTTCCTGGAGATCTGGAAACCGAAGAGCGGCTGGCTGCAATCATGCGATGGAACGCCCTCGTGATGGTCGTAAAGGCAAACAGATCATATGGTGAACTGGGGGGTCACATTGCCAGCTATACCAGTGGTGCGGATTTGTTTGAAACGGGATTCAACCACTTTTTCCATGCTAGGCAAGGTCTGGCAGAAGGCCAACACCGTGGTGACCTGGTTTTCTTTCAGCCGCACAGCGCCCCAGGGATATACGCGAGAGCTTTCCTTGAAGGTCGTTTCAAGGAGCAGGATCTGGATTTCTTCCGACGTGAGATTGAGGCCCAAAGTGCAGGTGCCAGAGGTCTATGCAGCTATCCCCATCCTGCATTGATGCCAGACTTCTGGCAATTTCCGACTGGCTCCATGGGGATCGGCCCCATCAGCTCCATCTATCATGCACGGTTCATGCGTTACCTGACCCACCGCGGACTGCTCGACTGCAGTGGCAGAAAGGTATGGGGAATGTTCGGCGACGGGGAAATGGACGAACCCGAATCCATGAGTGCCTTGACACTTGCGGCAAGGGAAAAGCTGGACAACCTTGTGTGGATAGTCAACTGCAACTTGCAAAGACTCGATGGTCCAGTTCGAGGCAACGGGCGAATCATTGATGAACTCGAACGGCTTTTCAAAGGAGCTGGATGGAATGTCATCAAACTGCTCTGGGGCAGTGACTGGGATGGGCTTTTTGCCAAAGACTCTGAGCAAGCGCTGATCAAAGCATTTGACAATACCGTTGACGGACAACTGCAGACCTTTGCAGCCAAAGATGGTCGCTATAACCGTGAACACTTTTTCGGTCAGAATGAATCCCTGCGCAAACTGGTTGAAGGCTTGACTGATGAACAAATCGACCTGCTCAAGCGTGGAGGACATGACATTGTCAAAATCTATGCTGCGTACTCTGCCGCCGCATGCCATAAAGGACAACCCACTGTCATACTTGCCCAGACCAAAAAAGGATATGGCATGGGTTCGGCTGGACAAGGGAAAATGACAACCCACAGCCAGAAAAAACTGGAAGAAGATGATCTGGTCGCCTTCAAAAACCACTTCAAGTTGCCTTTGAGTGATGAACAGGCAAAAGCGCTGTCCTACTATCGTCCAGACGAAAACAGCCCAGAAATGCGTTATTTGCACGCACGACGAAAGGCTTTGGGAGGATACTTGCCAGCTCGATATGAGGATTGCGAAGCAGTGCCCACACCCAATCTTCGTGATTTCGGACAATTCGCCATTGCTGCCGATAACAAGGAAATGAGTACCACGATGGCCTTCGTCCGACTCTTGGGCAACCTACTCAAGGATTCGAAGCTTGGACCGAGGATTGTCCCAATCGTGGCGGATGAGGCAAGAACCTTTGGTATGGCCAACCTGTTCAAACAAATTGGTATCTACTCAAGTGTTGGCCAAAGATATTGTCCTGAGGATATCGGATCGGTTCTGAGCTACCGGGAAGCCATTGACGGGCAGATCCTGGAAGAAGGCATATCCGAAGCTGGCGCAATTGCAAGCTGGACTGCGGCAGCTACCAGTTACAGTGTCCATGGCTTTGCCATGCTTCCCTTTTACATCTATTACTCGATGTTCGGATTCCAAAGGGTCGGTGACCAGATCTGGGCTGCTGCTGACCAGAGATCCAGGGGATTCCTGATTGGAGCCACATCCGGAAGAACAACACTAGGTGGGGAAGGACTCCAGCACCAGGATGGCACTAGCCATCTCATTGCTTCAACAATTCCTTCATGTAAAGCATATGACCCTGCATTTGCAGGTGAACTTGCCATCATCATCGACCATGGCATGAAAGAAATGCTGGAAGAACAGAACAATGTGTTTTATTACATTACCGTAATGAATGAGAACTATGCCCAGCCATCCATTGATGAGAAGCAGCGTGAGGGAATTCTGCGCGGAGGTTATGTCTTCCGGAGTCTAAAAGCACCTGACAAGAAGAAAACGTCCACTACCACTGTTCTCATGGCATCGGGCGCGATCCTGAATGAAGCCATAAAAGCTGCCGAGATTCTGCATGCCGAGGGCAACAACGTTAAAGTGATCAGCGTAACAAGCTGGAGTGAACTGGCAAGAGACCAGACAGGATGGGTCAAGAAACTGATTGGGCAACACAGCGGCCCAATTATCGCTGCATCGGATTATGTCCGTGCTCTGCCTGAACTGATCCGCCAGCACATTCCATCTGACAGGACTTTTGTAACGTTAGGAACTGACGGCTTCGGGCGAAGCGATACTCGCAGTACACTGCGAGAATATTTCGGAGTCAGCGCTAACCACATTGCCAATGCAGCACGCACTTGTACTTGATGCTTGTATCTTGATGTCAGGGGTTCTGCGCCCCTGGCTTCTTAAGCTTGCCGAGGATGGTTGGTTCCAGCCTGTATGGTCGGACAAGATTGGGCAGGAGTGGAAAAGAAATGCGGCAAGAATCTGGAGTATCAGCCCAGATCTTCTGGATACAGCGTGGATCAAGATGCAAGAGGATCATCCACTGGCAAACATGTCTAATCCCGAAGACCTCCCCGACAGAGAGACATTAAAACTACGACATAGCGACCCCAAGGACTGGCATGTCATTGAAACAGGGGTGCTTGCACAAAGCCGTTTTTCTCAAACAACTGTCCTTACCTGGAACCTGAAAGATTTCAGAAAATCCGAGCTCAAACGCTTCGGACTGGGACTGACCGACCCTGACAGGCTTCTGGTGCAATGGTGGAGCATTGACTCAGATCACCTGATTGCCCGACTTCAAGAAACCGTTGATGATCTGGTCGCACAAAACCGCCGAGAGCCAGCACCGCTAGAGGACTTTCTCAAACGCGAACGTCTGTTCCGCCTTTCACACTTGTACCTGTCCAAGTCCATGAGCCAGCCTTGCTCGCCATGACGACCCTGTGCGCGACAAGCACCGCCGTTTGAGGGCGTACCACTCCCGTTGCACCAGTGAAGTACGCAATAGATTAAAGTCGCCAGTAGCAGGATACCCACCGAGGTGACTCATTGCGGCGCGATGCCGGGATGAGCACCGTGGGGAATCTCCGAACATCAGTATAGGAAAGAATGTCAAAGACTAATTTGAATCGTCCATATACCGATCATCAGACAAAAAAAGAGAACCCTCGCGGATTCTCTTTTTTCCAACACGGATAGCTGTAATTAACAGCTTACCAGTAACGTATCAGGCATTGTCTTCTGTGTTGACTTGAGGTTGCTGGCTCTCAATGCCACCGATGGCTTTGATCGACAAACGCAGACGGCCTTTGTCATCTGACTCAATGACCTTGACACGAACGCTCTGACCTACCTTCAAGACATCGTTGATGTTGGCAATACGGTAGTTGGCAATTTCTGAGATATGCAGCAAACCATCACGACCAGGCAGTACCTGAACAATTGCACCAAAGTCCAACAGGCGCAATACACTGCCCTCATATACCTGTCCAACCTCAACATCAGCAGTCAGTTCAACGATCCGACGCTCTGCCTCACGTGCACGTTCAAGCTCAGAGCTGGAGATAACAATCGTGCCATCCTCGCTGATGTCGATCTGTGCACCAGTCTCCTCTGTCAAAGCGCGGATCGTGGCACCACCCTTACCGATAACATCACGGATCTTTTCCGGGTTGATCTTGATGGTCAGCATCCGAGGTGCGAATTCCGACAGTTCACTGCGTGAACCCTGGATCGCTGCTCGCATCTTGGACAGAATATGCAGTCTTCCTTCACGCGCCTGCGCAAGAGCCACCTGCATGATTTCCTTGGTAATGCCTTGGATCTTAATGTCCATCTGCAGTGCAGTGATACCGCGCTCGGTACCTGCAACCTTGAAGTCCATGTCGCCCAAGTGATCTTCATCGCCCAGGATATCGGTCAGCACTGCAAATTTGCCACCATCAAGGATCAGGCCCATTGCCACGCCTGCAACATGATCCTTGAGAGGAACACCGGCATCCATCATGGCCAGTGATCCACCGCACACTGACGCCATGGACGACGACCCATTGGACTCGGTGATTTCAGACACCAGGCGAATGGTGTACTGGAAGTCATTGTGATCCGGAAGCAAAGGAGCCAAAGCCCGTTTTGCGAGACGGCCATGGCCGATTTCACGACGCTTGGGCGCACCAAACCTTCCAGCTTCACCAGTTGCAAACGGAGGCATGTTGTAGTGCATCAGGAAACGGTCACGGTACTCACCAGTGATCGAGTCAATGATCTGCTCATCCTGTTTGGTACCCAGCGTAGCGACAACCAATGCTTGTGTCTCACCACGGGTGAACAGTGCGCTACCGTGTGCTCGTGGCAGAACACCAAGACGGATTTCGATCGGACGCACAGTTCTTGTGTCACGGCCATCGATCCTTGGCTCACCACTCAGGATCTGTTGACGAACAATCTTCGATTCAAGGTCAAACAAGATATTGTCAATAGCAACGGGATCCGGCTCAGCCTGTCCTTTCTCTGCAGCCTGGGCTGCCAATGCTTGCTTGACCTTGTCATTGACCTCGCGCAACCGCTCTGAACGCAACTGCTTTTGTCGAATCTGGTAGGCAGCCTTGAGCTCTTCTTCTGCCACAGCCGTTACCGCAGCGATCAGTTCCTCATTACGTGGCTCTGGCTTCCAATCCCACTCTGGCTTACCAGCTTTGCGCACCAGTTCATTGATAGCATTGATGGCAGCCTGCATAGATTCATGGCCAAACACCACGCCTCCGAGCATGACCTCTTCACTCAGTTGGTTAGCTTCGGATTCGACCATCAGCACCGCAGCTTGCGTTCCTGCAACCACGAGATCCATATCCGATGATTTCATCTGGGATGCAGTCGGGTTCAGGACATACTGCCCATCAATATAGCCAACACGGGCAGCACCGATCGGACCGTTGAACGGGATGCCCGAAATTGCCAGTGCTGCTGAAGCACCGATCATGGACGGAATATCCGGATCGATCTCAGGGTTCACGGACAAGACATGAACAATAACCTGGACTTCGTTGTAGAACCCTTCTGGAAACAGTGGACGCAATGGCCTGTCGATCAGGCGGGAAACCAGTGTTTCCTTTTCTGACTGACGTCCTTCACGCTTGAAAAAACCACCGGGGATACGACCAGCTGCATACGATTTTTCTACATAGTCCACTGTCAGCGGAAAAAAGTCCTGACCAGGCTTGGCCTGCTTGGCTCCAACAACAGTTGCCAGGATGACGGTATCTTCGACAGAAACAACAACGGCACCAGATGCCTGTCTGGCGATTTCGCCAGTTTCCAGTGTGACCGTGTGCTGGCCATACTGGAATGTTTGAGTCACTTTATTAAACATTGCTTTGAATTCCTTACAAATTAAAAACCGTGATCACCGCGACTTCAGTCGCCGTGATCACGGTTTGCTCATGCTGAGATCAACCCGATAGGATGGATCACTTGCGCAGGCCGAGCTTCACGATCAGATCGCGGTAGACTTCGGGTTTACGGCCTTTCAAATAATCGAGCAACTTACGACGACGGCTCACCATGCGCAAGAGACCGCGCCTTGAGTGATGATCCTTTGTATGAGTTTTGAAATGCTCGGTCAACTCGTTGATACGAGCAGTCAACAACGCGACTTGGACCTCTGGAGAACCAGTGTCACCGGGAGCACGTTGAAACTCCGAAACGATTTCTGCTTTCTTAATATCTGCAACTGACATTTTTTTATTCCTCTGTAGACATGCGCTGCACCTGAGGCGACACAGCGTGACATCACAAAACACCTACCTGCACGACCCACACAAACCCCTGGGCCAGGACAGGAAGAACAAAACCAACCATGCGGTGACCTGATCCAACTGGCTACCTTGCTGACAAACTCAGCATCAGTAACCATATTTCTTTGATCATCACATCTTTAGAGCGTAAATTATACACGTAGCCAATGAATCTATTAGTATTGCCCTCCAGGATCCGGACAAATCCACCGCCACACTTTTTGACGTGAGATCTCATCATGGTTTCTTTCTCCAGCAAAGCCGCAAGCTTTATTACTGTCACTGCAGCACTAACCCTTACTGGCTGTACAAGCATTTCCAGTATTCCTGCTGGCACGAGCTACGACAAAGTCATTCAGGAAATAGGTTTGCCACAGGTTTCATGCCCACTTCCGGATGGCCGCACTCGCCTCATCTGGTCACAACAACCGATGGGCGAAACTGTCTGGGCCACCACCATGGACAGTGACCGCAGGGTTACCGAATTCGAGCAGGTATTGGCTCCAAAGTACTTTGACAAACTTGGCCAGGGCCAATGGGATGCCGCCAAAGTCCGTTGTGAATTTGGTGAACCTGCAAATATCCAGCACTACCCCGACTACCCTAACCGTGTTGTCTGGGAATACCGATTCATGGGAGGAGCTGACAATGAATACATGATGCTCTTTGTCTCCTTTGACCGGCAAACCAACCAGATGGTTGGCTACTCCATCGGGCCAGACCCTGTTTTTAACCTTCTCATGAATGAAAATTAAAAATGAGCATTAAGAATTTAGCGGCGATGGGTATGCTTGCCACCCTGCTTGCTGGCTGCGGCACACAGATCATGAAAGCACAGCCTGGCACACCTGTGGTTGAAATCATCGCGCAGCATGGAAAACCTAGTTACGAATGTACTGCCAAAAACGGACGAAAACGGCTGATCTGGTCGCAGCAGCCATTTGGTCAATATGCTTGGGCAACCGAAGTTACTCCGGAAGGAACGATCACCGAAATGACACAAGTCCTGGCAGACCAACATTTCAATCGCATGTCACGCGGCATCTGGACTCGCGAGGATGTTCTTTGTGAATTCGGCCCACCTGCCGACGAGGAACAGGTCGGAATTCCTGAGGCACGGCGTGATGTCTGGTCTTACCGATATCGTCAGTCCGATGTCTGGTACAGCATGATGTATGTCTATTTTGAGCCCAATGGCAACAGGGTCATCAGGTTTCACTCTGGCCCCGACCCCATGTTCCTCGAAGACTGGTCAGCACCAGATCGTCACTGAAGCTAAATCGGCATAGGGGGCAGTTCATCTGAACTGCGCCCCTACCACACCACCCGGCATGCGGGTCCGCACCGGGCGGTTCGAGAAGTTGAGGTCAGGAGAGTCGAGGTAGCCCCAGGCGGTCGAAGTAGGCCAGTGTTAGGACACCATTAAGTGCCTTCGCGCTG
>Ga0182743_1000685_pt1 | contig 38575 bp, 36 predicted proteins | sample eDN3rd30CKraftOP_FD_128522 | JGI IMG/M metagenome (GOLD analysis project Ga0182743, IMG submission 128522) | Enriched Organic Plus compost microbial communities from Emeryville, California, USA - eDNA 3rd pass 30_C Kraft OP (version 2) (version 2) ... | reverse complement strand
CAGCGTGACGCACGCTGACGGCGCTCGATGGCCGCCGTGCCCTTACCGGGGGCGGCATGCCGCAGAAGCAACAACCCAGGAGACTCCATGACGCGCTTCCCCCGCAAGCTTTCGGCCGTTCTGGCCGTCGGCGCCCTGTTCGCCGCCGCCGCCGCCCATGCCGAATACCCCGACCACGTCGTCAACATGGTCGTACCCTTCGCCGCCGGAGGCCCCACCGACAACGTCGCGCGTTCGCTGGCCGAAGCCATGCGCCCCTCGCTGGGCCAGACCATCGTCGTCGAAAACAAGGGCGGCGCCGGCGGTACCATCGGCACCAGCCAGGTCGCGCGCGCCAAGCCCGACGGCTACCAGATCCTGCTGATGCACATCGGCTTCTCCACCGCTCCGTCGCTGTACAAGAACCCGGGCTATGACCCGTTCGACGGCTTCGAGCCCATCGGCCTGGTGGTCGATGTGCCCATGACCATCATCGCCCGCTCCGACTTCCCGCCCAACAACATCAAAGAGCTGGCCGACTACGTCAAGAAGAACCCCGACAAGATCTCGCTGGCCAACGCGGGCATCGGCGCCGCCAGCCACCTGTGCGGCACCATGCTCACCTCGGCGTTCGGCGTGAACCTGCTCACCGTTCCCTACAAGGGCACCGCCCCCGCCATGAACGATCTGCTGGGCAAGCAGGTCGACCTGATGTGCGACCAGACCACCAACACCACGCAGCAGATCCAAGGGAAGTCGGTGAAGGCCTACGCCGTCACCAGCCTGCAGCGCGTGCCCACCCTGCCCGACCTGCCGACGATGGACGAGTCCGGCTACAAGGGATTCCAGGTCGGCATCTGGCACGGCATGTGGGCCCCCAAGGGCACGCCCAAGCCCGTGGTCGACAAGCTGATCAAGTCACTGCAGGCTGGCCTGGCCGATCCCAAGTTCCAGGAACGCATGCAGCAGCTGGGCGCCGAAGTCCTGACGAAGGACGCCAATCCGCAAGCCCTGCAGGCCAAGGTCAAGCAGCAAGTGCCCCAGTGGGCTGATCTGTTCAAGAAGGCCGGCGTCGCACCACAATAAGCAATTGCCGCAAGCCGCCGGCCGGTCCTCCGGGGTCGGGCGCGTCGGCAGGCTGCACAGGGATCCCCGCCCGGCGTTTGGCCGCGCGGGGATTTTTCATGTCCCAACGGCCCCGCACGGCGGCGGCGGAGCGGCTGATGAAATGGCGGGACTCGCCCCGGCAACGCGTCGTCGAACCGGGCGGCTGCCACTGGACTGGCCCAGCGGCGTCAGGGGCGCGGCATCTGGCCCATGCGGCCGCTGTATTGCGCGACGACCCGCGCCAGCGCCGGCCCCAGCAGAATTACAAGAATGAAGCGCGCGGTCTGCAAGGCCATCACGAACGGTAGGTCCACGGGCGACGACGCGGCGATGATGGCCACCGAATCTGCCCCGCCGGGGCTGGTGGCAAGATAGGCCGTCAACGGATCGACGCCGCCCAGTTCCGCCAGCGCCACCGCCAGCAGCCCGCAGATGGCCATCAGTGCCAGCACAGCCAGTATGACGCGCGGCAGCGCACGCAGCGCATGCAGCAGCACGGCCCGGTCGAAGCGCAGGCCGATGCTCCAGCCGATCGCCGCGTACGACAGCCCAAGCAGCCAGGGCGGCAACGTCAACGCCAGCATGCCGCTGTTCTGCAGCGCCACGCCCACGGCCAGCGGCAGCAGCAGCGAACCGGCGGGCAGGCGCAGCCATCGCGCCGCCCAGGCGCCCACCAATGCCAGCGCCAGCGTGGCGGCAAACGGCCCGGCCGCCACCGGCGCGAACCAGCCTGGCGTAGCGGCCGCCTGCGCCGCGGCCTGCGGCGAAATGCCCCAGATGCGGGATACGGCCGAGGCGGCCAGCACCACCAGCACCACCCGCAGGTACTGCATGAACGCCACCAGCCGCACGTCAGCGCCGTAGGCTTCCGACATCAGGATCATCGCCGTGGCGGCGCCGGGCGACAGGCCCCACACCGCGGTCGTGCCGGGCAGCACCTGACGGCGGGCCAGCACCCAGCCCAGCAGGCAGCTGGCAAAGATAACGCTGAACACGGCCGCCACGCACAACGGCCAATCGGCCCACAGCTCGGCCAGGATGTCGGGCTGCATGCTGTGCGCGATCATGCAGCCGATGACGCCCTGCGCGGCAACGAACGACCATTGCGGCATGCGCACGCGTGCGCCATTGCCAGCGGCCAGCATGCCGCCGCCCACTGCCCCCAGCAGCACGGCCGCGGGCATGCCCAGCAGGTCGAACAGCGCGATCAGTCCGGCCGTCGCAGCCAGCAGTGCGCCCCACTGGACGCCGCGGCTACGGCCGGCCAGGCGTGATGGCGCGTCAGGTGGCATGCCGGTCCGCGGGCACGCCGGGCAGCAACGGCGTGGCCGGGGCGGCCTGCGCGCTGGACATGGCACCCGCCGCATGGGCGGGCTCGAAGCCCAGCGCCTCGGAGATGCTCGCGGCGGCGTCGATCAGCAGTTTGATCCACTCGTCCTGCATGCGCTCGGCTGGCGCCGAGATCGACAGGCCGGCCACCAGCTTGCCGGTGTCGTCATAGATGCCGGCGGCAATGCAGCGCACGCCCAGTTCGAGTTCTTCGTTGTCGCGCGCGTATCCGTGGCGGCGCACCAGCGCCAGCTCGCGCTCCAGGCGATCGAACTCGGTGAGGCTGTTGCGCGTGTGGCCCGCCAGCCCGGTGCGGGTGGCGTAGGCACGCACCTGACGCGCGTCGGCGGTCGACAGGAACAGCTTGCCGGTGGAGGTGAGGTGCAGCGGCGCCCGGCCGCCGATGGCACGCACCACCTGCATGCCCGAGCGCTCGCTCCAGGCACGGTCGATGTAGACGATCTCGTCGCCCTGCTGTACCGACAGGTTGATGGTCTGCCCGGTCTGCCGATGCAGCGTGCGCATGACCGAGATGGCGGCCTCGCGGACGTTGAGCCGGCCCTTCACCAGCGACCCCAACTCCAGCAGGCGCATGCCCAGCTGATACAGGCCGTTGTCCACGCGCTCGACGTAGCGCCCCACCACCAGGTCGTTGAGGATGCGGTGCGCCGTGGACGCGTGCAGCCCGGTGGTGGCCGAGAGCTCTTTCAGCGTGACGGGCTCGGGCTGGGCAGCGAGCGCATCGAGCAGTCGCATGGCCCGGTCGATCACCTGGATGGCCACGGGCGCCTGCCGGGCGGCGGACTTGGCGTCCGGATCCGGGATGGGCGACGTGGCGGTGAGCGAACGGGACATGGAGAAATGAGACGATGAAAGCGCCGCGACGGCACGCGGATGCGGCAGCGCAGCAAACTAGGATTTATCGTATTGTGAAATCGAAGCAGCGTTTTGGCAAGTCGGGATCAGCCGGCCGGCGGCGCCAGCTTGCCGCCCAGCCGCAACACCTCGTCGCGCAGGAACTCCAGCGCCTGCGCCGCGGCATCCGGATCGCCCTTCACGCCCAGGTCGATGTGGGGCACGCTGCCGCCCGTCTCGCCCACGCTGGGCAGGCTGAACGCGCGCACGCCGGGCCAGCGCCGCTCGACTTCTTCCATCGCCGGCGTGATGCGGGATTCGGGCATGCTGAACACCAGGAAGGAATGTTCGGCGACCTGCACGCGGTGATGCAGGTCGCGGTAGCGCGTGTCCAGCGTCCATTCCAGCATGGGCCAGGCCATGACCGGAAAGCCCGGTACGAAGGTATGGTCGCGGATGAAGAAGCCCGGGATACGGTTGTATGGATTGGGCACGATCTCGCAGCCCTGGGGGAAATAGCCCATCTGCAGGCGCTGCTGGTTTTCGGGCGCGCTCATGTCGGTCGTGCCCTGGCCGTTCTTGGCCACCATCTCGGCGGTGCGCAGGGCGATCTGCTCGGCCGCCTCGGGATGCAGCGCCAGCGGCAGCTCCAGCGCCGCGGCAGCCGCCTGGCGGGTGTGGTCGTCCGGTGTGCCGCCGATGCCGCCGCAGGACAGCACGATGTCGCCCGAGGCGAAGCTGCGGCGGTAGGCGTCCGTCAGCGCGGCGCGGTCGTCGCCCAGGAACTGGGCCCAGGCCAGCTGCAGCCCCCGCGCGCCCAGCAGTTCGATCACTTTGCTCATGTGCTTGTCCTGCCGGCGGCCGGACAGGATTTCGTCTCCGACGATGATCAGGCCGATGCGGCGGGCGGGTTGGGCGCTCATGTCTGGTTCCGGATGGACAGTGGGGGATGGGACAAACGCGGGTTGGCGGCTCAGGCCTCGATGACGCGCTCCTGGCGCAGGCGCTCCAGCGCGTCCAGGCCGTAGTGGGCATAGACCAGGCTGGAATACACCGGCAGCACTACCCAGGCGGGCGGCAGCAGGTTCAGCAGGGAGCAGACCAAGCCGATGATCCAGAACGGGCCGTTGTGCCGGGCGAGGATCAGGCGACGCTCGTCGGGGCTGGCGTGTTCGGCGATGGCGTCCACGCGCAGCATGCGCGAGAACGCGAATGCCCACCAGAACACCGACAAGAGAACGGCCATCGGCGGCACCAGCCACAGCGGCAGCGTCAACAGCCAGCCGGCCGCGAAGGCCACGCTGACCCACAGCGCGTTCCAGACGCTGACGGCGGTTGCGTTGCGGCCCTGGCGCGTCACAGCGGCGTATTCGCGGCGGCCGACGTGGCGCAGCACCATGGGCATGACGAACACGGCGGCAATCACCAGGCCGAGGATGCCCGACACGGGCAGCAGCACGGCCGCGGCAACGACCGGTATGAGGTAGAGCTTCAGCGAGAACAGGCCGATGCCTACCAGCCAGGCGTCCACTTGGTTGACGACCTCCCATTGGGCGGCCTCGACGCGCAGCCAGTCGGTCAGCGGGGTCCAGAACAGCCACAGCAGCAGGATGGCGCCCAACAGCGCGATGAGGAAGGGCATCAGCACCGCGAAGAGCATGGCGGGATGGCACTGCGACACCAGCGCCCGCTTGAACGCCCGCGCGATGCCAGCGCCGGGAGCGGCGGTGATACGGAATTGATTCATGGCGTTGCCTTCGTGCCGGCGGGCAGCGCGCGGGCCTGGAAGCGGAGAGTGGGCATGGCGGGTATCATAGTCAAACACGCTTCGATTTGCCCACATGCCTCTTTTCGTACCCGGAATCGACGACGGCGCACTGCGCGCCACCCTGGCAAACCCCGGCGCCTGGCTGGTCGCCTGCTACTGTGCCGCCTGGTGCGACACCTGCACGCAGTACCGCCCCAAGTTCGAAGCGCTGTCCGCCGCCCTGCCCGGCCATGCGTTCGCCTGGATCGACATCGAAGACCATCCCGACCTGCTGGGCGACGAAGACGTCGAGAACTTTCCCACGCTGATGGTGCAGGCCAACGGCCGCGTGCTGTTCTACGGACCAATGTTGCCGCATATCGGCCATCTGGAGCGTCTGCTGGATAGCCTCAGCGCCGACAGCCCCGCAGTCGAGACGGCGCTGCCCGACGTGGCGGCGTTGCTGGCCGCCTAGCCGCCTGCCGCGGCGTCGGCCGCCCCCGCACGAAAACCGGTCAGGATTTCCGGCTGCCGCCCAGCAGCACGGCCAGTTGCCGCTTGGGCGCGGCCGGACGCGGATCGTTGCGCGGCGCCTCGACGTTGCCGTCGGACGGCGCGCTGGGCTCGTAGGGCTTGAGGAAGAAATCGTCCACCGGACGGCGCTCGGTGCGTTCGCGCGTGTGGCGGCCGCGCTCGCGATCGCCGCGCTCGGGGCGATCACCCCGCTCGGGCCGGTCGCCCCCGCGGCCATGGCTGCGCGCCACCAGCTCGGGCGGCAGCTCGAGCGTGCCGCGCGGGACCTCGCGCTTGATCAGCTTTTCGATGTCGAGCAGATAGCGCTCTTCCTCGGGCGTATACAGCGCGATGGCCTCGCCCGTGGCGCCGGCCCGGCCGGTACGGCCGATGCGGTGCACGTAGTCTTCCGAGTTGTGCGGCAGGTCGTAGTTGATGACGCACGGCACACCCGCGACATCCAGGCCGCGCGCGGCCACGTCGGTTGCCACCAGCACCTCCAGCTCGCCGGCCTTGAAGGCGTCCAGCGCCTTCATGCGGTCGGCCTGGGTCTTGTCGCCGTGGATGGACTCGGCCTTGACGCCGTCGCGCTCGAGCTGGCGGGCCAGCCGGGCGGTGCCGATCTTGGTGTTGGAGAACACGATGACCTGGTTCAGGCCGCGCGACTTCACCAGGTGCACGACCGCGGCACGCTTGGCCTCGCCCGACATCTTGTAGGCGATCTGGCTGACGGTGTCGGCCGTGGCGTTGCGCGCCGCGACCTCGATCTCGACCGGATGGTTCAGGTACGAACGGCCCAGCTTGCGGATCTCGTTGCTGAAGGTGGCCGAGAACAGCAGGCCCTGGCGCTGCGCCGGCAGCAGCCGGATGATGCGCTCCAGGTCGGGCAGAAAGCCCATGTCGAGCATGCGGTCAGCCTCGTCCAGGACCAGGATGCCCACCTGGCCCAGGTTGACGTTCTTCTGTTCGACGTGGTCGAGCAGCCGGCCCGGCGTGGCCACCAGCACCTCGCACCCCTGGCGCAGCGCTTCCTTCTGCGGGCCGATGTCGACGCCGCCGAACACCACCGCCGAGCGCAGTGGCGTACCCTTGCTGTACCGCTTGACGCTGGCGTAGACCTGGTCGGCTAGCTCGCGCGTCGGGGTAAGGATGAGCGCACGCACCGGGTGGCGTGCCGGCGAGGCGCTGGTGTTGGCCAGCGGCATCAGCCGGTGCAGGATGGGCAGCGTGAAGGCCGCCGTCTTGCCGGTGCCGGTCTGCGCGGCGCCCATGACGTCGCGCCCCTGCGTGACCACCGGGATGGCCTGCGCCTGGATAGGCGTGGGCGTGGTATAGCCGGTGTCGACGATGGACTGGAGCAGAAGCGGATGCAGTCCGAATTCGGCGAAGGTGGGCGTGGGCGCGTCTGCGGCAGGCGCTGCGGAAGAGGTAGATTGCGTCATCAGGTAGGGCAGATGCCGGGGCGGGGCGAAAGAAGAACGGAGGCCGACGGGCGCCCGGCTTGCTGTGGATAACTTATTTTACCAGCCGCACCGGCGCGATCCCAACCCAGGCCTCCCGGGCCGCTTTTTTTGCCCGTATTGGGGCAATCCCGCACCAGGGACAAGCCGGCTCCGCTAACATACGGCGCTGCGGCCGGGATCGCCCCCGCCGCACCCGCGGGCCCCGCCTTCGCCATGCGCACCCGGGCGGGTGCGCCGGATGCCCGCCTTCCCAGCCATGCCGCTCCCTTCCTCCACGCAGCCCCTGCCCGAAGCCACGCCGTGCCGTGGTGCGGACACGGCCGCTCCACGCCCCCACACCCCTTCCATGCCATCCACCCCAATGCCGCACCGGCCTTTCATCGTGGCAGCCGTCATGGCGTCCATGGCCATGGTGGCGATCGAAGCCACCATCGTCTCCACCGTCATGCCGCAGATCGCGGCCGATCTGGGCGGCCTCAACCTATATAGCTGGGTGTTCGCCTCCTTCCTGCTCGCCCAGACCGCCATGACGGTGGTGTTCGGCAAGCTGGCCGACCTGTACGGCCGCAAGCCGGTGATGCTGGCCGGCATCGCCATCTTCCTGGCGGGCTCCGTGCTGGCGGGCTTCGCGTGGTCGATGACGGCCATGATCGTGTTCCGCCTGGTCCAGGGCGTCGGAGCGGCGGCCATCCAGCCATTGGCGCTGACCATCGTGGCCGACTACTACCCGGCCGCCGAGCGCGGCAAGGTGCAGGGCTACCTGGCCAGCGTGTGGGCGCTGTCGGCCGTGCTGGGCCCGATGGTGGGCGGCCTGCTGATCCGCGACCTGTCATGGTCGTGGATCTTCTGGATCAACATACCGATCGGCATCGCCGCGGCCGCGGGGTTCATCCGCTACCTGCGCGACGAGGTACGCCACGAGCCGCCCGCGCTCGACGTACCCGGAGCAGCGCTGTTCACCGTCGCCATCGCCGCGCTCATGTTCGCCCTGACCGAGAGCGCCAACGCGCCGGCATGGCAAACCTGGGCCTGTCTGGGCCTGTGCGGCGTTGCCACGGTACTGTTCGTGCTGCACGAGCGCCGCGCCGCCGACCCGATGATCTCGTTTGCACTGTGGAGCCGCCGCCCCATTGCCGCGGCCAACGCCTCCACGCTGCTGGCCGGCATGGCGCTGATCGGCCTGACCACCTTCCTGCCCATGTATTCCCAGGGTGTGCTGCGCCAGACCCCGGTGGCCGCCGGTCTGACACTGACCATGATCATGCTGGGCTGGCCGCTGGGCGCCACGGTGGCGGCCCGTACGTTCGTGCGCATCGGCCTGCGCCGCATGATGGTGGGCGGCGGCGCGTTCGTGCCGACCGGCGCCGCCCTGCTAGTGCTGCTGACGCCCGAAAGTTCCCCCCTGACGGCTGGGCTCGGCTCGCTGATCATGGGTTTCGGCATGGGTACCTCCAGCGTCAGCTGCATGATCCTGATCCAGGAAGTGGTCGCGGCGGACCAGCGCGGCAGCGCCACCGCCTCGAACGTGTTCGCACGCAACCTGGGCAGCACCCTGGGGGCCGCGTTGTTCGGGGCGGTACTGAACTACGGCCTGGCGCACGCCGGCGGCATCGGCCCGGTCACGTCGGACCAGCTGAAGGAACTGCTGGATGCGCCCGCGGCGGCCGGTGGCGTGGGCGAAGCGATCCGTGGGGTGCTGCAGCACTCGCTGCACCTGACTTTTTTGGCGGTGCTGGCGGTATCGCTGCTGATGGTGGCGCTGGCGGCGCTGGTGCCGGCAACGGCCACCCGCTTCGGCCGGCCGGCGGCGCAGAATTTGCCGCACTGAGACGACGCGCGCTGCGGGCACTCGCCGGGCCCGGCTCAGTGGCTGGGTCGGGCGTCCTGCCGGGCCGCGGACGTCAGTCGGCGAGCCAGCGCAGCGTCCACAGCGTCGCCATGCCGGCGACGATGACCAGGATGGTGTTGCGCGTGCGCAGGAACACGATGATGCCCACGATGCCCGCCACCAGCTTGTAGTCGAACACGGGGCCCAGACCTTCGCGCCAGGGCAGCAGTTCGGGCACCAGGATGGCGGTGAGCGCGCCGGCCGGCGCATAGCGCAGCGCGTTGCGCACGCGGTCGGGCAGCGGCAGGTAGTCGCCGAACACCATGTAGCCGGCGCGCGTCAGCACGCTGCACAGCGCCAGCAGCAGGATGGCCGAATAGACGTAGATCTCGGTTTCGGTGAACGTCATCGGCGCGCCTTCTGGTAGCGTTCGGCGGCGATGCCGGCCAGGATGGCCGCCACCACTGCCGCCAGCAGGCCCAGCCGCAGCGGGAGCACCTGCCCGACCCATGCCGTGACGCCAGCCGCCGCCATGGCCACCAGCATGGGCCGCGTGCTGGCCAGCGGCACCGTCACGGCCAGCAGCGCCAGCGCGGCGGCGAAGTCGAGCGACCACTCGGACGGCACCAGCGCGCCCAGGAAGATGCCCGCGATGGACGTGGCCTGCCAGACCAGCCAGCCCGGCGCGATGGCGCCCAGGAAGAACCACAGCTGCTCGCGCGTGCCCTTCTGGGCGGCCTCGCCGTAGCGGGGCATGAACAGCACGAACCCCATGTCGGTGGTGAAATAGCCCAGGGCCAGCCGGCGCGGCCAGCTAAGATGGCGGAAGTACGGATGCAGGGCGGCGCCGAAGATAAGAAAGCGCACGTTGACCACGGTGCCCGCGGCGAAGATCAGCCAGAGCGGCGCCCCGGTGGCGATGAGCGGCAGCGAGGTCAGCTGGGCAGAGCCGGCGTACATCAGCAGCGACATCGCCATGGCCATGGATTCGGTCAGCCCGGACTTGACCATGGCCACCCCGGTGACCAGGCCCCACGGCGCGGTGGCCACCAGCCCGGGCACGATGGCCCGCATGCCCATCCGGAAGGCCTCGATGCGCTCGCGCCGGACGTCGTCGGCGGCAAGACAGGCAGTGGCGGGGTCAGGAGCCAAGGCGGGGCTCCGGGGGTTGGAGTGGGTGCGGCATGGTGCCCGGAAACGGAAATCCGCCCCTATTGTAACCTCGCCGCTTGATACAATACGCGCGACGCTAAGGAGAACATGATGTCGATGGCAGACAGGGACGGCTTCATCTGGTACGACGGCAAGCTGGTGCCGTGGCGCGACGCCACCACGCACGTCCTCACCCACTCCCTGCACTACGGCCTATCCATCTTCGAAGGCGTGCGCGCCTACAAGACCGGGCAGGGCACCGCCATCTTCCGCCTGCAGGACCACACCCGCCGGCTGTTCAACTCCGCGCACATCTACCAGATGCCCATCCCCTACGATCCCGACACGCTGAACGAAGCGCAGCGCGAGGTCGTGCGGGCCAACAAGCTCGAATCCTGCTACCTGCGTCCGCTGGCCTTCTACGGCTCGGAAAAGATGGGCGTGTCGCCCAAGGGCGCGCAGGTGCACGTCGCCATCGCCGCCTGGCCGTGGGGCGCCTACCTGGGCGAGGAAGCGCTGGCCCAGGGTATCCGCGTCAAGATCTCCTCCTACGCCCGCCAGCACGTCAACGTCACCATGCCGCGCGCCAAGGTGGCCACCACCTACGCGAACTCCATCATCGCCAACGCCGAGGCCCAGCAGGACGGCTACGACGAGGCGCTGCTGCTCGACACCGAGGGCTTCGTGGCCGAAGGTGCCGGCGAGAACGTCTTCATCGTGCGCGACGGCATCATCTACGAACCCGAGATCGCCTCGGCGCTCACCGGCATCACGCGCTCCACCATCCACGCGCTGGCCGCCGACCTGGGCCTGCAGGTGGTCACGCGCCGCCTGACGCGCGACGACCTGTACATCGCCGACGAAGCCTTCTTCACCGGCACCGCCGCCGAGGTCACGCCGATCCGCGAAATCGACAACCGGCGCATCGGCGCCGGCCGCCGCGGCCCCGTCACCGAGAAACTGCAGACCGCCTTCTTCGACCTGGTGGCAGGCCGCAACGCCAAGTATGCCCACTGGCTGACCGCGGTCTGAGCCCCGCCGCTCCTGCCGTCCAGCCAGACCTTCCCGTTACCCGCCGTACCCCGGCCCATCATTTCAGGAAACACCATGACCGCTGCCGCCTCGGCCGCCGCCCCCGCCCAGGAAGTCATCGAAGTCGGCGCCGAAGACCTTCCCGTCTACTGCCCCGGCCCCAAGGCGCCCCTCTGGAGCATGCACCCCCGCGTGTTCCTCGACGTGGCGCATACGGGCTCGGCCCGCTGCGCCTACTGTGGCGCCGAGTACCGGCTGAAGCCGGGCACGGTGCTGCACGGACACCACTAAGCGCCGGCCCGCCGCGCGCCCATCGCCCCCTGCCGCCATGTTCGCCACCCCCGACGAAGCCGAGCTCGCTTTCTACGACGCCCTCGAGCAAGCCGACCTCGACCGCCTGATGCAGGTCTGGGCCGACGACGAGGAAATCGCCTGCATCCACCCTGGTGGCCTGCGCATCGTGGGCCACACGGCGGTGCAGGAATCCTGGCAGCAGATCCTCGCCAGCGGTCCGCTGCACGTGCGGCCTATGCGCCCCGTGGTCCTGCAGAGCATGATGTGCGCGGTGCACGTGCTGGTCGAGCAGGTCTCGGCCCTGACGCCCGAAGGCGCGCAGGTGGCCACCTGCTACGCCACCAACGTCTACCACAAGGGGCCGACCGGCTGGCGCATGGTCATGCACCACGCCTCGGCGGCGCCCGCCGAGGCCGGGGTACTCGACCTGCACGACGTCCCCGACAGGCTGCACTAGGTCCGGATGGCTGCGTTGGCTGCTTCCCGACTCGACACCGCGCCCTGCCCCGTCCCGCCCTGGCTGCCCGACCGGCACAGCCAGACGCTGTATGCCGCCCTGTTCGCGCAGTACCACCGCATCGCCTTCGTGCGCGAGCGGGTCGATACGCCCGACGGCGATTTCGTCGACTTCGACTGGACCGGCCCGGGCCTGTTTCCCCACAAGGCGGCCGACGGCAGCTCCGTCAGCGGCCCGCCGCCCGTGGCCGGCGGCAAGATCGCCGCGGCCCGCTGGATCGCGCCGGCCGACTGGGGCTCCTTGCCGCAGGCGCCCGACACGCCCGCGCTGATCCTGTTCCACGGCCTGGAAGGCGGCAGCAACAGCCGCTATGCCCAGTCCATCGCACACCACTTCCGGGCGCGCGGCTGGATCGTGGCCATCGCGCATTTCCGCGGCTGCTCGGGCATGCCGAACCGGCTGGCGCGCGCCTATTACTCGGGCGATTCCGCCGAGGTCGGCTTCATGTTCGACACGGTGCGCAGCCGGCTGCCGCATGCACGTTGGCATGCGGTCGGCGTGTCGCTGGGTGGCAACGCCATGCTGAAGTACCTGGGCGAACAAGGCGAGGCGGTCTCGTGGCTGGCGGCCAGCGCCGCCGTGTCGGTGCCGCTGGACCTGGCCGCCGGCGGCCGCGCACTGTGCGACGGCGTGCTGGCCCGCCAGGTGTACACGCGCTATTTCCTGAAGACCATGCGCCGCAAGGTGCTGGAGAAGGCCAAGCGCTTTCCCGGGGCCATCGACGTCATGCGCATCGCCCACGCGCGCGACCTGCGCGACTTCGACGATGCCTATACCGCGCCCATGCATGGCTTCCGCAATGCGCTGGACTACTGGACGCGCGCCTCGAGCAAGCCTTGGCTGGCGCACCTGCGGGTGCCCACGCTGGTGCTCAATGCGCGCAACGACCCATTCCTGCCCGAGGCCGCGTTGCCCGGCCCGGCGGACTGCTCCGACCACGTGCTGCTACACCAGCCGGCGCAGGGCGGCCACGCGGGCTTTCCCACCGGGCCCTTCCCGGCGCACCTGAACTGGCTGCCGCAGCGCCTGGGCCGGTTCTTCGAAACGGGAATGTAGCGGGCGGCCGGCGGCCGCCTTGCGCGCCGGCCTACGACTTGAACCGCTGCAGCAGCTCGCGCTCGTCGGCCAGCTTCTGGCGCACTTCCTTGATCTGCACGTCGATCTGCGACTGCTCGTAGAAGTCGTTCGACAGGCCGCGCGCCTGCTGCAGCTGCGACTCGGCCGCCGCATACGCGCCAGTCATCTCATAGAAGCGCGCCATATTGCGCCGCGCTTCCACGGGCCGGCTGGTACGGGCCTCGCTTTGCGCCAGCATCTGGTACAGCCCGGGCTCGTCAGGGCCCCACTGCTTGATGCGTTCGCGCAGATAAGCCTGCGCCTGGTCGTTGCGGCCGTCGTTCTGCAGGGCGGTCGCGTAGGCGATGCCCAGCGCGCGCCGGTCGGGCCAGCGCTTGATGGCAGCTTCGGCCTGCTGCAACGCACCCGGGCCGTCCTTGCGCGCCAGCGCGATGTCGATGCCCAGCTTAGCCAATTGCGGCGACGTGCGGCCGCCCTCGCCGGCCTGGGACCAGTAGGCCTGCGCCTGCGTGACGTCGTTGCGCTGCAGGGAATACAGGGCCAGCCCGTACAGCGCCGCGGCGCGGCGCACGCCCGACAGCGCGCGCGACTCGTCCTGCAGCTGCTGCTGCGCGCTGCGCAGGCTGAGCGCGTCGCGCCCCTGCAGCACGCGCAGCTTGGCCCGGATGAACCAGAAATCGTCGCTGTCGAGATAGTGCGAGGCGGGCAGGTCGCGGATGCGGTTCTGCACGTCGGACATGCGGTCGATCGACAGCGGGTGGGTGCTGGCCCACGAACCGCCGCCCGTGCCCTCGTTCAGCCGCGAGGCGTTCATCAGGCGGGAAAACATGCGCGCCATGCCCGAGGTGTCGTAGCCGGCCTTGGACAACATCTGCAGCCCGGTACGGTCGGCCTCGCGCTCGGCGTCGCGCGAGAAGCCCAGCTGACGGTTGATGGCGGCCGCCTGCCCGAAGGCGGCCACGCCCATCGCCAGGTTGCCGCCGCCGCCAGCCAGGGCGGCCAGCAGCGCGCCGGCCAGGCTGGCCAGCATGACGGCGCTGTTCTGGCTTTGCTGGGTCATGCCGCGCGCGATGTGCCGCTGCACCACGTGGCCGATTTCGTGGGCCAGCACGGCGGCCAGTTCGGATTCGCTGTCGGACGAGACGACCAGCCCGGAATTCACGCCCACGAACCCGCCCGGCATGGCGAAGGCGTTGATTTCGGGGTCGCGCACCGGAAAGACCTCGATGTCGGGCGCGCCGCCCGGAGCATAGGCCGCCAGCTTGCGGCCCATGGCGGTCAGGTACTGGGATATCTCGCTGTCGTCGACATACGTGGGGTCGCGCCGGCCCTGGGCCATGATGGCCTCGCCCAGCTGCCGCTCGACGGCGGGCGACAGGTCGTCGGCCGAGGCCGCACCCATCGACGGCAACCCCACCGGCTGCGCGGCCGCCGGCCAGCCCGGCAGGGCCAGTGCCAGGCACAGCGACAGCGCCACACCTCGTCTTGCAATCGGCAACATGACAATCTTGTTCCTGCGGTACATGGCACTATGATAGCGATCCTCCGCATCCAACGTTCGCCTATCCGCCTGGAGTCCCAATGCAACCCATCCGCAAAGCCGTCTTCCCCGTCGCGGGTCTGGGCACCCGCTTCCTGCCGGCCACCAAGGCCATGCCCAAGGAGATGCTGCCCGTCGTGGACAAGCCCCTGATCCAATATGCCGTGGAAGAGGCGGTGGAAGCCGGTATCACGGATCTCATCTTCGTTACGGGGCGCAACAAGCGCGCCATCGAGGATCATTTCGACTCCGTGCCGGAACTCGAAACCCAGCTGGAAGACAAGAACAAGCAGGAGATGCTGGCGGTGGTGCGCGACGTCGTACCGGCGCACGTCAACTGCGTGTACATCCGCCAGCGCGCGCCCCTGGGACTGGGCCACGCCGTTCTCACCGCGGCGCCCGTGGTCGGCAACGAGCCGTTCGCCGTGCTGCTGGCCGACGACCTGATCGATGCCGACCGCCCCGTGATCGGCCAGCTGATCGACGCCGCCCGCGCCCACAGCGCCAGCGTGCTGGGGGTGCAGGAAGTGCCGCAGGAAGAAACCAACAAGTACGGCATCGTGGCCAGCCAGTTTGTCGACGAACGCACCGAACGCGTCACGCACATGGTGGAAAAGCCCGACCCCAAGGACGCCCCGTCGAACCTCGCGGTGGTGGGCCGCTACGTGCTGGAAGCGGCCATCTTCGAGTACCTGCGCAACACCAAGTCGGGCGCAGGCAACGAGATCCAGCTGACCGACGGCATCGCCGCGCTGCTGCGCGACCGGCCGGTGTATGCGTACCGCTACGAAGGCCAGCGCTACGACTGCGGCAACAAGGCGGGCATGTTCGAGGCCACCGTCGCCTACGGCCGCAAGTACCACGGCCTCATCCCGCGTTGATGTTTCGCTGAAGACCACGCCGCCGGGCGCCCCGCGGCGCCGGCCCTCAGTGCCGGCCCGGCAGGACAGACCCGGCCGGCGGGGCGTCGCCCGGAGTGGCCGGGTTCGGCCCGGCGCGCCGCTGGCTGGCATGGGCCTCGCGGTCGGCCCGCCGCAGGCGCCCCTTGGCCGACAGGCGCATCAGCGTGCCCAGGGCCACCAGCAGGCCGATCACTTCCACCAGGGCGGCCGGAATCCACATCGTCAGGCCGCCGATCATCTGGTCGGTCTGGGCCGACATGGCCACCGCGCGGCCGCACAGCTCGAACAGCGGGTAGATGTCCGTCTCGGTAAAGGCAATGACCGCGCCCGCCACCATCTGCGGCGCCATCGTCAGCACCGGGGAAATGACGCGGCCGCCGGGCGTCATCGCGGCGGGCGGGCTGGGCCGGCGGTCGAGGATCAGGTTCCAGTACATGAAGCCGCTGATCACCACCGACCAGTTCATCAGGCGATACAGCCGCCAGTCGAGCATGCTGTAGAACTGCACCGACGGAATCAGCCACACCAACACGAGGAATACGAAGAGCGCCGGCACCAGGATGCGGTGCGTCAGCACGCCCTGCACCAGCCGGCCGGAAGGCGTGCCGAGCCAAGTCCGCAGGCGCACGCGCCAGGCCAGCGGCAGGCCGGCGCGCATGGCCGAGCCGGGAAAGGCCGCCATCAGCAGCAACGGGCCCAGATGGTGCAGCACCAGGTGCTGCGCCCGGTGGATGAAGAACATGCGCTCGGCGTAGTAGTCCAGGCGCGTGTGCAGCGACAGGTACAGCAGCACCATGCCCGCCCAGAAGAACGCCTGGCGCGCGGCATTGACGCGGTGCACGCGCTGGCCGCGCACGAACAGCCAGGCGGCCACGATGAACGCGGCCACCAGGGTGGGCGAGAATTCCCAGGGGACAAGCCAGCCGAGCAGGTTCATGACATCCGCATAGACGGGGCCGCGAGGCCGTATCGCTGGATTGTAGTGGAGGCGATACGGCCGGCCCCGGTGCAGGCGACGGGCCCCGCGGGCCCGCGCCGGGCGGTCAGGATGCCGCCGCCTGGCGGCCGCCGAAGCGCAGCTGCTGCACGGACGGATTGGCGCTGAGGCGCTTGGCCTGAGACATCAGTTCGGCCCGCAGCTCGGGCGGACAGTCGACCGTGACGCAGGCCGAGGCGAGCCCGGCCTGGGCGCCGGAATCGACCTGGAACTGCGAAACGTTGAGCCCGGCGGCCGAGAAATCCAGGCAGATCTGCTTGCGCAAGGTCTCGAGGGACTCGCGCGGGCACACGAGTGTGAGACGGGACGTACCGCGGCGGCGATGGCCGGCGGCAGCGCGATCCACGCCTTGACGGCGCAGGAACAAGTCGAAGAAACGCATGACGACCCCCTATGCAGCTGCGGGGAGGTCTACCGTGGGTACGCACAGGGCCACACCTGCACCGGCCTGCGAAAAAGCACGCAGGCGAGCGCGGGCGCGGCAAGGCGCAGCGGTTCTGGCGTTGGTATTGCGGGGGAATGGCCGGCGAGGACTGGAACAGACCTGCTGCCGGTAGACTCCGCACCCTGCACTGGCAGGATGCGGCAGAAGGGTTTCTGCGTGGATCCTGTCAGGCAGCGACGTCGATGCAAGATCGACTACTACTGTCGCCGGAATCGGTATTCACGGTAAACAACCCCTGGAATGAAAACCCTTCGATCTTACCCGGGTTTTCCCCCAGAAACAAGGTTTCTGGCATGCTTCATGCGTAGAAATGCCACGCCAGGTAGGCCGCGAACAACAGATACATGCCGCCGGTGGCGGCCAGCACCGGCACCGTCATCGTGGCGTGGCGGAACCGGGCCCACAGCAGCCCGATCGAGGCCAGCGTCAGCAGGCCGGCGGCCACCAGCGGCGCATCCAGCAGCCAGGGCGTCATGAAGATCCCCAGCGCGCTGGGGATGGTGGCCTGGATCATCATGGCGCCCGAGATGTTGGCCAGCGCCAGGCGCTCCTTGCCCTGCCGCACCCAGATCAGCGCATTCAGGATCTCGGGCAGCTCGGTGGCCACGGGCGCCAACAGCAGCGCCGCCACGTGGGGGGAGGCGCCCATGGCCACGCCCAGGGCCTCGATCTGGTGCACGAACAGCCGCGAGGCGACGGCGATCACGACCAGGGCCAGCAACGTCTGCGTACAGGCCCAGAACATCGACGGATTCGGATCGTTCGGCCGCAGCTTCAGGGGCTCGAAATCGTCCCCGTCCATGCTTTCCTCGTCGTTGGCGAGTTCGCGCTTCACGTACAACGCATAGACGGCCAGGAACAGGATGCCCAGCCACGGCTTCCAGGCGAAGGCCAGCAGCCCCAGGGCCACCTTGAATACGAAGATGCCCATGAACCAGGACTGGTCGCGCGCCAGGCGGCGCTGGTCGGCGTTGATGGCGGCCACGGTACGCGGGCTGGCGGACCGATGGTTGTACAGCAGCGCCAAGCCCACCACCGCATAGGCCACCGTGGCCAGCACCAGCGGCCCGCCCATCGCGGCACCCACGCCGATGTCCTTCTGCTCCGGCGTATTGCCGAACACCACGGCCATGAACGTGACGGCGCTCTCGGGCAGCGCGGTGCCGAACGCGGCCAGCACCGTGCCGGTGGCGGTGGCGCCCAGCTGCAGGCGGTGGCCGACCCATTCGACGCCGTTGACGAAGTATTCGCAAGCCAGATAGATGATGGCCGCGGACAGGAGGAACAGGAACAGGGTGAGCAGCATGGGAACGCAGCCGGACGAGCGGAAACAATGGCGCAGCGCCGCGGCTCGCCCGGCTGGGGTGAACGCGACGTGGCCAAAGGTCTCGCCTGGCTGGCAGGACGCCTGGCGGCGCCCCTGTAAGCTGCCCGCGCCATGGTGCGACATCACCAAGTCTGTTGACGCGGGCTTCCGCGCGTGGCGCGGAATGGCTACTCCCCAATGACGGGTGCGCGGATTGTAGCAGCAGCGCGCGCCAGCGGCGTTACAGCGTTACAGTAACGCGACGTTCCCCACCGCCCGCCTGCACACGGCCTACCGGACCCACGCCATGAGCCTGCCGCCCCTCGACATTTCTCCTTTCCAGCAGCGCCGCGCGCGGCTGCTGGCGCACATGCGTGCCCAGGGCGGCGGCATCGCCATCCTGCCCACCGCGCCGCAGGCGGTGCGCAACCGCGATGCCGAATATCCCTACCGCCACGACAGCGACTTCTACTATCTCAGCGGCTTCATCGAGCCCGAGGCGTGGCTGGTGCTGATCGCCGGCGCCGACGACCGCACGGTGCTGTTCTGCCGCCCCCGCAATATCGAGCATGAGACCTGGGAAGGCCTGCGCTGCGGGCCCGAGGCGGCAGCCGAGCGCTATGGACTGGACGACGCGCACAGCATCGAGGTTCTCGACGAAGTGCTGCCGGAGCTGCTGCTGGACCAGCCGGCGGTGTACGCGCCGCTGGACCGCGGCGAGGCGCTCGACGGCGCGCTGCGCCGCTGGCTGGACAGCGCGCGGGGCCAGACCCGCGGCGGCCGCCAGGCGCCTGCGCGGCTGCAGGACCTGCGGCCGGTGCTGGCCGACATGCGGCTGGTGAAGGACCCCGACGAGATCGCCGCCATGCGGCGCGCCGCGCGCATTTCGGCCGGCGCACACACGCGCGCCATGCGCGCCGCGCGCCCCGGCATGCGCGAATACGAGCTGGAAGCCGAGCTGCTGTACGAATTCCGCCGGCACGGGGCCCAGGCGCCCGCCTACACCAGCATCGTGGCCGCCGGCGCCAATGCATGCGTGCTGCACTACCAGGCCGGCGACGCCGAACTGCGCGACGGCGAACTGGTGCTGATCGACGCCGCCTGCGAATTCGACAGCTATGCCGCCGACATCACCCGCACCTTTCCCGTGAACGGCCGCTACAGCGGTCCGCAACGCGCGCTGTACGACCTGACGGTGGCGGCGCAGGAGGCCGCGGTCCAGGCCACCCGACCCGGCCTGAACTGGAACGACGCGCACGAAGCTGCGGTGCGCGTGCTGGCGCAGGGCATGATCGACGAGGGGCTGCTGGCGGGCTCGCTGGACGGCGTGCTGGAGTCGGGTGCGTACACCCGCTTCTACATGCACCGCACCGGCCATTGGCTGGGCCTGGACGTGCACGATGCGGGCGACTACCGCGAACCCGGGGCGCCCGGCGAGCAACGGCCGTGGCGCGTGTTGCGGCCCGGCATGGTGCTGACCATCGAGCCGGGCATCTACGTGCGTGCGGCCGACGACGTGCCGGCCAGGTTCTGGGACATCGGCATCCGCACCGAGGACGACGCGCTGGTCACGGATACGGGCTGCGAACTGCTGACGCGAGGCGTGCCGGTGGACGCCCGCGAGATCGAGGCGCTGATGCGTGAATGAACCGGGCTCGGCGCCCGGCCCGGCCGAGCCGCAGGCGCACGCCCTGCCCCAGCCGTCCTAGAGCGTGTAGCCGTCCAGCCAGCCCATCGCCGTCCACACATGGACCACCACCATCGCCACGGCGAACATCGCCACGATGGCGCCCGCCATGCCGCCGAACACGGCGACCAGCACCGGCCCCCAGCCGGTATGGGTGACGCGGCCCAGGCCGGGATTGCACAGGCGGTCGAATTTCTCGTCGGGCATCAGGCTGTAGACCACGCCCTCGATGAAGCCCGCCACCGCCGGGATGAACAGCAGGAAGAACACCGGATTGTCGTACCAGGGCGTGTAGGCCTGCGCACCGGCCAGGCACAGGCAGCAGGCCAGCGTGACGGCCCAGGCATGGCGCCGGCCCAGATACCACCAGTGCGCGCCCAGCCAACCCAGCGAACAGGCCAGCAGGCCGACCATGACCTTGCTGCGCACGCGCGGCGCGGAGGTGGAGGGCGTCGTGGCGGGAAGAGACGGCATGCCGGGATCCGGGGTGGGTGGAAAACGAGAGGGGAAGGCGCACAGGCGTCCGCGGCCGATTGTAGTGGGACAGTAAAATCGACGCCATGACGCAACCCGCCTACGACATCGCCATCCTGGGCGCCGGCCCGGTCGGCCAGGCGCTGGCCCTGCTGCTGGCGCGGCTGGCGCCGCAACCCGGCCGCATCGCGCTGCTGCAGGGCGATGCGGCGGCGCCGCGCGATCCGGCCGCCGACCCGCGCGTCCTGGCGCTGAACCACGGCAGCCGCGTGCTGCTGGAATCGCTGCAGGCCTGGCCCGCGCGCGCAGCCGACATCCGGCAGGTGCATGTATCGCAGCGCGGCCGGCTGGGCCGCACCGTAATCGACCACCGCGATTTCGGCGTACCGGCACTGGGCCACACCGTGGGCTATGCGGCGCTGCATGCGCGGCTGCACGAACGCGTGGCGGCCAGCGGGGTCGCCGTGCTCAGCGGTCCACCGGCGCACGTGGTCGCACACGACGGGATGGCCGTGCAGGTCCAGCAGGGCGAGCAGCGCATCGCGTGCGCCGTGGCCGTGCAGTGCGACGGGGCCGGCGGTCAGGACGTGCACCGCGAATACGGCCAGCACGCCGTGCTGACCAGCGCGCGCGCCTCGCTGCCGCGGCCCGGCTGGGCCTGGGAGCGTTTCACGCGCGAAGGCCCACTGGCGCTGTTGCCGCACCCCGCTCTGCCGGACGCCTATTCCGTGGTCTGGTGCTGCGCCCCGGCGCGGGCAGCCGAACTGGCGCAGGCCGGCGACGAGGCATTCTCGGCCGCCCTGACCCAGGCCTTCGGCGACCGTCTGGGCCGCCTGCACAGCCACATGCCGCGGCACGTGTTCCCGCTGGTGCTGAAGGCGCGCCACTCGCAGGTGGAGGGCCGCGTGGCCACCATCGGCAACGCCGCGCAGACGCTGCATCCGGTAGCCGGCCAGGGGCTCAATCTCGGCCTGCGCGATGCGGCCCGGCTGTCCCAGGCGCTGGCCGCATGGCTGGCGGTGCCGTCCGGCCATCCCGCGGCGGCGCTGGCCGGCTTCGCCCAGGCGCGCCGCGCCGACCGCCTCCTGACCGCCGGCATCACCGACCTGATGCCGCGGCTGTTCGCCACCGGCCTCGCGCCGGTCGAACACGCCTGCGGACTGGCGCTGCTGGCGCTGGACCTTGCCGCGCCGCTGCGCGCGCCACTGGCGCGCCACCTGCTGCAGGGGCTGCGGGCGTAATACACCGGCTCGTTGCAATGATTTGCAACAAGGCGGAGGTGGCGCGGGTAAAATCCGTCGATGCGCATCGGCCCCTGGACCCTTCCCAACAACGTGCTGGTCGCTCCCATGGCGGGAGTGACGGACCGGCCTTTCCGCCAGCTGTGCAAGCGGCTGGGCGCCGGCTACGCCGTCTCCGAGATGGCGGCCAGCAACCCGCGCCTGTGGGACAGCGTCAAGACCTCGCGCCGCCTGAACCACGACGGCGAGATCGACCCGGTGGCCGTGCAGATCGCCGGCGCCGATCCGGCCATGATGGCCGAGGCGGCGGCGTTCAACGTCTCGCGCGGCGCGCGCATCATCGACATCAACATGGGCTGCCCAGCCAAGAAGGTCTGCAACCTGGCCAGCGGCTCGGCGCTGCTGCGGCATGAAGACCTGGTCGCCCGCATCCTCGAGGCCGTGGTGGCCGCGTGCACGCCCCTGGGCGTGCCCGTCACCCTCAAGACCCGCACGGGCTGGGACCGAGAAAACCGCAATGCCCTGCGCGTGGCGGCGCTGGCCCAGCAGGCCGGCATCGCCGCCCTGACGCTGCACGGCCGCACGCGCGCCGACCTGTACACCGGCGAGGCCGAGTACGACACCATCCGCGCCGTCAAGGCGTCGCTCGACATCCCTGTCGTCGCCAATGGCGACATCGATACGCCCGAGAAAGCGCGGGCCGTCCTGGATTACACTGGCGCGGATGCGGTCATGATCGGCCGCGCGGCCCAGGGCAGGCCCTGGATCTTCCGCGAGATCGATCACTACCTGCGCACGGGTGACAAGCTGCCCCCGCCCTCGCACGCCGAGATGCGCGACCTGCTGCTGGAGCACCTGGACGACCACTACCGCTTCTACGGCGAGCACACTGGCGTGCGCACCGCCCGCAAGCACATCGGGTGGTACGTCGAGGGCCTGCCCGGGGCCGAGGCATTCCGCGCCCGCATGAACCTGCTTGACAGCACCGCCGAACAGGCCCGGGCGGTGCAACGATGGTTCGACACCATTTCCGGCGAAGCCCCGTCATCGCGGGCCGGCTTCGCCTCCACCCGGCTGGCGGCCTGACCGCCCGCCTTCATCACTAAAACCAACAACAATCGATCTGTACCCAAGATGAGCAAGCGAGATGTCCTGGAAGAATGCGTGCGCGCCAGCCTGGAGCGCTATTTCGAAGACCTCGGTGATTCCGAGCCCCACGACATGTGGGACATGGTGATGCGCTGCGTCGAGCGCCCGGTGCTCGAAGTGGCCCTGGAGCGCGCCAACGGCAACCAGTCGCGCGCCTCGGAAATGCTCGGCATCACCCGCAACACCCTGCGCAAGAAGCTGCTCGCGCACAACATCCAGCTCTGATCTCGCCCCTTCCCCGCCCATGAAAATCGAAACCGCCCTGCTCTCGGTGTCCGACAAGACCGGCATCGTCGAATTCGCCCGCGCCCTGCACACGCGCGGCGTGCGCCTGCTCTCCACCGGCGGCACCGCCCGCCTGCTGGCCGAGGCCGGCCTGCCCGTTACCGAAGTGGCCCAGCACACCGGCTCGCCCGAGATCCTCGACGGCCGCGTGAAGACGCTGCATCCCAAGATCCACGGCGGCCTGCTGGCCCGCCGCGACAGCGACGAGCACCTCGCCACGCTAGCGCAGCACGGCATCGACCGCATCGACATGCTGGTCGTCAACCTGTATCCGTTCCGCGAGACCATCGCCAAGCCCGGCTGCACCTTCGCCGACGCGGTCGAGAACATCGACATCGGCGGTCCGGCCATGCTGCGCGCGGCCGCCAAGAACCACGGCACCGAGGCCGGCGGCGTCACGGTGGTGATCGACCCCGCCGACTACGCCCGCGTGCTGGCCGAGCTCGACGCCGGCGGCGCCACGTCGTATGCGCTGCGTCTGGAGCTGGCGGGCAAGGTCTACGCCCACACCGCCGCGTACGACGGCGCCATCGCCGCCTATCTCAGCAGCCTGGCCGAGCTCGCCCCCGCACAGGACACCGCCCCCGCGCGCAACGAATGGCCGCGCGTGCTGACGCTGCAGATGCGCCAGGAACAGGCGCTGCGCTACGGCGAGAACCCGCACCAGAGCGCGGCGTTCTACGTCGACCCGCAGCGCCCCGCCGGCCTGCTGGGCAACTACCGCCAGTTGCAAGGCAAGGAACTCTCGTACAACAACATCGCCGACGCCGACGCGGCCTGGGAATGCGTGCGCAGCTTCGACACACCGGCCTGCGTCATCGTCAAGCACGCCAATCCGTGCGGCGTGGCCGTCGCGGCCGACCCGCTGTCGGCCTACCAGCAGGCCTTCAAGACCGATCCCACGTCGGCCTTCGGCGGCATCATCGCCTTCAACCGCCCGGTCGACGCGGCCACGGCCGAGGCCGTCAGCGGCCAGTTCCTCGAGGTGCTGCTGGCCCCGGCCTACGACGGCGCGGCGCTGGCCGTGCTGGCGGCCAAGAAGAACGTGCGTGTGCTCGAGGTGCCGATGGGCCCCGGCCAGAACGCGCTCGACGTCAAGCGCGTGGGCGGCGGCTGGCTGGTGCAGAGCCCCGATGCGTACAGCGTGCCGCGCGAATCGCTGAAGGTGGTCACCAAGCGCGCGCCCACCGAGGCCGAACTCGACGACCTGGCCTTCGCCTGGAAGGTCGCCAAGTTCGTCAAGTCCAACGCCATCGTGTTCGTTGCCGGCGGCATGACGCTGGGCGTGGGCGCCGGCCAGATGAGCCGCATCGACTCGGCCCGCATCGCCTCCATCAAGGCCGAGAACGCCGGCCTCACCCTGAAGGGCTCGGCGGTGGCATCGGACGCCTTCTTCCCCTTCCGCGACGGGCTGGACGTGGTGGTGGCCGCCGGCGCCACCTGCGTGATCCAGCCGGGCGGCAGCGTGCGCGACGACGAAGTGATCGCCGCGGCCGACGAGCACGGCATCGCCATGGTGCTCACCGGCACGCGCCACTTCCGCCACTGACGCTGCGCCACTCCATGCGCGTCCTCGGCATCGATCCCGGCCTGCGCCGTACCGGGTTCGGCGTGATCGATGCCGAAGGCATGCGCCTGCGCTACGTGGCCAGCGGCACCATCGTGGTTCCGCCGGCCTTGTCGCTGCCCGAACGCCTGAAGGTCATCCTCGACAACCTGCGGCAGGTGGCGCGCGACACGCAGCCCGACGTGGCCGCCCTCGAGATCGTCTTCCTCAATACCAATCCCGCCTCCACCCTGCTGCTGGGCCAGGCGCGCGGCGCCGCGCTGTGCGCGCTGGCCGACAGCAGTCTCGACGTGCACGAGTACACCGCGCTGCAGATCAAGAAGGCGGTGGTGGGCACCGGCCGGGCGGCCAAGGAGCAGGTGCAGATGATGGTGCAGCGCCTGCTGTCGCTGGACGGCACGCCCGCGCCCGACTCGGCCGACGCGCTGGCCTGCGCCATCTGCCATGCCCACGTGGGGCCGCTGCAGCAGCGCGTGGGGCTGTTGCAGCCCATGGCGGGCTCGCGCGCGCGGGTGCGCGGCGGACGGCTGCTGGGCTAGGAATCGGCCGCGCGGCGGGCCGCGCGTCATGGACAAGCGTATAGAATGCGCCATCGGCCGCGTTGCCCGGCCTTACCCTGCCCTCCCTGCGCATCGATGATCGGACGCCTCACCGGAACCCTGCTCGAGAAGAACCCGCCCACCCTGTGCGTGGACGTCAACGGCGTGGGCTACGAACTGGACGTGCCCATGAGCACGCTCTACACGCTGCCCGAAAACGGGGCGCGCGTCACGCTGCACACCCACCTGGTGGTGCGCGAGGACGCACACCTGCTGTACGGCTTCGGCACGCTGGCCGAGCGCAGCGCCTTCCGCGAACTGATCAAGATCAGCGGCATCGGCGCGCGCATGGCGCTGGCGGTGCTGTCGGGCATGTCGGTGGCGGAACTGGCGCAGGCCATCACGCTGCAGGAGTCCGGCCGCCTGACCCGCGTGCCGGGCATCGGCAAGAAGACCGCCGAACGCCTGCTGCTGGAACTGCGCGGCAAGCTCGGCGCCGACATCGGCGCCACGCCGCACGCCGTGCCCGACAGCCAGGCCGACATCCTCAACGCCCTGCTGGCGCTGGGCTATTCCGAAAAAGAATCGATGGCGGCACTGAAGACGCTGCCGGAAGGCGTCGGCGTGTCCGACGGGATCCGGCAGGCGCTGAAGGCGCTGGCGCGCTGAGGCGGCCCCCCAACCCGGCCGGGCCATGTGCCGCGGCCGATCGCCTGGCCGTGATGACAGCAAGCGTCACATTGTTGCCCGCGACCGAAAAATTTCGTGCCGGGCCGCGTGCGGCCGGGATATTTCCCCCGACGGCTCAGCGCGTGGGCTTCAAATAGCCCGGCGCGACGGCCTCCAGCGCCGTCGGCACCACGCGCAGCTCGGGCGCCATGCCCTCCCGGCACACGTTGTCCACCGCCAGCGAATCGAGATTGTCCCGGGACATCAGCGGCGTGCCCGGCAGCAGCTCCAGCAGGCCGGCCTGCAGGCGGCCCAGCGCCATCGGCAGCTCGCACACCGGCCGCCGGCGGCCGCTCCAGAGCGCGCACAGGCGCGCGATGTCGGCCAGTGTATGGATCTGCGGGCCACCCAGCTCGTACGTGCGGCCCCAGCTACGGGTATCGCCCAGCACGTGGGTCATCGCGGCGGCCACGTCGCCCACGTACACCGGCTGCATCCGCGCACGCGCGCCGGCCAGCGGCAGCACCGGCAGTACGCGCGCCAGCCGGGCGAACAGGTTGGTGAAGTTGTCGTCGGGACCGAACACGACCGATGGCCGGAAGATCGTCCAGCCGCCCTCCCAGCCTTCCAGCTCGCGCCGCAGCGCCGCCTCGCCGTCGCCCTTGGAGCGCAGGTACATGCTGGGCCCCTGCGAATCGGCGCCCAGCGCGCTGACATGCAGCAGGCGGAGCACGCCGTTGCGGCGGCAGGCCCGGGCAATGCGCTGGGGCAGCTGCACGTGGGCGCGCGCGAATCCATCGCCATAGGGACGGCCGTGGCCGCCATGCAGCACGCCCACCAGGTTGATGACGACGCTGCACTGGCGCATCAGCTCGTCGAGCGCGGCGTCGTCGTGGACGTTGGCCTCGATCAGCGTGACGGTGGGCAGTACCTGAAGATCGCGGCCATGGGCATAGCGCCGGGTGGGCACGAGCAGCGAATGCTCGTCTGCCGACAGCCGGGCCGCCAGATGGCGGCCGATGAACCCGGTGCCGCCGATGACGAGGATGCGCATGTCGCTCTCCTGGTGCGTCGGGGATACGGGCCATTCTGCCCCGCCGGGGCGGCCGCCGCAAGCACGCCGGAACTACTGCGCCAGCAGGCTCGCGTACGCCGCGAGATCGACGTTGCCACCGCTGATGATGACACCGACGCGGGCACCCGCCGGCAGCGGCACGGCCTGGTGCAGCGCCGCGGCGGCCGACAGGCAGCCGGTGGGCTCGACGACCAGTTTCATGCGCTCGGCGTAGAACTTCATCGTCTGCACCAGCTGCGCGTCGGTCACGGTGAGAATGTCTTCGACGTGCTGCTGGATGATGGGGAATGTCAGTTCGCCCAGGTGCGTGGTCAGCGCGCCGTCGGCGATGGACTTGGGCGCAGGGATGCGCACCACCTCGCCCTTGCGCAGCGACTGCTGGCCGTCGTTGCCGGCCTGCGGCTCGACGCCGTACACCTTGCAGGCCGGGCTGAGCGCCTTGGCCGCCAGCAGCGAGCCGGACAGCAGTCCCCCGCCACCCAGGCAGACGAACAGGTAGTCCAGTTCGCCCACGTCCTCGATCAGCTCTTTGGCGGCGGTGCCCTGGCCGGCGATGACGTCGGCGTGGTCGTAGGGCGGGATCAGCGTGGCGCCGGTCTGCTCCTGCAGCTTGCGGGCCACTGCCTCGCGGTCTTCCTTGTAGCGGTCGTAGGTGACGACGTTGCCGCCGTAGCCTTGCGTCGCCGCCTTCTTCGCCGCCGGCGCATCCTCGGGCATGATGATGGTGGCCTTGACGCCCTGCAGGCGCGCGCCCAGGGCGATGGCCTGCGCGTGGTTGCCGGACGAGAAGGTCAGCACGCCCGCGGCGCGCTGTTCGGGCGTCAGGCGGGCGATGGCGTTGTAGCCGCCCCGGAACTTGAACGCCCCCATGCGCTGCAAGTTCTCGCACTTGAAGTACAGGCGCGCGCCGGCCAGGGCGTCGGCGGTGGACGAGGTCAGCACGGGCGTGCGGTGGGCGACGCCGGCCAGCGTCTCGCTGGCGCGGACCACGTCGGCATAGGTGGGCAGAACGGACGGCATGGGCTTTTCCTTGTGCGGCGGCACGGCGGTCGATGCGGAAAACGGGGCGCCGGCGTGCGAATGCGGGCGCGCCTGCGCGCGCACATCATACGCCTGCCGGCCGGTCTCCCCGTGGTGTACCATGACCCCGCATCCGCCCGCTTCGAACCATGGCCATCCAGAACGACTCGCTTTCCTCCGTGCCCGACGCGACGCGCATCGTCGCGCCGCAGGCCGTCTCGCCCAACGAAGAATCCATCGAACGCGCCCTGCGGCCGAAGGCGCTGCAAGAGTACGTGGGCCAGGCGCGCGCGCGCGAACAGCTCGAGATCTTCATCGCCGCTGCCCGCAAGCGCCAGGAGGCGCTGGACCACGTGCTGCTGTTCGGCCCGCCGGGCCTGGGCAAGACCACGCTGGCGCACATCATCGCGCACGAAATGGGCGTGCAGCTGCGCCAGACTTCCGGCCCCGTGCTGGAACGCCCGGGCGACCTGGCCGCGCTGCTGACCAACCTGGAACGCAACGACGTGCTCTTCATCGACGAGATCCACCGGCTGTCGCCGGTCGTCGAGGAAATCCTCTACCCGGCGCTCGAAGACTTCCAGATCGACATCCTGATCGGCGAGGGCCCCGCGGCGCGCAGCGTCAAGCTCGACCTGCAGCCCTTCACGCTGGTCGGCGCCACCACCCGCGCCGGCATGCTCACCAATCCGCTGCGCGACCGCTTCGGCATCGTGTCGCGGCTCGAGTTCTACGACACCGCCGACCTGTCGCGCATCGTCACGCGTAGCGCGGGGCTGCTCAATGCCGTCATCACGCCCGACGGTGCCCAGGAAGTGGCGCGCCGCGCGCGCGGCACGCCGCGCATCGCCAACCGCCTGCTGCGCCGGGTGCGCGACTACGCCGAGGTCAAGGCGGGCGGCACCATCGACGCCGACGTGGCGGGTCGTGCCCTGGCCATGCTCGAAGTCGACCCCCAGGGCCTGGACCTGATGGACCGCAAGCTGCTGGAGGCCATCGTGCACAAGTTCGACGGCGGCCCCGTGGGCGTGGACAGCCTGGCGGCGGCCATCGGCGAAGAACGCGACACCATCGAAGACGTGATCGAGCCGTACCTGATCCAGCACGGCTACCTGCAGCGCACGCCGCGCGGCCGCATGGCCACGCAGACCACCTGGCGCCACCTGGGCCTGACGCCGCCCGCCGGCCGCGGCGGCGCGGACAGCGGCGACCTGTTCAGCTGAACGACGCTACGCCTGCTGCCCCAGGTGGCGCAGGATGTCCTCGCCGTAGGCCTCCAGCTTGCGCGCCCCCACCCCGCTGATGTGACCCAGCTCGTCCAGCGAGCCGGGGCGGGCCTGGGCGATCTCGCGCAGCGTGGCGTCATGGAAGATGACGTAGGCCGGCACGCCGTGGCTCTTGGCCACCTCGCCGCGCCAGGCGCGCAGCGCCTCGAACAGCGGACGGGCCTCGGCGGGCAGTTCGACGGCCTCGGCGCGGGCACGGGTGGCGCTGCGGGCGCGCTCTTTCTTCTCGGGCTCGCGGCGCAGCATGAGCTGGATCTCGCCCTTCAGCACGGCGCGGCTGGCCTCGGTCAGGGCCAGGGTGCCGTAGCCTTCGTGGTCCACCATCAGCAGGCCCTGCGCCAATAGCTGGCGCAGCACGCCGCGCCAGGCCTGTTCGGACAGGTCGGCGCCCACGCCGAATACGCTGAGCGACTCGTGGTCGTGCTGGCGCGTGCGGTCGGTGCTCTTGCCGCGCAGGATGTCGATGATGTGGCCCGCGCCGTAGCGCTGGCCCCGTTCGCGCTGCAGCCGGTAGACGGCCGACAGCACCTTCTGCGCGGCCACCGTGCCGTCCCATGCCTGCGGCGGGTCCAGACAGACGTCGCAGTTGCCGCAGGCCGAGATGGTCTGGCCGAAATACGCCAGCAGCCGCACGCGCCGGCACTGCACGGTTTCGCACAGGCCCAGCATGGCGTCGAGCTGCTGGCCCAGGCGGCGCCGGTAGAGCTCGTCGCCCGGAGACTCGTCGATCATGCGGCGCTGCTGCACCACGTCCTGCAGGCCGTACGCCAGCCAGGCGGTGGCGGGCAGCCCGTCGCGGCCGGCGCGCCCCGTCTCCTGGTAGTAGCCTTCCACCGACTTGGGCAGGTCGATGTGCGCCACGAAGCGCACGTCGGGCTTGTCGATGCCCATGCCGAACGCGATGGTGGCCACCATGACGATGCCGTCCTCGCGCAGGAAGCGCGACTGGTTGTTGGCCCGCACCGAAGCGCTGAGGCCGGCATGGTACGGCAGCGCGTTGATGCCCTGTGCGCACAGGAATTCGGCCGTTTCTTCGACACGGGCGCGCGACAGGCAGTACACCACGCCGGAATCGCCCTCGTGCTCGGTGCGGATCAGGTCCAGCAGCTGGCGCCGCACCTCGTTTTTCTCGACGATGCGGTAGCGGATGTTGGGCCGGTCGAAGCTGGCGACGAAATGACGGGCCTCGTCCAGCGCCAGGCGCTGCGCGATCTCGGCGCGGGTGGCGGCCGTGGCCGTGGCCGTCAACGCGAGGCGCGGCACCTCGGGCCAGCGCTCGTGCAGCATCGACAATTCCAGGTACTCGGGCCGGAAATCGTGGCCCCACTGCGACACGCAGTGGGCCTCGTCGATGGCGAACAGCGCGATGCGGCCACGCTCGAGCAGCTGCAGGCAGCGGTCGGTCATCAGGCGCTCGGGCGCCACGTACAGCAGATCGAGCTGGCCCGACAGGAAGGCCTGCTCGACCTCGCGGGCCTCGCGCCAGTCTTGCGTGGAATTGAGGAAGGCGGCGCGCACGCCCAGTTCGGTCAGCGCGTCGACCTGGTCCTGCATGAGGGCGATGAGCGGCGAGACCACCACGCCCGTGCCCTCGCGCACCAGCGCGGGCACCTGGTAGCACAGCGACTTGCCGCCGCCCGTAGGCATCAGCACCAGGGCGTCGCCGCCGTCGATGACGTGCTGGACGATGGCCTGCTGCTCGCCGCGGAAGGATTCGTAGCCGAAGACGCGCTGGAGCACGTCCAGTGCGCGCGGGTCAGTCATGGGGGGCAGCAAGATGCATCATGCCGGGGATTTTAAGCCCCATTTCGCGCGCGGTCGGCGCGCCGGGACGGATCGGTCGCAGCGGGCCGGCACGCGCCGCCGCGTGCCACGGGCTCAACGCCCCAGCCACCGGCCGAACACGACGGGATCGAAAGGCAGGATCAGGTTGGCCCGCACGTCGTAGCTGCCGGAGACCACGTCGCGGTCGGCGCCCACGGCGAATCTCACCTGCGGGGCCAGCTCCATGCTGTGCTGCAGGCCGAAGCGGCGCTCGTCGGTGGAGGGGTCGGCGCCCATGCCGGCCGAATAGGTGCCGGTCAGCGTGCCGTAGCCGGAGATGGGCACGCCGGCGCTCCAGATGTTGCGCGTGTAGGGCGAGGCCGCCCCCGACTGGTAGGACGACAGGTCGCCGAAGCCGGCCTGCACGCGCTCGGTGGTCAATCCCAGCTTGACGGCGTTGGCCACGTCGACGTTGTAGCCCAGCCGGTAGCGGCTGGCGTCCACGGCATCGAGCCGGCTGTGCGTGACACCGGCCTGGAACGTGCCCAGCTCGCCCGCCGAATAGGTGGTGCCCAGCCCACGGGCGCTGAGGTCGCGCGCGGTCTGCATCTGGCTTTCGACGGTAAGGTTGGGCGACAGGCCGTAGCTGACCATGCTGCTGCCCGCGGCCGCGCCATAGGCAACCGCGCCCGACGTGGCGTTGGGGTCCATCCCGTTGAGCCGGCCGAAGGACGAGGAATAGCTCAGCAGCCCCTTGCCTAGCAGGCTGCCGTCGACGGGCGTCGAACTGGCGAACCGCACCCCGCCGATCGGGGCGGCGCTGCCCCAGGCGGGCGCGCCGGGCGTGATGTTGCCCAGCGACAGCGACGTGCCGCCCGCCTCCCGGTAAGTCCAGCTCCGGTCGCCGTAGGACAGGCCTTCCTGGGACGAGACCGAGGAGAACCAGCGTGGCCGCGGCGACGCCACGCCCGTCATCACCGTGACGGGTGGGCCCACACGTAAATCGGACTCCAGCGGCTCGAAGGCGTACGCCGGGAAATCGGGCGCCGCGTCGAGGGCGGGGTCGGACGGCATCGACGCCGCGCACAGCAGGCCCACGTCGTCGTCCTGGTCGCACAGGTCGGGGGGCAGTTCACGCGAAGCCAACGGGGTCTCGGGCGCCACGGGCAGCGGGAGCACCGGCGCCAACACGCCGATGCCGTACTGGCGCAGCCCCCGCTGGGTGTCGGCCCATCGCGGGGCGGCCGTACGCGAGCCAGATAGCGCAGGTGATGAATTGGCCCGGCTGGGCGCCTCGGCCCGCCCATCAGAAGCCGCCTCGGCCTGCGCGGCGACCATCGGGCGGCCGTCCAGGCTGGCACAGGCGGCCAGCGTGGCCGAGGCGGCCAAGGCGACGGCCAGCAGCGCCCGCCCCGCGCCGCCGCGCGCGCGCCGCGGGCCGGAGAACCGTGAGGGAAAACGGGGGCACGACATTGGCAAGGCAAAAAAGTGGGCGGGCCGGCAGCGCAATGCCACGGCTGCGTCCATTGTAGGACCCCGGCCCCATCCGGCACCAAGAGCCGGAAACGCAAAATTCGGGCGCGGTATATTTCAATTGATTTCCCCGCCCTTGCCGGCCGGCGCGGCCGGCGTCACTATGCCCGCCATGGAACAGCCCCATACCAAGCTGCTGGTCGTCGACGACGACCCCGCGCTGCGCCAGTTGCTGGCCGACTACCTCAACCGGCACGGTTACGACACCCTGCTGGCGCCGGACGCCCACGACCTCGCCGCCCGCATCACCCGCTATGCCCCCGACCTGCTGGTGCTCGATCGCATGCTGCCCGGCGGCGACGGCGCAGACGCCTGCCGCCGCCTGCGCGAACAGGGCGAGGACCTGCCCGTCATCCTGCTGACCGCCCGAGACGAAGCGGTCGACCGCATCATCGGCCTGGAAGCCGGGGCCGACGACTACCTGGGCAAGCCGTTCGACCCGCGCGAGCTGCTGGCCCGCATCGAGGCGGTGCTGCGCCGCAAGCGCGGGCCCTCCGCCCTCACCAAAGACTCGCCCGTCCCGTTCGGCCCGTTCGTGTTCGATCCGGCCACGCGGCAACTGCTGCGCGACGGCACGCCGGTCAAGCTGACGGGCGGCGAGATCAACCTGCTCGAGGCGCTGGTGCGCAACGCCGGCAAGCCGCTGTCGCGCGAACGCCTGCTGGCGCTGGCCCGCGACGACGACGGCGAACGCAACGACCGCGCCATCGACATCGCCGTGCTGCGGCTGCGCCGCGCCATCGAGGACGACCCCAAGCAGCCGCGCTGGATCCAGACCGTCTGGGGCATCGGCTACCGCTTCTCGCCGTGACGGAGCGCGCGTTGCTCCGCCTGCCTCCCCGCCTGCTGCCCCGTTCGCTGCGCGCGCGCCTGATCCTGCTGGTACTGGGATCGGTGCTGCTGGCCCAGGCCGCCACCCTCACGGCCGTCTCGTACTTCCGCGACAAGTTCGTGGAAGACGTGGCGATCAGCTACATCGCCACCACCATCCGCACGCTGCGCGCGGCGCTGTCGCAGGTGCCCGCCGAGGATCGCGCCGACTTCGTGCGCACGGCCTCGCAGAACCAGTGGCGGCTGTGGTCGCGCGTGCTGCCCGCCGAGGCCCGCCTGCAGCGCCGGCTGGACCACCGCCCGCCGCGCCGCGATCCGCCCGATACCGACGACATCCGCCGCAACCTGCGCGGGCTGGTCAACCAGCTCAACGAGCGCCTGAACGACGGCACGCGCGTGGCCCTGTCGCGCGGTCCCGACCCCGAGGTCTTCATCTCGCTGGCGCCCAATCCGGCGTCCGAAGACGCGCCCCTGCTGCGTGAATGGCTGGTGATCCCGCTGGAGCGCCTGGATCCGCCGGTGTCCACCCCGCTTATCGTGTTCTGGCTGGGTGGGCTGGGCATCGTGCTGCTGCTGGCGGCGGGGTTCTCGTGGCACATCACGCGGCCCATCACACGCCTGGCCGACGCCGCCGACCGACTGGCGGCCGGCCAGCCGCAGCGCGTCGAGCCCTCCGGCCCCCACGAGACGCGCGTGCTGGGCGAACGCTTCAACGCCATGCTGGACGCGCTGTCCGAGTCCGATTCGGTGCGGCGCACGCTGCTGTCGGGCCTGCCGCACGACCTGAAGGGGCCGCTGTCGCGCATGTGGCTGCGCATCGAACTGGCCGACGATTCGGCGCTGAAGGAAGGACTGCGCAACGACCTGCGGGACATGCAGCACATGGTCGACCAGTTCATCGGCTTCGTGCGCGGCACCGATCCCGCCGCCTACCACTACACGCCGCTGGCCCTGTCCGAGTGGCTGGACGAGCGCGTCGGTGCTTGGCAGGGCGCGGGCACGGACGTGCGGCTGAGCGCACCCGACGATCCGTCGATGACGGTCAGCGGCGATGCCGTGGCGCTGGGCCGGCTGGTGGACAACCTGATCGGCAACGCGATGCACCACGGCGCGCAGCCCATCGAGATCGCGCTGCGGCGCGAACACGGCCGGGCCGTGCTGGACGTGTCGGACCACGGCCCCGGCATCGCGCCCGACCGCCGCCACGAGGCGCTGCGCCCCTTCGCGCGGCTGGACGACGCGCGCACCCGCACCGGCAATGTAGGACTGGGATTGGCGCTGGCCGAGGCCATCGCCCGCGCGCACGGCGGCACGCTGGACCTGCTGGAAGCGGCATCGGGCGGTCTGCTGGTGCGCATCACCCTGCCGCTGGCGCCGGCCGCGTCGTAGCGGCCCGCGCCGCCGGCGTCAGGCGCCCGCGGCCGTCGGCTTGCGAAGCAGGCCGCCAGGATTCGACTGCAGCAACACCAGGTCGCTGATGTCCGACAGGGCCTGCCGCACGCGCGAGCCGTCCGGACGCAGCTCGTGATCGTCGCGGCGCTGCGCTTCCTTCAACATGCCCAGCAGATTCCACTTGCGCGCTTCGTGGCGCGGCGTCGTGATGTCCTGCACCAGTTCGCCGCCCACGTACTTCATCCGGCGCGTCGACTGATCGGCTAACTGGGTCAGGGTGGCCCGCGCCAGCTCGCCATCCTCGTAGGCCACGTCGGTCGTGCTGCTCGAGTGGTCGTCGATCTGGTAGTGGTAGTAGTTCTGCGTAAGCGGATCGGTCGTCAGCATCAGCGACAGCTCGGGCGACAGCGGCTCGTTGTAGCTTGCGCTCAGGTGCGACTGCTGTTGCTGGCGCACCGTCAGGTTCGCCGCGCTGGAGCCGCCCACCTCCGTCTGCTGCGAGACCGTGTACGAGAAAGTCTCTCTCTCGCCCGGCCGCATGGGGTTGATCCCCAGAGGGTTCTCCTCCACCGACGCGCGGAAGTCGGCCAGCCCGGTCAGCATGCTGGCGGTCACCTTGTTTGCGACAGCGGCGCGCGCGCCCTGGCCCAGCGGCCGGGCGTCGGTGTCCACCGGGCGATGCAGCGCGCCGAACACGGCCTCGAACTGCTGCATCAGGCCGCTGTCGCCCTTGCCGCGCTGGGCGGCATCGGCGAACTGGGCCAGATAGGTATCCAGGGCCTGTTGCTGGCGCCGGGCATTGCCCAGCAGCGCGGGATTGCTCAGGTCCACTTCAACGGAGACGTTGCCCGCCGGCCCCGCCGCATCGACCGAACGCCGCATGGCGTCGGCATGGAACATCAGCGTCTGGACTTGGCCGGGCCGCAGCACCACGCTGGCCTTCAGGTCGACGGAAGCCAATGCGTTGGTGTCGTACTGCACCAGGCCGTCCAGGTTCAACTGCGGCTCGTCGCCGGTGAGGCCGTCGATGGCCGTCTGGAAGGCCGTGGCCAGCTTGGCAATGGCGGCACGCTCGGCATCGCTGACCTGCCCCTCGGCAACCTGGACCTGCGCCGACAGCCCACGGCCGTCCGCCCCGCGGCCTAGCACGATGCGCACCACGGCGCCGCCGACGGTCCTGATCTCCAGCGCAAACGCGTTGTCAGAGGACGGCAGCCCCGCATCGCCCACGCCGGCCACACCGGACGCTGCCGGCGTATCCGAATCGAAGCCGGCGCCAAACCGCTCCAGCAACGCCGCCCCCACGCCCCGGAACTGCTCGGCTACCGACTGCGCGGCGGCATTGCCGCCGAGCATCCGCGCGAACACCTCGTCCGAAGGGACGTCGTCCACCGGCGATATCGCCTGCACCGCCGTGTACGTACGCAGCGGAAACGCATCCGAGCCGCCAAGCGTGACGACGGTGGAGGCCGGCGGCGGCAGGACAGGCGGCTGCCCCGAGGCCGCGCGCGACCCGGCGGCCGAGCTAGCCGGCCGATCGGCGACGAAGGACGAAATTCCGGCGGCAGGTAGACCGATCATCGAAGAAGCGGAATGGTGATGAGAAGGGCCTGGCGGCCATGACGACGGCACGCACAGGGCGTCAAGACGCGATATCGAGGGTGATAACGGCCTTGCACGCGCATTTCTTAAGCAGGCAGGCCGGCGGAGAGCCGGTTCTTAAAACGTCCATCCGGGATGCGGGAGGCCGCCGCCGGCCAAGTCCTTCGGCTCGGGCGCGCCACGAGGCGCCCGAGCCGAGGGACTTGGCCGGGACGCCCCTGGCACACACGGCCGGTGCGCCTGAAGAACCCACCCCTGCAACAGCCAAACCACCACCAGCGCAGGCAAGAACCCTAAGCCCCAGGCACCGTAAATGAAGCCTTCCGCTCGCGCCCAAACACCGACCGGTATGCCAGGACGTTGAAGACCAGCACCACCGGCACGCCGATCACGGCCCCCGCCAGCACCATGCGCATCGAGGCCACGGTGCCCGAGCCGTCCCAGATCGTCATGTCGTCCAGGATCAGGTAGGGAAAGAAGCTGTACGCCAGCCCCCCCAGCATCAGCAGGTAGAGCAGCACGCACAGCGCGAACGGCAGCCAGTCCACGCGATCGGCCTTGCCCGGCAGGCGCGCCAGCAGCATCTCGATGCCCACGAAGCACAGCAGCATCGCGAACCATACCCCCGCGGCAGCGCCCACGTGCGCGTCGTCGCTCCATTTGTAGAACACGCCCGAGTTGGCCAGCCCCAGCGTCACCGCGATGGCCACCATGCCCACCGCCGTCCAGCGGATGGCGTGGCGCGCCCATGCCACGGCCCGGCGCTGCAGCTCGCCGTCCACTCGCATCGTCAACCAGCAGGCGCCCAGCAGCGCATAAGCCGCCACGGCGCACAGGCCGACGAAGACGGCGAACCAGCCGTAGCCGGCGTCGGTCTGGTAGCCGGTAGTGACGCGCCCCAGGACCAGGCCCTGCCCCAGCGCCGTCAGCAGCGAGCCGACCCAGAAACCCAGGATCCAGCGCGGCTTGTGCTCGGTGCGCGCGCGGATGCGGAACTCGAAGGAGACGCTGCGCAGCATCATGCCCAGCGCCATGAAGGCCAACGGGCCGTACAGTTTGCCCAGCACCGTGCCCCAGGCGAACGGGAAGGCCGCGCAGAACAGGCCGATGCCCAGGAGCGGCCAGAACTCGTTGGCGTCGCGCCATGGGCTGAGCAGCCCCATCATGCGGCCGCGCATCTCGGCGGGCGCAAGCTGCAGCAGCATCCCCACGCCGATGTCGAAGCCGTCCAGCACGATGCCGGCGGCAATGAGCAGCAGCAGCATGCCCATGAAGACGAGCGGCATCCAGAAGCCGGGGTCGCCCGGGGTAAGGCCCAGCGAGGCGGCGAGCGTGTCGATCATGGCGTGCCTCCCGCGGCCTTGCGCACCGGCACCACGCCGTAGCGCGCCGCGTGCAGCACCATGGCGGCGAACGCCACGCACAGCACGGCATACAGCGCGAGATACCCCGCCAGGCCGTAGCCCAGCGTGGACGCGGCCGCGGGGCCGACGATCTCGGTCTGGGTGACGCTGCGGTTGACGGCGAAGGGCAACAGCCCCAGCAGCGACGTCCACCAACTGGCCACCACGCCCAGGCCGCCGGCGAACGTCATGCCGACCAGGGCGCGCAGCCACCAGGACGGCAGCGCCGCGGGATCCAGGCCGCGCCTGCGCAGGCGCAGCAGCGTGAAGGCAGAGGCCAGCAGCATCAGCACGCCCAGCAGCACGGCCGCCCGCGCCGTCCAGAACACCAGCGCCACCGGCGGCTGCATGCCCGAAAACTTGTCCAACCCCAGGTAGCCGCCCTGCGCGTCGCGGCCCAGCCACCAGCCGCCGCCGGCAATGCTGACGGCGCCGCGGTTGCGCTGCTGGGCAGGGTCGGGCAAACCGGCGAGCACCAGCCGTGGCGTCTCGCCGCTGTGCCAATAGCCGGCCACCGCGGCCGCCTTGGCGGGCTGGTAGCGGCCCATCAGCTCGGCCATGCCGGCTGCCGCGGGCGCCTGCAGCATCGTGGCCACGAAGGCCACCGCCAGGGCGGCGCGGAAGGCGCAGCGCTCGCCGTCGTCGGTGGGACGGCGCAGCGCCTGCAGCGCCGTCACGCCCAGCATGAGGAACGCCACCGCCTGCGCCGCGCCCAGCACCGTCAGCGTCAGGCTCCAGCCGAAGGAGGGATTGAACACCACAGCCACCCAGTCGTAGACCTGGTAGCGGCCCTCGATCAGGGCGGCGCCGTCGGGCGTTTGCATCCAGGAATGCAAGGCCACCACCCAGCCCACGGCGAGCAACTGGCCCACCGCAACCATCAGCACGGCCAGCGTGTGCGCCGTGTCCGACACCCGCCGCTGCCCGAACAGCATGACGCCCAGGAAACAGGACTTGAGCACGAAGACCGACAGT